>Ga0065715_10000429_pt1 | contig 13494 bp, 13 predicted proteins | sample MisBulReplicate1_FD_59102 | JGI IMG/M metagenome (GOLD analysis project Ga0065715, IMG submission 59102) | Miscanthus rhizosphere microbial communities from Kellogg Biological Station, MSU, sample Bulk Soil Replicate 1 : eDNA_1 v2 (version 2) | ecosystem: Host-associated > Plants > Roots >...
GTGGACAAACAGTAGGAAAAAGGAAAATCAGACTGACAGATCCAGACGCTATTATGGAACTAATAGTTAATTGTGAAATATCTGGATGAGCTATGTGATTGCCCCTTTTAAGATTGGTGCATACAGAAGTAATGGTTTTATCAATACTGATTAGTGGTAAAAAAAATTGTATATACCTGCAGAAGACAGCTATCTTTTAGCCGAAGCTGTAAAGGAATACTCAGGTAAAAGGGCGCTGGAGATTGGAGTAGGATCGGGTATAGTATTGGAAGAACTGCAAAAGAATTTTGAATTAGTGGTAGGAACAGACATACAATTGCAGTCTCTGGGATATGCACGACTCAACATTCGATCTAGAAACATTCTTACAATCTGCTGTAATATGAGCGCTCCGATAAGAACCAAATTTGATTTGATTGTTTCAAATCCTCCATATCTGCCAAATCTGTCTACTGAAATACAAAAGGATCTTCCGGTAGATGGAGGACTTACTGGTATCGAATGGTCGATAAAGTTTTTAGAGTTGACATTACCAAAACTGGAACCTACTGGAAAGATTTTGCTATTACTCTCATCATTTTCTAATATTGAAAAACTTAACCATTTTGTACAAAAATTGAAATTTGCAAAGAAAGAAGTGAATCAAAGAAAATTATTTTATGAAACTATTAAAGTATTCGAATTAAGCAGAATATGATATTTTTCTCAGAAAGACAGTATCTTTCAGATATGTAATGTTCCTGATGACTTTGCTCGACAAGATTTATTTTTTTAACATACGTTTTGCTCGCAGAGCTATTTCTGACGCAGTTTTGGTAAGAGTTGACTTCCCTCCCAGATCATATGTCACATATTTTCCCTCATTAATTACATCCTCTGTCGCAGCAAAGATGGCATCACATATCTCTACTTCGCCAAGGTATTTGACCATCCATGCCCCAGACAAAACCGTAGCGACTGGATTTACCTTGTCCATTCCAGAGTATTTTGGAGAGCTTCCATGGGCAGGCTCGAACATTGCATAATCGTCGCCATAATTTCCTGAATAGATATTTCCAATGGAACCGACATGTCCTGAGGCACATTCTGAAACAATGTCCATGAACAGGTTGGTACTGATTAGTACACTCTTATTAAATCGCTCAGGATTTTTTACCAATTGCTGAGTCATATTATCGATGTAATATTCTTCAACTGTGATTTCAGGAAATTCTTGGTTTATTTTCTCGACTGCCTGCCAAAATATTCCATCTGTTTCCTTCAATATATTTCTCTTAGTAATGGCATATAGTCGATCAAATTTCATACCTTTTGCTAGACGGAAACCATGCCGTAACACCCTTTCGCAAGATTTTCTCGTAGTTTTTCTTATGGCAATTGCTGAATCTTCGCTTGTTCGGAATTCAATTCCGGCATATAGACCTTCAGTTGCTTCACGAACGCATATGAAATCAAGTTGCCGAGCTGAGTTCCTATAAGTCTTGATGGGCCTTACATTCGCATAAAGTTCAAATTTTTGCCTTATGCTGACTGCAACGCTTCTTGGAGCAGAGGTCACAGGTACCGTGGTTGTCGGTCCCTTGAAGCAGGCATCAGAATCTTCAAGGATCTTCCAAACATCTTGAGAAATGTATGAATTTCCGCCGGCATTGTTCCACCATTCGGAACCAGCGTCACACATTACATGTTCTACCTGTGAATTGCACTCACGAAGTACCATGGTCATGGCTTTAACGAGTTCCGGGCCCGTGCCGTCACCTCTTATTATAGCAGCAGTTTTAGTCAATCAGAATAAAAAACCAATTCTCGCTACATATATCTATTTTGAACTCAATTCTATCCGCCCAAAGAAACTGTCACTAAAAGGTGGAGACTTAGTCAGATTTTGAATTGGTACGAAACCACCATCTGAATAGTAAGAATAATTAATATTATAGTCGCTCAGTGTTAAATTCTCTTCCTTGATGATACCTGACGAGTTATCAATAACAGAGATCGTCTTATTGTCGGCAGCATAAATCTTCATGAAATCTCCAAGAGTGAGTCTGATAGGTCTAACAAATTGAATGTGTACAATATCTCCTACTTGATCTGTATGGACTACGTGGAGACATTCTTTTCCATTTTGCAGTTCTCTTCCTATATCTCCCGGAAGTAATTTGTCTGATCCATTCACTTGTATTGCTATTCGGGAATGCACATTAAACGTGTCAACATCATGAGCTTTGAGGCACACATGGATGGGTGAGGGGGCAGGGAGAAAATGCATTATAACCAACCCACCTAGAGTAGCCACACCTACTATCAAAGGTGGTATAAGAATCTGTTTCCTTGTCATTCTCTTTCTTGGCTTCTCTTCTTTAACTCTTCGTTTTGGCATACTGTTTCTCCGCTAGTTAAAATCCATGCTTACATTGACTATTGCATTAATATACCATTTGAAGAAAAGATTTTAGAATTGACGACATTGGTTCAGATTTCTGATATACACATAGGTAGCCTGTACGATCAGTCAATATTCGATAACATAGTCAATGAGGTAAATGAACTGCGTCCAAACGCGATTGTGGTGACAGGGGATCTAACAGATGAAGGTATTTTGCCTCAATTTGAACGTGCAAGAGAACAGTTGAAAAGATTTGAATGTCGAGATGTTATTGTTATACCGGGAAACCACGACTACAGACATACAGGTTATCTCATTTTCAAAAAATTTTTTTCGACCAACCAAGTGTACGATTTTAGCAATCTAATAGTGTTGACACTAGGTACTTCTCGACCGGACCGTGATGAAGGTGAAGTAGGGTATAGACAATTATCGTGGATGCAGGATACGCTGCAAAGCATTCAGAGAAAGAAAAAGAAGATTGTAATCGCTATGCATCATCATTTGATTGGGATTCCAGACACGGGGACTGACAAAATTATAATTTTGGATGCTGGTGACGTGCTACGTGTATGCTTGGAATCACAAGTCGATCTTGTTTTGTGTGGACATAAACATCGCCCTTGGATGTGGAATTTAGGATCACTTGAGATTGTGTATGCAGGTACTGCTAGTTCTTCTCGATTCAGAGGATTTTTTCAAAATTCTTATAATATAATAGAAATAGCGGATGAGCAGATTAACGTGACTCTAAAGATAGTTGGGGGTAAAGGATTTCAATTATCCGATCTAGTTTCAAAGTACAGCTCATTTCTCGATTCATAATACAGCAGCTATCCGATTAAGAGTAATAATTGAAAACAAAAAGAATTTACTTTTGTACCTATCTGTGAGGATTTGATACACAGTTGCTTCATGTTTTTATTGACGGGGCCAGCCGTGGGAATCCTGGATTGGCTGGTGTAGGAATAGTTGTTTACAACAAAAATAACAGGGTGTCTGCATATAGGGAATTTGTAGGAATCAAGACCAATAATCAAGCAGAGTATTGTGCGTTAAGGCGAGCTTTACAAATAACAACTTTTGTCGCGAATGAAATACTTATACATTCTGATAGCACTCTTGTCATAAATCAGAGGTTAAAAAAATACAAGATAAGAAACAATGAATTGAAAATGATTTCTAGAGAAATAACAAACCTTGAAAAGTCATTTGAAAGTATCGAATATCGGCATATTTCAAGAACGAGAAATACCGAGGCTGATTTAGAGGCAAATATCGCAATTGACGATTATCTTAAATATCGAAAAAACGATGATTCGTTAGGCAGCGGTGACGACTCAGAGTTGAACCAATCACAATTACTTTAGAATGAGGAAAAGGCATTAGACTGAGCTGCCATATTTTTCTTGAATCTAAAGGTTTATCTAATGTATTTTTGGATACTTTTACTAACTTGTTAGACGAGAAAGAATCACGCCTACCAGGTGCTATGAAGGATATAGCAATAGTTGCTGTTGGGGTGGTTATAATTTGGGCCGTTCTTCATTTCGTTTTTCCTACCGGTAATCCGTTCTACATAGTTTCTAGTGGTAGTATGGTGCCGGTCCTAAACGTTAATGATATACTAGTAGTTGGAGATGGAAATTCCTTTAACGATCTCAAGGTGGGAGATATCATTGTTTTTCATAGACCCGCTGGGGAAGATAGAGTGATAGTTCACAGAGTTGCAGAAATCCAAACAGATTCAAAAGGAGATCGAGTAATTACGACCAAGGGAGACGCAAACCCAGCCTCTATTCCAGGGACCGACTTTCCTATAAGACAACCAAATTTCATAGGAAAAGTTCTGTTTGTGATCCCGGGTCTAGGCGTAATTCCCAAGGTTTTAAGTCCTCCAGTAAACTATATTATTATTGGCCTTATCATAGTGGCTCTTTTTGCAACCAGACTTAGACGCACTTCCAATGACAAGACGGAGAAAGGAAGTCCGGATCTATCTTCGTCGACCAAATGATAGTGTCTAAGAAAGTCACAACTCAATGTGGGTAACATACACACACAAAGAATGAAAATTATTTATTCTCCATCTGAGGATCTTCTACCATTTTCAGTGTGCCATCGCTACTTCAATGTTTGACCATGTCAACATCACACAAGATATTTATCAAGATATTTCTTTAGTATGGTAGGGGTATCCTTCTGGGAATTCCTGAGAAAATAAAAGCTATTGAAGAAGAAATCCACAAGACGCAAATTAATAAGGCTACTGAATTTCATATTGGAACTCTCAAAGCAAAAATAGCACGGCTAAAACGTGAGATGGAGGAAAATAGACATGGAAGAACTGTAGCAAGTGGCGGGGAAAACACAGGTTTCGATGTTCGGAAGGCTGGTGATGCTTCTGTTGTTTTAATTGGATTGCCAAGTGTTGGAAAGTCTACTCTTCTTAATTCTTTAACAAATGCTAACTCGGAGGTCGCATCTTATCATTTCACAACACTTACCGCTATTCCAGGCATGATGGAATGTTTTGGAGCCAAGATTCAGGTGCTGGACCTTCCTGGTATAGTTGAAGGCGCCGCCAAGGGGAGAGGGTTTGGGAAGAGGGTTCTTTCTGTTGCGAGAAATGCTGATCTGATACTGCTAGTATTAGATGTTTTCCAACTTAAACACGTGAAAATTCTGGAGAAGGAGCTTGGTGAAGTTGGAATAAGGACTAATCAGAGGTCACCTGAAGTATTAGTGGAAAAGACCCATGCTGGAGGTCTTTCCGTGCAGACCCAAGTACCAATAAAAATGTCGATTTCGCTTGCCAAAGAAATACTACGAATTCATGGAATACATAACGGTAGATTGATTATCAGGGAACCGAACCTAACTGATGAGCAATTGATTGACGTGTTATCAGGAAATACACTCTATCTGCAATCTCTAAAAGTTATTAACAAGATTGATTTGGTAGATAAAAGGTTCATCAAAGACCTTGTCTCAACAGTAGGAGGTGACTTTGTTCCTATTTCAGCGGATAAAAACATGAACATAGAATTTTTGAAAGGAGCAATTTATCGCAAATTAGACTTCATAAGAATTTTCTTAAAACCAAGAGGAGGCGAGGCTGATTATGAAGAACCACTCATAATGAAACGTGGCTGTATTATTAGTGATGTCTGCGATAAGATACATAGAAATTTCATTAAAGATTTTAGGTATGCATATGTGTGGGGGAAAAGCGTAAAATTTGACGGACAGAAAGTCGGGATGGATCATAAATTAGCAGACAATGACGTCTTAACGATAGTAAAAAGATAGTCAAAATAAAACCAAAAAAGTGACATCCCGCCAACGTTTAGACCATTATGCCGTGGAAAACTTAAAATCTATGCAGGATGACACGGTAGTTATTAGTGAATTCTAGTTAATGAAATATCCCAAAGTTGTGTTGAGCGCAGACAGGACTCTTATGTCTCCTTATAGGGGGATATCACTTGCATCGTTTTTTGGGTGCGCTCCAGCAATTGACCTTAACAGATCGCATGATTCTCTTGTTTACAAAGTGTTGCGCAATCAAGTTACTCCTAAACTATTGTTTGATTTTATATGCAATCCCATATCGCAAACGGGAGGCCGCGCAGATTTCGCTCCATATGGTCTAAGAAAAATAGAAGCATCCTTAATCAGAGACGGCTATAGCAGAGAAGACGTAGTAGTAGCTCATCCAGAATATATTGAACGGTTTATCGGACCCGAAACCGAAGTAGTTGGGACGTACGAGATGGATCCGCTTGGAATGGGCCCAGTAACCATGACTTTCACATACGGACGGAAACAAACGTCATATGATGAATTTTACAACCGGGAGCTTCACATGAGAATTAACCGAGCCAAGGAAAGAACAGGAAGTAAGGCAAAAGTTGTGGCAGGTGCATCTGGAACATGGCAGTATAACTATGACCCTGGTAAGATCGAAGAGTACGGTTTGTATGGGATTATAGAAGGAGAACTTGGTGGTATTGGACCCGAATTAGATGGTGCAGGTTCCAAATTCTTTGATGCTTTAATCGGTGGAGAACTAGAAACTGCAAACCCGTTTAAGAAAAGTCCTTTTAAGGTTGAGATAAAAGAGTTCACTAGGGAAGACAAGACTTATCATGGTAGATTCATCCATTACTGGGATGAACCCTCTGTAGATGAGATTCCTCTCATTGTAAATCCCAGTATGCATGGTATGATTGAGGTTATGCGAGGATGTGGCAGGGGGTGCAAATTCTGTGACGTAACGCTTAGGCCGTTGAGGTACTATCCAGTTGAAAAAGTCATAAAAGAAATCGAAATTAACATGAAATACGGAGGACTCAATAACGCGTGGGTGCATAGCGATGACATTTTTGTATACGGATTAAATCCAAGAACCACAAAAAATATGCAACCAAACAGAGAGGCTCTAGAAGAGCTTTTTACCGGCATAATGTCCACTGGGATTGCACATACAAATCCTACACATGGGACACTTGCAGGAGCAATTGCCGATGAAAGATTGATTCCCCATCTCTCAAAAATCATACATGCCTCTGCAGATAATCATATAGGGATTCAATGTGGATTTGAAACAGGAAGTATAAGGTTAATTGGTAAATATGCAGATAGGAAATTGGCGCCATTCAAACCTTCTGAATGGCATTGGGTTGTCAAATCAGCAGTTAAAACATTAAACGAAAATTATTGGGTTCCTGCTTTTACACTAATAATGGGTTTAGACAATGATGAAACTCCGGAGGACAGTTGGGATACTATCCAATTGATACACGATCTTGAAACAGAACAACCGGATTCTAAATTCACTACGACTCCTCTGACGTTCGTTCCGATTGGTTTACTTGAAAAATCTGAGTTCTTTGACATTGGTAACACAATGGATCCCGCTAAATTAGGTGTAATGTACAAGACCTGGCAGCATAATTTCAAGTACGGTATTCAGAAATTCATGCATAAAGTAGGGCGCGATAATCCAATTAAGAACATATTCTTTGCAGGACTTGCTAGGGCTCTTGGGGGTGTACCTCTTGGTGCCATGGAGCGGTATGCAAGGAAAAAGAGCCCTGAACATGAAAATGTAATAGAAAAGATCAAAGCCAACTATTGGTAGTTCCAACGATTCTAAAGTCCATGAAAGCAGAGTATTTTCTGAAGGTTGACCTTTAGTTAGTCATATTAATCCAATCTATTATCCGAGGTGATTGTAGTAAATCACAATACAAAATAAGATTAGTCAATATACCGATCTAGTGATTGAGTTTGTGACCTTTAGCCATGATTATCTTAAAAATTTCAACTAGGTTACTTGTTGGATACAAGGAGATGACGTCAATCATGTCTTGGATTGTATCTATGTCTCTTTCCAATCTGTCGGAATTTATAATCGTTATATGCGCATTAGATTTCATGGAAGAAAATAAATGATTGTAATAGCTGTTGTTCTCATAAGAGGTTTCGAAAAGAGGGAGCGGACTTCGAAATAAGAAATTAGTACCGTCTCGTCTGGTTGATGGACACAGGGCAATAAATTTTTGAAACTTCATTGAATGAATGAATATTAGCTTGATATCATCTGGATTTAATGTACAAAGATCGATGGGTATGACCATATTAGAGTGAATGTCTTTTTCGAGACAGAAGAGGTCTGCTGTCCTTACAGCTGCATTCACCCCAGTTTCTCGTTCATACACAAAATCCGCCCCAAATGTATCAGCAATTTTCCGAACACGATTGTCGCAGGAAACGACAATCACTGAAGAAATGAACGTGATCTTTGAGAGTATACTTAGTGTATGCTTCATCATTACTTGAGAAATGGCAATTCTCTGATTACTATTCAATAAGGGAGATAACCTTGATTTGCTCGTATCAAAATTCTTCACTGGAACTACCGCGGCTACCTTCACTTATCATCTATCCTAAACAATCATTTCTTTAAAAAACCTAGTACAAAATCGGCTAAATTCAATTCATCGCTGTTATCTCTCATAATAATATCAGTCTTACTGACATAAAGACCGGCTTTTTCTAATTTTCCTATTGTCTCGGGATTTTCATTTGAAGAAACGACGAAATTGGAGGCAAATTCGTTATAAAGAGATGCGACTCCTGCAACAGAAACCTCCACTCCGACGGCATTCATGTACTTCGCAGCAGGACCACTGATTGGATTGCTCCCTATGATTGGAGAAATAGCTACGATTCTTTTCCTATTTCGAACCAGTTCTTTTTTGATAACTTTGTGTGAAACAATTGGCCAAATACTTGAAACAGGATTTCCGGGAGCAATTACAATGATCTCAGATCGTCTTATGGCATCGATCGCCTCTTGATTTATGATAGAAGTTTTTAGGCCTTCGTACCTTACTCCACGGACTTCGGGACTTCCCTTATTTTTCACCCAAAACTCTTGTATATGCATTTCTCCTTGCTCTGTAATTATTCGGGTTTCAACATGATTGTTAGTCACAGGTATAATTCTAGGTTGGATTTCGTATTGTCGCCGGATCCAATCTGTTATTGATAATAGTGATTGACCCTCTTTCAACATCCTTGTTCTCGTAACGTGTATGGCAAGATCTTTGTCTCCTATTCTAAACCAAGTTTCTTGCCCAAGAATTTTGAGCTGTTCCAGAAAATTATATGATTCTTCTTTTATTCCCCATCCTTTACCGATGTCCAAATGACCCGATAGTCCATAGACCATAGTATCAATATCAGGACATATGTACAAGCCCATGAGCCAAATATTGTCAGCAACATTAGAGATAACTTGCAGGTCTTGAACCCGCTTCGCAATAGCGCGCACTAGCTTAATTGACCCAGTACCACCTCCAATCACGGTAATCATCAATTTTCAATCAAAAAAGAGTATAGTCTATATTTGCTTGCAATTCCTCCGAATTCTAATGTAATTTTAGTGATATTTTAACAGGTAAAGATTGCGTTCAAAACAAAGCTTTACATCCTGATAAAGAATATAAACAGGATGCTTGTCTCTTCTTCGTGGATTATAAAAAGGTAATTCTGCCTATTTTTTTGGGATTCTTCATCTTGTCTTCATTCGCCTCACAGGCTTTTGCAATAGAGATGACTACTGTTGTGATCCCTACCCTGGATGAAGCCCAGGCACAATTTACCGGTGATGGTATTGTGACAATTACCTATGACCCAAACAGCGCTCTTTCTAAAAATCTGACAGGTTTTAATGAAAATGTGAAATTTAAGACAAATATGTCCACTCCCGGAATGAAGGAGCTTGTTTCCACGATAAATCAAGTATTGAATCAAAAACAAACTACCGCGCGGATTCAAAATGCCACCTTGGACTATAATGCACAAATTCATGGAACCCCTGGACAGCTAAAAATAAGCTACTTGGTAAGGTTCAAACCATTAATCCAAGATGTTACTTTACCCAATCAGAACAATACTGCAGTAAATGTCGTCGATATGGACTGGCGATCGTTCGTAGTACCGGAGCCACTTAATTTGCAAATTCCGGGTTTGGGGGAGATAAATGTGAATTATCCAATTGGGCTATTACAGGCAAAGCTGCCTAATCTCGCTAGTCAGATTGCAGCCACTGATACGGAAAAATTGTTAGAAAAACCCATATTCGATTTTGCACTGATGGGTCAATCACTCGATACTTGGCACTTCTTATTCGACCCAACTGGTAGTCAAGCAGGGATGCTTGGCAGTGGATTTAAGGAAATAGCTGGAGCAAAGGTGGTGTCTATTTTTTCACTTGGTGAGAGCAGTTTTAGAGAAGGTACTTTCAAGGACATAGAGCAAGAAGCTAAAGCTACCGTCGATGGGACGGGTGTCAATATTCATACATTCAAATCTAAACCGAGCGCCCAGATACAGATAGCAGGTTTTGCACAACTGAGAGGGCAGTTTGTAACAGTAAGTGAAGAGGCACCTCAAGGCACCAATACAGCTACTGGTGGTTTTCCATTGCAAGTATTGCTCATTCTTGGCGGCATGATGGGTGCTGTAGCTGTATTTGTTTTATTTAAAGCAAGGAAATAGCAGCACTATTTCTTTTATTTAGGTCCAACAATCGCACTTACCCGTATGATTCTACCATCTTTAACTACCTATTGTAACTGTTAAGTATTATAGTAATTAATTAATTTATTATCTAATATATTAAGTGATGTAGTAATTAAGTAATGGTTTATACACCTAAATCTTCTTCTCTAAGATACTGACCAATATCCGCAATAGTAGTAACAGCTATCTTGCCCTTAATCGCAATATGATTCGATTTATTTCGTGTTCTTCCAATTCCAATGGCCTCATTGCGCTGATTTAAAATTATCACCATCTCGTTCTCCCTATGAGTGTTGTGTTCAATAATGGAATCTACAAATACGTCTCTACCATAGACAACCATTGTTTCCCCCTTGGAGTTCACTTTTATTGATGGAAAGTTCTTACCTTCTTTCGCAATTATTTGAGACATTTGTATAGATGGCGAGAACTGTTTTCCCAATTCACCTATAAGCAACCCTGCGTACAGCGGTTGCTTGTCTGTCATCATAATCTCTGAAGGTAAAAAAAATATTTGTTTTCTGCCAACATTATTGGTTCTTACATAGATTAACTTATCTTTGAAATATTCAAATACATCCCATTTTGAAAATGCCCGTCTAAGAACTGTGCGCTCCTGGAGTGAAGTCTTTCTATAAAGAGACATTTTTTACCCTTAATTTTGCGATGTAAAATCCTAATGTTCCGTGTATGTGAGGATATAATCTCTTTGTGTCTTTTAGTGATGGATTCAAAGTGAATCGGCCAAAAGTAGTCAGGCCATTTTCGCCATTGGTTACCGGCTCAATTTCTATATTGTCATAGCTGCTGAGTATACTATTTATAGCAATTTCATTCTCTTCTGGCGCGAACGTACATGTAGAATAAACGATTAAACCTCCTGGTTTGGTAACCTTTATCGCAGCTCGAATTAATGCACGCTGTCTCTCGGCACACTTATTTATCAATCCTGGATAATGATTATCCAGTAATGACCTGTCTTTTGATATGACACCCTCACAACTGCACGGCGCATCAAGTAAGACACGATCATACTTGATTCCTAAACGAAAAACATTTGTAGCATCCATTTGATAGACGAGGGTGTTCCTAACACCGCACCGCATTAAATTATAGAAAGTGCTCCTAATCCTTTTCCTACTTGGATCGAGAGCAATCAATACACCATTGTTATCCATTTTCTGGGCCAAGTATGTAGTTTTGCCACCTGGCGCACATGCCATATCAAGGACTCTTTGTTCAGCTGAAACATCTAATTCCTCGACAGCGAGACATGAACTGAGATCCTGTATGTAATAATAACCCAAAAGATATTCGATTGTAGAACCAAGAGAGAACTTTTCTCTTGTAATTTCAAAAACTTCAGGAAGGATTGTCTGTTTTATATCAAATCCAATGGCTAAAAGCCTTTCAACAAGGTCCTCGACTTTTGTTTTTAATGTATTTATCCTGATGTATCTTCTAGGCTTTGATGCTAGGGCCTCTAGCAACTTCTGCGTGTCGGGAATGATCTCTAAAAATCTTGAGATCATCCATGTGGGGTAACCATATCTCTTTGATAATTCAAGAGATCGGGATGAATCACAAAACAGAAACGGCAATACCATGCTGAAGACTTGAATTCCTCCATTTAATTTATTACAATGCCTTGCCAATTTTGATCAATAGAAAAAACGTGTGCTAGCCGTAACCCTCCTTCTGTTTTAGACGGGATTCCGCTCAGCGGCCAACCTGGGCACATATAGGAATGTTTGGCCCTGTTTGGCCTTGCTCCACCCGGGTCGACGGTTTCATTCCAGCATCAGTATCTTCAGGCTATTTGCCATCACTATCATCTTTGACTGACTGGATTTCCTTTCTGTTTCGTTGCCCGCTGTCTCCAGCTAATTATCACTAATTCGAGTGCCTATTATGAGGGAGGAGTTTCCTCTCTTTCGAGTAACCCGTGCACTAGCTCACGTGAATAATAAAAATTAAACGTTAAATAAATTTACTTCCTGTGCATGTACCTTGTTGTTATCTGTTGATTTGTGAGCCAACAAATGTCGCAGCGTGTATTTCCTAGGCCTTGAATTCTTCTTCAAGTGTCTTTCGTTTTTTATCTATGTGAAAAATTGCTTCTGTTCGACGGTAAGCATCGCGGGCAGGCCTTCCATATAACATGGACTGAAAAAGAAGGTAATTTTCAGGGATTACCATTCCTGTCTGATCGTCAGAATATAGAAGTTTCAGTGTGTCATCTTGTGTTCTGATTGTGTCTGAGTGAATATGTACCATATTAGTATCTCCGTGTTCAAATCCAAGATCTATTGCTTTTCTACGAATGTCTCCAGTTCCTCTTGCATTACTAAGGATGGCGACACCAAATTCTTTCTCGTAGGTATCAAGAAATGATTCCTTATCTGGCGCCGCACTCTTGAATCTAACTGTCATCTGATGCAAGTGCATCATCCTCGAAGGAACTTTATATGCCTCAACATACAAATTCACCATTGGTAGAAATGATTTTACATCGTCCTGGTGGTGGGGATTTTTATCCCATTCGATGGAGTCTTTGACTTCTTTCAAATCTTCCAGATCGGCCGACCTTCTGATGAGAGTTACATCATATCGCTCAATTTCACTTCCATATTTCTCGATCATAGGCTGGAGAATCCTTCCCATTCCCGAAACGTTGCAACTTCCTTGAATCACATATTTTTTCTTGAACATATCCTTGTAGTTAACCCTTGAATTATGAATTACATCAGCTACTTTCTTAACTCCCGTATTGTCTTCTCCTCCTTGAAATATAGCTGCTTTGTTCAAGGGCTCGTACAAGTTAACTTTATTGTCATAACCATACCCATCCTTTGCCGCATCGATGACAATATCACTTTCCATGATCGCATTTGATATGTTTCCTGAGACAGGAAATCCCTTTTCCTTGAATTTCGAGACCATATTTGCTGGGACATATAAAGGAAAGTTTCTGTCAACCGCATCTTTGACTCGATCATCAACTGAATACT
>Ga0065715_10000347_pt1 | contig 13477 bp, 14 predicted proteins | sample MisBulReplicate1_FD_59102 | JGI IMG/M metagenome (GOLD analysis project Ga0065715, IMG submission 59102) | Miscanthus rhizosphere microbial communities from Kellogg Biological Station, MSU, sample Bulk Soil Replicate 1 : eDNA_1 v2 (version 2) | ecosystem: Host-associated > Plants > Roots >...
ATGCTAAATCAAGCTCGTCGTCGACAACTGAGACAAACACTGGAAAGTTTTTTTGGCGATCCAATGAAGAAGATTGTTTTTGAACGACAAATATTTAAACTTTATTGAATTTCATGTCATTTGCTTAAACTATATGATTTTCCGTGTTTATTTCTGGGTAATAATGATTACAAATATCTTCAAGACGGGTTTACTAATTTACATTACAGAAGTCGAGCCATTTTTATTAATTGGATTTCCCAAAGACGCTTCCTCACATCTGGGCGTGTTATTTGATATAAGCTCACAGTCAGAAATAATTGGAATGAACTGTAGATAGACAGAAACGTAATAGTGCAGAAAGGCACAGACTATTCCCAAACAACACAAAAGGACAGGCCCATAATGAATGTACGGAGCAGGAAAGAATTTATTTTAGACTATTAAAGGAGTGGGGAAAAAAGTTCTGAATGGTTTTGAATTTATGCATTCTTCATCGGGCTGATTCTGTTGCCCTGCCAATGCCGCCGTATTATCATTACCTTGTATTTGGGAAGCGAGATTTTGACAGTAAACGTCCACTGGCTGGCTCACCCGTCTTCCCTTCAACTATACCCCTGGTTGGAGTCCAATATAGATCGAGATTCTTTCCATTCCCGCAGTCGTTAACTGGGTAACTCCTTTGCAATCTCTCCCTGGTTAGCTTTATCTGGATCAATCGTGTTAGTCATATTTGCGAAGGAGTCTAACTGAACCCCAAGTGTTACAGATATCGACGCGAACAGAAATATTAGAAGAGTAGTAGTAGACGTCAATTATCTCACTTAACTAATACCCAACCCATTTTAAAGGAATTCTTCTCTTTGGTTAAAATCNATGGGCCCTGACTAATCCCTAAGCATGACAAAAGCATTGGCCCANCGATTGATGATGATTTGTAAGTTAAAGACACACATCAGAATATTAAANACTTGCTGAGATGTCNGAATCTAGCAGTAACCTAATCCNGGGTCCGTCAATTGTTAGTCGGCCAGTAGGATCATATGGCGTGTGTGCCGGAGATAGGCAGTTGGTCTAAATCAAAGAGCCATTTTTTTATGCAGTCGACACAAACATGAAGCTCAGTCGGATCCATGCCGGACGGAGAGTAGAACGATTTATACCTGGTCACTAATTTCCCACAAAAATCACAATTCATTCCTAATCCGAGGGCTCTTGATATGTATATGATATCTATTGTATTTGAGAGTTTTATCCGTTCATGAAGGATGGATGGACTAGCCCTTTAGTATGGCAGTACAACCGTATAGAAAACACCTGTGCTCGCACTAATTCCAGTTAAGAGTGGCTCAAGTACTCTCTTTTATGCACTTTTTATGTTTCAGTCTTTGGTCCATTCTCATAATCCAGCATTTTCTGTTGACCATCCATTTTTTGCTTTCTAAATATTTCCTCGTAGTCGGCCATTGTCATTTCGATCTTGGCCCAGCCGCAGTTATCACATATCGATACCTTCTTGCTTCTAGTAGTTTCGAGGATTCCTCTTTTGCATTTTGGACATTTAATTAGTTGGTCTGTAGTGATTCCATCCTTAGCACGCTTTACCATTTCTTGTAATTGTTTATAGTGATAAAATAAAATAGAAATAATCACTGAATGAAAGACAACCGGCCGGCCTGCCATCATACCGGCCGTATTATATAATCTTGGCAGGTTCAACATATTGTCAAATAATTTTCTATCCTTCCTGTTTAGCATCGACCTAAACGGTCTCCATCTGATTCGTTCTATCTCCGTTGCAATTCTATACGATGGAATTGTTCTTCCCATATTAACGAAAATAGATTCTTGACTTATAGCAAATAGAATTACTTGGTGAGAGGGAGAGTAAAGAAAACCGATGAGCCAGGGGATGCCAGTGGTTTGTGAATCAAATTTGACATGATTTCGTTCCCTTACCAAATTATTTAAGGATATAATTGGAATTGCTTAATCCATTTAATGAATTGTTGTGGATGGTAGCTATGAACTTAATTAGTAACTATTTAAACAGTCATTAAGATTTTGAGCCATAGTACCGATAACAGGCATTATCGAGATAGACAAAGTCGTGGAGAAATGTTTCATTACTTAAGATATCAAGAAAACTTAAACAGTTCAGAGCTCTGTCTTGACTAAAAAATAACAAGTCGTACAGACCCTTCTACTTCTGCAGTTTCTTACATAGCCTGTGACTTCATTACATACGTCACAACGGGTTCTTAGAGAAGAATCAGGCAAACGTAGTTAAGAGTAATAATGTCTCGAATGACATTTAATCATTTCTTAACTTTGTTAAGCAAGATATTAGATGACAAGAAGGATTAGTCAATAGTTCTAATAAGACGAATAACGATAGCTTGCCTATCCGTAAGTACAGTCTTTATGATTCCACTAGCACCTACTTACCCACAAAAAGACCTGCCACCACAATTACAAAACAACCTGCACAATTTATCCACGTAGCCTATCTTGACTAAATTCGGGGCTGCCGTATTCACTTATCTTCGTTTTTCTACCGTGTACTTTCTTATGAATTTCTAACCGTCTTTCCTCTTCAAATTTTAGTCCACATACTTTGCACTTAAACAATAATTATAATCACACCATACCAAAAGAAATGCATTACTCTTGTTTCTTAAAGCCATAGGGAGTGTTGGCAAAAGGTCTGAGTTAATGCTGCAAATTTTTCCAAGTGCAGATTCTCCAAATTTCTAAATCTACGTGGACATAGTGAAAGGCAAGAAGCAGATGTTCAAAGATAATATATTAATAAATTCTATGGACACAAACAGGCTTGCCCTATACTTTAAAGAGAACTTTACGTAATGAACTGTATTAGTTCTTGCAGATATCCCCGGATCCACCGTGCTATCTTTTGGAGCATAATATTATGATTTTTAAAATATTAAAAGAGTTAAGAGCCTTTATAGTATAGATAATCAATTGAAGCGACGCCTCCTTTTTCTTTGGATTGGCTTGGGTTGCCTGGCAGTAGCCGGTTTTTTAATAGTCCAATATCAGATTAAGCAACAGGATGAAGAACTGAAATCAATCGTTGAAAATCTGACAAATAAATCTGGTCAATTCATACTTTCTTATATCTACTTTGATTAATCCATCGTACTCCAACTACAAAGAAAACACCTATACTCGTCACCGTTAATGGTAGGCTCAAGTACTCCCTTTCTACACTTTTTACATTTCTGTCTCAGATCCATTTTGTTTTTTCTATTATCGGCCTTATAGCGAATGAACCGCTTAGACGTGAGGGAGAATAAAGAAAACCGGCGGGCCAACGGACAACAAGAATGACAAAGCTTGGCCCACCGATATGTGCTGTAATAGAACAATGCCAACAAAATATTAAAGACTTAAAAAAGCGATGGGCCAGGATAATGCAAGACCATACTGAGACATCCTGGGCCCACCGATCGTTTGCCTGCATTGGTCTTTTTGGCGGCTGTAGTGTTACACTCTTTTATAAACAACAAAAGACAAAAGACTTTGAAAGAAATAATATTGATTTAGTAGTCACTCTCCTTATAGTTAAATAAAATTAATGGGCCAATATTTGATTTTTCTGGGACGGTCTGACTTGAAGGGATTGGCCCACCAATATCTTTTGTCTATTACGTAATCGTGAGTTAGCAGCAGGTTATAAAAAACTTGAGTAATTTTGTTACCTAGTGGAGAATTGACCTGTATTTCTAAGATGGAAATAAAGCAAAGGGAAAAGGATGGATATGTATTCCCTGTTTGGCAAGAGTGCAGGACAGAATCTAAATGAATTCAAATAATTATTTTTAGTTCCCACATATTGTAAAGAATTAAAATCGATGGGCCAGACACGGATAAATATTGAGACGGGTTTAGTCCCGTGCCTGGCCCACCGGAATGTAGGTTGGTGTTCGATCCAAGGAATGTGTTAGAGAAGGTCCTAGTTACTTTTTCTTGTGCACCAAATTATAAAAGACTTAAAAAATGATTTCTAATATTACAATACGAACGATTATCTTAACTTTCACCAAATAAAGTTCGAAAAATAAAAGATAGTGGACATTTTATTTAAATCCTAATCAAGCAATATAAAAAGAAACTATCCGAAGTTTACTTAAGGAGTATCTAAAAATTAAGGTTCATAAAACTGCCCTCTGCTCTTGTCATCGAGTAGACCTCCATATTGCCAACAAAGATCACTGAAAAATCTAATTAAGACTAAACCCTTGATGGACTAGTAAGAAGTTATGTGGTCCTATAGCTAGCCCACCAAAGATTGTTGTTAACCGCAGTTTTTCCATGAATAAAGCGAGGCTTAAAGGATTCTTGGAAAATTATATGGCATATATTATCTATATTTGTCTGGAACCAGAGAAAATGTCTAAATTTAGACAATCTTATAAGAGATTGTTCTATAAGTGAAACATGAAAATTGGTAGCAAAAACGTTTGCTTTGATTCTGGCGGCTTCAGTCCTTTTTAGCGACTGTTGTCACTACGAACTTGCAACAAGCAGCAGCGCCCAGGGATTGTGCGGGCTGTACGGCATTCAAGAAACTGATCCTTGAATTTGAGAAGAATGTAATTGACGCGGCCACTATTGGCGACCCTGATCTCATACCCGGCCTGTTAGAACAGTACAATCAGGAAGTTTCCCGGCTATTCACAGGACCTGAGTAACCATTAAATCTAATATCCATATAATCATATTTGCGGCAGCGGTGATCGGAATGGTAACATTAACGATACAACAGGCATCCGCTCCAAGAGATTGTGGAAGTTGTACCGCATTTAAAAAATTGACACATGAGTTCGAAAAGGCCATTATAGACGCAGCGACTATGGGAGATCAAAATTTAATTCCAGGATTGTTAGAACAGTGCAGTGCAGATTTAAGAGCGCTAGACTTTACACACTAATATTACTTTCCTTTTTTTAATATTCACTTGAATTAACATTTTTTTCCTTCTTTGCGTCTTCACTGACTTTAAGGGCCTTGCAATAACAGCACTGAGTTACCTTCATACTAGTCCCCGGTACGTGGTCTAAATGCCAGCAGTGATTGTGAAGCCTTTCGTTTTGATACCCTCTCATAATTCTGGAGTAGCCTGCAGAACTATTTATCCTAGAAGTGGAGAGTGCTTTGGCAAATAAGAAAGATATGGATGAAATAAATGTTATTGAAATTCTTTTGAATGTCTTTTTTCATGTGAAGCACCACTACTAATCACACCTCCAGCATAATCACCTGTGATGTCCACGACTTCATCGAGTCCAGATAATTCTTTGAGAGTCTCCAAACTTAACCTTTGGTTTACTACGTAATGTGTTCCATAATCATGTATTGAAGGTACCATTCCTGATCTTTGCATTATATAATCTCTCATTTTTTCAGTATCGGTTCCCGGTTTAGTAAAAATTTCGAGCATGTAAAAAGGGTTCTTTTTGGGATCTTTCTCTATTTCGCTCAACAAAGAGTGTAGTAACCCTGGGTCGACCTTGGGAAAATGTGTTTCGTAAAGTGTCTGCAATCCGACGAATACATTTTTAATTTCTTGTAATTCTGACATACGTATAATTATACTACTTGTGACTTAAAATCAATATGTAACAAAGTTACTCAAATACTCTTGGGTCGGTATTATTGTCAGGCGATCACTTTACTTTTTTTCAGTACAATATAAGAGTTAATCAATTTTCTTTTTTTATTATCCGGAAATGGAAAATTCAACGCTGTTACTTGTTTTCCCCCAGTAAAGAGTGACAATATAGTTTCCAGGATTTACCGGGTGTCCCGCGGTATCGAGCTGATTCCACGTAACAGTTTTCATCTCACCAGGAGATAGTGAGAAGGGTGTATCCATGTTCAAGTCAACAGACTGTCCTGTTCCCAAATTTCTTACTACAAAAAGTGAATTTGCGCTGGTGAAGTCCAATGACTGACTTCCCGTATTTTGGAAGAAAATTTTCACATTGTCTCCAATATTGTAGACGTTCTTGTCCGTAGTAATGGTGATGAATGGCGAAATACTTGAACTAGATATTGTATTGTACTGGAAGTATTTATTAAATACCTTCTCTGTAACATACCTTTTTATTGTTGGAAACTCATGACACCTGAAGAAGTGGGACGAAGTGTCAGCACAACCTTGGAGTTGCCCACTCCGATCATTATCTTGATTATGTCTTACAATCTCAGGTGAGCACTGAACTAAGTGATTTCCAGCAGAAGCTGGACATTCGTCGTAAGTACATTCTGAGGCTTGACCTACAAGAAAACCATCCGAACAACGGTAATGTCCAATACCTTGTTCTGATACTGGGCCTTGGCTGGAGGTTACAGGATGAGTGAATTGTAACTGCCTTGGTCCTTGGCTGGAGGTTATAGGATGACTAAACTGTACTTGTCCTGCTGCTGATCCTTGGTTGGATGTGGTGGCCTGATGACTGGTTTGTACTGGAGCTGGTACTTCTTTCGATACCATAGGATGATTGAACTGTACTTGTCCTGCTGCTGATCCTTGGTCGGATGTGGTGGTCTGATGATTGATTTGTCCGGCAATAATTGGTTTGTTGCTGAATACAGGATGATTGAACTGCACTTGCCCCGCTAATGGTCCTTGACCAAAGACTATAGACTGACTAGAAGATAATATTGACAAAATTAGACCCAAAGTAATCATAGTAGCGACAACATTCCCATGGCCAATGTTCGCACGATTGGGAAACATAAGCTTACACAATAATGATCACAACGCGCGATTATAAATATGACGTAATTCTGTTAAGCTAACGACGATATTGGAGTTGAGATGTCTTAAATATCAAACATTCCTCTATAAAGAACGTATCGATCTCGAGTACATGACTTGTTATACATTGCAATGTAATCATGAATTACTGCAATCAATAACAAAGTTAATTCAACTTAATTAGTCTCGGAGAATATTATATATTAATGAGGATGCACACGTCAATCATCAACATCGAATGCCGTACCTTCATCGTTTTATTCAACAAACCTGTGGGTAAGATATCATATGGAAGTTACAGCCTCTAGAAATAATATTTTAAATCTGCTTGATTCTTTTGTAGAAGAGATGGCCAAAACTAGGAACACTCTCAGATTAATGTCAATTTCAGCCTTGGTTTTGGCTCCATTTGCTATTGGACTAGCGATTTATCTAGTCACGCATCCCTCCTTTTTCAATATTCTACAAACTGCCAATGAATTTGGAAATGTCCTGAGTGTATTAATAGCATTGGTAATTGGTATATCCGTCATTTGGATAATTACGGGGATTAAACAATACCGCTTGATTGATTCTTGGAATAAAAGATACGACTCTTTCATGGACAGAACAGAAGAAATTGATAAAGAAATAGCTTCGGGACTGTCCTTTGGCAAGGAAAATGACGAGTGAGAGTTTTTGATAAAGTCTCTAATGCAGTTTAATTTTTTAGTAGAAGATACCAGAGCAAGGACTATCAGTCACCGTGATAGAGTCTACATGGTCAAAGACATAATCCTAAAGCTGGTAGAGTATGGTGAACTAAACCAAACAGCTCTTATCAGTTTTTGCGGCCTTAACATAAGTAATCACCGCTCCATTCTGGAAAAAATGCAACGTAGTGGTCTGATTGCAATAACAAGGAAATCGGTAGGGAAGATGTCAATTACAGTTTACGTGTGCACTCCCGAGGGATTGAATTTCTGTAGGAACATTTTAGAACCGTATGAGAAAATATTTCCTAGACAAAGAATAATTACAAAGTATAAATATATTGACTAAGCCACAGCCTTCTGTGAAATGTTGGACCACAATCATTCACACAAAAAAGTTCTAATGGGCTCTTATCTGCATTAGTTTCCTGCAATTGCGGCAATAATGTCAGACTAAAGACTGACATGACACAAAACAGCAGAACAGGTTTGGCACCCATAACTCAGGTGATGTTAGAAGAATGACAAAGGGTTTGTTCCTCCGGTGTAGTAATATCCTAGGTCAAGATCCTATGTAATTTAATAGAGACATTTTATCCCTGATCAAATACAGAGCAAAGAAATACAGAGTCCGGTACAGGGAACAGTTTTCTGTGGACCTTAATATTCAAATGCTTGTCTTAAAATACATTCTATATCCCAGTTCTTTTGTCAGAATATTGGATCTTTCTTTAACCTTCAACAATTGCCAGTCCTATTCCAAATGCTTTTTTATTAGGATGATCATTATGTGTTATAAGTGAGTCCAGGCGAAATTGTTGTATTGAGTCTTGTGAAATCGGGTATCAATAGTAAAGATCTTTTTCTGGCAGAAGGAGTTGACCTGAAGGAGCTTTCTAACATCATTGAGGGCCTGAATTCATCAGGGTATCTGGAGGAATTCCAAGATATTAATCTAAATGGAGCAGACTCTAGCGACCAATATAGACTTACAAACGATGGCGAGCAAAAACTAGTTGGGGTATTAAATCAATTATCTGATACCTGGAGCCAGATTGTAACTGCTGCGGGTAATGACAGTAATAATCCGAGCAATATAGCTGCATTTGTAAAGCTAGTGAATGATAACGAACAGTGGATATATGTTATGGTAATTTTAGGATTAATTACTCAAGAGGCCGCACAAGAAATCTTTAATGCAGTAAATAGGTTAGTTGGAAAGGATGACCAGCGATCGATTAGTGGCGATCGATTACATAGCTTAGTAAAGGACTCGGTAGAAAATTATCTTGGCTCCTTCATACAATATGATTGAATAGTTCCAGGTAATAGCAAATTGATTGACTACAAAAATGATATCTATGAATGCGACCACAATTTCATGTAAAACTTGCAAGATGAAATTCCAGCTAATAGGAATATCTACTGGAGCTTTTCCAAAGCACTGCCCGTATTGCGGCAGCCAATCTATTGAACCAGTTAATCTATTCTTCATATGAACTTATGAACTTATGCAAACTCTATTTAAGAGATCAATCTGTCAACCACACGCCTTTTTAAGCTAGGCCCAAAAACAGAATCGGAAATCACCAATTTCTTAACTAATTTTGAGAAAATATGAAAAGTATTTGCAAATATTCACTTTGAGATAAGAAAATCATTCAAAACATAAATCCCCATTTCTACCATATATTTAAGTCATTATTTACACAAAATAGTATGGATAACAATAATTCAAACCTAAGAGATGCTGAAATCAAGCGCCAGTCAAATACGAGGTACAAGCCAGTTAAACGATCATCTCCAGAGAGCGACAAGACTGTGATCAAGTTGTTAGAGTCACTAATTGGCGGGGTTGAACAATCTCTCGGAAAGCGTACATATCTTTGTGGAAATCCTGATTGTGGAACATTGATAGTATTTCATAGCAACGAGCCTAGGCCCTTAGTTTGTCACAAATGTGGGGTTGAAATTGATTGGGAAGGAGAGTACATAACAAGAATCAGAATATGTCCCAAGTGTAACAAAGAGTATGAAAGCAATTCCAATTTCTGTTCGCTTCACCTCCCGCCTGAAAGATTGATAGAAAAAGAGGTAGAAAAGTAAAGTAGGGTAGGCTGACTATGACATTTCATACTATTGGGAACGTATATTGATGAGCTTCGCTGAATTCATTCAAAGTCAGAAATCTATCTTACTGAATTTAGAAAGTGAAAAGAAGAGATCATTGCGCTGGTCAATAATAGATATTGGTCGTATTTATCTAGTGATGCTCTGTAAATAATCTGGTAAGACGCTCCATTGCTAATTGTTAGAATCGTCAGAATTTAGTCACATCTTTATCACTTTTAGAAGTCCGTTCGTATGCAGGCAGTCCGTCAAGAAGAGTGATCTTTTCTGGTTCTACCACGTCAGTATAACTAGAATTTGAAAGATTGGTTCTTACTATCTGTAAATATGAGTCAAGTGAAATATCCTCGTTGTTTACTGTCCAATCTTTTGACACGGATAATTAGACTTCTTGTTCTGTGGTGGATGCAAAAGCTCCGGATTCAGGAATGGGGAAGAAAGAGACATTTGGGAACTGCGTGCTCTCATGATCTGTCAAACTGGAAGGATAGTCTAATTGAATTCCAGTGTAGTTGTTGATGTAATTTTCAGGTTGTTGGCCGGCTACCGGGCTAGCGGTGTAAATCATTAGCAAGAAGATACCGATGAGTAGAAAATTGAAGCTCATGTTTAAGCTAATATAAACATAAGACTAAAATCATTTTCTGAACCGCCGGAGCAATATAAGTAATAGTACGAAATAGTAATTGTATTGATAGTGATAGTGAGTCGGCTAGCTAGTCGTCTAATTTGACAATGTTAAATCGCTATTCTTTGCTAGTCCATTCCCTAAGGGTTATCAATAACAAGGAGCCAAGTTCCGTCGGGCTGTTGGCGTAATACATCTGCAGAACTAGCGGCAATGTTGACGGGTTTTCCATCAGGGCCAGTTCCACTACATGTCCATTCGCTAGTTACTAGAGCAAGATCGCTTGCCCTTAGTACTTTACCTTGAGGTCTAACTTGCCATCCATATCAATGAATTTGCGTAAGCTATTGCGTATATGATCTGGACTTGTAGCAAGTTTTCCTGGTTCAGTAGCAAAACATGCTTTAGGTTCATACAATGCATTAATGATTCTAAATCTCCGGCATTAATGCCTTCTGTAATCGAGCTAAGTACTTCTTCAGGTGTTTTATTCCCAGACATGAAATGATATCCTAACGCTTGATTCTATAAATTTACCCCGTTATTGTTGGTTGTTGTCGCAAAGCATTTTGATACTTCCTTTAAAGATCTAGTCTTAATTAGATTCTTCATAATGTGAGCACCATCTCCAATGCCCCTTGTCCTCATCATCTAGTAGCCCTCCACACTGCCAACAACGATACGTAGTTCTGGTTTATGACGCCTAATTATTAAAGATGCCATCCTGAATCTTCGCTAAACAGGGAATACATATCCATCCTTTTCCTTCTACTTCGCTCTTAAAATCAAGATAATCATGTTCGATGATAAGTGGAACATCGCTGAAAAAATATCTTTTTACCTTATACTTGTCAAAATATTCTATTGTCATTCTTTTAATATCTTGTTTGATTTCGCCACAATAGTCACACGTATGCATATCAAATGTCAATAATTAGAATCTCAATAAGTACTTGGTCATTATTAGATTTGAGCTTTGTTTACTTCAAATGCCGCTAATTTTCCCACCTGACGGCTTATAGAATTGGTAATAGCTGCGGGCAGATTGCGTGGAACTTGAGCCTACTTTTAATGTGAAGAAATGAGATGCTTTACTTGCGGATCCATTGTTTCCAAATAATGAACCCACAAATTACTATGAATACCGCCTGGAGTATCTCGCTTGCTACACCGAGTACAAAAATTGGATATTCAACATAAACTGCAATGGATATCAAAGTCACCATTATTGCTCCATAATACCACCAAAATTGCCATCTTTTTATAAGTGGAAGAATCCAGAATATTTGAATAAGACCTGAAACTAAGAAAAATAGCGTGGTTGCGTCAGGTCTTGTATTTAACGCGAACAGAATCAAAAGCAATATCCCTGCCGCTAGAGTGACAATACTCGCCGATTGATATAGTGAGTCTGAGGCTGATTGTGCTACCAATCCCCAAATTAGAAAAGAGACAGTTTGATATAAGCAAATCACTAAAAATAGAAGAACTTGGACAATAAAACGGTATTTTTCCATTTTTTATTCCGGTATTCTTCTTCAGAAGTCTATTATTCTGATTTACACCATAAATCTAGACAACATCATCAATCGGCCGGCCCAGACTTTACGTCACCATCTTTCATGACTGGCCCATCGATTTTTAATACTATAATTTCTTGATCAATTCTTTATTTTTTTCAGGATGGTATGTTGCACGTCTTATTATATCAGTGGGCTAAGTTTTCACGTTTTAGTCCTCCAATTTTTGTTAAAATGTTAAACCCTTATTCGATAATGAAAAAAGTGTCGTTTTGGTCTCTATTTTGTTATGTTTGGGATCAGTCTTGCCCATCGATTTTAAATCCCAAAAATATACTTAATCCGCATATCAGATGGCTAATCATATTCGCCGCTTACTATATTTTATATTTTTCACATTTTATGCAGTATTAATGGGCCGGCAAGAAGATATCGATAGATTGAGAAAAGAGGCAGCAAATACCAAAAATAAAATTGTTCTCTTGAATATAATCGACAAGTTAGGTGAATCTGCTAACACGCCGTACAGCAACCTAGCAATAGATGCAATTTGTTTCATCATTGCGACCCAAAAAGAGAAAGATGTTAAGGTATTTGGCTTAGATATGATTAGTCGGATGAGGGAAGGAAAAAATAATTTTAAAGTTTCAAAATTTCGAAACTTTACAGAATGATAATAGAAAAATGGGATATAGAACATACATATTACGACATACCCAACTGTTCCATCAATGACATCATATCCACCAAATTCCAACGTTCTACTATCTTTGATTCCCGAAAACTAAATACTGTCATACCTTCTATGTTGAACTTTTTATTGGTTGGTCCGGTAAACTTCCCCACCAGTCGGAATATGCCTACTCTAAATTCACCTGTATGTGTGCCGCTTAGTTTGTACCTACATGCCACCTTATTTCCCTCAATAATGATCTCTTCAAAGGTAATTTTGATATCAGGAAATGCTTTCCACATAAAATGATCGAACTCCATAAAACCATCCTTGTTCGCTGGAAGATTTGGAGGGAAACCATGAATTACCAAGGAATCATCGTAAAAATCAAAGTAATGTGATTCTCTATTTTGTGGGTCGTTAAATGTACGCTCTAATCGTTGCACAACTTCTCTTAACGACTCGACTGATGACATTGTCGGAATTAAGATGGCTATTTTAATAAGGTTTTCCTTGAATACTTTAATCTCTAGAGTTAAGTAATAACTAACTTCCAATCAAAATAATTACGGTTATGAGGGCAATAATACCAAGAATCAAATATATTGTTTGTTTGCTCAAAATTGTGTTCCGTACTCTCGATTTATCAAGTGACTCGATCATATTTTACTGCCACAAAAGCGGCACTGGTCACAGAGAGAATCATTGTCTTGTTTACCACATTTAGGGCAAATACGAGTCTCAAGGACTAAATATTTCATCTCTGTTTCTACCTTTTTGGTTGTAATTACAAATACACTAGAGTAATTTAAGTTAAGGAACTCCTTCCTCTCACCGGTGCTTCGAAACCTCGGCTATAAATAAAGAGGAAAATTTTTCCATTAAAGTCTTTTATATTTTGTAGCTTATGGTTTATTGACTTTAAACATTGATCGGTGGGCCTGTTCTTTGTCATGCTTACGGATTGCTCTGGGCCCATCGATTTCGTAACCCTTTTAGTATTTTAAAAGTCATAATAGTGAGCTTTAAAAGAGCGCGGTGGTCCATTGGATATCTGCCAATATA
>Ga0065715_10000512_pt1 | contig 13473 bp, 12 predicted proteins | sample MisBulReplicate1_FD_59102 | JGI IMG/M metagenome (GOLD analysis project Ga0065715, IMG submission 59102) | Miscanthus rhizosphere microbial communities from Kellogg Biological Station, MSU, sample Bulk Soil Replicate 1 : eDNA_1 v2 (version 2) | ecosystem: Host-associated > Plants > Roots >...
CGCGACTTCTTCAGGAGTCTCGCCATAATCAGCGACGACGCGGAGTAGCTCGCCATCAATTTGTCGAATATGACCTTTTGTCGCGCCAGCTAGCTTCACAGCATTGGCAATAAGGGTGTCGAGCACTGGTTGGAGGTCAATGGGAGAGCCAGCAATCGCACGAAGAATCTCGCTTGTTACGGCCTGCTGCGCCAATGTTTCGGCGAGCTGTTGGTCACGATCCTGCACTTCTTTGATCGCTGATTTCTCCCGCTGCAAAGATTCAGCGAGATCGCGGTTACGCGCTTCTAGCTCCTGACGTAGCTCCGCAATCGTCTGCGCTTGTTTAGTCACAGACGTTTTCATTACGGGACGGCGGAGTGTTGTTTTTTTATTCTTCGAGCCTTTTTTCTTCGTGGTTGCCATAAACCTCGAATAGAGAGCCTACTCACCGGAGAAACGAAAAATATGACAGAAGCAGTGACGCTGTGGCAATATGCTTTCCTAGCGTTGCACTGACTTCTACTGCAGGTGTTTGGTGGCGTCAAACGAGACAGCTTTAGGATGAAACCTCGTCTTTGAGTTAAGTGAACCGCCCTGCAAACTACAATCCGATGAAACGATTGACTGCCGCTATTGCGCTCTTTGTCTCGGTTCTGACGTTGCCGTTCGATCTGTTCGCCTGGAACATCCCCGGTCACATGCTGAGCGGCGCGATTGCGTATCAAATCCTGCAGCGAGAAAATCCAGCTACGATTACAGGAGTCCTATCAGTGCTGGAGAAAAATCCCTGGTATGCGAGCCGCTGGAAAATACAACTCGATAAGCTGCCGGAAGCCCAACGAGAGGAAATGCTTTTCATGCTCGCTGCGCGGTGGGCAGATAATGTCCGCACTCAAGACCCCACCGAGAGCCGTTTGCCGTGGCATTACATTGATTTCCCGTTCAAGCCAGAAGGCGAGCCGGCGAGCGTCCCGACCGTACAGCCGCCGCAGGAAAACATCCTGACAGCCATAACAGAGAATGAGCGGATTGTGCGAAGCGGCAGTGACCCGGCAAAGCGAGGTATTGCTCTGAGTTGGCTGTTCCACCTGATAGGAGACGTTCACCAGCCGCTCCACGCTGTCCAACTCTTCACGCGGGAATACCCGAAGGGGGATCGCAGTGGCGGTGATTTCTGCGTTCGTGTTGCTCAGGATCGAGCCGCGCTGTCGCTTCACCGGCTCTGGGATGGACTGATCACGTCGAGCAACAACGTTGGTCAGTTGAGAAAGATCGCAGCCGCCCTTCTCAGCAGGTTTTCCTCATCGAGATTCAGGGAACTCGATCATAGTGAGCCGGAGTGGTGGGCCAAAGAAAGCTATGCGATCGCGACCAAGATCGCCTATCAGGACGGCAGCATACGCGGCACCCCAAAGGGTCAGCGGACGATTGCAGAGAGGTTACTGCAGTGACTTATCTGTATCGCGGCTATCCGGCTACAGCCAGGCTGATAGCTGATCGGAGGATGTACCTGGCCGGATACCGATTGGCCGATCTGTTGAGGACGCTTGAGCGTTGATGGGAGCCGCATTCCACTGAGCTGGTTGCTGAATCAAATCTGATACTCCCCCGAGTCGATTTGCCACTCTAACCGCCGTTCTCTGGCGGAAAAATATCGGTTTTCATTACGTTTGGACTGTGGCATATCCATTGCCCTAAGGCGCGCTATGAATAAAAAGGTCTTTTGGCTGATCCCGGCTATCGTTCTCGCCTTACCACATTGTGCTTTGGCGCAGCAGCCGACAAAAATCGCTCGAATCGGGTTTTTGATTTCTGGCGTCCCTTCTGGTGCTGCTCAGCGCATTCAGGCATTTCAGCAAGGTCTCCAAAAGCTCGGCTATGTTGAGGGAAAGACCATCACCACTGAGTACCGATATGCCGAAGGAGAGCTGCAGCCACTCGCCGGCCTTGCCAATGAGCTGGTCAGTCTCAAAGTCGATATCATTGTTACTGACACGTCAAATGCGATCCAGGCGGTGAAGGACGCGACTAAGACGATTCCTATTGTTTTCACCACGGCTAATGATCCTGTGGGGGATGGTCAGGTCGCCAGCCTTGCCCGCCCCGGCGCAAACCTCACCGGGTTGTCGATCCTTACGCTTGATTTAAACGCGAAGAGACTTGAGCTGCTCAAGGAGGCAGTTCCCAATATTTCGCGGGTGGGTTTTTTAACGAGAATAGGTACGGCAATTGGAGAGCAGCGTTTCAAGGAAGCCGAGGCTGCGGCAAAAGGATTGGGACTGCGGCTCCAATTTGTAGGCGCGAAAGGCGCCCAAGATCTTGAAAGTGTATTTGATACCGCAAAACGCGCTGGTGTTCAGGCTTTGCTTGCGCATCCAAGCTCGTTTGTAGTTACTAACCGAGGTCGGATTATCGAACTGGCAATTAAAAACCGGCTACCAGTGGTTTATGGATCGAAAAATCATGCCGAGGCCGGAGCCCTCATGAGTTATGGACCGGATCTGGTCGATAATTACCGACGCGCAGCAGTTTATGTTGACAAAATTCTAAAGGGCGCAAAGCCCGCCGATCTACCGGTGGAGCAGCCAACCAAGTTCGAGCTCGTGATCAATCTCAAAACCGCCAAGCAGATCGGCCTCACGATTCCGCCGAATGTGCTGGGAAGAGCGGATCGGGTGATTCGTTAGGCATGAGCGGTGAGGCGTAAGTCGCTAGAGAAAACAATGACAGTTGTTCGTGGTCAGTGGTCAGTAATCGGCATAAGCGTCGTCTACCTTGCTGTAGGCGCTTTGCTCTCTGCACTCTGCGTTCCCGTTGAGGCGCAGCAGCCTCGCAAAATTCCACACGTAGGCTTTTTATCGCTNTCCGGTGCTAACCAAGAAGCATTTCGCCAAGGCTTGCGCGATCTGGGCTACATCGAAGGAAAAAATATTGCCATCGAATCTCGAACGGCCGCCAATAGAGCAGATCGCCTTTCTGTCCTCGCCGGTGAGCTTATAGATCTGAAGGTTGCCATCATTATTGCGGCCGGTTCGCAAGCGGTCCGTGCTGCACAGCGTACTACTAAGAGTATTCCCATTGTTATGACTTCAAGTAGCGATCCTGTTGGGACCGGCTTTGTCGCCAGCCTTGCGCACCCCGGCGGAAACATCACCGGCCTCAGCTTACTGGGTCCAGACCTCAGTACAAAACGATTGGAAATCCTGAAGGAGATCGTTCTCGGAGTTTCTCGGGTCGCTGTATTCTGGAATCCTGACGACCCAGCAGCAAAAATCTCGCTGAGAGAAACGGAGGATGCCGCCAAAGCTCTAGCAATGCATCTGCAAATTCTGGAGATACGAGAGGCTAGTGATTTCCAGAGCGCTTTTCGGGCCGCAAACCAGGGGGGCGCGCGGGCGCTCATTCTCTTGCCGGCCCCTATCATGGCTACTCAGGCAAAACAGATTGCGGAGTTGGCGTTGAAAAATAATCTACCCGCGATTTCCCCTGTTAGCGAGTTTCCAAACGCGGGTGGGCTCATGTCCTACGGGGCGAATTTGGCGGATCTGTACCGGCGCGCAGCCACCTACGTGGACAGAATTCTGAAGGGAGCCAATCCCACCGACCTTCCCGTCGAGCAGCCAACGAAGTTTGAGCTGATCATCAACTTGAAAGCCGCCAAGCAAATCGGCCTCACAATTCCGCCAAATGTGCTGGCGAGGGCGGATAGGGTGATCCGGTAATGCAGAATAGTTTGTTCTGTATAACGGCAGGACAGTTGCATTGATACCCAATAATGAGCGCCGATTATTAGGAGGCCCTACAGTGCAAAGAAATAAAAGCGTCAATCATAAATTGCAATCACTCGGCACGTACTTTTGGTTGTTTGCCCTGTTTGCCTGTTCCTGTTCCTCAATACAGTTTGGATCGGGAAAAAATCAGCCCAGGTTTGAGTTTGGACTAATCGGCGATTTACCCTACAGTGCCGAGGACGAGACAAAATTTCCGAATTTGATTGAGGATATGAACAAGGCCGACCTAGCCTTCGTGGTGCATGATGGTGACTTTGAAGCCGACTTCAGGGGCTACAAAGATGGGTTCCTTCCATGTAGTGATGAGACGTTTTCTGACAGAAGGAATCTGGCGCAAAGCTTTAAACATCCTTTTATTATCACGCCTGGAGATAACGATTGGACCGACTGCCATTACGTTAAATCGGCAAAATTCGACCCACTCGAAAGGCTTGCAAAATTCCGACAGCTATTTTTTTCGAGCGACCAAAGTCTCGGTCAACAAACATTGACTGTGACTCGTCAAAGCCGCGATCCCAAATATTCCAGGTTCCTCGAAAATCTACGTTGGACCTACGGAGACATATTGTTCGTAACACTTCATCTGGTGGGTAGCGGTAACAATTTTGGTCGTACAAAAGAAATGGATAGTGAAACGGTCGAGCGAGATGCCGCTGATTTAGCGTGGCTGTCGGAGAGTTTTGAGTTTGCAAAACAAAGCTGGAATAAAGCCATTATGATCATCACTCAGGCCAACCCTGGTTTTCAAAACAGCTGGCCAGAAGCGCGATTCCGAAGATACGTGCTGAACTCGCCAATTAAGCTACCAGAGAAGAAGACCAAAACTGCGTACGATGAGTTTATCCGTTCGCTTGAAACCGAAACGCTACAGTTTTCCGGCCCAGTAGCCCTGGTTCATGACGATAGCCACATTTTCAGGATCGATAAGCCGCTACTTAGCTCGAAGACAGGTCGGGTGATTGAGAATTTCACGCGAGTTGAAACCTTTGGCACGCCTGACGTTCATTGGGTGCGGGTGATTGCCGACCTAAATGATCCAAGTATATTTACGTTTAAGCCAGAAATCGTCACGAAAAACGTAGTAGATCGACATGGCGAAATAAGAGACTGATACTCCGACATCGCACTTTGACCCGCTATTCTCGTTTGCTAGTGTTTTTTGGCAACGGATTGAGAAATTTCGATTCAGCACGAGAGTTCTTTTGCGAATTTTCCTTCTGCGCTTTGCTCCGGATCACAATCAACGCCAGGCGATAAGCACAACGAGTACAGCGCCCGTTCACGGCTTGGAGCGGCACATTGCGCCCCGGCTGACGAATGACAATGCCGACATAACCGATGCAGCGGGGGCATGCTCTAGCCAGATAGCGGGCCATCGAATCAATGCCTTCCGTCCGTCCTATATAACTCACGGTAGCCATCGAGAATTGCTCGAATGTTCCGAGATATTCTCGCTCATTCAAAATCCAAAGCGCGTTCGACATTCTGGCAGCTTCAAAATATCGCTTTAGGAAAACCATTATCGCCTGCTCTTCGTCGCTAAGTTGATCGCTGATTGTCACGGCTCCCCTCTGATCGTGAGCGCCCATCTATGCCAATTAGGGAAAACACCAGCCTCTGAACCGATGAACCTCATTTGGCTTAAATCTTACAACGGCAACTGCGGCGTCTTCGGTTCCTTGGGCAAAGCCCGCCGAACGCAATCTGGGGAGTCGTGTTCGGGCGAATTGACGAGCGTCGAGACCTCATAGGCTTCGACTTCCTCGGACAAAACGGGTTGCATTACAAGGGAGAGTATTAGGTCGTCCCTAATCGATTCTTCAAGCCACTGCTTGCCCATATCTCTGCGGTACATGACGGGCATCCGATTGTGAATCCGGCGCAGGAGCGCGTTGGCGTGACTCGTTATAATCGTGAAAGTATATAGCGGTTTTCCAGTCTCCCGATCTATCCAACAATCCCACAGCCCAGGAAATGCAAAAGGCTCACGGGTCCTGAACTGAATCCACATCGAAGCAAATTTGCTACTCTGTAGTCGAACCGACACACTAGTTGCGCATCTCATTAGCTCAACAGTTCCGCCATATCCGATTATCCAATCCTTTCAATGAACTACGCGGACGTTCCGCTCTCGGAAACGGTGGCCTAAAGTTTGCGTTTGCAATCATAAGGCCTCGACTAGATACGATTTCAGCATCACGTACGTCCTTGCGCGGCCGTAGTAAAAAGTAACGCTTGTTTCTCGTCTGTTTTGCGGTGGAATGGGATGCGAGGGGCAACCGGGCGAAGGTATAAAGTTGGGGACGCGCTGCGGCTGGGCAGGTCTCTGAGAGAGGTAAAGAAACAAGCAGTACCCTTGTTTGTGGCGAACGGTGGGCGATATTGTGTCGCTTGCCAGCAGAATCGTGATGAATGAAGGCTAACTATGAGTAAAAGGACGACCTTTGGCCTGGGGCTGGCGATTTTCATTCTGGCGCTGGTTCAGATAGCCGAGGCTCAACAGACAAAGAAAGTTCCCAAAATAGCTGTTCTGCGACCCATGGCCTCTTCCGATTTCCTTACAGAGGCATTCCGGCAAGGGCTGCGGCAACTCGGGTACATTGAAGGACGGAACATTAGTATTGATTATCGGTTCACAGCGGGCCAAGAACATCGCCTGCCCGAGATCGCCGCTGAACTAGCGCAACCAAACGTTGATGTGATTGTTGTTAGCTCCACACCCGCCGCGCGGGCTGTACTGGCGGCAACTAAGACCGTGCCAATCGTCTTCGTGGCGGTCAGCGATCCAGTGGTGAGCGGACTGGTTTCCAGCCTGGCCCGGCCAGGAGGGAATGTTACCGGACTAACTACTGAGCCAACTCCGGAACTAAGCGGTAAACGACTTGCGATTCTTAAGGAAGTCGTTCCGGGAGCCTCGCGCATAGTCGCCCTCAACAATCCCGCGAATCCAGCTACCGCGATTGTCTCGAAGGAGATAAATAATGCAGCGCAGAAATTAGGGTTAAACATTCATTTTTTAGATGTACAGAATGCCACCGAGATCGAGAGCGCATTCGAAGCAGTTCCTAAGTTGCGTGCCAACGCTCTCCTCGTACTGGTGGATCCTTTGTTCATTATTCACAGAAAGAGGATAGTGGATCTCACTGCAAAAAGCGCTTTGCCAGCTGTGTTTCCGTGGAAAGAGTTTGTGGATGCCGGAGGCTTAATGTCTTATGGTCCTAGCTTGGCAGAGTTGTGGCAGCGTGCCACGATTTATGTGGACAAAATCCTAAGAGGCGCAAAGCCAGCGGACCTGCCAGTGGAGCGACCCCAGAAGATCGCGTTCGTCATCAATCTAAACACTGCGAAGCAGATCGGCCTCACGATCCCACCGAACGTGGTGGTGCGTGCGGACACAGTGATTAAGTGAGAAGTGGCGATCTATTCGCGTGTCGGTTTTTGCGACAGTTTCCGCATCCTTCATTTCTTCAATCACATCTAGGTGAGTCGGGTTCATATGGGAGCGCTACTACAGCGACCGTTCACGGCTTGGAGCGGCACATTGCTTGCCTGAACGATGGCTTTTCGAGCAGGGTTTCAGATTGAGCGTTAATCATCCGCTGACCCATGCTCGGATCGGGTGCCCGGGACGGCACCAGTCCCCACTTCATCAGCTTAGCTTCATTCCGACCGTTACTTCGGATGATCACCGGCACTTCCTGCGATGGCGCGATGTTGTAGCGCGTTTGGAAGGCGAAATCGCCGTGGTGATGCCACACGGCTTTGATGTCTCGATATGAGGCTCGAAGCGTCCGCACATGCCGTAGTCACCTAACCAAGAGTTCCGAAGATTTCAACCGTTCAGAATTCTGAGAAGACCAGTTTCAGGCTTTGAATGCCTCAGAGTTTTACCGCAACCCGCCAATGTCTGACGGCATGTCATGGATTGCTCCCAGTTTTTTCCGCAATCGTCCTCTGGGTTTCCACATAGGGCGGGCTTGCTCCCTGGCATAGGGCTGTGTCGCAATCCGCGAATACCGAAGTCCAGGAAGGCAGGTTTAATGGACAGACCTTATACTCATCGGTTTAAATTTTCAGGAATACTCCGTTCGATTGCGCATCGATGCCTCCAATTCTGCCTTTTGTTTCTTCCGCTAATCTTCGCCTCCACTGCTTTCGGAGCGCAGGTCTTATGGGTGCCGGACAATTATCCTGCCATTCAAGCTGCCATCAACGCAGCCGCCACAGATGATGTGATTTATGTCAGGCCTGGAACCTACTTCGAGAACATCAATTTTTCTGGGAAATCCGTAAGCGTGATAAGCGAGCAGGGGTCTGCGGTGACCACAATCGATGGCGGTCAGCACGATTCCGTAGTTACATTCACCGGCGGTGAACACGGTACACTGGCCGGATTCACCATCCGCAATGGAAGATCGGGCTTCGACACACCAGGGTTCGGCGACGGTGGCGGCATCAGAATCGCCAATAGTGCGCGACCCGTCATTCTCCAGAATGTTATTACCGGCAATCGGGCTTGCTCTGGGGTTGGTATCTCCTCCAGATCTTCCTCGCCGGATATTCGCGAAAACGTGATTACCGGAAATACCCAGTTCGGTTGTAGCGGTGGCGTCGGCGGTGGCGGAATTAGCGTAACGGAGATGAAGGTCAGTTCCTATTTACCCAAATCGTCGGCAACACCATTACGGATAATAGCCTCAATTCTGCCAGCGGCGCGGGCATTTCGCTTTTCGCGGCTGGTGGTGCCGAAATCCGGGGAAACATTATTGCTAACAACTCGGCGACGGGACTGTCGCCTTGCGCTCAAGGTGGTGGTATTTGGGTCGTCAATTCATCGGGTGCGAAAATCGTTGAGAATGTCATCACCGGCAACAGCGCCGGGTGCGGCGGAGGGATTTATTGGTCAACTCCTTTCGATGCTCCAGGCCCAAAATTGTTTAACAATACCATTGTTGATAACGATGCGGCGCTCGGAGCCGGAATTTACGCCAGTGGAGACAATCAGCAGGTTACGATCACCAACAATATTATCGTCGAGTCAGATACGCAGACGGCACTGTACTGCACAAATCTGCGAATCGCGCTTATACCATTGATCAGCTTTAACAATGTCTTTGCGTCGCAAGGGAATCCGTATGGCGATCAGTGCAGCAATCAGACTGGTATAAACGGCAATATTTCAGCAGACCCGCTATTCGTGAACCCCACAAGCCAAGACTATCGCCTGCAGCCTGGTTCTCCATCGATAGATACTGGCGACAACGGCGCATCAGGTCCCTTTTACAATATTGATATTCTGGGTAACCCGAGATTCGTGGACGGAAATGGCGATGGCCTTGTTGTAATCGATATGGGTGCTTACGAGTTGGGTGAACAGCTCCCGCTGGCCAACGCGGGGCCAGATCAAACCGTTTCGTGTGATTCGACCTGCAAAGCAGCCGTAACCCTAGACGGCCGAGGCTCGTCCGATCCAGATGGCGATGCATTGACATATAGTTGGACGGGATCTTTCGGTACGGCCTCAGGCGCTACCTCGATGGTGATACTACCGAAAGGCCAACACCAAATTACTTTGACGGTTAACGATGGTAAGGGAGGCGTTTTATCAGACACGGTTTTGATCACAGTCGCTGATCGTGCCGCACCATCGATCGTGGGCGTTACTGCATCGCCTAGCATTTTGCTACAAGCAAACCATCAAATGGTGCCCGTTATTGTGAGCGTGTCGGCGACTGACAATTGTGACCCATCGGTCGCCTGCAGAATCACCTCGGTTACAAGCAATGAGCCGATCAGTGGAACAGGGAATGGTGACAAAAGTCCCGACTGGGTGATTACTGGACCACTCACTGTGAGCCTTCGAGCCGAACGTGCACCAAAAGGAAACGGCCGAATATATACAATCAACATCGAGTGCGTTGATGCTTCTGGAAACCGCTCAACGAGCTACGTGCAGGTCACTGTTCCCAAGTAAGAAATATGGTGCTGGCATGCCAAAGGACTTGTTGAAAGCGCGGATAGCGCGGTGACGGAGCGCGATTTTTAGTGAAGCCGTTTCAGAACGGCTAGATAACTGGCCCGCTCACCACTTAACTGGGTTTTGAACTCATCAGTACGTGATGATGCCCTTGGCGATCAGCAACTTCGCCAGCGCGTCGGTCGTCGCCAGCGTACTCACCACAAGTTCTTCCAGCGTCACTTTATCGCTTTTTATTTCGTCCGTTATTGTCGCTCCAATCAGGCATTTTCGAAGCACGGTTTCAAAATGGATTCCGCCCGCTCCTGTAGGACTGCTGCTATTGAATCAAGACCCAGTTCTAAAACCTTTAGTCTTGCATGTACGTTTTTCTTCGAGATACCTGCTTTGCCGGCAATTTCCTGCACTGTAAGACGCGACCGAGCGAGAGCGATTATTTCCTCGTCTGAAACTTTGCGATTTGCGTTTGGGCGCAGTCCTCTCGCCGGTGGGATGGATAGTCCAATTTTTCGCAGGCGATCAAAACAGTCATGAACAGAGCTAACTTTCATATCCAAAACTGCCGCGATCTCACTAGCCCAAAGCCCTTTCTCTCTAAGCAATAAAATACGCCGGTCCCGGTCGGTAATTTTAGTTTTTGTTATCAGCACGGCCGTCGCACGTCGGGTTATGTTTTTCTTTTTTGGTTTGCGAAGTCGTAGGCCGACTGCAATTCTGTTTCGCGCCGCGTCAATTTTTGCCAGTCGTTGTTCTGGCCGATTATGGTGAACGACGACCGCGACGTGCTTTAAGTGCTTTGCGAAGCGCATGAGGCGGACTATACGCGGCTAAATTCATCGCTAGGGCCGGCTCAGTCCTCTCAACGCAATTCCTGCAACAAGCGGAGTGGTCCGGTTATAGCCCCACTTGGCCTTATACTCGTCATCGGTCAGGTGATGTTTGCCAAGGTGTCGTGTAACGACTTGAACGTGAGGCCGCATTCGAGGCACATGACATGATCGTTTTGGCAGGCTTCCCGAATATGAGAACGGTAATAGAGTAAAGTCGCGCTTTCGGTGCCGGTTATTCTCCCGTGCTGCCATCGGTTTCGAGGCATAAATCCGACGCACCTTAGCACAGTTGCGGATAAGAGTCTTGCCCGTTAAGTTAGTCTGTTGTCATGATCACGAAAGGACTCTCTACAGCGAAGCGCATCGAGCCGCGCTTTATCGAACCGATGTATGCTTCCGCCGTTCGGGACCTCCCTGATAGCGATGCCTGGACGTGCGAGGCCAAGCTTGACGGCTACCGCTGCCTCGTAGCCAAGCGCCAGGGTAGCGTCGTCCTTTGGTCCCGACGCGCCACGCTATTCACAGCCAGGTTCCCCACGATTGCCAATGCTTGCGAAAAGCTCCCGCCCGACACACTTATCGACGGGGAAGTCATCGCAATTGACGAGAGCGGTCGAGCATCTTTCAACGCTCTACAGCACAGCCGACCAAATGCTCACATTCAGCTCTATGCCTTCGACGTGCTGGTCCACCGGGGCCGAAGCGTGCTCCGGTTGCCGCTGGAGAAACGGCGGGAGCTTTTGACCGATGCACTGCGCAAAGTCGAGTACCCGGTTCTGCTCTCGACGCATTTTGACTGTAAGCCAGCGGATCTGATCCGTGCAGCAAAAGAGCTGGAGTTCGAGGGCGTCATAGCAAAGCGCAAAGGCTCCTTCTATGAACCAGGTGAACGCAACGGCACTTGGCTAAAGTACAAGATCAATCGCTCGCAGGAGTTCGTCATCGGCGGCTATACCTTGGGTACCAACCCATTCGACGCCTTGATCGTCGGTTGCTACGACGGTCCCAACCTGAAGTTTGTCGCGAAGGTGCGAAACGGCTTTGTGCCTATGCTGCGGCGTGAAGTGTTCGAGAGATTCGCTGGCCTGCGAACCGACCAGTGACCTTTTAGTAATTTGCCAGAGAAGCGTCGCACAATGTGGGCACTCACAGCGTAGGAGATGAAAGAGTGTCGGTGGCTAAAGTCGCAGCTTGTCGCACAGATCGAGTTCACCGAATGGACGCCGGATGGGCACCTGCGACACGCGCGCTTTGCCGGGTTACGCAGTGACAAGGAGCCGTGAAAAATTATCAGAGAAGAGTACTTCTAGTTGCCTCTATTCTGTTGCCGCTCTCGGAGATAGCGTAGGATTTACGCCTGCCGAAACAGCGTCGTTGTCAAAACTTAGCGAAAGCTGTGAGACCGACCTATTGGGAGTGGCCTTAACCGGCATTTGAGGTTTTTTCTGCATATAAGAGTGGATATCCATTCGTGCCGCCTTCTCTAGGAACAGATTGTTCCACTCCTCCACTGCTCTGATTTTCTCCTCGACCTGTCGCTTCTGTGCTTTCGGATCGAGGATCGCTTTTACAAGCGCAAATTGAAGTCCCACGTCACGCTGTACCGTCATAAGGCCCCTCCAGTCGAAACGAAATCACACGAAGTGAATCGATCAGATTGTCAGCCAGTCTCGGCTGATTTTCGGAATAATTTTAGGGCAGAGTTCCTCGGCTATGTGGAGCAGCATGACTGGCTCGTCTTTACTGCAGAGGACTTGGATTTTGCGTTCAACACAACCATCGGAGCTGTCCTGATCAAAACAGCCGTTTACGAGAACCTCATACGCGCGCGGCGATGGATTAAGCCTTTTCCAAAAACAAATCGTGCTGGGCGAGCGGAATGGTCAGAATGACATAATACATCGCGCGAACCCGTGCAAGCCGCTTCGTTTTATCGGCTGATTGGCTAATCGTCCTTGCGTTTGGATCTAATGCCACTGCTGGAACGTTCCTCTAGCCTGATGCACTCAGCGCAGATGCGGTCAGCCTGATCTGGCCGTAGAAATCGAATTTGAATAGAGCCAAGCGCGGGCCAGTGTGGACATTCGCTGTGAAAGTGCCATTCCGAATCTAGCGTGCCTTTGCGCCGTCGATAAACCATCTAAACCTCGCTTCTTATAGATCATTGCCGGTCCAGCATTTTGTTCTTGTTGTGCATACAGACTCGGCTGAATGTCGCTGTGAGCAACAGGCGTGCCTGGCTCAATGTCAGTTCGAAACGGTTATCGCGCCCTATTACGTGTATCATTTGTGGAAATTGCGAAAAACGCTGTGGCTGATTACCGAAATTGATAATGCGCCCCCGCACCGTAAAGCTCGGTGCATTAGTTACAACGAAAAATCAGGACCGAAAACAGAAGCAGACGATCTGCGGTTCGTAAACTTAGCGAAGAGTAGCGCTTGATTTAAGTTACCCCGGTGTTGTAGTGACGCTTCTCGTGAATATAACCGATTTGACACTCCAGCAACTAAGATGAGCCGCCTCGATCAAAAGAGAAACTCGATGATCTAAACAAAGAGCTTCGCAGGTTGCTCGATGGCGCGATGAGAACGAGCTAGGCAAAGAAAGAAGCGCACCATGAGCGCGGCGATGAGAAGAAAATAGCCTCTGCGCGATCCAGTGATTAGAACCTTCCCTTGCGATCATGGACTACGCGAAGATAGAACCGTTTTCAATGGAATATCGATCCAAAGGGTATGGGGACAAATGGCATTTCTGTCAGATGTAAGTGCTAAGATTTAATCTGACAATCAGGTAAGGTTCTCGTTATCGTAAAGATCAGCTTTAAGGCTGAAGAAAGGTAGCGAGAAGAATGACAACGGCAGATAAGGTGATCAAGATTAAGGTGGGGTT
>Ga0065715_10000351_pt1 | contig 13424 bp, 16 predicted proteins | sample MisBulReplicate1_FD_59102 | JGI IMG/M metagenome (GOLD analysis project Ga0065715, IMG submission 59102) | Miscanthus rhizosphere microbial communities from Kellogg Biological Station, MSU, sample Bulk Soil Replicate 1 : eDNA_1 v2 (version 2) | ecosystem: Host-associated > Plants > Roots >...
GGAATATTTTATTTAGATTTAAATCCCAACACGCTATCTCAAATATTGCTCTGTTTGTAGTATCATCGTGACGCGAATTGAATCTTACTTTGCGGCGTTAAGCTCTAGATAAGAGGCCCAGTTCTCTTCAGTTATTCATTCATTTCCGATGTTCCAAAACATGCAACGCATTTCTTAAAATTTAATCGATCCGTTAAGCAGGTATTTATGTTTCATATAGTACCCAGCAACCAGGTCTAGGCCAATGGACCGCGAAAGTTACAAACATAAAATATTGGAAAATACATATCATAAATTCGCGTGAACGATGAAATACAAGAGAAATGGACGGGAAGTGTGATTGTATGTGTTGATCTTAATGCATTTTATTCCTCATGCGAAGAGTTGCGAGATCAAAGTCTAAAGGGAAAGTCTCATGCAGTAATAATGACAGATCAGGAAAAAGGAAAAATTACAAAAGGAGTTATCTCTACCTGTTCGTATGAGGCCAGGAATTACGGTATTAAATCTGCAATGACACTTTCTGAAGCTCTTTCATTAAATCCAAATTTAATCCTGGTTCCCGTAGACATTAATTATTACAGTCAAATCTCAAAAAAGGTGATGGGGATCTTAGAAGATTTTTCCAATATTATCGAAAAAGCAAGTATCGATGAAGCCTTTTTGGATTGTACAGAAAAGCGAGGACAGGTTCTGCCAGAAGAGTACGCAATGAACATAAAATCTGCAATAAAAGATAGAAGTGGCCTATCGTGCTCCGTAGGAGTAACATCGACTAAAGCCTCAGCAAAAATAGCCGCAGATTATCGTAAACCAAATGGTTTAACTGTTGTGTATCCTTACAATCTAAAAAAGTTTCTCGAGCCCCTTGATGTTGGATCAGTTGCCGGAATCGGTCCAAAAACCCAACAAAAGTTGCGAGAAATGGGAATTGAAACTTTAGGTCAACTNGCCTTGACTGACGTCGAGAGGTTAATTCAACAATTTGGTGTNAACGGCGAGTGGATGTGGCAGGNGGCTAACGGGATCGATAAAGAACAAGTTACGCCAAGAGGTAATCATATTTCTATCAGCTCCGAAACCACACTTAGTAGCCATACTCGGGACAAAAATAAAATCAAGGCAGTTTTGGAAAATTTAGTAGACGAAATTTATGAGAGGGCCCGAAGTCAGAATTATTTATTTCGAACGGTTGGAATCAAGTTAGTCAGGGCAGATTTTACGATAGAAACTAGGGAAACAACTTTCCAGGTATTTTCCGAGACAAAATTATCTATTGCTTCCGAAATCAATCCTCTGTTGAATAGGTTTACTTATTCAACAGAACAACCATCTGTTAGAAAGGTGGGCCTCAAACTAAGCAACCTTATCAGATCGTACGACTTCCAAAAAATTAGGACAATTCAGAAAACAATCCCAGACTATTTTTGACTTTACCCTAATCTCGGCCACCAGCATTAAAACCCCCCACTCCTCGAACGCAAGTAAATACTAGTTGATAGCAACGGGATAATCGTAATGCTGTTCAGAAGTATGTGCATACTACTTCTTTCCTGTAGAATACATCTAAATAAATTTCAGCATATGGTTTAGAATCTCTTATACTTCATATTATCGATAATACAATATGAATCCAGTCCGAGTCTTTTTGCTAACGCTGTCTCTCTTTTCTATTGCCTCGGTTTTTGGAAATCACGTTGGACTTAGCGTGCTTCCGGTAAAAAGTGCTTGGGCAGATCAGATAACGGGCACAGATGGAAATGATAATTTACCTGGGACTGAAAAGGCCGATACGATTGACGCACTTGCTGGAGATGATACGGTTGATGGGAAAGGGGGAAAGGACCAAATCAACGGAAATAGAGGGAATGACGAATTGCATGGTGGAAAGTCAAGAGATATCATTAAAGGTGGTCCAGGAAATGATAAATTATTCGGAGATGGAAGTAATGACAAGCTCTACGGAGGCAGCGGAGATGATGACTTAAAAGGCGGGGCCGGAGCGGACTTTTTTGACTGTGGTAAAGGAATTGACCAAATAATTGACTATAACCCACAGAAAGGCGATACTAAAGCGGCGAACTGCGAGGACTTTTAAGTAAAGATACCGAGATTGAAATAATTCCTTTAGAAACTCCAAACTATAGACCTAGCATATTCGTCCGCACATCTATACACCAAATATTTTTTGATCGAATTAATTTTTTCATTTTTTGTAACCTATATCGATGTTGCAGACATTAAAAGTTCACTAAAAGAAATAATAGCATTAGGCGCAACTCTCCAACAAGATGCTACAGATGTTGCCAAAGGATTGTTGGTTGAAAGCGTTAAGGATAAAGAAGGGAATATTTTAGGTTTTAGACAAAATCCTCGATAAACTAGTGACAGCCACATGAACAGGCGCCATCGTTGGACGGTTCATAGGTTATCGTGTTATGTCTGCAGTCGTTGCAAATAAGGAAATCCTCTACTTTCGAGTTATTATTCGTCCGTTCGTTTTCAACTGGCTCTGTTAATGTGACTTTCTTCAGTTTTTTTGAATAGGATTTGACGCGAGTATTGCCTGGTATGGTCACCATAAATTATCTATACTATAATTACTACAGTAAGGGACTTAAAACTTTAAACCACCTTTTTAGATTAGATCAAAGTGGCTAAGACAATCGCCGTTGACATAGCCAAAATAGATAAATCACGAAGGTAGACGGTAATATTGAAAAGTTATGAAAGTAAATCTAACATAGTTTTTAATTCACCGATCTCATGTTCAATTATTCTCTTATCATCATCGTCTGAGTATTTCACTAGTTTTTCACATGCTCTAATTTGATTCCATATGATATCCCATTTGTCAATGCATAAACTATGATACGAATCAATAAATGAATAGGATATTGTTCTACCTTTTTCTTTACACCCACACGTTTTTGCTTCTACCTGAAGTGAAGTTTCCACAGAAGAAATATTCATTTGACAATCCATCACCTGCTTTTATCCCGTGAACTCCATTTCGACTTGGTGAGTTGATTTCTGATGCGACCTATAATTCTCATCTCCTTCGATTAGCATAAAATCTAAATTTGGTTCATGACATCCAGGACATTCTGGGTATTGTTCTTTGGGATTCAAAAGTGAGGCACACCAGAAGCAGTTTTTGCAGATAATAAAGCACGCTTCAGAAATATCTTTTTTTTGAGTTGACGTAATCGATTTTTTAGGACGGATTTCCCAATTGTTTCCAGTATAATCTTTTATAGGTGATATTTCTGTAAAAAGATTCATACTCTACTGGGTAACATCGAATTACTTAAGATGGATGAATACCTTTTACCTTTTTGAATAATTTACGGAAAACGAATCATCTGCACTTACCTTGAAATATGATCGATGAGCCAAGATAGAAGCTCTCACTATACCAGAATTTATATCCGCAAGATTCCCAAAAATTATAAGTATTTATGGTAATCTTCGAAAAGGTTTTGAGTATATCTAAATAGTATTAAACTTAATTATCATTTTTTGCCTAATTTATAAAATTTATCTAGGATACTATCTATAATATTGTTACATGGCCGATGCACCAATTTCCTATGCTATCGTCGCGGCTGTCTTTGCTGCTCCCCTTTCGTAGCGTAGTGATCTTAATATTATGATCAATTAGACTAATGAAAGCATGAATGTGCAGGAGTTTGAGAAAAGAGCTGAACGTATAGTTGAAGATGAATTAAAGAACATTAAAAACATGGTAAAGAAAATACCAGATTCTAAGGCTAAAGAAGAGGCAGATCAATTAGGTTTTGGCACAATAGATACGGATATCGAAAGTAATCCATATGCTCTTCAAGCCTTGAAAAACTATGTGGCTAATATGATACTAGTACTAGTAAAAAACAAATCTGAAGATATAGACTATGAACAGGTAATTAATGAAATAAGTGGCCATATAATGACGTTCTGCGTGGGCTATAAAACAGCTATGATAAAATCTTGATGATTCTTTCTTGCATAGGCTAAGAACCTCATTCATCATTTAAGCTTCGATACTTTCTGAATATCTTCTCCTAATGTATTCTTTGTATTCTCGCATGGATTTGAAGGATGCTTCAAAATCAAATTCCCATACTAGGTAGTCCCTCACTAGAACTTCATTATGTAGTAAGACTTAGCCCTACGGGCTGTCGATTCCTTTCTTTTTTGTTTATTGTCTTTTACAAGGTAACGTTAGGTTTTATAATAAAATATTGATGAAAGAAATAAAAGGATAAAGAATTTAGTCTACCTTCTCTTTGATCTTTTCCTTGTCGTACTCTGTTCCTAAGTCTTTGTCTGGATCTTTAATCTTATTTCCTACCGCCTTTGCTCCAGCTTTAATCTTACCCCCTGCATCTTCCAAGTCTCGCTCAGTCTCAGATTTACGGTTAACTTCGACTTTTGATTTAACTTCATAATCATCTGTCATGGTTGTAGATCATCTACATTGTATTTATTAGATGTATGATATCAAGGCTCATCTTATTCGAACTGTCATCGAAATTTGCGTTATGTTCAGTTCCGGGTGACTAGGGGATTTGTAATTGTAAGTACCGTGAATTTCCACGTTAGGTGGATTTTGAAATATTGGTAAGTCAGGTGTTTCGCCACTTCGATTAATAATAATAATTTGATGACTAGGTGCTGCTACCTCTTGTAGTAAAGTCAGGGTAATTGCCAGTGATGCGAGTGGTGTTATTGCAAAAAGAAATTTACTTCCCGATTCCATTGCTAAATCCTACCAGTGTAATTTAGTTATATATTAAAGATATTTAATTTTTCTACTCTTCTTATTCAGGAATGGAATAGATTTCTTTATTATTTGCACCTAACCTTTAACTCCTTCTGGACATACCCATATTGTGGGAACAAACCACTGATTCCATGCTTCGGGTCTACACCCCTTTTCCAAATTATGTTGAATTTGTGCTTTAACCCACACAATAGAACTTGCTATACCGATGGCCATGCCAATAACTACCGTCATGATTATAATTAGAAGTAGTTTCATTCTATGAATTCAATTCCTTTATTTAGGAATTAGTATACCTAATAATAGTATCTCTTTATTAGATCGTGTTCTGTAAAGAAGATAAGATTGGGCATTTATGACAAAATATTCGGTGAAGATCAGTTAAAAGCAATGAGGAAGAAGCCATGATAGCCATAAGGGAAATCGCAAGACAAAGTTAAACGAATATGGAAGTAATACCAAACCTCCATATTCGTGAAATGAAGCTGAAGGTTAATTTACAATCCATAAGTTAAGTAATCATGATTTTTGTTGCGGTCACTGGTATTTTTGCTAGATCTATATTGTCTAAATGATAACACTACTTCCAGTATTGAGTATGTAGCATAGAACTTACGGAATTAGTATATTGTCCTTTAATAATAGATTAGCTAATCCAAATTTCCGGTTCACAAGGCTCTGGCATTGAATCCATTGTCTTCGTCATGGTGCCGGAGCCTTTAACTTTATGATTTTTATCCATTGACCAATACAGCAACTACAATCCAGAAGACTGCTGCTACTGGTTTATGAGTTTAATAAGGACAAAGAATCTTTTGAGCTGGAAGCATGAAACAATATTATTGTGGAAGTAAGAATAGATGCACATCTTATAATTGGATATCTTGATGTAATAAATCACAGAAAAGAATGATTGAAGTAGAATGAAACCTCTTATTTTTATTCCAAGTCCTAGGAACCTACCCGAGTTCAATGAATGTATGGCTAAAGTCAAGAAATATGATAAACTTTGGGTCAAATATTGGGAACAGACTCAAGCCTACATGATTGCAAGGAACTGGTTCTTGAATGAAGACTACACTCATATAGTGATATTCCCCGACGATATGATAGGTTTTGAACACCAAATAGACCAATTACTAGGATATAACTTACCTGTAGTTTCTGGTTGGTGCAATGAAGACGGAGTTAGAGAAACTAGTCAAATATCTGCTTACTTGCCTCCAGACCCTCCAACGATAGGTCAGCATGATGAATTTAAATTCTATAAAATTCCTTGGCTAGAGCATCTTGGTAAGAATCTAACTGATCCGTTGATTGAAGTGCTATTTTCTGGGTTTGCCTTATCAGTGATAAAAAGAGATATTATGGAAGCTATTCCATTTAGGACCAGTGCTGGTTGTTGTGTAGATTCTTGTTTTTCACTTGATTTGTATAAATCAAAAATAATACAATATGTTGATGTGACTACTAGGACTTGTCACCTAAAAACAGAAGATTCCCAGGAATGGTATTCTAATTTGTTAGTTGGTAAAGAAGAACCTTATGTGAGGTTGGAGAAAGCTTGAGTCAGAATAAAGTGTGGTGGTAAATCTCTTAATTCCTGTTTCACCGCTTAAGTCTTAAATTTTAATAATTACTCTGTCGTTAATAATACTACGAATCCGTTGCTCTCTGGGTAGGCTTTCAAACCCACTGTTCATTCTTGTCTATCCAGAGTTTGTTCCAAGTTTTAAATATGATTTTGGTTATCTTTACTTTGCAACAAGAAGCAGCTCCTAGTCTGGGTTTGCTCTTGCTTACCAATGGAACCCAGATTAGGAGTTTAACTTTAGCTTAAATAATGCTTTGTTATAACCTACCAACTTAGGCTGGGTTGGGTTATGGGCATAACAAACTGTATTCCTAACCCAGCTTAAAATTTTAAATATATCAAAACTAAGCTAGGACTGACAAAACCAACACATCAAGCTTCTAGTCTGGGTTTAGTATGCAAGACTAATCCAGCTAGGAGTTTTTAAAAAGTTAAGTTTAGCAAGCTCCATCTCACCCTTGGTAAATTAGGAAAACACTTAATTGCTATACTTTCGGTTTAGCCTTGATAATTCATCCAAGGAAAGTGAGGTTGGTTGGGGTACAGGGTTCCTCACTTTCCCTGTGTCTGATTCTAGTAATTTCTAAATAACCAAAGTTATTATTTAATCTTTACTAAACAGGGGAACTGTCCATATTTGGACAATAGTTCTGATAAAAGAAATTTTTTGGAAGTTCCTTTGGTTAATCAACTTTTTAATAAGTTTCAGACTTTACGAAAAATTGCGTCCAAACATACCCAGCAGAGACTTGTGCAATCCATAGTGAGCTAATTACCCTTCTCTGCTGGGATTGTATCTTTAAATCTCATAACTTAAAATACCTGTTAAATTTAATTTTGCTCATGGGGGAAAAGACGGAGTTCCATATCCCGTGGCTCGGAAGACTTATGATAAATCTATAAGTTTTCTTACGGCTGCTATCGAGGGAGCTGAAATTCAAAGACAAGAAAGAATTACGGCCCTAAAGAAATTGGCAAACTATTCGACTAGGTTATTTCCTCAGCCATTCATAAATTGATCCTGGTTTGGATAATAAATCGAAACTGATTCATTCAGCCGATGAAACACTGAGAGATAGCTTTTGATCTTATTTTGCAAAAGCGAATACGAGGTTAAAACTCTTATCAAGTATACCGCTATCTTATAACCAGTTAAAATGAACAAAAACCCCGGACCTCAAGAAGTCCGTTCAGATAGACACGTCGCTGAATCGGACGCTAAATCTATTAACCAAACCGTAGAGAAGGCAAGCAAAGATAGGAATTTTATCATAAAAGCTTTAGAACAGCTAGATGGACTAGCTTTTCCTGCCTATAAACATCAAATAATGATGCACCTAAAAAAGAGGTCTTCTAATAGCGAAACACTAAATCTGTATGAATCTTTAAGCGGCACTATGCTTTACCGCGATCAATATCATATTAAAACGGCACTGGAACAAAATAACCCAGAGGCAAAGCAGGAAAATCAAATTACCGACCAAACAAGAACTAATTTGAATGTAGAACCTGTAGACCCAACCCCACAAGAGAAAGGACTATACTGAAGTACAAGCAACCTCTCCAAGAAACTATATTTGTAACATGTGCAGAAAATCATTTCAGACAAGAGACGATTTGATCCATCATGAGCAATTTGAGTTTAGAGATAAAGAAGAAAAATAATTGCATTGGTAATGCTATGTGTCATCGGAAGTTGATGAGGAAATTCCAATATCACACAAACCAGGGAATGGAAAATAAGTAAGAACATTATAAGATGTTAGAAATGAGCGCGAGATCTCGAAAAAAAATACTCAACAAAGTAAAGTCACTCACCCCTGAAGCGTTCAATGGTCTTGAATATGATGACAAATTTGCATGCTTTCAGGCAATCTTCAACGAATATGTTGAGAGGGTAGCAATTCCTAAAAACTGGAGTTTTACGAAAACTATTACGCGGTGGCCTTCAGGCTCGACGAAAGGAGAAAAGATTGACGAAATGACCGCGAGAATAATTGTCAGTGATGAAAAACACAAATTATTACAAGAAATTTTGAGCTATCCAGACCTCGGGGCTTTTGCATTACAAAATTACAATTTAATGGTTGATAATGATATAGAAACTTACGGACCTGAGAAACCCGTGTTGCGTCTCTATAAAGTCTCGAAGGCAGAAGCATGGTCGTTTGTCAGGGGATTGATGAAAGAAGTCCAGACAATTAAAGATTCCAAACCCATAAGCGAGAGATGGGATGAAAGAGAAAAGCGAGAGGCCTTGGCATTTGACATGGTAGATAGACTAGACAGGCTTAGCAGTATGGAAAGAAGTTCCCTTGTCGCGTACATATTATTAGAATACGCCAGACAAAAAGGAATACCTGTCCCAGAGTATGATATCAACTTTGAAATAGACATGAAAAAAGTAGTAAGGGAAAATACGCGGTTAATTAAACTAATAAGTAGCAAAACATATAAAAACGATTTTTGGTGGTACGGATTTGGTAATTATGGCGTAAATATTCACGTTACTAAACAGAAATACTCCATAGAAAAAATTCCAGATGAGATTATAAAAATGATTCTTAAAATGTTGAAGACTAATGATGGGGATTTAACCGATGAACAAGTCAAAGAACTGAAAGATAGATGGGAAGAATTTCGTAGGGTCAAAAAACATAGAGATTCATGAACTAATACTGAGGACATATGACAAAGGAATTAAATAAAAACTAGTCCAGATTAATCCTTCTTAATGAAACTACCTAACAAGACATTCTAAATAGTAGTTGGTGTTTTGCATCCCTTAAAAGCCATAATGCATTTCTATTAAACATGAATGAACAAGAGAGATGGATAAAATGTCCAAAGTGTTTTAACACTGAAAACAATTGTTACTATCGCTTGAAGGACGAAGTAAAGAAATAAACTTTCTCATTAACGGACATCAATTCAGGAACTAATACATTCGAAGGAATTCAGGCATAACGGAAATACATTCTGAGGATCAATTTATTTATTATAGTTTATTGGATCATCTGAGTTAATATGACAGCGTTGAAGTGTGTTATTTGTCAAAACGAAGTAACGGATGCAATTTATAAAAAACATTTGAGAGAGCACGGTATAGATGAGTTGGTTGAATATATTTATCAAGAAGCTACAGATATGGACTGAAATTCACACTCTGGCTTAAATAAGACTTTATCTTTTACTTTCTGTTGAAGCTACAGCAACAGCTGGTCAGCTCTAGAAATGGTATTGTCTGTAAATGCAGAGCCAGTACTGGGCCTATTCACTGGGCCACAGTTCATACTGTGATTAAATTTCGTTTTACTTTCCCGAAACGGTTTTATCATATATTTCTCTAATATCTATTAATGATACAGACCCAGGGTTTCACAGCCTCGCAGGTAACTTCACTAGCCGACGAAATCAATAGATGGCTAGTTACCAATGTAAGGGAGATGGACACAAAATTTAGACTAATTAATATCAAGTATGCAGCATTCGGATCGGGGTCGGACGGGGCCACCAATTATTCAGCCCTTGCAATATACGAGGTCGGAGAAATTAAGAAAACAAACGAGACGGAGGCCGAACCGATGGATTCTTCTGGTGTAAAATAGAATAGTAAAAAAATACACGGGTTTAAATGTTTAGTGGGATTTAATGCCGGCAACTGAAAAGACCCGAACATGAGAATGAAGGAACCAGAGAATGTAATTCGTGTTGCGGGTCGGAGTAATCGCTAATAACTAAGTATAAATTATTCATAATTTTTGCCTCTGCTGTACTAGTAATATTTTATAATCTATCCCCTTGTTTTTTACATGACTATTTGTAGCCATTGCGGGCAGGACTTGATTTGTATTGGATGCAGACACCTTCAAGAAGAGTGCACGTGTGTAAGTATAGAAGAGTCGAAGAATAAAGACGAAACTAAAGAGTTAACAGAAAAGCAAGTGAAGTAAATAAAGAAACAATTGGAGGTTAACAGAGGACAAACAGACCACAATATTCGAATGCGGAGGAAGTTAAAGGAATGGATTGGTAATCTAAAAAAACGTGACCAGACTCTTTAATGCTCTTGTCTACCATTAGGCCGCGTTATTCAAATGATACCTTGTCTAATGTCGATTTTACTTTGTAACATTTGGACGAATAACGTCAGCCGTTGCAGAACTAGGCGTTATCTTTGTAATTCTAATCATAACCTTATCGCCAGGGCTTGTATTTTTGACTAGAATTGCAAGGCCTCTGAATTTGGCTACTCCTACTCCTTTGTTGCCCATCTCTTCAATGGTTACAATGTATTCTTCTCCGACGCTAACGGGATTCCTGGGTGCGTTTAATCCTCCAAAACGATTACTTTTTTTCTCATACTTTTCGTAGGTTCTTGATTTCTTCAACCCAATCTAGCTATATCAGTACGAAATATCATTGTTAAAGACGAATAGACTCTCATTCTTGTCTGCACCATGTTGTAATATTATTTATAGTTTAAGGTGGTATATAGAATTGGTAGCAATTGGAAACTGAATCAACTAAAACAAGCGCAGAAGAAGCTGAGTTTAGAGAAATCTATTCCCAAATCTTGCGTGGTAAAAAACAACAACTTTACGATACTCAGATGGGGCATAATGCTCTTGAGGAAGAAAGGAAACAAGTTAATCAACAGGCAATGAAAACTCCCGGAAGGAGAGGTGAAGTAATCAAAAATGAAGAACTTGATAAAGAAATTTCAAGACGGTACAGTGAACACAGAAAAAGGAAAGTAGTTTACTAGAACCCTAGAAACAGCTAATGTTTTTTGTGTGTACAGGTTGTTGTAGAAGGGCGTTAACAACAACAAAGATTGCCAGTCGAGTATTATAGCAGAGTAAGTCTAAAACGGTCAGTTAATGGTTGCTAACGCGTATAAAGAATGACTGTTAGGTACCTTAATAATGACTGCTAATTCTGCTCTGAAAGTTCTTGAAGCATATACGAGAGATGTCGGCCGTGCTGTAGCTCGTATCGACTATGATTCTATGGATTCATTAGGCGTATCAACTGGTGACATTATAGAGATTAAATCAGGTAAACGTCGAACCGTTGCAAAATGCTTACCTCTTTATCCGTCAGATGAAGGAAAAGGTATCATCAGAATTGATGGCCTTTCAAGAAATAATGCTGGTGCTGCCATCGGAGATGCTGTCGAATTAACAAAAGTCAAAGTAGTACCAGCTGAGAAGATAATAGTTGCTCCATTAGAAGCAGTACCACCTATTGACGAACGATATTTAACTGATGCTTTGGAAGGCATGCCTTTCATAAAAGGCGATAACGTCATGGTCCCTTATTTTGGTGGAAGACTTACATTCGAAGTTATTGCCGTGTCTCCTGCTAATGGTACAGTGCTAGTCACTCAAAAAACAGTCTTTGCTATTTCAGTAAAAAGTCAAACAGAAACAGGAGGACTGACACAAGTTGCATACGAAGACATTGGTGGATTAAAAGAAGAGATTCAAAAAGTCAGGGAGATGATTGAGCTCCCATTAAGACATCCTGAAATTTTTGAAAAGCTTGGAATCGAAGCACCAAAGGGTATTCTTCTTCACGGGCCTCCTGGAACTGGTAAGACATTATTAGCAAAGGCAGTAGCTAATGAAACCAATGCTCATTTTATCAGTATTTCTGGTCCTGAAATAATGAGCAAATTCTATGGAGAATCTGAGGCGCGAATAAGAGAGATATTTAAAGAGTCGAGGGATAAAGCTCCATCGATAATATTCGTAGACGAAATTGATTCCATTGCTCCAAAGAGAGAAGAGGTAACTGGCGAAGTCGAAAGAAGAGTGGTCTCACAGTTACTATCGCTCATGGATGGCCTAGAATCAAGAGGTAAGGTCATCGTAATTGCAGCCACTAATAGACCAAATGCCATAGACCCTGCATTGAGACGACCAGGTAGATTCGACAGAGAAATTGAAATCAAAGTTCCTGATAAGCGAGGTCGACTGGAGATTTTGCAGATTCATTCGCATAATATGCCTCTAGAATCAGATGTCGATCAGGAAAAAATTGCCGCAGTAACTCATGGATTTGTAGGCGCAGATATGGAATATCTGTGTAAAGAAGCTGCTATGAGGTGCTTAAGAAGACTGTTACCAGAGCTTAGTTTAGAAGATGAAAAAATATCTCCTGAAACTCTAGACAAGCTCGTAATAACTATGAACGATTTTGAGATGGCAATAAAAGATGTTATGCCCTCTGCAATGAGGGAAGTATATCTAGAGATACCTGACGTCAAGTGGACAGATGTCGGTGGTTTGGAGGAGATAAAACTTGAACTCCAAGAAGCGATAGAATGGCCATTACGGTATCCCGACCTATACTCAGCGATTAACCATACTCTTACGAAGGGCATATTATTACACGGACCTTCTGGTACGGGCAAGACGCTATTGGCAAAAGCTGTTGCCACAGAGTCTGAAACCAACTTTATCAGTGTAAAGGGGCCTGAATTAATATCAAAGTGGGTCGGTGAATCAGAGAGAGGAATAAGAGAAATATTCAGGAAAGCCAGACAAGCAGCTCCATGTATAATATTCTTTGACGAAATAGATTCTATTACTCCTACGAGGGGCGGAATGGACGCAGGCGGTGGTAGCGGCTTCAGTAGCACACAGTCGATATTGTCACAATTACTAACAGAGATGGATGGCGTACAGCAAATGCAAGGAGTAATGGTAATAGCTGCCACCAACAGAGTTGATATGATTGATACCGCACTACTGCGACCGGGGAGATTTGATAAAATTATTTACGTACCAAATCCTGACAAAAATACAAGATTTAAGATCCTGGAGGTACATACAAAAGGTAAACCTATTGGTCGGGATATAGATTTTATGAAAATGGCGGAGTTAACAAATGGTTTCAGCGGTGCCGAGGTTTCGGCAGTTGTCAATACCGCAATTTCCTTAGTATTGCACGAGTACCTCCAGAAATATCCTACGCCTGAAGAAGCAGCAAAACATACTTCAGAGGCCGTCGTATCCTCACAGTATTTCGAAGAGG
>Ga0065715_10089151_pt1 | contig 13421 bp, 7 predicted proteins | sample MisBulReplicate1_FD_59102 | JGI IMG/M metagenome (GOLD analysis project Ga0065715, IMG submission 59102) | Miscanthus rhizosphere microbial communities from Kellogg Biological Station, MSU, sample Bulk Soil Replicate 1 : eDNA_1 v2 (version 2) | ecosystem: Host-associated > Plants > Roots >...
TAGCATCGTTCCATCTGAACGTGTACTGCTGATCGTTGGTACCATAGGTAGTTGCTTTGGTATTACCCATATCGACATACACTTCTACACCATCGTCGTTGTAAACATCTGTTCCTGCATCGTTGCGTTTTACATCATCGGTAACCTGAACCAATACATACAGATTGTTCGCATCCCACATCGCTTTCCAGTTACCGGATAGATCGGTTGTTGAACTGATCGTTCCTGAATTATTCTTTGCGACAGACACCGAAGTAAAGTTGCTCCATAATGCATCGATCGTACCATCAATCGTTGGTGCAGAACCTGTTTGATAAATTGGTTTGGCTACTTGAATATTTATTGCTGAACTCGTTGTTGTAGCGTTCGCTGCACTTGTAGCTTTTGCGGTAATTGTATACACGCCTGCTGTTGGTGCATTCCATGTATAACTATAAGGCGAAGAAGCATCGGTACTTAATAAAGTAGTTCCATTATAAAAATCAACTTTGCTAATTGTACCTGTGGTGATCGTTGCTGTTGCGTTGATTGTTACATTATCCCCTTCTGTGTACACCGTATTGTTTGTCGGAGCAGTGAGGGCAACAACTGGAATTGTGCCTTGTGAGGTACATGCACCTGTAGCGCATATGGGATATCCGACACTTGTTTTACCAGACACATATTGTTTCAACCATGTCATTGCTGACTTTTCTGTTCCAGAACCATTCATTAGTCCCGTTCCACCAATCCAAGTTGCATTCGTTACATAACCCCAAAGTGTTATACCAGCTACAGATGGATGTTCCCAATAAACCGGAAAATGTGTTTGATAACTGGATAATTGTTGAGCGCTATTATTGTCATTAGAGACGCCACCATTTAAATCGAGTTCAGTTACATAAGTTGGAATACCAGAAGTTGCCATTAAATCTAAGGAAGATTTTAATTGCGCAGCTGATAAACCATCGATATTAAAGCAATGAGCTTGAGTACCAAATCCATCAATCAACCCTCTATCTCTAAGTACTTTTATGAGCGCTAATTGACTTCTAATATCGTTTGGACTATTTTCCAAACCATAATCATTCAAGATTAATTTTGTATTTGGAAAAATTGCTCGTGCTTGTTCAAAAAGCCAAATTTGCCAGGAAAAATCAGTTGGAGAAACATTGGTTCCACCTCCAAACAAATTTCTGAATTTCTGGTTATCCGCCTGATGATTTCCTAGTTGTTCATTCAACACATCAATTTGATCTGCTAACGGATACCTTGCAGCTATTGCCTTCATATATTCTATTGCTTCAGCTCTTGCCTGAGCAGTAGTTAAGCCTGTTAGCCATGTTGGATATTGTCCAGCCCAAATCGCAGCATGATATCTAAATATCATATTGTTACTTTTAGCATGATTGTATGTACCATCTGCACCACCCCAATTAAACGTATTTTGTTTACCTTCTACTGATCCCCACTTGCAACTATTTTCAGCTGTAACCCCATTCCAATAGGTATTATAACCGGTTTGAGGAGTATTTGAAATTATATTGGCTAAATATTTCCCTTTGCATGCACTCATGCCTTTGGGTACTACAGCATTTGTACCAACTGTAATAATTACTCCTGCAGATGTAAAAGCAACACCTCTGTCATTCGTTGCTTTTGCTTTAATTGTATAGGTGCCTGCAGGAACACATCCCCAAACATATTTATATGTGTAATTATTATGGGTTGTTGCAGTACCCAAAAGCGTTGTCCCATTATAAAATTCCACTTTTGTTACAATACCATTGTTCGTTGATTTACCTATATCTGTTGAGTAAACATGAATCTCTACATCTGTACCTGCTTTAAAATAAGCATTACTGTAGGGCATAGTTACCGTACAGGAAGGAGGGTAAGTTAATGTTTGGGCACTTGCAACATTAAATACAGTAACAAACCAAAGAATTGTAACAAACCAAAGAGTGATCATCACTAACTGTTTTCTCATTTTATTATATAGTTTCATAAGATTTTCTGGTATGATTTTTTTCTCTTTTAAAAAGTGTTGGTAATTAAGATGGGTTGCATTTCAATCCGTAACCTTATTTAATTGCCACTTTTATTGTCTTTCTAACAGCCTTAATGGGAAATGCTCATTAAGGAATAATTTGCCAAAAAGACTACAGGCTACGTATGCTTTACTAAAAGGTCATCAGTAAAATGTAAGAAAATATTATAAAAGTGCTACAAATCTAAAAATGTGCTTTTTGAACAGAATTCGCATAAAAACACCTCCATACCACAAAATGAATTGAAATACTCAATTATTGAGCATTTCAATAAAAGAAAACACTGTACGCGAGTAAATGAAACTGGTTTTAAAAGTTCATTATAGTTGAACAGACATAAAAAGCTCCAATGTACTATTGGGAGTAGGAAAAACACTGTTATAAATGCTGTATGTTGTTACAATAGACAATTCAGTCCCATAGATGCGAACATGCTGCACACCAAAATTGAACGACGTTTTTTTCAGTGAAAAATTATTCACACCAATTACAACATAATCTGCAAGATCACTCATTAAGCCTAAGCTATATGAATAATGGTCTCCACCTGAATATTGAACGACTCCATACATCGTTAATTTGACGCGCGGCGCAAGGCGAAACCGTTGTGAAATATCGATATTGTATAATCTATTCAATTTGAAAGATTGATTCACCGGAATCAATACCGGAGCGAATAACTGCTGCACCCCCAATCCAATTGTTGTATTTTGTCTGACATAATGAATGCCGAGCATTCCATCAGGGCCAAAGTCTGAACCACCCGTCCCACCTTGTGTAGTAAGAAAAGCATAATTGATAAACCCAAGTGAAAGGCCTGCTGACAATGAAGCCTTCGCACTTATTCTAGTATACCAGGAATATCGAAGCTGACATCTGCTTCTATATATATATTGACCTATTTTGGAGTTTGAAGCTTCTAAGCCAATAAAATGATAGGAATTTGCACGAGAAGTACCAATCCGCTTATCCATATCCAAATAATATCTATTTACATATTTAATCAAACCCAACTCATCCATCGCATTAATACGCACCTTGAATAAATAAGAGGTATCTGATGCTGCAGGATTGATCAAATAAGGATTAATAATTGTTTGACTAAAATCTTCAAAAACAGTTGTACTAAGCTGAGCCTGACTGCTAAACGACTTTCCCACCAATAAAAATACGATCCCGATTACAGGCTTTATTCGCAAGCTGAATTTCAAGATGGTATACATTTAAATAATTATTGAAATGTTAATATTAAAAATTAAATTCGTTAAATATAATATTTTATATAATATCTGATGACTTTTTTTTATCACTTGCGTAGATTAAGAAATGAGCGACAATTCGAAAATCATTATTGAATGTATTCGTACGGGGAAAAATAATGAAGCACTGAAGTATTTATACAAAGATCCGCTCCGAAAAATACGGAGTTATATCTTAAAAAACTCAGGAACTTTAGATGACGCAGACGATGTCTTTCAGGATGCTGTTATTGTATTATTTCAATATGTGAAAAATGGAAAGTTTAATGAAGAATATGACCTAGATGGTTTTTTATTCCGAGTTGCCAAAAATTCATGGATTGACATTGCCCGAAAAAAACAAAAAATGATTAAGGCTTCCTTTATAGGCTTTGATATTGGTGATGACAGCGATCAATTAAGAGATATTATCAAAGACGAAGAGCTAGCTGTATTTCGAACCTTGTTTGACAAACTTGAAGATAACTGCAAAAAAATATTATCATATGTCATCTTTGACAAAAAAAGCATGAAAGAAATTTCTGCTTTAATGAACATGAAAGATGAAAAGGTTGCAAAAAATCAACATTATCGTTGTAAAAAATATTTTATGAAAATCGTTTCTGATAATAAAGAAGCATTAACCTTATTAAAAAATTGAACCCGCAAGACGAAATATTGGACACTATTGACAACTACCTCAACAAGGTTATGTCGGAAGAAGAGCGTTTTGCTTTTGAAGAAAGGCTTGCTCAAGATGAATCATTGGCGGAAAAAGTCAATGAAGTACGGCTTACCAATGAAGCGATCTATTATGCTTCATTAGCTGAATTAAAAACGAGTATTGGCAAGGATATTAAAAATATCAAATATAAAGAGTCCTTTAACTGGAAAAAAGCTTCATACATTTCTATTGCCTCTCTCGCATTGCTATCTGGAATAACTACATACGTTGTTGTCAACAATACAGACACAGAATCAGGCAAAACAGATAGTACAAAAATCAACCAGAGTGTTGTTCAAGAAAACAGTACTTCTGCAACATCAAAGACAAGCATTGATAGAAATAAATCATATCAAGAACAGTCGCCTACAAAACAAGGCAAAACAGAACCTACACAAACAGAAGCTACATCAACACAGCATTCAATCGTACCTGTAGATGAAAATATAGTACCGGTTGAAAAACCAAAACCTGCAGATCCGGCAAATCCAATTCAAAAAAATGATCCTGATCTAACGATTAAGAAAACCATAACGCCTGAAACAGATACTAAAATTGCCTGTGACAAATCGTTTAAAATAAATACGGAGGCTTCCTGCAAACAAAAAGAAACAGGCAGTATCCAAATTATTTCAGACGGTGCATATGCGTACACATACCAGCTTGATATACGAAGTACTTCAGGATCGAAAGGAACGTTTACCAATATACCGGCAGGCGTTCATGAAATATTGGTTACTTATGGCAAGGAATGTGCATATAAGAAACAGGTATCAATAGGAGAAAAATGGTGCCCTATGAATGAATCGTATAGCTTCAATCCGGACTATAATGAAAAATGGATTTTCAATTATGAAACCGGAGCATCAGGAACATTTACGATCTTTGATAGATCCGGCAAAGATATATATAGCAATACCTTCGGTTCCGGCAATGAAGAATGGAATGGAAATGACAGACAAGGTATACCTGTTCCCATTGGAGTTTACTTCGCCATCATAAATTATTCAGATGGCCGAAAAGAAAAAGTAGAATTAACAATTGTCAGATAAATTAAGCACAATGAGAATAATATTTATACTGTTTTTTTCCCTGATAATACAAGTAGGCTTTTGTCAACTTGTAACGTTGAATGATATTAATCTTACCGAAAAATTAAAGGATTCGTATTCTCAGGTGATGCAAGGCAATTTACTGGATACAGTAAAAGCTGCTACACTTACAGGTGCTTTAGACTTACGTTATTCAGGTATTGTGGATGCAACGGGTGTCGAATATTTCAAAGGTATAAACACATTGGATATAGGTACCAATCAACTTGCTATTGTGCCGAATCTTTCTAAGATAACCGGACTTATTAATTTCTACGCCACAAATAATAATTTGACTTCATTGCCGGATATGTCTACGTTACATCTCGTAGACTTTCAGGTATCGAATAACAAACTTACAGCTCTTCCAAATCTATCCGGTTCTACAGGATTAGTATCACTATACTGCAGCAACAATAATCTCACTCAGTTCCCTCCGATTTCTCAATTTCCTCAACTCCGCAGGTTGGTTTCTGGACAAAATCCGATAAGTGCTTCTTTTATTGACGTAACTCCCTGTATACAACTAATCGAATTACACGTTCACAGGACAGGGATTAATACCATTATCGGACTTGAAAAATTAACAAGTCTTACAACATTGTATGCATGGACAAATAACATAACAAGTTTTAGAGCATTGGATTTAATAACACCGCTTACGATCTGTGTTATTTTCGACAACCCATTTTCTGAGATGCCATTTATGCAAAACAAACCAGCATTGAATATGCTTAATGTGTATGGTGCCTTACTTACATTTGAAGACATACAACCTGTACTTCTAGATCCTCCGGCAACATTTATTTATACGCCTCAACGAGAAATCCCTTTTGCTGATATTACAGCAAGAGCTGACAATAATTATACAATAAGCTATCCTGTACCCGCACCACTTTCTACAAATAGATATGTTTGGATTAAAAACGGCGTAGTCATTGATAGCTCTGCCTCTGCATCCCATACATTTACTCCATTAAAAAGTACAGATGCCGGAGCCTATCAATTGAAAGTATATAACACTTCCATTACAACCTTAATATTAAATACCAATACGTTTAACATTACTGTACTTCCTTGTATTGAACTTCAGATTCCAAGTGTAGATATAGTGAGCAAAGATTGCAGCAAAGGCTATACCATTGATTTCTCTCAAAATCAAATCTCTGGCGGTACTCCTCCATTTACGTATGAACTTGTAACAAACTCAACACGAAAAAATACAACCTACCCGCTTGTTGAAAATATTGAAGCCGGCAATTATTTTCTAAAGGTAGTAGACTCGAAATTATGCAGCGCTACAGATGACTTTACATTAAATAGAATTGACGGCTGCGACCCTGTAATAACACCGAACGGAGATGGTATAACAGATACATATTTCATAGAGAAAAAAGGAAAGGTATCTGTCTATGATCTTCATAGAGCACTTGTTAACACCTTACAAGGACCTATTATTTGGGATGGTACAGATAGAAATGGAATATTGCTTGACGCTGGACTTTACATTCTTATAGCGGAAGGCGAAAAGCCTATTTATTTAACCATCATTCGATAAAAATATTCGCAATACCTTTTTAGCTAAGCATGCTTCGAATGCTATTGATTTTCCATCTAAATACACGATCAAAAAAATGTGTTACCTCTTTATAAGATTAAAAGAGGCAACACATTTAGAATAGCAAACCTAAAGGTTTTGAATATTTAACATGCATATTCACCTTTATTACCGCTGACACTTTAAGAACTCTCCTATCGATTAAAAAACCGTATAGGCTTCGTCTCTAACCGCGAGCTTATCAACTCAATCCGAAGAACAATACACTCACGAAGATTGCGGCCAATACACAGATAAAGTCTACCCACAACATTGTACTCAACGTGTATCGTACATTTTTAATGTTGATGCTTCCGAAATATACCGCAATCACATAGAATGTGGTTTCAGCAGCACATTGGAAGATACAAGACAAGCGACCTGTTAATGAGTCTGGACCATAGGTACTCATTGCGTCAATCATAAATCCTCTGGATCCTCCGGAACTAAATGGTCTCAGCAAGGCTACTGGAAGTGCGTCAACAATGGATCTATTTATGTTGAATGAAAGGAAAAACTTCGCCATGCCTGTCGTAATCATTTCAAACAAGCCGCTGTTGCGGAACAAGGAAATCGCAACCAACATTCCTAGAACATAAGGAAAAACAGTAACACCTGTCTTCGCTCCCGATGTGGCTCCTTCTACAAACGAGGAGAATATATTTTTTCCTTCTGCATCAAATACCTTTTCTTTTATAATTGCATAGGTTAGAATAAAAAGGATAATTCCGAACAACAGGATATTCGAAAAATTACCGGTAAAATGATTCTTAGCAATAAGATCCAAGGTATTGATGTATAACAGCAACGAAATAATTACAGCAGACAACAAGCCTATTGAAAGAATCAGTGAAGCACTTTTGAAATTTATTTTCTGACGTATACCAACAATCAACAATGCAGCAAGCGTACCTATAAACGACGTGATGATACACGGAATCATTACATCGGCAGGATTGGCTGCATGTTGCGCGGCTCTGTATCCGATGATGGATGTTGGTATCAACGTTAGTCCGGCTGCATGCAAACACATAAACATGATCTGAGAATTACTTGCTACTTCTTTGTCTTTATTCAATTCCTGCAAACTCTCCATTGCCTTTAATCCAAAGGGTGTAGCAGCAGAATCCAAGCCAAGAAAATTAGCTGCAAAATTTAAGGTCATGTATGAAATGGAAGGGTGATCTTTTGGGATTTCAGGAAAGATCTTTACAAAAAGTGGGCTTAATACCTTTGCCAGTTTTGCAGATGCTCCTGAATCTATGAGTAATTGTAAGAGCCCACAGAAGAATGCCAGATAGGCAATCAATGGAATGATGATATCTGTGATTGTATTTTTACAAGTAGTAAGCAATCCGTCGGCTTGTTGTTTGCCATGAGATATTTTTACCACTGATTTCTCATACACAAAACTGGTATCGTTGATCACAACAGTATGCGTTGGACTATTTTTCAAGCTGTCTTGAATATGCTGTGGAAGATCTGGAAGATATTTTTCAGAGACAACTTTCAAGTCGTCTTTTTTGCCGGTTAGGACATATTCCAAACTATAAAATGAACCCGTAAATAATGAGACGAGGACAAATATCAACGAAGAAATAAATATTGCGAGCCAGAACCTACTTAAGACCATTTATGAATACAGGTTAGTTGTATTGATTTAAATAATGTTAAAAGATACGCAGTACATTTCAGCAATCAAAATTTAGTGGTCAGTGGACAGTGATCAGTGGTAAGTGACTGGCACTAGAAATATTGCCTAATCTAGAATTTTACAATATCTGTGTTTTTTGTAATTTAATTAACAGAGGGTTAACTTAGTAGTATACTACAATTAAAAGGCAAGCGGCATGAAAGACAAAAACACTTCTTCATCTGTTGATACAACACCAAAGGTGACCGGTATTGGCGGCATTTTCTTTTTTTCAGACAATACTCAGGAAACAAAAGATTGGTACTCAAAAAACCTAGGCTTTGAAATCAATGAATGGGGTTCGTCAAGTTTTGAATCCAGAAACATTCATAAGCCTGATCAGATAGATTCTCTTCAATGGTGTACATTTAAAAAGGGAGATGAATATTTTGCTCCATCTAAAAAAGATTTCATGATCAATTACCGGGTTCAGAATCTTGAAGGACTTCTTCTCAAACTAAAAGAAAACGGAGTAACCATACTTGATGATGTTGCAACATACGACTACGGAAAGTTTGTTCACATCATGGATGCAGAAGGCAATAAGATTGAATTATGGGAGCCAGCATAAAAGTGGTCAGTGGGTAGTGGTCAGTGGCCAGTGTATGAACTACGATGCTGGCGTTCTTTATCCTAGCCCCAGTCCCCGCTGCGCTCAGACTGGCGCTAGAATAACCTACTTAAGACCATTTATGAATACAGGTTAGTTGTATTGATTTAAATAATGTTAAAAGATACGCAGTAGAAAATTGCTATCAAAATGAATCAGTGAACAGTAAACAGTGGTCAGTAAATAACCGCTATACTAAAGAGAACTTCTCTAATAACAACTAATTTAAAAATAACTCCAAACCACCCCCACTATGCTATTTTTTAGTAGATTAGTGTATATACAAATCTATCCGTTTTATGACCCGTACGTTGCAAAGATATTTATCAATCTTTTTATTCATTGCATGTCTATTAACAGGCGCTTATTCCTGTTTCGCACAGGACACTACCAAAAAGGGATCCGGGTATCGTCGGGATCGAAATCGCTCTTTTTCACTTTTTAGCGATTCCGCCAGTGCAACACATGCTGAGTACATGCTCCATCTGGAAAATATTTTTCAAAAATTGGATTCCATCCAAAACGAAAGTGTTTTGAGTACGCAAGTGCTGATATATGGACAGCAACTGAATGAAACAGATTCGCTGATTCAGTTTGTTAATCAAAGTATCACGAAATACAATCAAACGCTTAAAATACGCAACATTGAAATGTTGAAGATCTTATTGGAGGATGCACAAACGGATCTTGAGAAATACAATAAAAGTTTCAAATCGACTTATGATAAATTATCTGAATTGAAAAACGAAATTCGGGGAATGCGAAAAGATACCATGCTGCGCCAACTGTTTCGGGATAGCACCTTACGAAAGACGTATCTCCCGCAGCTTCAGGATCTACGGACCAGTAGACGTTATACAGACAGCTTATTGACCACACGACTGTCTACAATAAATGGGTTTAAGAGCAGAACTTCCACGGCTTCTATCCTAGCTTCCAAGCTCATGAACAAATTGAACAAACAATTGAGTTCAGCTAACAAAGCTGTGTTTGTGAGAGAATTACCTTATTTATGGAATGTACTAGACGAGGGAGTTGAAACAAAAGCAGGTCCTGTATCTGTATTCAAGGAAGAACAGAAGGCACTCAATTTTTATTATAGTAATTCAACTGAAAATCGTTTTGTAAACTGGATCATTGGATTGGCGTTCCTATTTTGGATTCTTAGAAATGTTAGAACACTCAAACAAAAAAACAAAATTGAAAGCTTGAATCAGTATGATATCACGGATATTGCCAGACAGCCTATCGCTTCTGCCTTTGCTGTGATATTCAGCATCGCTCCGCTGTTTGATCTGCATGCCCCTGCGGCTTACGTGCAATTGGTACAATTTTTATCGTTGATTTCTTTAACATTTCTTTACAGAAAACAATGGGAGAAAAAAGCTTTTTACTTGTGGATAGCAGTGATCGTTTTATTCTTTTCATTCACAATTACCAATCACATTTTAGTGCCAACATTCTGGCAGCGCTGTACAATGATCCTGCTGAATGGTGCAGCCATTACAATTGCATTACTCTTTAGAAAAGCATTACCGATAGATATTCAGCTTCGTCGTTTTATCCGGGCTGTATTGATTTTAGAAATCATATTGCATGTGGTGGCAATCATATGTAACATCAGCGGACGCTTGAGCCTATCTCATTTATTGGGTACAACTGCAATACTAGCAGTAATGCAAGTACTTGCTTTATCGATGCTCGTAAAAATCTTATTAGAGGCTGTGGTGATGCAGGTTCACACCAGCCGCATCAGACAAAGTCTTGAACAGCCTTTTAATGCAACGAATATTATCATCAATATAAGGAAACCATTATTGTGGTTGGTGGTATTAACCTGGCTTATTGTATTTACCACCAATCTGAATATTTATGATGCAATCTTTAATATCATATCAAATATTCTAACCGCAGAGCGTAGCCTGGGAAGCATCACCTTTACGTTGGGTAATATTGCATTATTCTTCCTGATCATCTGGCTGGCTCATTTCTTACAGCGGTACATCAGCTATTTCCTAGGAGATACAGGAGAAGATGAAGGTGAAGAAGGGTTGGCACAACGCTCAAAACTCGTTATGACCCGACTGATCTTACTTGCCGTAGGTTATCTGCTTGCGGTAGCAGCATCTGGCATACCGGTTGATAAAATCACTATTGTATTAGGTGCCTTAGGTGTTGGTATCGGATTGGGCTTACAGAATATTGTAAATAATTTCGTTTCTGGTGTTATACTCATATTTGACCGTCCGCTGAAAGTGGGCGACAGTGTGGAGATTGGTGCACACGAAGGTCGCGTCAAAGAAATCGGACTGCGATCAAGTACCTTAATTACCGCCGACGGTGCAGATGTAATTATTCCCAATGGCGACATGCTGTCTCAGCACATAACCAACTGGACGCACAGCAATTCATATAAACGTATTGAATTAAAACTTTCCATTCAGACTATGGAAACAAAAGAGAAGGTTGCTGCTATCCTTAAAGAAGTAATTAAGTCTGCGGATCATGTACTGCAAAAAAGAGAACCGATCGTTTTACTTGAAAGCACAGATGAAAACGAATACGTTATGGATATTTATTTTTGGTGCGAAGATTATTACAAAGCAGATCAGACAAAAAGCGAAGTGCGTTATCTGATTCATCAAGAGTTAAAACAAAATGGGGTGAAAGTTAAGGGGTGAAAATTAGTGGTCAGTGTATGATAACTCATGGTTAGTCCCCCGCTGCGCCAATGTAAACTTTGATATTTTCCCCTAAAAAGATGTAATAAAAAATTCTTTTGAACAAGCGATCTTTACATCAGTTAGATCAATAAAGGGGAGACTTTTAAAAAACATAAAAGCCTGAGAACATCAAACCCATTGAACTTGAAGCGGACAATACCGACGTAAGAAATATTGATCCAACTTGGCCTTTCGTGCATTGCATGAAAGGCTTTTTTATTAGCTGATCCAACACCCAGATTTCATTCTGGGAAATAATAAAAATGTTCCTTCCATTAAAGAAATGATTGATTAAAAAAATATTCTTGAATAAGAGTTTACTCTTAAACAGCCAGCATCAAAAAACTTTCGTTTAATGACGAAAGCTTTTTGATGCTGGTAGACTTATTTTATAACTAATTTTTGACTGTATTTACTGGTACCATCTGAATACTCTACCAAGTAAACTCCGCTATTGAGTTGGCTGACGTCCAGACTTACTTCATTCACTCCCTCTATTGGTACTGTCATCGATAGATGTCCAATAACGTTGTAAATTCTGATTATCCCTGATGGTTTGACAATATTGGTTAAATGCACGTTAACACTTTCGGAAGCTGGATTGGGAAATATTCTCATAGCTTCAAGTTCTCTTTTAAACGGAAACTGTAACGAAGTTATCACAGCGTCCTGGTCATCGTCAATCTGAAGTAAATATGCTATAAGTTTATTCAATTCTGTTTCTGTTAAATTCGAAAGATCTCCATGCTTCTTATTTACATTTCTTGTAACAAGCACATCTTTAATAGTAAGTGCCGAACCATCGTGCAGGTATGGAGCTGTTTCCCAAATACCCTTTAATGTTGGGGTGCCAAAACCAGACAATGCTTCCGTTCGTCTTTTACCGGAGGATAACTGGACGGTACCAACGTCATGCAAGTCTCCGTTTTTTCTGTCTGTAAAGTCCCGACCTGCATGACAGGAACCACAACCCAGTTCCTGAAAAAGAACTTTCCCTTCAATCCCATCTGCCGTCAGGCTTCCGTCATTATTACGATAAGGGCTTGCATGAACTTTATTCAAAGAAGTAACATATGCCGCCAATGCATCCAGCTCCGTACTCAGCCCTGCCTTCGGATTGCCCAGTGGATCGGAAACCAAGGCAAACACTGCATCAGGCAAAAATCCTTTTCCTTTGAAACTATTTCGCATATCATTTTCGAAATCCTGAATCTCATCAAAGTTAGACGTCCAGTGTACATTACCCATACCCATACCACCCCTTCCTAAAAGACTATGTGTATTTCTAAATCCTTCTCCTCTATCCGTAAAATCCCATACCCGTTCGTCGCTGCCACCATCTAAATGACAAGATGCACAACTGATATATCCGGCGAATGTCATTCGTTCGTCTGCTGCATTATAAAATATCTGTTTCCCCTCCAATACCTGAGGAGCAAGCTTCTCACTAATTATCGTTGATATGGTTGCTGCTACTACAGGAGTAAAATTATTTGATAGCACAATATCCTCCGTATTAAAAACTTTTACTGTTCTGGTAAGAAAATTATGTACAAATAATCTTGTACCATCGGCATTCATAACTAAACCCTGAGGAGCAAGACCTGTTGAATCGAGCAACCCCAGTCTGGAATTGGAAGCAACATCAATCATCGCGATCTTATTAACCCCTTGCAAAGCAACAAAGGCAATGTTCCCATAAGGGCTGAACTCAA
>Ga0065715_10089153_pt1 | contig 13414 bp, 14 predicted proteins | sample MisBulReplicate1_FD_59102 | JGI IMG/M metagenome (GOLD analysis project Ga0065715, IMG submission 59102) | Miscanthus rhizosphere microbial communities from Kellogg Biological Station, MSU, sample Bulk Soil Replicate 1 : eDNA_1 v2 (version 2) | ecosystem: Host-associated > Plants > Roots >...
CTGTGGTTCCGGCCGTCTCAATTTCGACGGCCGGACCTCCACATCTTACCTTCCCTCAAAGGACACTTCTATGCCCCTCTACTCAATCACCCCTGTTAGATTAAGTCTGCTCATAATATTGCTCGCGGTGGGTGCCGTCTCCTGTTTAGGACAGTCGACGACTGGTACTGTCACCATGAGCGCAACCGTATCCAAGTTTGTAGAGATCAATTCGGGAGGCGCCGTAACTCTCACCGGTAATTCCGGTGGAGGTGTTACGACTGACGGAGTAGCCAATTCTCCTCTGGCCGTCTCGATCAATCTCGGTGAACTTGGTCCAAGCAACACCAACAGCTTCGTCACCGCGCAGGTACCGCTGAAACTACGAAGCAACGCGGCGTATGTGCTGTCGATGGTTGCCACAGTTACCAGTTCCGGTACGACGGCCAGTCGCATCGGAGCCGCTGACGTCGGTTTCGGCCTGGGCACTATCTCGAGAACAGGTCTCGGCGTGAATGCTGGCGCAGACACGAATGCCACGTCGGGTGATCCGACACTGGCCGCAAACGGATCGGTAAATGGAACGACGGGTCGTTATGAATTCACAGCCGTCAGATCCAACCTCAGTGCCTTCTCTTCTTCAACAACCGCACTGAGTGGTCCAATCATCATGAACGCAGTTCCTCGTAGCAATGCGAATGGACTGACTGTGCCCGCGTTCTTTGCAGTCAAGCCTCAGTTTTTCGAGAACGGCACGACAACGATCTCAGTTACCTTCACCGTGACCGCCCCCTAATGCAACTACGACTCTTCACATTCTCATTTGTGATCGTCGTTTCTTTTCTCGCCGCCGCCCAGACCACGTCCGCGCAGGCGCTGGATATCAGCAGTGGTGGTCTACCTACGATTACGGGTGCGGTGAGTGGCTCCGTGACGGGCAGCGGTAACGTCAGAAATGATTTGGTAGTGACGATCAATTTCGGTGAAGTCTCGCCACTCAACACCAATTCAATCGTCAAGGTAGTTGTCCCGATCGCTCTTCGTAGTAATCAACCTTATCAAGTGTCCGTCACCATGTCGGGATTGAGTAACGCGAATGCCCAGGCAGTACAGGCGTCAGATGTGGGTTTTGGCGTGCAGAATCTTCAGCTACTCGGCGGAGCGGGTAAGGTATGTACTCAGAGCACTCACATTGTTCAAGCACCCTTTAATAATGATCCGGCTTTCTCTACATCGATAGGAGCAAACGGACGTGTGCAGTATGCGTCCTCGCTCGGAAACCTGTCGGGATCGACCGTCATTCTTACCGGTCCACAACTCTCCAAGAACAACAACAACAATCGCCAGGGCAGCGACGGGTGGACGTTCGATGCGATCTTCACTTTGACGCCGCAGTTCTTTGCTCCCGGCGTCTCTTCCGCAACGCTGATATTCACAATCTCGGCTGGTCCAAACGTTCCCTGTTAAGAGGTCGCTACGATGAAACATTTCCGCTTCGTGTTAGTTATGTTGGTGGTTGGCATGTCAGCGGCTGTCATGCGAGCACAAGGCCCAAGCGCCACACCCTCTCCGACTCCGGCGACGACTGGGATCTCACTGGCGCCTGCCCGTGTGGAAGTTGAAATGACACCCGGGTCCGAAATTACAACAGTCGTAAACCTCGACTACCACACAGCCGGCGACAACTCGCAACCGGTTCGCATTGTTGCCAGCCTGAACGATTGGACCATCGATCGTGCGGGGCAAGTGCAATTTGAAAGACCAAACACGTTACCCAACTCGGCGAGCTCGTGGTTGATTTACAGTCCGGCGGAAACGACCGTCATTCCGGGAAACCTTCACGCGATTCGAGTGACCATCTCAGTTCCAAAGGAGGCAACTCCCGGCGATCACTTGACGGCGCTGATCGTCGAACAACGACCTGACAATATCAAGCTAAATGAAAATCGTCGTCAGATGGTGATCCGCTACAGGATGGCGGCGGTCTTCTATATCAAGGTGCCACAACTTCGACGGCTCGGTTCCCTGGAGAGTCTTCGCGCTGAAACGAAGGACGACCAGGTTGTGATTACACCTTTGCTAAAGAACGCGGGTAACAGTGTGATTCGCCCTGTTACTTCATTGAAGGTCATGAACAATGCCGGTGTAGCTGTAGTCGACTTACCACAAAAAGAGACGATACCTGTGCTCGGAGGTGCTGAACTGATGCAACCGGTCGTGCTTGAGACGCGTCTGGCGCCGGGCACTTACAACATTAAGTATCGGGTCGATTTTCAGGACGGCAGTAGACCAACTGAAGGAATAACCGATCTGGTCATTCCGGCGTCGCAACCAAAGTCAAATGGGCCAACCAATCGCGGTCAGGCTGCGGCTGAACACGAATGAGTAGTGTGACTTGCAGTGCGTTATTTAAAGACTGAAGCGTGCCGCCTAGCGAAACGCGTGGTCCGCTGAATACGAGCGCGGGTTGAGAAAGATCAAAGGGTTGGAATTGAGGCGCGATCGCAAGAGCGTTAACAGCATTCGAAGCAGTCAATGCCCCTGTGGGAATCGCATCGATCACTGATAGCTGAGACAGTGCCGCGGTCTGGGATTCGAAAACAGCCGAGACCTTGAACCTGGTATTTGAACGTACGAGCAGAGGCACGCGGACTTCAGCGTCCGAACCTGACAATGTGAGTCGTACAGTGTTGCCGCTGTTCAAAACCTCCACGTTGCCCGGACGCGAATCCGGCACGGAAACAGCGACAGTTTCGCTGACTCTTCCCTGCAGCGTCACACGGCCTGTTTGCGCCTCCACCATAACCGGCACAACAAACAGCGCCGCAATCAACGTAAAGAGACGTCGAGACCACAGCCTTAGTCGTTTCGGCGGCATCAGTTAAAAACTCCTGAGTTTGGGTGCGGCCTTTATAACACATTCAACCGCCGCGCGCCTCTAGTCCCCGCCATCCCCACGTCCCAATGCACAAATTTCTACGCGTCATCTTGAGCCTGACTGTCGTCTATGCGGCTATGGCGCAACCGACTGTGCTGGCCCACCGGAAGCACGAACCTGCTAAGCCGCCTGCGGCTCCGAAACCTGCGCCACAAGAAGCCGCACAAATCATCGTCAATGAACGTGTGCTTGTGGGAACGAACAGTGCGGCACAATTGCGCGGAGGGCGACTCTTTCTTCCTATCGCAACCATCGCCGGCGCACTCGGCGACACGCTCAGTTGTGATTCAACACAACGCGTCGTCACCATCCATCGGCAGACTGGAATCGTCGCAGTTTTTAATGCCCCATTGAATGAAGTCCGCGAGAATGGCGTTCTTGTTCTCACAGTCTCTGCCAGCGCCGACTTAGTCTTTCCGCCGACGTCCGAAGAGTTGATGCTACCTGCCGAGATCGTCGCTGCGCTCCTGGACGTCACTGTTCGTCGCGATGAAAGTAAGGCAATCATTGTCACTCGGAAAGGTCCTCAAGCTTCCACGATTCGCACGGGAGCCAAACACGCGCCGTGGCAAATTTTTCAGATCGAGTATGACTACAACTACAACCGGTACGTTGAATCGGCTGATCACAGTTTGGTGCTTCGCGGTATCGGTCGCGTCGGCGACGCAAGGTTGAGCTTCATCGCGAATTCAACGATCGGCGTAACGCGCGATTCATCTCGACCTAATCTAACTGGCGGAACGGTGAGGCTCGACCGTCCAAACGGTCAGAGTTTTGTAGGCGGTGAATTTGGTACAGGCACAGATGTGGAGTTCTTGAGCGCGGCAGTGCGAGGCGGACTCGTTCAATTACCTTTCGATCGTTTTCGATTGGATTTGTTCGGCGGGCAGGCAAGTTCTGGAATCCCGCAATTACTTCCCAGCAACACTCCGAGCCAGAGCCTGGCACCTCTCAAGATTCGCTACGATACGGGAATCTTTGGTGGAATTATCACCACAGCAACGCAAACCCCTCGACAACGTGACTTCACATTTTCTGCTGGAGCGATGCACTTCGGGGGCGACAGTCGCAGAGGAGACATGGTTGCTGGTGGTTTCAAACATTTCTCACCACGCACTAACTTCCAGGCAGACCTCGCGCTGGGCCAGTTCTCAGGAACGAATCGCGACGGCTCCGAAACCAAAGGAACCGGTATGGCATTCAGTGTCACGGGCGCGCATCACCTGACAGATCAACTACTCGTGCAAGGCCGTTATGCTTACGTCGGTCAAATGTTTCTGAGCCCGCAGAGTGGACTGCACGAACCCATTAACGCAGTTGCTGCAGGCGTGAGCTGGCAACCGCGACGGTGGTTTGCGGCGACGTTGAGTGGCAGCAATTCAACAACACCGGGAAGAGATCAATTCAATCGCTACGTAACCGCGAGTGTGAATCTCTCGCCTGAGAACAGATGGCCGGCTCTGTTTATTTCTCACACGCAAAGCGGCACCACGCAATTGAGAAACTCCGCGTTCACTTTGATAACCGCGACCAAGAACTTTCGCCGCTGGAATCTTTTCGTCAACGGTTCGCGCGTTAAGACGTTTGGCAACACGGCTCTGAACGCTCAAGTCGGCGGATTCTTTCGGATCAATGAATCGAATTCTTTTGAAGTGAGTCAATCAACAGGCAGCCACGGTCTCTTCAGCGGAATGACAACCTGGCACGTTTCGAACCTCTTACATCAGCGTCTGGGATTCAGTGCGGGCCTTGGCTACAACAGGACCAATACCGCTCCCCTTTACACTTCCGAGTATCTCTCCACATACGTGAAGCTGCCGCGCAACACGACGCTGCAATTCAGCTATCTGAAAAACCCAACGGGGACAACCGCACTGGTTAGTTTGCATGGGTTGTTCTTTGCCAACAAACGGGCCGAGCGCGCCATCAATGGTCCAGTTGAAGACCTGGGCTCTTATGGTGCAGTGACTGGTCGCGTCTACCAGGACGTGAATCTGAACGGACGATTTGACCCAGGTGTTGATACACCACAGGCAAATGCGCGAGTGCGTGTGGATGGCAATCGTTATGTGGTTTCAGACATCAACGGTAATTACCGCATCGACAGCGTGGCACGCGGTGATCACTCGGTGTATCTGGATCTGTTATCAGTTCGAGCCGACCTGACATTGTTGGACCAAACTGAGCAACTTGTCACACTCGATTCACGTCGAGACATGATGGTCGACTTCCGCGTAGTGCGCACCGGACGGATCACTGGTTTGGTATGGTTGGACACGAATGAAAACGGAAAGCTGGATGAAGGCGAACAGCCTTTACCCGACGTACGAGTTGTAACAGGTAGTGGTCGTGACACGCTGACGGATGAAAAGGGTTACTTCATCATCGGCGACTTGCCACCCGGAGAGCACATAGTCTTGATCGACGAGAAAACAATACCGGAGCGAACGCGATCCGTTGCCGGATCAGCATCGATCAAAGTCGCCGCCGGGGCAGAAACAAGTGCGCTCTTCCCTGTGGGACAGTTACCAGATCAAATCAAGAAATTCCCGCGACCCCAGTAATCGAATGGACGGCTGATGCAAGGACCACCGGTTTATAACGGTGGTCTCTCACTTAACACTAACCAGGCATCAACTCGCTTTATAAATTAACGGCCGATAATTAGGCGTCCAGATCTTCATCTCAATGGCGCGCTTCAGTTCTTCACTGCTCATCGCTTTCGCTAAGCCGGCGTGCTGGGCAGCTATGCCAACAGTAAACGCAACGTCGCGCGAAACATCGCGAACGGTTTCAAGCGGTGGATAAAGCGCACCAAACGGATCGGCCAGCATCGGAGAAAACTTGCTCAAGCTGACGGCAGCCGAAACAAACATCTGCTGAGTGACGCGTTCGGCTTTACTCGCTAATACACCCAGCCCAACGCCGGGAAAAATAAAAGCATTGTTGCATTGACCAATAGTGAAGGTACGTCCGTTGTGTGCGACCGGTTTGAACGGACTGCCGGTCGCTACAATTGCGCGTCCCTCGGTCCAATTCAAAATATCACCCGGCGAAGCTTCGGACTTTGAGGTAGGATTCGACAACGGCAAGATAACGGGACGCGCCGTGTTACTGGCCATCATGCGAACAATGTTTTCTGTGAACGCGCCTGGTTGAGCAGATGTGCCGATCAGAATCGTTGGATGAACATTTCGAACCACATCATCAAGACTGATCTTGTCTGTTCGTTCTCTCTGCCAACCTGCCAGCAATTCCGTTGACTGAGCGTACCGTCGCTTTGCGGGTTCGAGATCCGCGCGTGCTGAATGGACCAACCCACGACTGTCGATTAGCCAGATTAACGAGCGACTTTCTTCCTCGGACAGCCCTTCAAATTTCATTCCCTCGACGATCAGATCACTGATCCCAATAGCGGACGATCCAGCCCCTAAGATGACTATCTTCTCACTGCCGAGTTTCGATCCCGTAACCTTCATCGCAGCCAGCAGACCTGCAACCGTCACAGCTCCTGTGCCCTGGATGTCGTCATTGAACGTGCACAACCGATCGCGGTACTTGTCGAGCAATCGCGAGGCATTGCCTTTTGCAAAGTCTTCCCATTGTAGAAGCACATGAGGAAACCTCCTGGTTACCGCTTTAACGAACGCCTCGATGAAGTCGTCGTACTCCTCGCCACGGACACGTCTGTGGCGCCAACCAAGATACAAAGGATCCCGCAGCAGCTCTTCATTGTCGGTTCCTACATCAAGCAGAACAGGAAGAGTCGCACTCGGATGAATGCCGGCGCATAACGTGTAGAGCGACAACTTGCCGACGGGGATGCCCATACCACCGACACCGAGATCTCCAAGTCCAAGTATTCGCTCACCGTCAGTTACAACAACGACTTCGATTTCACTCGAAGGCGCATTATTCAGCAACGAATCGATCTTATCCTTATAAGGATAGGAGATATAAAGCCCACGAGGTCTACGGAACACGTGGCTGTAACGTTGGCAGCCCAAGCCCACGGTCGGTGTGTAAATGATCGGCATCATCTCGCTTATGTGATCCTGGACCAGACGATAGAACAACGTTTCGTTACGATCCTGTAGTGCCGTTAAGAACACGTAGCGTTCGATGTCTGAAGTCTTAGTTTTATAGTTTTCGTATGTGCGGGTGAGCTGTTCCTCGACAGTTGAAGCGTGGTAGGGCAACAGCCCGAGCAGACCCAATTCGTCGCGCTCCTGATCAGGAAATGCACTGCCCTTGTTCAGAATCGGTGCATCAAGTAACTGGGAGCCTCTTAGACCGACCTCGATTGCCGTCCCACTCTTTACCTTGTGAGAATATTTTGGAGTAACGCACACAACCACACGTCCTTTCCTGAAATGAGTGTTGACGGGCAAGGCCGATCACCCGCTACAACCGGACGTGAGTCACGCTCGGTACTACACCCTCGATCCATTCCGGAATCAACGAACGGAATCGCAAACATTCAGTCGTTCCATCGGCCGACTTAATAAACAGAGCCGCGTCCATCGCATCGTCCGTCTCCTGCAGACTTATATGCGTCGGAAGATTGATGCGATGAGTGATATGAGCGTCAGGATCATCGCCAGTCATGATAACTATCGAATTGCCAGATACTTCATCCCATTCGTCAGTAATACCTTCAAACTTCAGCTCAGATTCCTGTACCTGATCACCAATATCGTTACGAAAGATCTCCATCGTAATTAGCCAGCCTTCGTGTTGCCGGCTAAACATGTCGAGAAACCACTTCCAATCTTCTTTTGGAATTTCCTTTGTCTTCATTTCGTTGACCTCGCTAAATACCAGTCCGTCACAGCAAACGTTCGCGAGCTACACGTGACTTGGCCCAGGGATCTTGAAAGTAAACCTCTGGTTCATTCGTATCCTGCTCCAACGTCAACATTCGCTTGACGCTCTCCAATTCGCTCGATTGAAAACTCTCAACACTTCCGTTCAGAACGATTCGTCCTGACTCGAGCACAATGATCGAAGTGTCGGCTCGTTCGGCAGTCTCAGCTTCCTCGACGATGATTCCTCCCTCTTTACGCCGTGCGACATAGTTTGCGAAATATGGGATCTCCATAGGCTTCTTAGTCACATAGATCGACGAGATGTGATGAATGTCGCGTGCTCGAATCACCAGGTCCATTACCTGAAGAGCGACGATCGGATCCAAGCCCATCGTCGGTTCGTCGAAGAGCATGATCGACGGCCAACCGACAAGCGCGCGGGCGATTTCAAGTCGACGCTTCATACCCCCGGATAATTCTTCCGGCAACTTGTTATCTTCACCGTCCAATCCTACAAACTTGAGTACTTCGTTTACCGCCTTGTCGATGTCTTCTTCCGACCATCCATGCTCATCGAGCCGGTAAGCAACGTTGTCGTAAACGGACAAACCCGTAAATAACGACTCTTCTTGAAAGACCATCCCCATCAGACCCCCTCGGATCGCGAGTAGGTCCGACTCACGAAGCCGACAGATCTCCCTTCCGTTGATAAAGATCTGACCCGCGTCAGGTTTTTCCAGGCCCATTGCCAAACGCATAAGGACACTTTTGCCCGACCCCGACTCACCTGTCAGGATGATCATTGCCCCGTGTTGCAACTTGAAACTCACATCGACAAGTACTGGCTTGTCATCAAACGATATAGACACATTCTGAAATTCAATTGCGTAAGGTTGGTCCATTTTCCTCATCGACTCTCCTTTACGTCAGCAGGGTCTTTCTGACGAACTGAATCAACCGCTTTGTCTTCCGAATCGGGTCTTGCCATCGACATTAAAGCCAGCGCGTTCTCTTCGATCTGCATGGCCTCACGAAGAGCTGCGGCAATACGGAGGATGATCTTCGCCTCATCACTATTTGAGTGATGAGCTGCTTCCTCAATTTGCTCAAGCTCCGCAAACGTCAAGCCGTTTTGGAAAGCCCGGCCATGTTGCGCCCACAGTTCGATTTGTTCACGCATCAGATCCTGGAATTGAATGAACACAGTGCAAAAAACTTTCGCACTTCGCTTTCAGCGCTCAAAAACGCCTAAAAATAAGGATCAACCCTCAAATGATCCTTCACGACCCCAACGCCCGGAGCATGACTCACCGATCCGATAATTGCTCGCTTCTCCTGCCACGAATGCACGCGACCGAATAAGTCGACTTCGCCACCATTGACTTCGATCCGTAACCGCTGTGCCTGCCGGTCCGCGCGACGTTCAAGAGCGTATTCGATCTGTTCGCGCAATTCTTTTGGATCAATATCTCGCGGCGAAACCACAATCTCGTTTGCCACACCGACGACTCCTTCTAATCGCAACACACTTTTCTCTGCGTCTTCACGCTCGCGCCAAAGATCGACGTCACCTTCAAGCGTTACCCAACCATCTGAAACGGTTGACTTGATGCGTTCGTCCGGCACGAGTGCGTCCCACTCCAAGATGTGTCTGACTGCTCGTGCAATATCTTCATCTGTCTTTACGAGATCACCACTCGGTGTTACCGCAACCTCATTGGCAACATCCAGCACTCCACCAATGCGATGAGCAGCTTCCTGCGCCGCGTTTTTCTTGGCGAGGCTGTTGACAGTTCCCGTTAGTGTGACAATGCCGTCGGTTACTTGAACGCCAATCTCAGCCCAAGTGATACGCGAATCCCACTTCAATTCGCGCATAACTTGCTTCTTGATCTCGCTATCGGTTTTCTTGTTCATAGAATTCCTCCAGGCACACTGAATCCTCGAACCCTTACCGTTTGGCTCTTGCATCTACGGTTTACAGGTTAGATGCCAATGGCTTTTGCCTGAACTGGCAGCTGGTGCTGGCAAATCGACTTGTAAGTGTTCACAACGTCCGCGTAGGAAACCTCAGGGGTCTTCTTGTCTTTTGCTCCTTCGGCTCGCAGAACAATGTCGTTCATTGAAACAATGCCTTCCAGCATTCCCAGATCATCCACGACCACCAGGCGTCGAACCTTGTTCTCCTGCATGGCCTTCAGTGCATTTCGAACATCGTCATCAGCTTTGCATGAGAACACTTTTCTGGAAATAACATCATCGACAGCAATGTTTGTAAGATTCCGGCCATTGAGCACGCCCGCCATGCAAATATCTCGATCGGTGATCAGCCCCACTACCTTTCCACCTTCTGCCACAACCGGAAGTATTCCGCAGTCGTTTTGCCACATCATGCCACCCGCATCAGCGAGACTGTTGGTTAACGTGCACGCTGTGGGACTTGTTGTCATTAGATCTTTAACTTTCATAATCGCTTCCTCCTGTCGCGAATTCACTTTGGGATGGATCCATTCTTGGCAGACGTATTCGGATCGTTCAAATGCAATGAATGTTCCGTTAATGAGCAAATGAAATGATCGCGATTTGCTGAGGTACAAATCGCTTGATGCGCATGTTCACTAATTGTATGGGCAAAAACTCGCGGATGAGCGTCGTTAGATCAGGCAAAAACTCGCAGTACGGTCGACTAAGATCATTTCAATCGGAAACTTTTGGCGATGAAGTCCATCTGCTCTCGAGCACCCGAAATATTTTCGCGAGCGACAGTGAAGTGTAGTCGGTAAAAGGTTCGGTTATTAACCTGAAGATAGTAGATTCTTCCCTCCATTTGATGGCCGCTATTGACGTATTCATACGAAAAGACCTGACCTTTGAAGTTCCCTTCAAACGTTTCTCCCTTCCCCCCGCTACATAGAACGTAACCAGGAAGAGATTGGAGCTCGAACTGCTCATTACGCTGAAACACTTCTGACGGCGTTGCCGTGGAGGTCACGACGATTTTCCTCAGTCTCAGATAACCTTGGGCTTCGTCGCGACCATTCATGAATTCGCGATGTGGGTGTACATCCACACGTGACACTACTTGCCACGTTGCAGAAGGAAGTTGCAATACATATTCAACACCATCTTCGCTGAAGGTCCAGCTCTGAGCAGCGAAAACATAGTTAAGAAGAATGATGGCAGCGATCAGTAGCAGTTTGTGCATGTCCGCTCCTATTCAATGCACCCCCTCTGATTCGCCTTCAATCTCGATCTCGGGTTCGAGAGTTGTTTCTGATCTAATCGAATTGGAGATAAGACAGTGATGCTCGGCCTTTTCGCAAATACGCAGCACGCGCTCAGCATCGTGATTGTTTTTCACGACAATCTTCGGGCGCAGAACCACTCGGGTCATCATCAAGCTCTTGTCTTCCAGCTTTTCAAGTTTCCCTTCAGCTTCTGCTTTGAACCGAATGAATTCCAGCTTTGAGTTTTCAGCGATCGCCAGGAAAGTTGTCATGAAACACGCGTTTACTGAGGCTACAAAAAGATGCTCTGGCGTCCACACTCCTTCATGCCCTTTGAATTCTGCTGGCGCATCGACGTCGAGCTTAGGAAGTGCGGGTGACGCTAAAATTCCGTGACGTTGGCCGGTCCATTCCACTTCGGTTCTGTAAAAGTATTGACTCTCCATGATGCCCCTCAATCAAACCCGCAGCTAGTAGCCCGCGGATGCGCACACACTTTGAAAATCGTACGTAACCAATCAAGGGATCTGCACCAGATGTGCCAATCAGATGACTGAGAGTTTCGGCTAGTTTTGAGAGAGACTTCTGAGCGTAATGCGAAGTTTCCCGCAGACTGATCTTCTTTTTCCGCAACTTCCCAACATTGGCTTCAAGAGAAAGTTTGTTCGGTGCGCTTGCATGGGAGGTCAGGAATCCAGGTGGATTCCCGGATGATGAAGGGTGAAAATGAAAACGGTTCGTAGAGAGACACAGTTCTACCCGAAGACCAAGCCGAATAATAATCGCGTGAACCCGGCTCCCAGGATCACCCAGATTGCATTCGGTCTGAACCGCACCAAGATGAAGATCGATACCAGCATAATCATCATCCCAACCCACGTGTGAAGTCCCGATCGAGCAAGGCTCAACGCAGCTGCAAAGAGTAACCCTATCACTGCCGGCGCGATGCCTTGCAAGAACGCCTGTACTTGTTCGTTTTTGCGAAATCTTCTCAGCGAAGATCCGGCGGCTATTGTCATTAGAAAGGCTGGAAGAAAGATGCTGATCGTCGACACCAATGCGCCCAGCGTCCCTGCGACTCTGTAGCCGATGAAGGTAGCGGTAATCAACACTGGACCAGGTGTGATCTGTCCGAGAGCGGTGGCGTCAGCAAACTCTTGATGAGTCAACCACTGGTGCGTGGTTACAACTTCCGACTCAATCAACGGAATCATCACCAGCCCACCGCCAAACGTCACACTCCCCACGCGGAGGAACAAAGCTGCGATGGTAAGGAGCAAACCGAGCTTTGCAAGCACGGGCATTCCAAGAAGTACCAGACTCACCGACCGAAAGGTCGAAGATTTCTCGCGATCTTCAACCGACTCTTTTGCGTCAGTCTCCTCATTAGTTTTGCTCAACGGATTAACACGAGGTGTTAGATACGCTCGCAGAAACTCAGGTCTTCGCGTCCGCCGTTGTTTTGCCATTCGCGTGCGAACACGCGACCGCCGTCGACTCACCACCGTGCTAAGCGTCCGCCATCGCCGCAACTGCTTTTCACCAAATGAGTTGATGTAAATCCCAATCAGTCCGGCCCCAAACACCACTTCAAGCACAGTCGCCTCGAGTAGTGCCACAGCTAAAAAGGCGACCACCGCAAGTACCCATTGCCAGCGTTCGGTCAATATATTTTTTCCCATGCGCCAAGCCGTTACCAAAATCAGGGCCACGACTGCGCCATTCAATCCGTGGAAGAATCGCTGTGTGTCGGGAAATGCGCGCACATGTTTGTAGACAATGGCCAGGAGGATCATGATAAGCATTGAAGGCAAGATGAAACCGCTCAATGCCACTGCGGCTCCGCGCCATCCCTGCAATCGCAGGCCAATGTACGTAACTGAATTGCCGGCACTCGTTCCAGGCAGACTTTGAGCGAGAGCCACAGCTTCAGCGAAATCGGCGTCGGTTAACCAACGGCGCTGGCGCACCGTGAGAGCGCGGATCTCTGCTAACACCGCGACGCCGCCGCCAAACCCCACCAAACCGATTTTTGCAAAGGATAAGAAGAGGCCCCCGAGTGTGGCCGTGCGGGAGATCCGTTCGATTCTGCTTCTCGCAAAACGGACCCGTCGGCGCATCTGCTGCGCTCGGGCGGAAATTCTATTGACTCGACTTACTGAAGCGTTCACTGAATGTTTTGAGTATAGCACCTGGCTTACGATTGAAAGCGGGCGGTGGTGTCACGTTTGTGTACTGATGCAGCCGTCGTATTCAACCAACGGAGCAAGACATTCAGCAACGAGCAGATAGCGAATACCAAGTCTCCGCGCGACGCCGGCGTTCTCGGCGCTCGGCAGAAGGAGAGTAAGGATGGTGTTGTTATCTTCAACACCTCCAAGTGGTTCTAAAAACGGATCTTGAAAATATTCGAGTCGAAGGCGATCAGATCGTAATGAAATGATTCCTGTTGTGGTAGCCCG
>Ga0065715_10089155_pt1 | contig 13393 bp, 14 predicted proteins | sample MisBulReplicate1_FD_59102 | JGI IMG/M metagenome (GOLD analysis project Ga0065715, IMG submission 59102) | Miscanthus rhizosphere microbial communities from Kellogg Biological Station, MSU, sample Bulk Soil Replicate 1 : eDNA_1 v2 (version 2) | ecosystem: Host-associated > Plants > Roots >...
GAAACCGTTTCCACCCCCGCCGTCGAGTCCGCCCCCGCCGCCGTCGCTGCTGCCAAGCCCGCCAAGGTTGAGCGCAAGGGCAAGCAGATCAGTGCTACCGTCACCCCCGAGTTCTTCGAGGAACTGGACGCCCTGCACTGGGAACTCCGCATGAACCTCACCGACCTCGTCCGCACCGCCGTCGAGGAATTCGCCGCCAAGCACAAGGTGGCAGAAAAGGCGTGATCACAGGACTCTAGGTTGAATGTCCGCCGGGGAGTGCTGCCGTTGATTCGGTCCCCGTTGCAGGGTTTTTCTTAGCAGAATACATTTACCCTAGCCTTTGATCCGAAAAGAAAATGCAGTAAAACAGAATGACCCCGGCCTAACGGTTGGGGTCATTCGTTTATGTGAGAGAATTGGAAACATGGAAACCTTTGCAGAAGTAATCGCCCGCCTTGCCGCCGACGCCGCGTCTCCCCTGGCAGAAAACATTGTTGCCGACCTGACCGCCGGGTACAACAACGACCTGTCAATTCGGGACGCCGCCATTGCCGACAGAGACGACAAACTCACCGCCGCTGAAAAGGCGGTTGCTGACGAGAAACTCGAATCAATGCGGCTCAAGGCGGTCAACTATGATCTAATGGTCAAAGCGCCCGCCGCCAAGCCGGTTGACGACGACAATAGCAATACCGAGGAAATCCCCGCCGGTATTTCCGGCCTTTTCGAGAAATAAGGATTAGCAATAATGGCAGTCAAGGATATTCGGGTACTCAAGCCCGCGCCTAACGAATTCCTGCTCGACGCAATCCGCGCCGACGGTTCCAACGAATACCAGCTTCGCATTCCCGAGGCGACTAAGGCCGGTGTACAGGCAACGCAGAAAGCCTTGCAGTCCTGGCGTCCGTCCATGAACGAATTTCAGGACGCCCTTGTCAACCGCATTGGCTTGCAGTTGATCAAAAACTCGTCCTGGACCAACCCGTACGCAGAATTCAAGGTCGGCCAGTTGACCGGCGGCGACACCATTGAGGAAATCAATATCGGCCTTGTCATGGCAAAGGCCTACGACACCGACCGTGAAGAAATGGAAAAGGCACTTTTCGGTACCCACCGGTCGGAAGTGCAGTCCAATTTCCACAAGGTGAACCGTCGTGACGTGTACGAAATCACGATCAACAACATGCTGCTCAACAACGCGTTCGATACCCCGATGGGACTGTCGAACTTCACGACGAAACTCATGGAGTCCGTATCGACGTCGGATGCGTGGGACGAATTCCTGATCATGTGCCAGTTGTTCCCCGAGTACGAGTCCAACGGCGGGTACTTCAAGGTCAAGATTCCCGAGGTGTCGGACATTGAGTCTGACGAGGCGGCGGCAAAGGGCGCACTCCGCCGACTGCGCGAAACCGCCGACAACCTGACGTTCATTTCCCGCCGGTACAACGCCGCCAAGATGCCGATTCACGCCAAGCGTGAGGAACTCATCATCTTCTGCACCCCGGCATTCAACGCCGCCGTGGACGTCGAGGCGCTTGCAGGCGCGTTCAACGTGGACAAGGCCAAGATGCACGGTCGAATCATCGTGATCCCCGAGGAACAGTTCGCCATTGAGGGGTGTGAGGCGGTCATGACGACAAAGGAATTCTTTGTCGTCGCTGATCAGGTATTCGAGACGGCGTCTCAGTACAACCCCCGCGCGTTGCAGAACAACTATTTCCTGCATCACCATCAGGTCATCTCGTCCTCGCGGTTCGTACCGGCGGTCATGTTCACCACAAAGACAGGCGACGCAATCCCCAAGCTCATCACGCCTGTCACGTCGGTGTCGGCAATCACCGTCGAAAACCGAGAGGGCACCGTGCCTGCAACCGTCGAGCGCGGCGAAATCTATTCGCTGTACGCAACGGCGGTTACGACCCCGGCAGGCGGCGTCAATGACGGCGTCCGGTGGACTGTTGCCGGTGCAACGTCCCCGCGCACGTACGTCACGACGTCGGGCGTCCTGCACGTCGGCGGCGACGAGGGCGCGGCGACTCTCACCGTCACCGCTACGGCTACCTGGCTTGACCCGGCAGGGCTCATGAAGAACGGCGCGACGTCCACCAAGGTCCTCACCGTTTCCGGCCTTGCCGTGCCGGTATGGCCGCTGAACGGCAGTGTGTCCGAGACGGTGACGGGTATCACCGTCGAGGGTGTCGCGGTGTCCCCGGCATTCGCCGCCGGTACGTACGCGTACACCGTGATTGTTCCGGGTGGCACGACCACCCTGGACGAGATCACCGTCACCGGTCCCGACGAGGGCGACGTTGTGATCACGCTCAATGCGGCGAACGACGTGTTCACCGTCTCCGCGCCGTCGGCACCGGGCGATCCTGTGTACACTGTTACTGTGAACTAATCACCGAGTCCCCCATATCGGGGATTGGTTCACCGGACAAGTGGCGTCCACCCAAACAAAAGTCCCCCACCCGTCGGGTGGGGGATTTTTGTTTATCCAATCACTATCTATAGGATTGCGTTATGAATCAAATACATGATCTGCCGACGCCTAATACGTCAGGGCACGATTTCAATTACGCCGTATGGACGGCAAACACGAGTGTGATGCTTTGCAACGTTTCCTGGAATAGTGACTATCGGGACATTGTTTCTTATGGCAACCGCGAAAACCTGGACAACTACCTGTTCAATCAGTCGGGACCGACGACGATTATTGACAGTGTCACATACGCCAAGGTCGGTAGGCCGATCAAAATTAGTCTCCCGTTCAACGCCGCATACCGCTATAACTATTTGCGGGCATTCAACCCCGCCCAACCGGTATCGGGTGGGGACGTAGCGCGGGCGTTCTATTACTTCATTACTGACGTCGAGTACATCACGCCCAACACGACGCAAATAACCGTCCAGTTGGACGTTTGGCAGACATTCGGGTATGACGTCCAGTTTGGCAATTGCTACGTTGAACGTGGACACATTGGCATTGCCAACCAAAACGGGTTTGCCGACTACGGGCGCGAATTCCTGGCAATCCCCGAGGGGTTGGACGTCGGCGGTGAGTACGAGATTGCAAAGCGCTATTCCCGCCGACTGGCAACGGCGCGTGACTTGTCGTCCGCCCCCGCCGGGCAGATTGGCGGCAACCCTGACCCCACGACGGATTATGACGTAATGGTGGTGACTAACGTCCCGATCATGGAGGAACCGGGGACCGTGGACGAGCCGAACTTGAATTCGGCGGGAGGGTCAAACTTTGAAAACCTCCCGAACGGGTGTGAAGTTTACATTTTCAACACCGCACAGTTCAAAAAGTTCATGGAAGAATTTTCAACAAAGCCTTGGGTTACGCAGGGCATCATTTCTATCATGCCGATCCCGCAATGGAGTAAGTACGGCATTCCCCACACGCAGGTTTTCTTGGGTGAGACGGTTATTGCGAGTAAGCCGGGGGCAGGGTCGCTTGACCGACTGTCAATTCCTATGGCAGTTGATTGGCGCAACACAATTGACTTGGGGCGGTACGCCAACCTGCACAAGTTCAAAACGTACCCGTATATGGTCCTCGAAATGACGTCCTACACCGGTACGCCGCTAGTGATCAAACCGGAATCTTGGGCCGATCCCGACGCTACCGTTGTCGAAGTTGCACACTTTGCCCCGCCCTCCCCGCGTATCGCCATGTACCCCTACCGGTACAACGCAGGCAGTGCGCCCGCCGTCACCGATAAGCACGGCGTGTTGAATGACGGCGGTGAATTCCTGGACATGGCAACCATGATTTCAAATTTCCCGACGTTCTCCATTGTCAACAACGGGTACCTCGGGTACCTTGCCGCCAACTCGAATAGCATTCCTTTCCAACACGCGTCGGCGGATTGGTCACAGTCACGCGCCCTGGCCGGTGCCGACACTGCGTACAACAACGCCAATACGGCAATGGGACTAGCGACCGGACTTACCGGGCGGTCAATCAGCGCCAACACGCAACAGACAACACTGGCCAACGAAACCGCCGGGTGGAATGCCCTAAAGTCCGGTGCCAACGGCATGATAAACGGTGGGTCACTTGTCGGCGCGGGAATGAACGTTGCCAACACCGCCGCCGATTATGCAATTGGACTGAATCAGCGGAATCAAAGCATGGGTATTAGCAATAGCCTTGCAGGTGACAACACCGCACTGTCTAACTCCGCTGCACTCAAAACGGCGGACAGTAATAAGGACTATGCACAGCTTGCCGCCAAGGGTGACTACGCAAATACCATTGCCGGTATCACTGCCAAAGTGCAGGATGCAAAAATGATCCAACCGACGTCCTCGGGACAGATTGGCGGGGAGGCATTCAACCTGGCAACTCATCAGTGGGGTTATGACGTCAAGGTGAAAATGTTGCAGGCAGCGGCCATGAATTCAATCGGTGAATATTGGTTGAGGTACGGGTATCAGGTAAACCGGTTCGTACAGAATATCCCGACGAGTTTTATGGTCATGGAAAAGTTCACCTACTGGAAACTCCGCGAAACGTACATTACGTCGAGCGCCTGCCCCGAAACGTACAAACAAGCCATTCGAGGCATCTTTGAAAAGGGTGTTACTGTGTGGAGTAACCCCGCCGACATTGGGAATATCGACATTGCCGACAATGCACCACTGACAGGAATAACGTTGTGAGTAGGAAAAGAACCGACCTAGTCCTGACGGACTATTATGAACCGCACATGCGCGGGCATAACTTCGCAAACAACCCGCGTAACAACATGCAGAATCTTACCGAACGCATGATTCAACGTGTCCTCACTGAAATGTGTATCAACCGTTTCAAGTGGGAAAATCTGCCAGACTCGGTTGACGAACGTTTCCTTGAATTGGAACTGTTCTACAAGGCAATCGTTGTCTACTACCGCAACAAGGACACCGGCAAGGATCTTGCCGTACGTGGCGCGGGGTCGGGCATGACCAACTTCAACGACAACCCAACATCGTTTACCGTCATCGGCGCAAACATGCAGAGTGAAATCCTGGGCATGGACGAGTGTGTACCCATTTACGCGAACGCCCTGCGTTGTCCTGACCTTGACATTGTCCTGATCTATTCACGCAAGCTTGCCGCCCTGGACAGGACAATAGAAATCAATGTCGGCAACATGCGGTATTCCAAAGTCGTCATGGCAAAGGAAAACAACCAACTGTCCTGGACGAATATCAACCGTCAGCATGACGAGGGTCAGAGCGTCATCATGGTCAAAGACACTCTCGACATGTCAGGCGTCGGCGTATTCGACGTCGGCGTACCGTCGGGTACCGTCAGTGAACTGTTGATTGCACGTTCCAAAATGTGGAATGAGTGCATGGGACTGTTGGGCATTGATAACGCCAATCAGGACAAAAAGGAACGACTCGTATCGGCAGAAGTCGGCGCGAACGATCAACAGGTTGAGGCAACCCGCAATATCGGCCTAAAGGCAAGGCAGCTTGCCGCCGCTGCAATCAACGAAAAGTTCGGCACAAAAATTACTGTTGGTTTTCTCACCGACGGCAGCGAGGATGAAAGTAGCGACGATGAAAAAGAAAAGGACGGTGACGTGTAATGCCTACCTTTACGATCAGGCTAAAAGACGCGATTGAGTTTGAACCAAACATCGGCCTTGACGAGTACCCGATTTTTGACGAGGCATACCGGCCGACGCTGAATAAAAAAATCCTGGACCACTATTGGAATCAGGAAATCGGGCAGGAATCAATTTCGGTGTTTCAGCTTGCGTTGAAACGCAAAATGAACGAAATCATGCCGACATACAATCAGTATTATGCATCCGAACGAATCAAATTCGATCCCATGCAGACAGTCAAAATGAACACCCTCACCGCAACGGCAAGTAAAGCCGTTGCGGCGGCATCGTCAAGCACTGAGTCCGAGAGTGACGCCAAGTCACGCGCCGTCGCACAGGAATTCCCCCAAGTTGCCCTTGCCGGTAATGGTGACTACGCGTCGAGTGCACAGGACAACATCAGCGACACCAAAGCAACGGGTACCTCAACCGAGGACTCAACCAACAGTCAGGACGGGACCATCAGCGGCGACGTCGCCGGTTACTCCGGTGTCTCGTCCCGCCTGCTTATGGAATTCCGGCAATCGTTCGTCAATGTGGATATGATGATCATTACCGAACTAGACGAATTGTTTATGCAGGTTTGGAACAACGGCGACGAATACAGCGAGAGAAGTGGATATGCATACGGGTACCTTGGCCTTTACTAACCGAATTGGCGCGGTGAACAACATCACGCCTTTCACGATGCGTGACGGGACGTCATACCTCGAAATCCTTTACAAGCTAAAGGACTACGTGACGGAAACCCTCGTCAAAGAAACGGACGCCGAAATTCAGCGCGTCATTGACGAGTTCAACGGCGGACTCGAAAAGTGGGACGAGCGTTTCGCCGAAATGATCGCATCACTCGTCACGCAGATTGCCGTACTCAATGACGAGGCAGTCGCCGAACTCATTGAGTCGGAAATCAGTGTCACGTCCGCCGCCCTGCTCAAGTACCTGGACGACAACAACAACCGGGCGCACACGCTCATGATTGACGTCACCAAACCCCCGTACAACGTGCAGTTCGACGTTCCGTGGACTGACGAAATCAGGGCATCAAACACCGTCGGTTTGCGCCTTGCAGGCATGACCCCTGGATTCATTGCGTCACCCGCCGGATTCTGTGAATTCGACGGGGACGTGGCTATCACGTCCTACACGTACTTTGCGGGGCGTGGTATCGACGCCACAACGTACCGGTGCGCCGCCGGTACGCCGTGGGACGTGCGCGGGTTTTACCACCCCGCAGGAACGACGAGTGCAGGCATGGCCGACCTCACGTACGACGGCAACTGCGACAACCGGCCAAGTGAGGGCGGGCAGGGCGGTATCTACGGGACCAACATTTCCGCGATCAACTCAACGTGGATTCGGTACGACCGCGTCAAGTCGATCAACGCCATGCAACACTGTTTCGACGCTACGACGCCCTACTACGGGCAGGCAGGGGATGGGGCGTATATTCCTGGACCGTCGGAACACATCACGTACACCGACTGCATTGCCGACCGGTACGGGGATGACGGGTACTCGTCGCACGGTTCCGGCAAAATCAACTACACCCGATGCAGTGCACTCGGTACGCGCTACGCACAACAGGTGGAATATGCAAACTCGAATGGATTCGAGGCGGACGATTATTCGTACGACGTGACGCACACGGATTGCTACGCCACGAAAAACGCGCACGGATTCGAGACGAAAGCGCACGGTGAACAGTCGGCGGCAACCAACACCAAATACATTGGGTGTCTTGCAGAGGAAAACGAGGTCAATTTCAGCGCCCGCCACATTGGCAACCACATGGCGTCCCACCCGTATTCCCGTACGGCAAAAGACGTTACCTATGTCGGGTGCACGTCCAAAAACCCGCGCCGAGTATTCTTTGGCGGTGAATTCGGACTCGGTGACGGTGACGTCCCCAACGACGAAACCCCGGCAGGCAAGCAATACAACCATATGGTCATCGGTGCATACCGAGGCGTTACAAGTAGCGCTTGCACGTTCGTCAGTGACAAGAATTACAACTACGCAGGATCGGCGGCAATCCTCGTCCATTTCAAGGCAGAAGATTTTACGATCATCGGTCATCACATTGAGGGACACACGACCGGCAATTACGACATTCAGTGCACCGGCGGTGGACAGCCTGCAAAGAACATCAAAATTGCATTCGGTACACACCGTGATTCCGCAATCAATGCAATCTCGACGGGGGCGGCGTCACAGGCGCGAGTCATTGGCAACTCGTTTAGCCGCGCCGTTGCTGGGTCCCCCAATGGAATCGGTATTGCCGCGTACGGTAACAAGATTGTACGTGACAACATTTTCCTGACCCCGTACGCACACGAGTACAACATCAGCGGTACGTACTATACGTATTGGGATTCACCTATGGCGGCGAACACTCCGACAGGTACCGCCCCGTAATATTTTCAAAGTTTCCTAGCAAAAATGCCGTCATGCCTGCATGGCGGCATTTTTGCGTGATAGGCTCTATACATAAGCAAGTCACCCGCTAACAAAGGAACACAACATGTCCCGCAACGAATTCGCAATGACGTTCCCCGCCCTCAACGGTGAGGTCGTAACTCAGGGTCACGCCGACTACTGCGCCGCCAACGGACATGCGTCACACACCGTCGTCAACTCGACGGGTGACGTCACCGATTCCTCTGCGCACTGCCCCCGTTGCGGTGCAAGCGTCAAGCCCGAAACGATCACCGACTTCTCACTCAAAATTGCCGACGCCCTCACCGTCTCTATTGACGTTACGTCCGCAGAAGTCCACAAGTCCACGACGCACCGTGGACGCTACCGCGCCTACACATTCAACTCTGACGGTGTCCTGCTCAATACCTGGATACTCGGTGTCGAGCGCAACGGTAGCGTCACCGACAACTGGAAGAACGTCATTACCAACATCACGCTCTAGCCACTCACCCGCCGCCCTCCCCCAAAAGGGGAGGGCGCAGCAAAGGACCACAATGGAAAATTGCAACTTTGAAATATCCGACGGAAACCGCGACGACCCGAATTACGCGTATTGCGGCCACCCTCGCGGACATGCAGGCGATCACGGAAAATGGGAGTTTTGAAATGACTGCAACGGAAACCGCCGCAATTTACGCCCGAGTGTTTGGGTCAAAGGACGTTACCGTCATCCACGAGACGCGCAACGCCGACGGAACACTCACCATTACCGACGAGGGGAACACAATGGAAAAGCACTACGAAATCCGCCGCATTGACAACGGTAAAACCTGGATCACCGCCGGATTGCCTGACGGCAAATACACCTACCTCATGACGGCAAAGGATGCATGCAAAGCGCTAAACAACATCAGCGGCGCAAGAATTTACAAAGTGGTCCTCATCACTGAGAACGGAACGTTCGACACCAACCCCGATTACTAACCATCACAGATAAGGCCGGTACCAATAGGTACCGGCCTTTACTGTATTCTGTCCTAATGGCTAACGACGTAAAATACATTGAGGGTGTAGGCGACATGATGCGCCTACAGTACGTTGACGGGCGCACCGTATTCGCCTACCCCAACGGGCGCAACAAGTGGACGCCCCTGTCAATCGGCGGGACAACCCCACCCGTTGACCCACCCGTCACAGGGGAGTGGACTCACCCACTACCGGGCGCAACGATGACGAGCGGTTACGGTCCCCGAGGACTCGACGGGTACCACTACGGCACCGACCTTGCCACAACGGGCGCTGGGGATCCTGTACGCGCCCTGACCGCCCTGGTCATTACCAAGGCAACCGACAATGACACCCTCCCCGGCTACGGCAGCACAGGGGCAGGAACTCACGTCAAGGGGCACACCCTGGACGGTGCCTACACGTTTTCGTTCTTCCATATGGTCACTGGATCATTGCAGGTGTCCGTAGGCCAGACAGTGGCAGCGGGGACCGTCCTGGGTACCGAGGGTGCAACAGGCAACGTCACCGGGCAGCACGTCCACGTCGAGGGATTCAACGGCAATCATGCCGACCCTTGGGTACCGACGTTGACACCCTTTGACATGGAACCGTTCATGCTTGCTAGGGGAGTGGTCCTGTAATGACCGTACGAACGAATAAAGCGCAGTTGGATTACTACAACTTCGACAAAATCTTTTCCTACAACGGGACGTACAACTACCTGATCGGTGCACGAGGCTTAGGTAAAACCTACGGGTGGAAGAAAAAAGTCATCAGTGCCGCAATCAAAAGGGGTGAACAGTTCGTCTACCTGCGCCGCTATAAAGATGAGTTGAAGATTTCCAAGGAAACATTCTTTGCCGACATTTTCCACGAGTTCCCTAAGTGGGATTTCCGAACCAACGGATTTACTGCCGAAATGTCACCGTCAGACAAGCGTGACGACAAAAACCGCCCCTGGAAAATCATCGGGCATTTTATCCCCTTGTCAACGGCGCAGAGCCGCAAAGGTGTTTCATATCCCCTGGTAACGAATATTGGATTTGACGAGTTCATTATTGAAAAGGGTATGACTCACTACCTCCCCGCCGAAACGGACGCGTTCAACAACTTCTATTCCACCGTTGACCGCAATAAGGACAAGACTAAAGTCTTTTTCATGGCTAACGCCGTCACCATCCAAAACCCGTACTTTATTGAGTACGACATAAAGCCTGATCAGGTCGGCGAATTCATTACCAAGGCGCACGACGATAGGGGAGTACCTTTTATTGTCTGCCACTTTGCCGACAGTGCAGAATTCAAGTCGGGTGTCTACGCTACCCGATTCGGCCAGTTCATTGCCGGTAGTGCGTACGCCGACTATGCCGTCAACTCCGAATTTCAGGACAACAACGACAACCTGATCGGTCTAAAGGATTCCAACGCTCGGTACCATTACAGCATTGAGACAAAGTCGGGTATATTTTCCGTGTGGATTGATTTTGGTAAAGGTGAATACTTTATTCAGGAAAAGCGGCCCAAGCAGGAATTACTGCACACCCTTATTCCCGAGAAAATGGGGGCGGGGAAAACGTTATTGACTTACAACGATAAAATGGTTCAGTATCTAAGAACCGCATTCAAAAAGGGCAACGTGTTTTTCGACACCCCGAAATCACGCAACGCATTCATTGAGATATTCAAAAGGTAGGGGAGTAGTAGCAGTGAGCATGACTAACACGACAACTGAAAAAAGGGTTATCGGTCCCGTCACAACCGCCACAACCGGGGGAGTGGCACTATCTGGCATTATCTGTTGGGCAGTCGAGGAATTCGCGCACGTGCAGGTTCCATCCGACGTACAGGGGTACGCCGCCGTCCTTTTCTGCATCATCGCCGGATACCTCGTCACCGCACCGCGCCACGATAAAGGCCGGTACTCCGCATGAGCATTGACACCGTCGGCGCACCCGAGAACGCAGTAACCATTGCAACCGTTGATCCCTCACTCGTGGCAATCCTGACTATGGTTATGGTCGGGTTGGTTTTCCCCGTCGTACTCCACAATTTCAAGAAAACCGAGCGCCTCATTGAGGAAACAAAAAGTCAGGTCGGGCAGCATGCGACAACCCTGGCAACTCATGAAATCCGCATCATGACCTTGGAACAGTGGCGCAACATTTACTACCCCGTAACGCCGCCTGTCCCCAATATGGTCCCGCATGACAGTGCGGTCAACTAATGGGGTACATGCACCCGTTCCCCCGCAACACGCGCCGTAGTCAGAAGTTCGGCGACAGTCCTGGGTGGGTACTCAATGGCGTACAGGTCAACCCCGCCGGGGGACACACAGGGGAGGATTCGGCAGTACCCAACGGCACACCCGTTCACGCCGCCGGGGACGGTGTCATTGACGCCGCAACGGTATTCCCGAACTACAACAACGAATGGTTGCTCGGGCCGTTCGGAGGGCGCACCATTGTCCTAGATTGCGGCGACAACGCCCCATCATTCGTCTACGCACACCTTTCACGCTATGCCGTCAGTAAAGGGCAGCACGTGAAAAAGGGGCAGATCATCGGATACAGCGGCAACAGTGGCAGTGCGTCCACCGGCTACCATTGCCACACTGAATGCCTGCCCCCGAACTGGAATACCCATAACGGCACATACGGTAGAGTCGATCCCCGTAAGTACATGACCGAATTCCCCGATGAAATGGAAGATGAAATGCCCGCCCCCACCGCAAAAGAAATCGCCGCCGAAATCCTCAACACCCGCCACGAGCGGGCAGGCGGAATTGGCGGCACATTGAGCCTTGCCGAAATGGTCATGTGGTACGACGCAAACCTGCTTGCCGCCCCTGGCAACGTATGGTCATACACCAACACCGCCATAGGCGAAACCCGAGACGCGTACGAAATCCTCCGCGAACGCACACAGGTAATCGCCGCGTCAATCCCCGACGAAATCGCACAAGACGTCATTGACGCACTGTCTGAAAGGCTCAACAAAGCATGACACTCGTCAATTTCAAGTTCGGACGCCCCAACCCCGACGGCACAATAACGGGCGCTAAAGGCACCATCAAAGCCGTACCCACCCGAGCAACCGTCACCGTCGGCGCACCCGATACCACCATCCTCCCCGTACCATTCACCGTCACCGTCCCCGACAGTGGGGAAGTGGTGATCAACCTCACCCCGACACAGGTCGGCGGGTGGTCGTGGGAACTCACATTCACCATTGCAGGCGTGTCCGCATGGACGGCATACGTCCTCGTCCCCACCACCACAAGCAGCACACTCGACTACCCCGACCTCACCCAAGTTGACGCCCTGTCCGCACAACCAACCGCCGCCCCCGACGCCATATGGTGGGCACTACTGCGTGACGGACTGTCAAGCGCCAACCCCGGCCCAATCGGTCCCCGAGGCGTCCAAGGACCAAAAGGCGCAGACTCAACCGTCCCCGGTCCCCGAGGATGGCAAGGCATACAGGGCGCAAAAGGTGAAACCGGCGATCAGGGCATACAAGGACCAATCGGCCTAACAGGCGCGACAGGCGCACAAGGTATTCAGGGTACCGCCGGGACCAACGGAACCAACGGTGCAACCGGCGCAACAGGCCTTACCGGTGCACCCTGGACAGTCACGCCCATTGCTAACGGTGCAAACCTCGACACATTCGTCACGCCCGGCTGGTATTTCGTTGCAGGCGCGGACGCCGCGTCAATTATCAACTCTCCCCGCCCTGGACAAGGCCTAGCGTGGGACATGAGAGTCACCGGGCGAAATTCAACCATCATTACCCAGACAATCCACCTCGTCAATAACGGGATTCAGTACACATATCAGCGCACAACCGTTGGAACCGGATTCGGAATATGGCGACACTACGCCCCAACACGCGTATTCGAGTCCGCTGCAATTGGTCGTGTTGGATACGTATGGGACGACATAAACAGTCGGGAACAACTCGTCTATGGTGACACTGGAATGCGTCAAATCGGCGCGGTAGGCACTCTGTTGAATGGTTGGACCGCCGCCACTGCCGGTGACATACTTCTTCGCCGGGAGGGATCAACAGTTACACTGTCAGCGAAAATCAACAACACGTCGGCAACTAACGACATTTTCTACAACCTCCCCGTAGGGTTTAGGCCACGTACGCAATCGTCAGTACCCATCAACGGTAATACCGGCAACGGTACGTTCAGGTATGCCCGCGCAAGTTGGGACGGTAACGTCGCAATCTACCGCACAACCGTCGAAGATTTGTATATCGGCGGCACCTGGACAACAACCGACGCGTGGCCTGCCACACTCCCCGGAACCGCTAACGGTGCAATTCCTAACGCCTAGTTTCACGTGAAACACACGCGC
>Ga0065715_10089152_pt1 | contig 13377 bp, 12 predicted proteins | sample MisBulReplicate1_FD_59102 | JGI IMG/M metagenome (GOLD analysis project Ga0065715, IMG submission 59102) | Miscanthus rhizosphere microbial communities from Kellogg Biological Station, MSU, sample Bulk Soil Replicate 1 : eDNA_1 v2 (version 2) | ecosystem: Host-associated > Plants > Roots >...
ACCCTGAAGCATGGAAACACGACAGGTGTAGCGCTGCCTCAACAATTCGTCGTCGGACCGGCGGCGCCACTGCTTCAATACCCGAACAACGAATTAAGAGTATGAAACAATTTATCTTACTGACTTTCCTTTTGATGGGCCTTGCATCAGTTCCGGTAGACGCGCAGACAAAGAGTGCAGCGCCGGTAAACTCTGACAACGCGGCCAGAAAGGAAATCCAGGCTTGGTTGGATCGGTGGACGAAAGCGTTCACCGCGCAAGACGTTGATGGGATTCTGGCGCTCTATACGGACGATGTGGTCGCATACGACGTCGTTCCGCCGCTTCAGTATGTCGGCAAAGCTGAGTACCGCGTCGATTACCAACAATTTTTTTCGCAGTACGACAATTTGCACGTCGAAGTCCGCGATCTGCACGTCGGCACGAGCGGCGACCTCGCTTACGCATCTGGCTTGGAATTAATCAGCGGGACACTCAGGAACGGTCAGAAGTCTAATATCTGGCTCCGGTTTACCTCGCTGTTTCGGAAGTCCGACGGCCACTGGCTCGATTTTCACGATCACGTGTCAGTTCCAGCTGAGATCGAATCGGGTAAAGCGCTGCTCGACATGCAGCCGTAGCCCGACCTGTAACGCCTTCGATCGTTTCTAGCGATCGTCCTCGGTGAACTCGTCACAGCCACTCGTCACAACGTATTTGGAGATGCGGTCGCCGGAGCAGCTTCGACCGAAGCGCTTCAATGACGCCCGGTTTCAAATTCGTGAAGAGACGGAGCGCGATTGGCGTTTCAATCGTGATCTCTACTTCGCGGTTGGCGAACAATGGCAGTGGATCGACAAACGCCCCTGGACGGATGAGCAATGGCAAGAATACGCGTCCGCGCCGGAGCTGCTGACGTTCGCCGCGTACCACGGCGACGCGCTGGCGGGCTATTACGAATTGCGGCGTGACACCGAAGGCGGGATGGAGATCGCGTACCTTGGTTTGCTACCTGAATTTATCGGCCGTGGTTTGGGCGGCGCATTGCTAACCAGTGCAATCGAAGAAGCATGGTCCCGCCGTGGCGGAATCGCACCCAAGCGGGTGTGGGTGCACACGTGCAATCTCGATCATCCGAAGGCACTCGCCAATTATCAGGCACGCGGCATGGTTGTTTACAAGGTCGAAGAAATTCAAGCTTAGCGACCGAAGACTGATTGATTGCCGAGTCAGTTTAGTCCGTGCTCGAAATTGGGATCATGAGCAGCGACAGACTCGTTGTCTGCATTTGGCCGTAAATGATCAAACAGTTCGGTGAGGCGGGCCTCATAAGCATCGCACATTGGACATTCGCCGTTCGGCTTGACCCATTCCGGATGCTGGATCCGAAGATCGTCGTGGATCTGTTGCCGGAGTTCGCTGTAGGTGTGGGCTTGGTGGGGAATGCCAAAGGGCTTGGTTAACGATTCAAATGCGGCGCGGGGCAATTCGTCTAAATCGCCTCGCTGGCGACCGCGTTTCGTTCTGAGATTTAGTAATTTCATAAACACCGGTGGTTTTTTTTGGGCTGCCTGCTCCAGATTCGCGCGGGACAGGGGCTCCAGGTGAATCTGGAGATCGCGCAAGCGGTGTCTCAGCGAAGGTTAAGCCCTTCAGCCGGCTTTCCAGTGCGGTCGAAAGTGCGTTGAGACGTCGGATGACGTAATCAAAAGTTTTGTACGCGATTCGTGGAATTCCGTCAAGTCTATTTTGGACCTGACCGATGGCTAGACCCTCCTGTCAGGACTATGAGAGCGACGGAATGAACCTCCATCGCAAGGCGACGTACGACCCTTGGCGGCCGACGCCTTAAAAAATTTCAAATTTTTTGAAATGTGGGCCCAAAAAATCTTTAGAAAAGAAGAAGCAACCAACAATCGATATGAATATCGCAGCAGACGATCGTATTAGTGAACCGCGTGACTTCACCTATCAATTCGTGCCCTTTTCGACCCATTCTGGGCGTAAAGATTCGGGAGAACAACCGTTGTTGGGGCTATCGCGTGACAAACTGGAAGCATTTTTAAAGGCGGAATCTGACAACGCCGGCAGCGCACATTTTTTTACTCCTCCACCCGAACCGCCGGTGGAGGCTGCTGAGAAGGATCTCGCTGCCGGTGTTCTGAAACAGGCAGCCCATGATTTGCGCCGGTTCCGTGCCGCGACTGCGGGCACCAAACGAGAACTGTATCTCGATGCCTATACTTGGATTACCGCGACTGATTTTTCCTGGCCGTACTCTTTCATGAATGTTTGTAAATTGCTGGAACTCTGTCCAGACGTTGTCCGCATCGAACTGCTCGCCGATGCCTCGCTGGGCTTGCTCGATTATTGGACACGGCGTGCCGGACGTCTTTCCAAGAGAGTTGCCTCTTTTATTCGCGTCTTCGCAAACCGTCGTAATCCGAACGGCACCGATGCGAGCCGGTTGGCTGGATGTATTTAAGCGAATATGAATAAACGCCGCATCAGACCTGTTGGACGACTGCGCTACATTTGGGGCTTGTTTGCCAGAGCGGCCCGCCGCAACCACGACCCGTTTCTGGTGTACAGCATGGCCTCGTTCAATTTTGGCGGCGGATGGCGGGAGCTCCTTCTAAAAGCCTCCGTCCGAAATGCATGACCGAAAGATTAACCATCATGAAATTCTCCATTGAAACGACAATAGCCGGCGCAGTAGCAGTAGCCTTTGCCGTTTTGAGCATGGGTGTCATTGCGGGAGAGCAGAGTGAGCGTGGAACTGATCCGACAAGCGGTACCGCGTTGAGGCAAGTGAGCGCGCAAGCTTTTAACAATTCGTCATCGGGGTCGCACGTCGGTAGAAGCGAGAAGGAAGTTCTGGGACTGTACTAACCCAGCGACGGCGACAGCAGAAATTCAGTCGCGTCACCTTTCGGAGGGCGCTGTTGTCCGGTGCAACCGCGCGCTCGCGCGATTTTGTTCTCGCAAAGGCAGGTTCGTTGAGCGACCCTCTGCAGCCACGAAGGCAATTCCTGGAACACTGCAGGAGGGCGGTGCGTCGTTTCGAACGACGCATTGGACCGTGGTATTGCGTGCTCGGGAGCCGGACTCGGAGGAGTCCGCCAGACAAGCGCTCTCCGGATTTTGCGAAGCCTATTGGCCACCGCTCTACAGCTTTCTTCGTCACCGAGGCTTTTCATCCGCTGATGCGCAGGATCTGGTCCAAGGTTTCTTCGCTTATCTGCTTGAGCAAAACACGTTGACCAGCGCGGATCAGCAAAAGGGCCGGCTACGCACCTTCCTGCTTAGCTCTCTGCAGAATTTTTTGTTCAACGAATACGACCGCGCCCGTGCACTGAAGAGAGGTGGTGGCCGTCAGATTCTCTCGATTGAAGAGCATCTCCCGGAAGCCGAGGCAGCGATGTTGGCGACCTCTCATCTCAGCGATGCCCGTTGCTACGACCTTATCTGGGCGTCGAATATTGTTTCGCGAGCCTGGCAGAATTTGCAAAACGCATTTATGGCAGAAGGCAAAGCTGAGTGGCTCGAAGAATTAAGACCGTTCGTGGCGGGTGGAAGCATCATGCCGCTGAATCAGGAGAAAGCCGCAACCCGGCTTGGAGTGCCAATCGCGACACTGCGGACGTGGCTTTCACGCCTGCGCCAGCGTTACCGTGAATCGTTGAGAGCGGAAGTGGCCAGCACCGTCTCCGATCCGGCAGAGGTCGATGCCGAACTACACCACCTCTATCGGATACTGATGGCGTGAATTGAGTTTTAGTATGGATGACAACGGCATTCGTCGGGAAAATGCGAACACGAACGCTGGAACAGTGGGGACGTGCGCCACTTGTGGGCGACAACTGACGCAATGCGGTCCGAATGGCGAGTGCCTGCGTTGTCTCATTAGCCTCGGTTTTCTGGCAGACGGCGAACAGGCCAAAGGACCAGTGTCGCACGGCCGACTGACGCCTGGACCATTGCGGTACGCCCACTTCGAAGCGGAGATAGGTAAGGATGGTTTTCCGGTCGAGCTTGGTGCGGGAGCGATGGCCATAACCTACCGTGCCCGTGACACCGTGTTGAACTCGGCTGTCGCGCTGAAAGTTATCGACCGCAGCGTGGCGCAGAATCCCGGCGCGCGAACCCGGTTTCTGCGCGAAGCGCGCGCGGCAGCGAACATTCACCATCCAAATGTTGCTCGGGTGACTTATTACGGGGAGCAAGATGACGAATGTTTCTATGCCATGGAACTGGTCGAAGGCGAAACGCTGGAAGACCGTGTGCGCCGTGATGGGCCAATGCCGCTCGCGCTTGCCTTGAAAATAATCGAGCAAGCCACGCTCGCATTGGCCGCCGCGGAAGTGTGTGGCGTAGTGCATCGGGACATCAAGCCGTCCAATCTCATGCTCGAATCAGATGCCAGCGAAACGCTCATGGTGAAGGTGATCGATTATGGAGTGGCGAAACTAATGGGAGCGGAGCCAGAGCCTGGCGCCGAACAAACTCAGGCAGGTTTCATCGGCACGCCGGCTTTTGCCAGCCCGGAACAGTTTGACGGGGCTCAGCAATCGCGGATTGACGCGCGCTCCGACATCTACTCACTGGGCGTTACCTTTTGGTATCTACTTACCGGTCGGACGCCTTTTGTCGGGCGCACGATGGAAGAAATCCGCGCGAGACAAACCAGTGAGTTACCTTTGAGCCAGCTCAAGGGTCTGCATCTTCCCGGACAAGTTATTACGCTGCTGAAATCGATGCTGGCTCCGGACCCGAAGGACAGACCGCAGACGGCACGGGAGTTACTTTCTGCGGTTCACCGTTGCTATGAACGATTCAACCCTCAGGCGCGCTCGCGACGGAGACGAGGTGTTCTGGCCGGCGCGGCCGCGACGCTAGTAGTCGCAGCGATTGCGCTGGGGACTTGGGTGTACGAACGCACACGATCCTTCACCCCGATGGAACGATCGATCGCGGTGCTGCCTTTCGAAAACCTGAGCAACGAAAAGGAGAACGCTTATTTTGCCGAGGGAATACAGGACGAAATCCTGTCGCGCTTATCCAAGATCGCTGATTTGAAAGTGATCTCGCGCACTTCCACACAGCATTACGCAAGCGCGCCGGAAAACCTGCGCGAGATCGCAAGGCAGCTAGGCGTTGCCCACATTCTGGAAGGAAGTGTGCAGAAGAGCGCCGATGCGGTGCGAGTGAACGTGCAGCTGATCAAGGCGGCCAATGACTCGCACCTTTGGTCTGATACTTTTGATCGCAAGCTCACCGACATCTTTTCGGTCGAAAGCGAAGTGGCCAAAAAGATCGCAGACCAATTGCGAGCGAAACTCAGCGGACAGGAAAAGGAAATCATTGCAGAGAAGGCGACCGATAATCCGCAGGCGTACGATGCGTACCTCCGTGGCCTTGCTTATACGTTAAAGACTGGGTTCACACCGGCGAGTTCTCTTGGCGCTCAAAAATCCCTGAAAGAAGCAGTGCGATTGGACCCGAAGTTCCCCCTTGCCTGGGCGCTGCTGTCTTATGTCGATTCGAGTGGTTACCTCACACAAAGTCTTCAGCCAACCGTCGCGCTTCGCGAAGAAGCGCGTCAGGCTGCCGAAACAGCTCTTACTCTGCAGCCGAATCTTGGGGAGGCTGTGCTAGCCAAGGGCTTTTATCACTACGCCTGCCTGAAAGACTACGGCACTGCGGTAAAGTACCTCGAGCACGCTTACGAGCTTCTACCAAATAATAGTCGGATTCCTCAGGCTCTGGCCTATGTCGAACGGAGGCGAGGCAACTGGAACAAAAGCGAGGTATCCTTCAACGAAGCCGAGAAGCTTGATCCGCGTAACGTAAACCTGCTATCCCAACACGCGCGTTCCTACATCTGCCTTCGTCGTTTTCCAGAAGCTCTGGCCAAGCTTGAGCAGATTCTCAATATCACACCCGACGATGTAGATACTGTTGTGTTAAAGGCGCGAATCGCACAAGCCGATGGCGACCTCCCTCGTGCTTCGGCATTGCTGGCTCCACTTAGGCTGGGGGCTGATTACGTCAACGCGTTAGAAACACAGGTCTACCAGGCAATCCTGGAGTCCCGTCCGGCACCGGTCATTGCTCAGCTAAAGGAAATATTGGCCAAACCTGATCAAGCCTTGGGTTATTACAATGGCGAACTGCGCTTTTGGCTGGGCTGGGCGCAGGAAGTTGCCGGCGACCGTGCGGCGGCCAGTGAAACTTGGAGTCAAGCTCGCCGCGAACTGGAGCCTTTCCTCAAAGAGCAGCCCGAAAATTCTATTTTGCTGGGAGATCTCGCCCTTACAAACATGGGTCTTGGTGATAACACAGCCGCACTCAACCTGGCCGAGCGCGCAATCGCCATGGTTCCGGTCGAGAAAGATGCGCTAATCGGTCCCCGGCCGCTCGAGATCCTCGCCCGTGTGGCGGCTCGCAACCCGCAACTGCGGGACCGCTCCATCTCTACCTTGGAGAAGCTACTTTCGATCCCTTATGAAGCGCCCCTGGCTGCAAACCCGCCGCTCACTCCGGCGTTGCTCCGGCTGGATCCAATGTTTGATCCACTGCGCAAGGACCCGCGCTTCCAGAAATTGGTTGCCTCCTCCGCGCCGAAATAGGGATCACGACTGCCAGACACCCGAAGACAGGTCGCTCTGTTGACGAGATGAGCTATCAGCCGAATGAATTATGGAAATTGCACCACGATTATGAGCAGTGATCGCAAACAGAGGCGTACAAGTGCTGAACAAGAGCGCACCCAGCACGAGGAGCAGCTCAACCTGCTCCAGACGATCACGATGGAGGTTGCGGCAGCAACTGATCTGACTTCTGCGCTGGAAGTTGTGCTTCGTGAAGTTTGCGAAAAGACGGGCTGGGTGCTGGGACACGCATGGGTGCCAAATCCGGACGCGGCTGTTCTTGATTTGGTTGCAGCGTGGTATTGCGGCGATGGCGAACTCAAACCATTCAGGTCCGCTTCCGAAGGCTCTTACTTTAAATCAAGCGTTGGACTTCCCGGCCGCGTGTGGGAATCAAAGCAACCGGCCTGGGTCGAGGACGTGACCAACGACCCCAACTTTCCGCGATCGGCGGCCGCCCGGATCGCAGGTTTGAAGACGGGGGTTGGAATTCCGATTCTCTCAGGCAAACGGGTCATCGCTGTCCTCGAATTTTTTATGCGCGAGTCACGTGCGCAAAATGAGCGCTTGCTAAGCGTGATCGCATCAGTCGCTGGCCAATTAGACTTGCTTCACCGCGCTACGCACGCGGAGGCTGCGGCTAGAGAGCGGCAATTCCGGACTCTGGCAAACTCCATATCCCAGCTGGCATGGATGGCTGACAGTGAAGGTTACATTTTTTGGTACAACGACCGCTGGTACGAGTACACCGGCACGACACTAGAAGAAATGAAAGGATGGGGTTGGCAGAAGGTCCATCATCCGGATGAGGTGGGCCGAGTGGTTGAACGCATCAAGGTCGCATTCGCAACCGGCCAACCTTGGGAGGACACCTTCCCTTTGCGGAGCAAAACTGGTGAATACAGATGGTTTCTTTCGCGTGCGCTTCCCATCTTCGATGCAAAAGGCAAGGTCACGCGCTGGTTCGGCACCAACACAGACATTACCGACCAGAGGCAGATCGAGCAGGCGCTCCGCGAGAGCGAACGGCAATTTCGCACATTAGCAAATTCCATTCCTCAACTCGCGTGGATGGCGGACCGTGACGGTTACATCTTTTGGTACAACGATCGGTGGTACGATTATACCGGCACTACACTCGAAGAGATGCAGGGCTGGGGCTGGCAAAAAGTCCATCATCCGGACGAAATCGGTCGAGTCGTCGAGCGAATTAAGTTTGCCTTCACGACCGGCGAGCCGTGGGACGATACCTTTCCCTTGCGGAGTAAGACTGGTGAATACCGATGGTTTCTATCTCGCGCGCTTCCGATCAAAGACGCGGAAGGGAAAGTTGGGCGTTGGTTCGGCACCAACACTGACATTACCGAGCAACGCGAATTGGAGCAGGCATTGCGCGAGAGTCGTGACCAGTTAGGGCAAAAAGTAACGCGCCGCACTGCCGAACTCTCCCGGACCAACGAAATCCTGCGCTCCATCTTGTCGAACATGGGTGATGCAGTCATCGTGGCCGACAAGGACAATAACTTTCTCGTCTTCAATCCGGCGGCAGAACGCATGTTCGGAAAAGGGGCAACGCAGCTGCCGCCAGCCGAATGGTCGAAGCAATACGGATTGTATCTGCCGGACAAAGTGACCCCGTTTCCACACGATCAGTTGCCCATGACGCGTTCGATTCGTGGTGAGGAAGTCGACAACATTGAGATGTTCGTACGACATGAAAAGGCGCCTCACGGCATCTGGACCCGAATCACTGGCCGCCCATTGCGCGGCGCTGGCGGTGACTTGTTAGGCGGCGTGGTTGTCTGCCGGGACCTCACTCAAGTTAAAGAGGAAGAATTTTTTCGCGCCGGCCAAAGTCGAGTTTTGGAAATGATCGCGGCGGACGCGCCGTTGTCGGAGGTACTCAAGAGCCTGGTTCTTCTCATGGAAGAACAGGCGGAAGGATTGCGTTGTTCCATCCTTCTCTTGGGTCGCGACGGCAAACACGTGCGCCATGGTGCGGCTCCGAATTTGCCCGAAGCTTATGTGAAGGCAGTAGACGGCGCACCGATAGGACCGCGCAACGGTTCCTGCGGCACCGCCATGTTCACACGCAAACCAGTGATTGTGACTGACGTCATGACCGATCCGCTGTGGACCGATTATCGCGATTTCGCCAGGATTTGCGGACTTCGCGCCTGCTGGTCGAGTCCGATTCTTTCTCCGCAGGGCGAGGTATTGGGTTCCTTTGCCATGTATCGCCCGGAAACACGGGGACCGGAGCCCGAGGAAACGCGGCTCACAGAAATCGCCACACATATTGCCGGGATCGCAATTGATCGTCAGCGGCAGCAGGAGGTTCTGCGGGAGCGCGATGCCCGTATTAGCGTGGCCGCTGAGTCGGCCGATCTTGCTTTCTGGGTTTTGTATCCGGAAGGCGACGCCTGGATGAGCGATAAAGGACGCAGGATTTATGGGTTCGATTCCAACCTGCCTTTGACCTGTGACTTGATTCTTTCACGGGTTCACCCCGATGAGCGAGCTGCAGTGAAAGCCGAGTATGATCGTTCCTGTTCCCTGCATGGAGCGTTCGAGAGCGAGCACCGCCTTCTGTTGCCGTATGGCAAGACGTGCTGGGTAATCATGCGCGGACGCTGTCTGCGGGATGAACACGGGAATCTCTTGGAAACAATCGGGGTGACACTTGATGTGAGCGCCCAAAAGCAGGCCGCTCTGCAGGTCCAGGTACAGCGCGAAGAAATGGCGCATCGAAACCGTGTAGCTTTGATGGGCGAAATGACTGCGTCCTTTGCGCATGAATTAAATCAACCGCTCACCGCAATAGCCAACAATGCCTCGGCTGCGCGTCGCTTCCTCGAACGCGGAAACATCGACGTTGAGCTCTTGCGAGAGCTACTCCAGAGCATGGTGGCGGACAGTCAGCGCGCGGGTGAAGTCATGCGAGGCATTCGGAGCCTGGTTCGCAAGGAGCCCAGTGCGCACACTCTGTTGAGTCTCAACGCAATCATTACCGACACCGTGCGACTCGTGAGTTCGGACGTGTTGAATCGGGAAAGCGTCGTCACGACGGAACTGGATCCGCATCTCCCTCAAGTGCAGGGAACGCTTGTTCAAGTTCAGCAAGTGCTTCTTAACCTGATTATCAATGCGCTCGACGCCATGGAAGGAATTCCGCCGCAAGAACGCCGCATCACTGTTCGCACGCGTTCCGACCAAGGCGATGTGGCTGAAGTTACCGTGCGCGATTTCGGAATGGGATTGCCAAAGGATCGTCCAGACAAAGTTTTCGATCACTTCTTTTCCACGAAACAAAAAGGAATGGGCATGGGTCTCGCCATTGTTCGGTCGATTGTCGAAGCGCACGGCGGCACAATAACGGCCGAAAATGCGCCTGATCGTGGCGCACGCATGATTGTTCGTCTGCCTGCCGCTCGGGGAGAGGCTCAAAAGAGCAAGGCGGCGGCATGAACCAAACGAGCGACGCGGAAACAAATGAAGTCTGTCTGTTGGATGACGATGTTTCCGTGCTCAAATCGATGCATTACCTGCTTGCGTCAGAAGGATTCAAGGTTCGCCCTTTCAATAAACCGCAAGATTTTTTGGCGCACGCCAGCACCCATCACGTGCCGGTGCTCGTGACTGACATTTGGATGGATGGCGTAACCGGCTTGGAAGTGCTCGCGCGGCTTTGTGCAATCTCACCGAAGACGCGCGTCATTGTCATCACCGCGCGAGAAGATCTGGCTGCGCGGGCCACCGCCATGGCCATCGGGCCGGTCGCATTCTTCATGAAACCGTTCGACGACGAAAAGTTTCTCACCACAATTCGCGACGCCCTGGCTCAAGCCAGGGATTCATGAAATAACACGCCGGAGTGCCGCCTCGCATCGGCTGTTCTGTCGGAGCTCGATTTTCTCGCGATCTTCTTTAGAGCGATCCTTCCGCCGTCCTTCGCGAGCGTCGGGTAGGAGAACTCCGCACAAGCTTGCAACGCTCGGCTACGCCTGTGCAGGAACAGTTGATGGCAGATGCCAAAGTTTTCCTGGCTGTCTGCAATCGCGCTATGTTGGCGTCGAGCTCTTGAAGTTTTCTTTCCGCCATAACCGTCCAGCCCCGAGATGCTTTCCCTTTTCTTTCCAGCGCGGATAAGAAATCCCGGATCTCAGTAACTTTAAAGCCGGCTTTTTGTGCCGCACGTACGATCTGCAATCGGCTCACGGCCTCGCGTGGATAGTCGCGGCACGCTGAAACTCGCGGCGGCGGCTCCAACAATCCGGCCGCCTCATAATATCGAATAGCGGAAGCTCGCACACCGCACAGCTGAGCAAGTTGGCCGATACGCATTTTTTTGTTGCCTTAAAGTTTACTTGAAGGTCGAGGCTGCCTCAACTCGACAAACATATGGTCACAAAGAAAACTGCATTAAACATCCCGCAAAAGCGCGTCTGGCTCGGTGCTGCATTCGCCTTGGGAACCTGCGTGGCCATCTGTTCCGCACCAATTTTCTTGTGGATCGTCGGAGGAGGCGTCGTCAGCTCCTTATTTTGTACGCCAAAAGAAGCGCTTACTGTTGCGATGTTAAGTGGCCTGGCAGCGGCCGGTCTGTTTGCACTTCGACGACTACCTAACACATCGGACTGCGGTCGCGAAGACAAAGCAATTCAGCTAGGCCACGGGGACACACCGATCGCCTGTGATTTAACCGTATTTAGTAACACCGAGCGCATCAAACACCTGGCTCTCGCGAAGTCGCTCTTGGGGAAAGCCAGGCAAGTAATCGAGCACGAAGACGGCTTCACTTTCGTTTTCGAGCAGTCTCCGCTTGTGGAGATGCAAATTGTCGATTGGGTCAGCAAGGAAAAGAGATGTTGCGCGTTTTTATCCTTCGAACTTTCGAGAGTAAATACGCCGCCGTCGCTAAGGTTGTGCATTATCGGGCCGGCTGGAGCCAAGGAGGTTTTAAGACCCGCTGCTGACTTGCACGCTTTTTTGCGTCGCTAGAAGCGATCTCGAGGATAGCCAAACTGGGAAAGCTGACCATGGCCGTGCGCGTGAAGCGGACTGACTTCCAAAGGCTCAACCTGCGCTGCCACGCGCTGCTCAACGATGTGCCTCTCCATGACGTCTGGGCGATTCCGCTCAAAGGCGGCGGCCCAGGTCGCAGCATCCAGGACGCGCGTGCGATCTTGTTCGGCGATGTGTGCCGACCTACTAACAACTTCGCGGTTCGAGGACTATTTGCGCTGCGGTGGACCTTGGGTCGAGCGTTCGGATGGGATGACGAGCGCCATGATCCACCCGGTGCGTCGTACGTTCATCGCCTTGCTGAAGCCGACCACTCGCAGTCTAAGGTTCCTTCGGGGACTCGCGAGGGCCCGTTTCGAGTGCTCTACGTCTTTGAAAACGAAGCCCTCAGTGAACTGCGCAACGCCACCGTGCATGCCTTTCTGGCGCTCGCTCTCACGCCGAGCCCGGAAGGCTACATACTGTACCTGGCAATCTACGTAAAGCCGGTGAATCGTCTCACCTCATTGTACATGGCCCTCATCGATCCATTTCGCTGTCTCGTTGTCTATCCGGCCCTCGGTAAGCATGCTCGGCAACGTTGGTCGCGCATGGCCAACACAGTTCAGAATTGTGGCACCCAACATTAACAAAATCATGGTTGCTTCATCCTCGACTCGCGTTCTGCTATGGCTTGCTCCATTGCTGTGTTGCGTGATGCCGGTTTGGAGCGAGCCTGTGCCCGGTTTTCTGCCAGCGCAATGGAATATCGGCGCCGAGGATTGTGCGAAGTCTTCACAACCTCCATTGCAAGTCCACGCCTACGAGCCGCAAACTTTCATCCTGCGCCAGAATCTCTGCGCGAGTTTCGAAGGTAACTTCATCTATCTCCTCATCGGATCGGATAAGGCGCTTTTGATCGATACCGGAGCGATCGCGGATCCTCAAAAGGTGCCCTTGGCGAAAACGATCCTGGAACTCTTGCCGGAAAAGGACCACAAGAAGCTGCCGCTTCTGGTTGCGCATACGCACAGGCATCTGGATCATCGCGCTGGCGATCCTCAGTTCACAGCTCTGCCATCGGTCCAGGTCGTGCCCATAGATTTAGATGGAGTTCGAGCGTTCTTCGGTTTTAATAACTGGCCCAACGGGATTGCCCATCTCGATTTGGGTGGACGAACGGTGGACGTCATTCCGACGCCGGGACATAACCAGACCCACCTGGCTTTTTACGACGACAGAACCGGGATTCTCTTTTCGGGAGATTTTTTGATGCCGGGCCGATTGCTGATTGAAGACGCCGCTGCTTACCGCGAAAGCGCCCTGCGAGTTGTTGACTTTCTGAAGACGCGTTCGCTTACCAGTATCCTGGGTGGGCACATCGAATTAGACACAGCAGGACACGCCCTTCGATTCGGATCTCACTACCATCCCAATGAGCATCGTCTCGAGCTTGCGGGAGAAGATTTAACAGCCTTGCCAATCGCGTTTGAACGCTTCAATGGCTTCTACGCGCCATATCCGAATTACATTCTTACAAATCCCAAGCGCAACCTTTTGGTGCTGGCGATTATTGCGGTTGCGGTACTGATTCTCATCGGGTGGGGAGCGCGCCGGTTGTTGCGCAGGCATCGACGCGGCTGAGCATCGATACTGTAGAGAGAGCCGGGCAGGCCGAGGGTTGTTCGCAGAGACTGAAACTGCGCGTCGATTAGGCCAAAGAAGACGTGACATCAGTAAG
>Ga0065715_10000748_pt1 | contig 13365 bp, 13 predicted proteins | sample MisBulReplicate1_FD_59102 | JGI IMG/M metagenome (GOLD analysis project Ga0065715, IMG submission 59102) | Miscanthus rhizosphere microbial communities from Kellogg Biological Station, MSU, sample Bulk Soil Replicate 1 : eDNA_1 v2 (version 2) | ecosystem: Host-associated > Plants > Roots >...
AAGTCCACGATTCAAAGCGATGGCTTTGATTCCGATGCAAGATCCTCCGAGCGCCGTCGCAGAGCTTCGACGGGCGGTAACTGAACTAGGAATGGTCGGCGCTTACATTCCTTCCAACGGTCTAAAGAAACACCTTAGCGCAAAAGAGTTCTGGCCGATTTACGAGGAAGCGCAAAAATTGGACTGCGCCGTTGGTATCCACGGCGGCAGTTACAGCGATCTCGGATTTAACACCTTCACCAAGTTTCCGGGAACCCGAGCGTTAGGGATGCCTGTGCCTCTCGCGATTGCCATGACAGGGATGATTCAGGATGGGGTATGGGATGCGTTTCCTAAATTGAGGGTGGGGTTTATGGAAGGAGGAACCGGGTGGATTCCCATGATCATTGACAGGCTCGAAAGGGAACACGAATACGGAGAGCTTCACTGCCAAAGGCCAGTTCTCGATTACTTTACCAGCGGTAGTTTTTATGTGGGCTGTGAGGGAAACGAGAGGGCTTTGTCCAATGTTGTGAATCTTATCGGTCCGCAACCGTGCATGTTCGCGTCCGATTTCCCTCATGAAATTCCGATGGAGGAAGCTCGCCATGAGATCGATGAAATCGAACAGCGACAAGATATCAGCAGTGAACACAAGAAGCTGATTCTGGGAGAAAATGCCAAGAGGTTTTACAAAATCTGACCGGACATCAGACTAGACGAAAAGGGGAAGCAGTGATCGATAAAGCTAAACCATCGATCTAACCAAGTGGTTATCTGGTTTCGTATAGGACTGCATACCGCTGTATGTTGTCGTGCCTCGATCCTATCACGTGCGCCGCTTGTCAAGCTGTTGCGATCAGCCAATCCGACAAAAGACCGACAGTGCTTCCGTGTATTTGAATAGAGCCATATCGGTTTTTTTTGCCTTGCGACAACTTTGCCAGAACTACATGACACTACGTGTTCGAATCGGTAAAATCGGCCTTCGTGCTGGCCGCACTGGTTCTGTTCAGCGGCACACAGATTGGGGTCAAGTCCTTTAATTCTTGCTATTGGATTGTTTGTTATCTTGTTCCCTTCCCTTGGCTCAGGATCTACGCCTAGTAAAGTTATTTATGCGGTCGCAGCGGGCGATGTTCTTTCCAGGCCCGACTCATCGGCAACCGCTTGTTTGGCAACTTGCCTGAAGAAGCCCGGGTTGTTGCGCGTGTGCAGCATCGCGGCATTGGTGAACGTAAACTCGCGAAAATCCTGTTCGGTGACGAATCGCTTCTCAACCATCTCGAACGCTTCGGGTATCACCTCGCGGAAATCAGGCACGTCAAAGTACGTGAAGTCGGAATGTGCAAGTGGCCTTGAATTGCTCCATGCCATTTAACTGAGCACCACCAGCGAAAATGATCGCCGACTCTGGAGCAACGTGAAGTCGTCGTGGTTCCTAGTGTACAAGGTTGCGCCGAGGGAGCGGGCGCTGAGCGCCAGCAAGCAGTCGTTCACCAATGTCGGTAGTTTACTTTTAAGGTTTGGTCTGGAGTGTAATATCTCCGCCAAAATGGCTCCGGCGTCTTTCCAATGGTTGTGATGGGGCGTCACGATACGACCGACTTTCTCGAACGGTCGGAATAAGGTATCTACACGCTTTCTACCGGCGGGCGACCGCGCGCCGGCGAGCAATTCCTGAGCTACGATGGAGCTGAAGTAGATTCCTGGAGCCTCTTTTTCGTAGAGCTCTCGGATGAAAGGAAGGGTTGTCCCGCTTTGGATGAGATCGATATAAAGATCCGTATCGATCAGATGCTTAGCCACTAAAAAATCTTTTCTACACCGCCTTTGCCGGCGACTTTTTCCAATGATTTCAGAATGTCTTTTCGGAAAACTACCAGGTCTAAAGCAGCATCAATCGCCTCGGTTTCGGTCTTCGCGCCCAGAATTGATCTGACCCGCCGAATCTTTTTTTCGTCCAGATAGTAGTTTTTCCGCTTAAGGTTCGTTTTCATGGTAACCCCCGATACAGACAATTATTTATTTTATACGTATCAACTTAGAGGTCAAGGTTGCCCGAGAGAAGCCGATGGGCGAACCCGTCAAAGCCGACGCTTTTTCAATGGAACGAATTGGGCCAATAGGTCCGAGTTGCTCGATTGCTTCCTCCGGCGTATGCATGGGAATAATCGCCACCGGGGCAAATCTCGCGGCATAGGGCGCGAACATGTCGATCGTCATCTTATTGTAGGCACGGGTGGCGGCCCGGCGCAGGTCATCCTGAGCAACGCCGTTGAATGCGAGCCCAAGGCTCGGATAGATCAACGCGAAGTCGATGCCCAACTCAGGCAATCGTTCGTTCAACAAAGCCGGCAGCAGCGCAGTGGCCTTGTCGAGGGTCTTGCTGGTGACGCCCCACCAGTTGCTTCGCCTGGTGCGATCGTGCTGGCGCTGCGACCAGGTGGAGCGGTACCACACGTGAGTGCGCTGCCAGAGCGCTCTCATCCGGTCGACCGATTGAGCGCCGCCGACTTCACGCAGGTACTCGAGAAAGACCGGCACCGGTTCCAACCAGTGGCCGTCGCCGTCGATCACCGGGTGTTTCAGGCCGGCGTGTATTTCAGCAGCGCGAGTACTCATCGTCACGGCTCCTCTCGCTTGTCGCTTTCTCTATAATCGCCTCGCTGCCGAGTGGTCAAACCACTTGGGAGATCAAAAGCGCCACGCTTGGGGCAGACCGCGAGGGGGCAGCGGTGGGGTCCGGTCTCGGCTGGGCTCTTGGGATCGGGGACCCGGCGCGCTGTTCAGTCGACCACCGAGCGATCGGGGACGAGCGAGCGCTGGAGCCACTGGAACATCCGCCATCCGACCGGATGAGGGGCAAGTGTCGACGCCGCAGCCGCAGCGGCCTCGTCAGAGATCGGTCGTGCGTTCGGCGCTTTCACGTGAACTTCGGCCACTCGCTCCGCCATCACGAACCACCCGACCGATTCCTCCACCGAGCGGCCTACGGTGAGCAGCCCGTGGTTGCGCAGGATGCAGAATTTCTTGTTGCCGAGTGCCGCGGCGATGCGCTTGCCGCCATCGATCGAAAGCACCTCAACTTCCTCATCGTCGAAGAGCGCCTGATCGAATACGAAAGCACACGCCTCCTGACTGATCGCGCGGAACGGCTCAACGTTGGCCGACCATGGTGTGCCGAAGGCGGTATGGGTGTGAGATGCGCTGACGACGTCGGGACGGGCAGCGAGCAGCGGATGGTGAATGTTGTAGCCCGCGGTGTTGACGGCACCGGTCGCGCTGCCGTCGGCGTTTTTTACTTCGCCACCGGGCCCGACCAGCACCAACTGGTGGACCGTCGCCTGGGCGAATGGGACACCCCAGTCGAGCAGCCAGAAGTGGTCGGTAAACACAGGGTCACGGGCCGATATGTGGCCGTCGCCAAGCATGCCCCAACGCAGCGCACCGAAGATTCGGTATCCAAGCGCGCACATCCGCTTGCGGTGCGCTCGTTCGTCGGCAACGGAACGGACAGTGCCGTAGGGCTCGACCCCGTCAAACGGTGGATAGGAATCCGGTGTCATGTCATGCATGGTATGTCGCATAGCAGGCTGTTGAAAAAGGCCCACCTGCTTCGTTGCGTTCGATCGCCTCCTCGCTACAACGTATCGGTAAATACGCCTCCGCTCGTCGATTTTCTCGCGCGCCTCGCATCTGGCCTTTTTGAACAGCCTGGAAGCAGAGTTTTTTAACAGTCTTTTAGTTACGCCTTGGCGAGCAAGCCATTCCCGTGGCTGGCGATCATCGCGTCGAAGTTGTCGACCGACGTGTTCACGTCCATGGCGCGCACGCGATAGATGTCACCGTGGGACGCGGGGAAGGGTTCGATGCCCTGCTGGAGATCGCGCGCCAGATTCAGCAACCGCTTCCGCGCCGTGATGATCGCGAGGTCGCTGGTGCCGAGGTGTTCCTTGCGGCGGTCGTAGATGGGGCCCATGCTTTCCTGAATCGCGCGGTCCTGGTCGTTGACCCCCCAGATGCCCGTGTAGCTCACACTGCGCTGGATCTCGCGGTCGAGCAGATAGTCGTTCGACCTGTTGCGCTTCGGGATGAACGTGCCGGGGATCAACTCGGGAGGAAACGCGCGACCTGTACGGCGTATTGCGAGGTCTTCGTCGGTCAGCGGCCGATCCGGGTGGTAAGAGATGTAGAAGGTCATGGTGCGATTGTCGTCGACTGGAATCCAGGCGCGTCCGCCGGCCGGGAAGCGCATGAATGGAATAAGGCTATAGGTCGGGAGCAGCGCCTGGGTCACGCGCCAGTTGTAGGTTCCTTCGCCTATGATGCGACGGGCGCCGTAGCGGAAGCCGTAGTCGGTGTCGTTCACGACGATCTTGGGCGCCCTGTCCCGCGCCTTCAGCCTGGGATCGATGGTGGTGCCCTCGCCATTTGGCGAAGCCGCCGGGTCCAGGTAGGTGTGCAGGAACGAGGCGTGGGAGCTGTCGATGTCGCCCTCGTAGCCTTGAAGGTAGTTGGTCTCCTGGAACCACTTCGACACTGAGCGGTGGCTGTCGCGGACTCGGGTCCACTCCAATTGCGGCAGCTCTGCGCGGAGATGTTCGGGTCCCATGTAAACCCAGATCAGGCCGCCGTGGACGGCCGTCGGGTAAGTCGTGATGTGAATCTTGTCTTTGAAGTTGCTTTCGGGAGGTTCGGACGGCATGTCGACGCAGTTGCCGTCGACATCGAATTTCCAGCCGTGATAGACGCAGCGAATGCCGCACTCCTCGTTGCGCCCGAAGTAGAGCGAGGCGCCGCGGTGCGGGCAGTGAGCTTCGACGACGCCGATTTTATTATTTGAGTCGCGGAAGGCGACCAGATCCTCGCCGAGCAGACGCAGGCGCACGGGCGGGCAATCCGGCTTTGGCAACTCGCTGGGCAGCATCGCCGGCAGCCAGAATCGCCGGAACAGCTCGCCCATGGGCGTTCCCGGCCCGACATGACACGCGAATTCGTTGTCTTCTTTGCTTAACACTGCGCCTCCCCTTAGACTGACCCATTTGACCGATGACTTATCGTTGAACCCAGAACACGCTTTCGATTTTCTTGCAGCGAAAGGATTCCGCGCCGGCCCTCCGCTTCAATCCATATCCACCTTGACGCCGTTTTTCGCGCACTCTTCGGCGAACATTTTTTTCATCCATTCATCGCCCTCTTCGAACTCGATCTGCTCGACGCCGCGCTCCTCGCCTTGCACAGCGGTGTTGGCATGCAGCGCGACGAACTTGCAGGGCTGGTTACCGGTGTTGTAGTGCTGATGCCACGAACCCGCCGGCGGTGAGATCACCGTGCCTTCATGCCAGTCGTAGCGCTGCGGTTTTTCGCCTTCCTGCCACATGAGCGTGTAGCCGGTGGAATCGAGCAGAAACACATGGGCGCCCGGGCCGTGGCGATGGGCTTTTTTGTAGCGTCCCACGGGAAATTGCGACACATGCGCCAGCATCGACCCGCCCGACATGTGGATGTACATGTTCTTCGTACCCTTGCCGCGCTTTTCGCGGGCGACAAGATTGATCTTGCGGATGTCCGGAATAAAATTCGAGTGCAAAATGCCACCGTAATACTCGGTGAAATATTTGCCTTCTTTGGAAAAAAACTCCGCGTCGCCGGGATCAAAACGATCTTTGAATTGATAATTCGTATTGTAAATAAATTCCGGATCGCGATAGATCTCGAAGGCGACCGGCTGGCTCGTGAGCGCAAAATAGCGGCAAGTCTCCGTGCCGCTGGCGTTGAAGTGCTGGTGCCGGGCGTTCAAGGGAATGGCAAAGGTGCTGCCGCGCTCCCATTCGAACGTGCGCTTGGCCGTGCCGTCGTACCAGACCGATGTCGCTCCGCGCCCGGTGGCGACGGTGATGATCTCTTCATAAAGCTGCCGCTGCGGTTTGGTGCTCTTGCCCGGATCGATCTCGCAGATATAGCCATCCGCCACCATCTGGTCGGAAAAAGTGCAGATCGCGCCTTTACAGCCTTTGCGCTCCCAATGACCTAGCTCCTGCGTGCGCACATCCTGGACAAACTCACCGCCTAGGATCGGCACGCCTTCGGATTCGATCCATTTTTTGTACGGACTGTATTTGTCCATCATGAACTGCACGTAGGGATGAACTTCGAACTCTTTTACCGGTCCCGCCATAGCGATTACCTCCTGCTTCAATTGGCACTGCTGACGCTATCGCGCCGAAAAAAAATGTCAATCGCATTGACAAGAAAGTTTCACTGAGATAGTTGAAATAAAAGTTTCATGCCGCCGATCAAGCAAATTCTGACCAAAGTCAGCTCGCTCAACGGCGCCCAACGAAGACTGGGACATTACCTGCAAAACGACAGCACCGCACTGCTGTACGCCAATGTCAACGAGCTCGCCAGGGCCGTCGGGGTGAGTAATGCGACCGTCGTGCGCTTCGCCAAGAGTCTCGGGTATAAAGGGTTTCCCGAATTCAAGCGGGATATTCAGCGCGAGATGCGCCGCAAGCTGCGCGCCGCGGACCGTATGGAAGAAACCTTTGCGCAATTGCGCGGCGAGGAAAATATTCTGGCGAAACTCATTAATCGGGACATCCAACTACTGCAGGAGACGGTCCGAGCCGTGTCCTATCCCGATTTTCACAAAGCGGTCGAGTTGATTCTGCGCGCGCGCAAAGTATTTTTAATCGGGCTCAACGCATCCATGGCGCTCGCCTACTTGCTTCACTTCCGCCTCGTCCGGGTCAAAAAGGACGCGCACTGGATTTTTTTGACCGGTGGAACTTCGCTCCTGGAGCAGTTATCTTTCATGCAATTGGATGATGTGCTGATCGCTATCGATTTTTTACAAGCTCCGCGCGAGATTCAGACTGCCCTTCAGCACGCAAAAAAGATCAGCGCTTCGATCCTGGGCATCACCGATTTTCCCAGTTCGCCAATTGCCAAGTCGGCGCACGTCTGCCTTTACGCCAAGCGCGGCTTGCATACTACCGTGAATTCCTTGACACCGGCATTTTCGCTCGTCAACGCGTTGGCGATCGCCGTGGGTTGGGCGAAACAGTCAGACTCCATCAAGGCCTTGACGGACCTCGATCTATTATTGGAACAACGCGGGCCATAATCGCCCGCCCATCAAAGAGGAGAAGATTATGGCCACAAAATTGAAATTCGGATTACTGCTGCCGCACTTTTGCGAGTACGCGTCGACCGAGCTTTGCGTCGAAGGCGCAAAAAAAGCCGAAGCCTATGGTTTCGATTCCGTATGGGTGAGAGATCATTTGGTCTTTGAACCGCACGGCATGGAGGGCGAAGATAACACCCATATCGAGGGGTTGCTGATCCTCGCGGCGATTGCGGCGGTTTGTAAGAAGCTGACCCTCGGCACCGGCACCGTCATCGCTCATCGCCATCCGATTCATCTCGCGCAGTCCATGGCGGGACTAAGCACGATCTGCGAAAACCTGATCATGGGTCTCGGCCTCGGCACTTTTCCCCATGAGTTCGAAGCGGCGGGCTACAAAAAAGTAACCTTGCAGGATCGCGCCAACATGGCAAAAATCAATGCTGAGTTGTGCCGCCGTTTCTGGGCTGGAGAAAAGATCAGCTACAAAGACGACTATTACGATTTCAAAGACGTTGAGCTCAAACCGACGCCGAAGAAACCGATTCCCATCTGGTACGGCGGCGGCACGCCGGCTTCGGTTCGCCGCGCGGCAGATTACTGCGACGGTTGGATGCCCGGCCGCATTCCTACGGCGACGTTTAACAAGATGGTCAAGTACCTCGAAGAGCAGTGCAAGCTGGCCGGACGGCCAATGGTCACCACGGGCGCGATCCCGATCACCAGCATCGATAAGAACAGAGATGTCGCGCTCAGCAAGGTTAACGTCAAGGGTCTGATCAACGAGGGCAACACTCCGGCTAAAAAAACCTGGGTGCGTCCGGCATCGGGGACGTTCTCAACGGTCGCCGACATCGAAGGGCTGCTCATGGCGGGCACACCAGCCGACGTCGCTCGCGACACCAAACGCTATGAAGAAGCCGGTCTTAATCATATCGTTTTCGATCTACGCTTCCGTTACGCCGATTGGTATCAGCAGGTCGATTTTTTGGGTCAAGAAGTTCTGCCGGCGGTGCGCGCGTAGGACTTGTTCCACCCGTTCAAACTGTTTTGGACAATCTGGCTTCCACGGCTTGAACGGTTTGGACTGAGCTGAGTGCTTGGACGAATTAAGTGATTGAACCCTATTGGAGTTGTTATGCGACCCGAAAAAGTTAGTTTTTACAGCGAAGGCATCAAGTTAGCGGGCGTGCTCTATCTGCCCGACTCGGAGCAGGCAAAACCATACCCCGGCATCGTTCAAGGCCCTGGCTTCCTCGGCCTCAAGGACGCTAAACATTACATCATGATGTTCGAAAAGCTCTGCGCCGTTGGATACGCTTGTCTGTGCTTCGACTACCGCGGTTGGGGGGACAGCGAAGGCGAACAGCGCGGCTGGGTGATGCCGAAGTGGCAGGCGGAAGACATCCGGAGTGCCCTTAGCTATCTCGAAACGCGGCCGGACATCGATGCGGATCGGCTCGCCACCTATGGTTCCGGCGGGACCGGCGGCGGCAACGCCGTTTACGTCGCGGCGATCGACTCTCGCGTCAAATGCTGCGTCAGTTATCTCGGTGTCAGCAGCGGGCGCGAGTGGCTCCATTCAATGAGACGCGAATACGAATGGGTCGATTACCTGAAGAGCATTGAAGCCGACCGTAAGCAGCGCGCGCTCACTGGAAAGGGCGCCATCGTCAGCGCCCGTGAAGGCGGCATCATGGTGCAAACCCCGGAACGCCAGACGACGACGATTAAAAAAGACGTTGCGGACAAAATTCCCGATGCCATGCCGCTCGCTTGCGCCGAAGCGATCTTGGAATACAGTCCCATCGATGTCGTGCACAAGATCTCGCCCCGCGGCGCGCTGTTCATTGCGGTCGAAGGCGATGCGGTGACGCCTGAACAACAGTCGTTTGATTTGTATCGGAAGGCGGGCGAGCCGAAGAAGCTGGTTTTGTATAAAAAGACCACGCATTACGGGATCTACAACGATTATTTCGAAGATGTCGCAGCCAATGTAATCGACTGGTACGATCGTCATTTGAAGTACCATAGGGTGGAAGTGACGGAAAAACATTAATGCGGCTTTGCCCAGAGGGGGTTGAAAATTCGCTGTTCGTCCCGTCGTCATTCCCGCGAAAGCAGGAATCCGGCCCTCCTCTTCTCCTGGATTCCGGCTCGCGCTACCCCGGACTAGATCCGGGGTTGGCCGGAGTGACGCCAAGAAAATTCAAGATATGAGGAGCCAATCATGAACAAAATTTCCTTCGGAGTGAGAGTGCCGAATTCCGGTCCGCTATCGACCATCGAAAACATCGTCGGCGCCGCGAAAGCGGCAGAAGACATGAACTTCGACGCGATCTGGGTGCACGATCACGTGGTCTGGAGCTCCGAAATGCACCGACACCACATCTCTTCCGGCGCCTTCGAAGCGATTACCGATACGCAAGAGGCAAATTTTTTCGAAGCCACCACGACCCTGTCATACCTCGCCGCAGAGACCAAAAAGATCGTTCTCGGCGTCGCGTGCTTGGTCATGCCCTGCCGCAATCCGGTCTATGCCGCCAAGCAGTATTCAACCCTCGATCATCTCGCGCAGGGACGTTTGCTCGTCGGCGTTGGCTTGGGCTCGAAGGCGACGCGCGAGTCCGACGAGTTCGGCGTCTTCGGTGTCCCCTACGAACGGCGCGGTGATCGCACGGACGAATACATCGAGGCGATGAAAGCAATTTGGACCCAACCGATCGCTTCCTACAAAGGGGAGTTCATTCAATTCAAAGACGCCGAGGTTTACCCAAAGCCGTTTCAGAAACCCCATCCCCCGGTTTGGGTCGGCGGCTGGATGAAACTAGCCGCCAAGCGCGCCGGCAAATATGGTGAAGGCTGGATTCCCGGCTGGCTATCGCCGAAAGAAATGAAAGTGGGCTGCGATATTCTCGCTCAGGCAGCGCGAGAAAAAGGCCGGGATCCATCCAAAATTACGATTGGGGTGGAAAAACTTGCGACCATCGCGAAGACGCGCGAAGAAGGCCTCAATCTCGCCATGCCGACTCTCAAGACTAGCAGCGAGAGCTATGAGCGGGATATCGATAGCATGCAATTCGCGCTGGACCGTCACATTTTCGGTTCCATCGATGACGTGCGCCGGCGCGTCGATGAGTTTATCGAAAGCGGCGTGCAGCATTTTGAGCTGAAGATTATTTACCCGACAATGGATAGCTTGCACCGGCAGATGGAGCTCTGGGCGGAAAACATTTTACCGCGATACAACTAAAAATGGAGTGTTGGAGTAATGCAGTAATGGAAGATGCGCTGATTCCAAAAAACCATCACTCCATTACTCCATCATTCCGCCACTCCAATTAGAATCATGAAACTGTCATTTCGATTAAACGGAAAAGCGATTGCGCTTGAATGCGAGCCCGCCGATACTCTCGCCGAAGTTCTGCGCAATACGCTCAATCTCAACGGCACCAAAGTTTCGTGTGAAGTGCAGGTTTGCGGTGCTTGTACCGTGCTCGTCGAGGGCGTCCCGGTGAGCGCCTGCACTTATCTCGCTTACGAAGCGCGCGATAAGAACGTCACGACTATCGAAGGGTTAGAAAAGTCAGACGGTACACTGCACCCGTTGCAGCAAGCGTTCATTGACGAATTTGCCTTCCAATGCGGCTATTGCACACCCGGAATGATTATGTCAGCCAAGGCGCTGCTCGATGAGAATCCCAAGCCTACGCGCGATGAAATCATCCATCACATGGACGGCAATATTTGTCGCTGCACCGGCTACGTGCCGATTGTCGCCGCCATCGAGCGCGCCGCCGAGGCGATCGCTAAGGAGTCGAAGAAGTGAGCGCCGAGAAGAAGACCGATTTTCAGGTGGTCAATCATTCACTGCCGCGTCGCGACGGCAGGGTCAAAGTAACCGGCAAAGCGCAATACGTCGCCGATCTGAAACTCATCGGCATGGCTTACGCCAAGGTACTGCGCAGCCCCTATGCGCACGCGAAGATTCTTTCCATCGACAAGTCTCGCGCCGAGGCTCATCCCGGCGTGCATTGTGTGGTTACCGGTTTCGATCTCGACGGCATCAATCCCTACTATGGCCATGCCGTCAAAGATCATCCACTTCTCGCCATCGACAAAGTTCGCTATGCGGGCGAGTCGGTCGCCGCGGTCGTCGCCGTCGACGAGCGAACTGCCTTTGAAGCGCTGGAGTTGATCGAAGTCAAATACGAAGAGCTGAAAGCGATCTTCACGCCGCAGGAAGCGGCGGCGAAAGACGCGCCGCTGCTGCACCAACGCCAGTTTGAAGCGGGCGCGCTCCGTGGCTTCGAGGGCGATGTCACCGCTGGCAAAGGGTCAAACATTTGCCAAAGCCATAAAATCCAGTGGGGCGACGTCGATAAAGCCTTCAAAGAAGCCGCGGCGGTAATCGAAGGCGAATATTATTTTCCTATGACTTATGCCTATGCCATGGAACCCTATGTCGCCATCGCCGATGTCAACTATCAGGAGGTGACGATCTATTCATCGGCGCAGCATCCGTTCATGGTGCGTCACGACCTGAAATCGGTTTTCAATCTGCCTGTCAGCTCCGTTCGATTGATCGTGCCGTTTGTCGGCGGCGGTTACGGCAGCAAATCGTACACGAAAATCGAGCCGCTGGTCGCGGCCTGTTCGTGGAAAGCGAAGCGACCGGTAAAGCTCCAGCTGACGGTCGAAGAAGCGATGCTCACCACACGGAGCGACGACGCGTATACCTGGATGCGCACCGCCGTCGACGCCAATGGCAAGATTATCGCGCGCCAGGCAAAAATCATGATGAATACCGGCGCCTATGCCGAGAACAGTCCGCTCGTGGTCGAGAAATCGACCAACCGTTGCGTGGGGCCCTACGCCATTGCCAACGTGCTGATCGAAAACTCGTCCTACTACACGAATACGGTACCGGCCAGCTCCTATCGCGGCTTTGGCTGCGCTCAAGTGACCTTGCCGGGTGAATCGCAGATCGATGAGCTCGCCGCCAAAATCGGCAAGGATCCATACGAGTTTCGCTTGGCCAACGCGGCAAAGCCCGGCGAAGAATTTTTCCCAGGGATGCGGCCCTTTGACGGAACCCTCAAAGAGGATCTGGAGACCGCGGCAAAAGCGGTCGGATGGGGCAAGCCGCTAGAGAAAAATCATGGCCGCACGGTTGCGGTTTCCGGCAGCGACGCGGGTGCTTATCCGCTGACCTCGACTGCGATTCGCGTGCATGCCGACGGTTCTGTGACGATCATGACCGGAAGCACCGAATTGGGGCAGGGCAGCCACACCGTGCTGCCTCAGATCGCCGCCGAAGAGCTCGGCGTGCCCTTCGAAAAAGTCCGCGTGGTCTCGTCGGATACCGCGATCACCCCCTACGATCGTTCCACGGGCGCGAGCCGCACGACGACTTTGATGGGCAGCGCGGTACTCGAAGCGAGTCGGGATGCGATCCAGCAAATGGTGGTGATGGCAGCCGACGTGTTGAAGGTGAAACCCGAACAGATCCAAGCGGTCCGCGGGGGCGTGCGTTGCGGTGAAGCGCAGTTGAGCTGGTCGGAAGTCATTTGCAAATTCTACGCGCTGCCCGATGGGGAAGTGATCGGGCGCGCCTACATTCGTAAATCCGGCAAGTTTTCCGCTCTGCCGGTATTCTGGGAAGCCGCCGCGACCGGCTGTGAAATCTCCGTCGACGAGGAGACCGGCAAAATCAGCATGGAGAAACTGGCCACCGTCGGCGACGTCGGTCTCGCGATCAACCCGGCGCTCGCCGAGGGTCAGGACATCGGCGCCGCGACGATGGGGATGGGAATCGGACTCTTTGAAGAGCTGATCTACGAAGGCTCACAGCTCGTCAACGGATCCATTTTGGACTATCGTTTGCCGCGCTTTTCCGATCTACCCAAGCAAGTCGAGCTACATCTGGTTCAGAATCAAGACGGTGTCGGCCCCTATGGAGCAAAAGGCGGCGGCGAAGCTTCTTTGAATTCGATGGCCGCAAACATCGCGAACGCCGTTGACCAAGCCGTCGGCGTGCGCATCCGCCAGGCGCCGCTTACGCCCGAGCGAGTCTGGCGCGCATTGAAAGAGAAGAAGGCATGACGCAATACCCAGGATCGAAACCATTTCGAATAATCTAAAATCGAAAATCTAAAATTGTCATGATGCCTTTACGAAAATTCACCATCCATCAGCCGAAGACGGTCGCGGAAGCATCCGAGATGCTCGCCGAATTCGGCGACAACGGCAGG
>Ga0065715_10089160_pt1 | contig 13354 bp, 33 predicted proteins | sample MisBulReplicate1_FD_59102 | JGI IMG/M metagenome (GOLD analysis project Ga0065715, IMG submission 59102) | Miscanthus rhizosphere microbial communities from Kellogg Biological Station, MSU, sample Bulk Soil Replicate 1 : eDNA_1 v2 (version 2) | ecosystem: Host-associated > Plants > Roots >...
AAGCCGATGGGCTCGAAGCGGTGGAGCGGGCGCCTTGTGCAGGAATTTCTCGACGGGGCGACGCTCGGCGCGCTGCGGCAGGCCTCATGAAACCCAGCCTACAAACCCCGTTACCGCCGATGGAGATCAAGCGTGTTGACGACGCTGAACTGAGTGGCTATGGCGGTCAACGTCAGTCAATCGCGATGACGATGATCGTGAAAGACGCCCTCCTACGGCACTACGGCAGCTTCAAAGCGGCGGCCTACTACATGGGCCAGATGGATCAGGGGCAGCTCTGTCGCGACCTCGACAGCGGCAAATTCAAGTTCGAGCGGTTGGAGTTGTGCGACCTCGCGGCGAAGGCCAGCGTCTGCCGCGCGCTGGCGGATGCCTTCGGTCAAACCGATCCGAAAGCACGGCGCCGCGCGGCGATACGGAACCTGCGCCGGGCCGTCGACGAACTCGACGAGGCCGAGGACGTCGCGTGAAATGGCGCCAGAGGAAGGTCGTCGGCCCGCCGTGCTGAGGACCTTCGCCAGGGTGACGATCTGGTCGGCGATCGTGTTCAACATCGGCGTTACCGCGAGCGACATCGTGCGCGGGCAGTACCGGTCGGGTGCGTGGGATTTGTGGAATGTGGTGGTCCTCGGCTCGTGGGTGCTGCTGCTCACGAGGGTCGAGACCTGGATCGACACGATGCGTGCGGACGCCGCCACGCGCCTGCGAATGTCCGAGTTGGCGTTGCAGGCGATGCAGGAGCAGATGGCCGCCGGCCGGGTGTCGGTGAACATCACGAGCGACGAGGCCGAGCGGAGGCACTAAAGAGAGAGGTTCAGAAACTGCATTTCGAAAGTGCAGTTTGCAGGTAGGCGAGCGGCAGGGACCACGGCCAAAGCCTCCCCAGGCAACCGCGGCCCTCTGCCAGGGAACATGACCTCGGACCGGGAGTCCTGAGCCATGCGCGCGCATATTTTAGCAGAGCAGTTCACCACGGGCGACGTCGCCCGCGCGCTCGAGGTCAGCCGGGAAGGCGTGCGGTATCTCGAGCGGGAGGAGCAACTGCCGTGCGTGCGGACCCGGGCCGGTTGGCGGCTGTTCCACAAGCGCGACGTCCTGCGCCTGGTCGAGCGGCGGACCGAGGCGCGGCTGCGCGGCGTGCGGCGGTTCCGGCCGAAGAAGTACGGCCCGCGGGACGGGCCGCAGCAGTTGTCGCTGTTCCGCCCGCAGCGGGTCGAGAACCTTGGCAAAGGTCAAGTAGGCGGCGCGGGATTGGCGCGGAAATGATCGGGGTCAGATAACGGCCGTGATGGTAACAGGGAGGCGTGACGATGCCGGCGGAGAAGCCGTTTTGTAAGTCGGGCCCGGCGTGGGTCCGCAATCGCCTGAAGGACAAGCACGCGCTCGCTCCGCTGACTGGCCAGGACTGGCGCGCGTTGTACGCGTTCTTCCACCTGGTGGACCTATACGGGAGTTCGGACGCCGACGGCCGCCGCTCGGCCGTGCTGGCGATGGCCTACACCGTCCGCGCGATGCAGCCGTCAACGCGCCATCTCGCGAAGGCCGGCATTCCGCACGTGCTCGACTGGAGCCACGAAGAGCAGATCTGGCAGCAACTCGAGACGGTGTGGCTCGAGGCCGCGTTCGCGCTGGGAGCGCCAGTCTGAATGTTCATCATGTGCATGGCCGCGACGTTCAGCCTCGGCGATCGCGCGACCGTCAAGATCAACGGCGCCCCCGCAACGCTGTATTGGCGCGATGAGCACACGCTCGTGATCAACGACACTGATGCCCGGCGGATTGTCATGCTCGAGCGCGGCGGACTCGACGGCGCCGGCCAACCCGTCCAGACGTTCACCTGTGCCGACGCCGAAGTCGTGAGCGGCTGATGACCACGCTGCATGTCGCCCCCGCCGATCCTCATTGGCGCGCCCGCCTGGCGGAAGTCCAAGATCTGCTGCTTGTCGCGCACGACGTCGACGACGTCGTGAACCTGCTGCTGAAGTTGACCGTCGTCCTGACGGATGAATGGACGCGGATCGACGATCGGGACCTGCCGATCCTGCGGCAGTTGGTGCGAGAGGCGTACGAGCTGCTGAAGGATCCTGAGTCGCATCTCAACGTGCGGGACTGGCTGAAAGCGGCGGAACCGTTTGCGAGGCGAGAGAGTTGATGGATCCCCAGCAAGCGAAGTTCGACGGCTGGGCGATTGTCGACGTGCTTGGTCATCAGCGCTACGTCGGCTACGTCACGACGGAAGCCTACGGCCAGGCGGTGTTGTTTCGCATCGATGTGCCCGAACTGGCGGAGCGGGAGCGTGTCACGAAGCAACCCGGCTATGTCGACTCGCGGTATGTCCCGGCCGGCACGACGGTAAAGGAAGGCGCGGTCGCCGGCTACACGAAATTGATCGGCGCCGGCTCCATCTATGCCATCACGCCGTGCACGAAAGCGGCGGCGCTTGAAGCGGTGGAGCAGTCTCAGCCCCGGCCGTTGATGTCGGTGCAGTTCCCGCCAGATCGCGCGCTCGCGGCGCAGGTCGATGAGAACGGGCACGTGAGCCCAAGGGAGAGCGAAGTCGACTTCGATGAGATCGACGATCTTGAACGCGACGACGAGGAGGACGACAGCGATGGCCTCCCGTGATTTACACCCAAGAGAGGGTCGGTCCGTCAGGTGTTCACGCGTCCCTGATCACGACGCGTGCTGACGGGCCGACCCGTGCGAGGAGTCGACGTCGTGCTAACCGAACGCTGGACCCTATCCCACGGCCTGATCGCCGTGGTCGTGAAAGACGACGGGACGGATCGATCGCCATCGGTCCCACAGCCGGTACCGAGAAGCGAGCACGATCTCGCGTGTGGCTGTCCGTCGTGCGTGCAGGCGCGGCAAGGAAGGCTGAGACTCTGAGCGTGATCGTCGTCGTGGCGATCGCCGCCGCGGTCACGATCACTGGGTACGTGGTGCGACGTCGACGTCAAGGGCACGTGAACGCAGAAGGTTACTTAGAGTCGATGCGCCGGATCGTCCCGAGCAAGGAAGGGAAACGTTAGATGCCAACGGACGAAGATTCAGGGTTAGTCGAGCCGGACATCTTTGTGAACGGACGGGCGCTGAGCTTCGCGGAATGTATGTCGGTGCGCGTCGCGGTGAGTAGTTTCCGTATCTCGCTGACGTCGGGCAGTCTTCGTGACGGCCTCGGGCAACTGGCGGATAACTACGATCATCACCTGGCGAACGTGGAACAGATGATGTTCCGGCCGCCGGCAAAAGTCAGGAAGGGAAGTTAGATGTGAGTTAGAACCCGATCCCGCCCTCGTACGACGCTTTGCTTTGGCCGGCAATCCACGTCGTCACGAGAGCGGAACCAGACCTTCACGGAGTGAACCCCCAACGCAGGAGATTCACAATTGACGACTTCAGAATCGCACGATTTCCCCTATGAGAAAAGCCCCAGCGGGCGCTCGATCGCCACTTTATTTTCAATCGACCAATGTGTCTGTTTTAGCTGCGTCGTCTTTCGCTGCGCTCGTTGAGTATGAGCGGCGCGGCTGTTCGTTACGTCGAGCGGTGCACACACCCGAAGGTGAAAGCGAGCGTCCGCGAGGTGTTCGAGATCATCGCCCGGCACGTCCCGGAGGGACACACCACGACGCCGGTGCTCGGCATGGACGTCCTCGCGGCGGAGGCAGGCCTGCACCGCCGAACGATCTGGAGTGCGCTCCAGGTGCTGATCGATATCGGTGAGCTGCAGGTGTTCGACGGCGGGCAAGGGATCACCGGCCGGTACACGGTGGTGCATCTGGACGGCGAACGGCCGCCGATCGAGGCGCCGTTACCGTTCCGGGCGGACCTGCGCGCGGTGCCCGCTCGACCGATCGAGGCGCCGCCGGCCGCGGATGGCGTGAGGCTCGCCGAAGACGAACAGTCGGCGAAAACGATCACAAGTACAGACCACAACCCCAATAAAAACGTACTTGTGATCACAAGTGGGCCGGCACTTGTGATCACAAGTTGGCTGCGTCGCGTACTTGTGATCACAAGTACGGTTTTACAGGGGTTTCGACGCCTCCAAATTCCGATGGTCTGGTTGGCCCGTCGCGTACTTGTGATCACAAGTACTTTCCTTACGCACCCCCTTGTCATAGACGACGCGCGCGCGCGCGACGTACACACTTTTAAGAACGTACACACACAGGCGACCGGTCCGCCGGCCGACGTGCCGATCGAGCCGAAGCCGCCGCCGATCGTGCATCCGTGGCACGCCTGGTGCGGACGCGTCGTCTGTGTCCCGACGAAACTGCACGAGGACTGGCTGCGCAAGGGGCATGACGCAGTCTGGCTGTTCGCGTTCTATGCCCGGCGGGACGCCGCGATCCCGAGAGGCCAGCGGATCACCGTCGATGATTTCACCTTCTGGCGCACGGCGATGAAAGAGGAACTCGCCAGAGAGGCGAAGGCACGGACCCCGACGCCGGGGACGCGCGCGCCCATTCCCGATAACGACCTGTTCGCACGTGCGGCGGAAGAGCGGCGGCAACGCTACGGAGGCGGATCGTGAGTCTGACCGACCGGTGTCCGATCTGCGATGGCTATGAATGGCGGGAGCGGCTCATCCCCTGGCGCGATCGCCATGTCGAACGCTGCGTCTGTTGGCGCGCGCGGAAGAAGGCCGAACGACTCGCCGGCGCCGGCATTCCGGCGAAGTACACGCACGCCAGCTTCGAGACGTTCCAGGCGTACAACGCCAGCCTCGTCGAGGCTCGGCGGATCACGCAGTTCTGGGCGGAGAGTTATCCCACGCTGCCCAGACGCGCGGACGATCGAGCCGGACGAGGGCTCGTCTTGAGCGGCCCAGCCGGGATCGGCAAAACACATCTCGCCGCGGTCCTGCTCCGGCACGTGATCACGGCGACGAGCTGCCGGGGCCTCTTCTACACGACGAAGGAGCTCCTGTACCGGATCCGGCAAAGCTATAACGCGACGATTCAGGCGACCGAGTCGGAGATTCTCCAGCCGATCATGACCTGCGACGTCCTCGTGCTCGACGACCTAGGCGAAGAGCGCGTGACCGAATGGGTCGCCGAAACCATGAGCCTCATCGTGAACGCGCGGTACAACGCGAACCGGCCGATCATCTGCACCACGAACTACGCCGACGTCAGCGATCCGGACGAAATCAACGGCCTGCTCTGGCGGGTGGGATTTCGCATTCAGTCCCGGCTGCATGAGATGTGCGAATTCGTCGAGCTCGAGGGCGCCAGCTATCGCGACCTACCGCCGAACGGGACCGAGGCGGACTTGCGCCGGCTCGCCCGGGCCAGCCGAAAGGCGACGCCGGCCCGCGCGCAACTTCGACGGCCGCCCGGCGCGCACGACGGCAAGGCGGACCTGAAATGGTCCGGCGGGAAAGGGGGCAACACGTGATCGGCGCCCCGATCGAGATCCGGCCGTATGACCCGGAGAGTGCGGCCGATCGATTTCGGTTTGTGGATGCGCTCGTGCGCCTGCACCTCGCGCATCTCACCAAGACGGCGCCGTTTCGCCCGGAGTGGGTCGACGGTGCCTGGTGGCTGGCGATGCAACTCGAAGCCGCCGCGCGCATGACCAAGGGCTCGTGATTTATGAGTGACGACGCGACCCGCTATCCGCTCTCCTGGCCGCGGGGCTGGAAGCGCACGACGTTTCGACGGCAGGCGATGTTTGGCAAGGCCGTGAAAAGTAGCAACTACGACGGCACCACGTCGTACCGCGGCCGCGCGAATCTTACCGTCGCCGACGGGCTCAATCGGCTGAACGGTGCACTCCGGCGGCTCGGCGCGCAGAATCCCGTCATCAGCAGCAACCTGCGTCGCAACCTGGACGGCAGCATCACGGCCGGGCAGGCGAAGATGCTCGCCGACCCGGGCATCGCGGTCTACTTCCGCCTGAACAAACAACCGCTCGTCCTCGCGTGCGACAAGTGGAACAGCGCCGCCGACAACATGGCGGCGATCGCCGGCCACATCGAAGCGATACGGATGCAGGAACGCTATGGCGTCGGTTCCCTCGACCAGGCATTCGCAGGATATGCGGCGCTGCCGCCGGTGGGTGGCACGCAGGGCGGTGACTGGCGCGCCGAGCTCGAGTTCCAACCTGGCGACCACCCAATCACGCTCGAGGTCGTCGAGGCACGGTATCGCGCCTTGTTGAAACAGCGGCATCCCGATCAGGGGGGCAGTCACGATGCCGTCGTACGACTAAACCTCGCGCGGGACGCCGCCCGGAAGTACTTCGCGCCCGAAGCGACGAAATGACGCTCGAGGACTTCCTGCGTCGAGGCCAGGCGGCACAGCGCGCCGTGGACGCGATCCTCACCGATGCGCAAGGAGCACCGCACGCCATGACCCAGCCGATCACGGCCTACTACATCGCGACCGTCTGGAAGGCGACGCCGGCGACGCCGGACCAGGACCCGGCCGCGGATCAGTGGGCGACGACGCGCCAGGTGATCCGGCTGCAGGCCGTCGGCGAGGCGGACTTCGCGGACCGCGTGCGAGCGCTGTGGCCGGGCCACTCGTTGACGTTCGGGCCGATCGGTCGGTCGAAGGTGCAATCGTAATGGCGAAGAAGCGCGTCCGCAGCCTCACCATCCGCGTCTCACTGGTTCCTGGCCGTTGCCGCTGGTGTGGCTGCACCTACGACAACCCCTGTGCGAACGGGTGCGGATGGGCGGATCGCGCGATGACGCTGTGCACCGAATGTGTCCCGCTCGACACGGCGACTGAAACGGCGGCCGGCCGGCGCGAGCTCGCGGAGTTCGTCCAGGAGCACGGCTTCCTGGTCGGTCAGGCGATGCCGGCCGCAGCCGCGGCGGCTCGACGGCGGCTACTTCGAAGGCCGCGCCCCTGATGGCTCGCGAGCACTTTACTTGGACGTGGCGCTGTGAGCGCTGTCGGAAGGGCGGGACGTTGCGCTTCCCGAAGCACCTCGATGGCTGGAGCGGCGCGATCGCCGTGCTCGAAGCGCATCGCGGCCGCTCGCCGCGGTGTCGCGGCGGGGTCCGGACAGTGCGGGTGGGGCTGAAAGCAGGAAAGGCACGTCGATGACATTCAAGGTCGGCGACAAAGTCCGCTATCAACCCGGCATCGGCACGTACGGCTACGAAGTCGAACTCGGGCAGAGTCCCGACGGGCGGCTCGCGGCCGTCGTCGTCGGCTTTTCGAAGACGCGCGTGCGGGTGAAGATTCAGGCGGACCTCGGGCGGATCGTGACGCGGAGCGTTGATCCGAAGTCGTTGACCCTCGCGTCGCCACGTTCCACGGGGAACGTCTCAGAGCTCTCAGAGCTTCCAGAAGGTCCCCGCACATGACGCCCCCTGATTACTCCACCTGGCTGACCAAACAGCAGGCCGCCGAGCACCTCGGGTGCTCGACGAAAACCGTCGAGCAGTTCGCGAAGGACCGGAAAATCGAACAGGCGGTCTGGCGGCGCGACGGGCGCGGCATGCCGCTGGCCGTGTATGACCCTTCGGACGTTGCTCGAATCGCCGCTGAGCGCCGCGGAGAGGCCCTCCCGTTCGTTTTACCGGCGGTCGGGAACGGGAATGGCCACGGCGCCGGCGCGATCGTCCGATCCACACCAGCCCCGCTCGAGCCGCACGACCCGCGGCAGGCGTGGACGTCCGGGCTGGCCGAGCTCGCGGCGGCGCTGCGCGCGGCGACTTCTCAGAGTTCTGAGAGTTCGCAGAGTTCTCAGAGGTTCGAGAAGATCTTTCTCACCCTGCAGGAAGCCTCGGCGGTCTCCGGGTTGCCACAAGTGGACCTGCGTCGGCTAATCCAGGACGGCGATCTTCCGCATCGGCTGACCGGACGGGGCGGGATCCGGATTCGGCGGAAGGACCTGGAGGCGCTCTGATGCCGCTCTTCAAATGTGAGCAGTGCGGGTGTGTCGAGAACACGGCGCTGTGTAACTACTGGACGCGGGACTTCACGACAGACGACCCGGTCGTCGGTCAGCCGTCCCCGATGAAGAATCCGGCACTCTGTTCCGAGTGCGATCCGCAGATCGGGCGCTGGCACGGCCAGTTTCCGAAGCGCGCGTGGACCGAGGATGACGCGAAGAACTCCGGCATGCCGCCGGGAATGTAGTCGGCGCAAGGACCTGGAGGCGCTCTGAAATTCACGTGCGCGGTCTGCCGCGGCGAGTTCGAGAAAGGCCCAGACGAAGGCCCCGACGCGGAAGCGCTCGAAAACTTTGGCGTGACGGCGGCGCACGAGAACGCCCACATGGTCATCGTCTGCGACCACTGTTATCAACGCATGAACGCAGAACTGCCGATGAAGCAATGGACCGTCGAGTCGCCGCAGACACGCGCGTTTCATCAGCACCTCAACGCGTGCCGGCAGTGTCGAGAGAATCCATTCGATCTATGTGCGATCGGGACGCCGCTCCTCCGTGCCGCCGTCGACGAGCAGGACCGGCCATGATTCGGCGGAAGGACCTGGAGGCGCTCTGAATGCCGGATCTCTCGCGCGCCCTGCGGACCTGTCGCTCGTGGAAGATCCGCGGCTGCGGCGAGGCGCGCGCATCCTTCACCGCATGGGCGCTCCGTCCCGATGGTCGCGGGTCCGCACATGTGCTCGTGCGCTGTGGCAAATACGAAACGATCGAGGCGATGGTGTGGCGCGGGCTTGCGGAACTGAACCGGCGATTACTCGACGGGATGCCGAAGCCGAGGCCGGAGGTCGTCGCGCGCCGGAAACTTCGGGAGGCGCCGTCAGCGTCGAGGTTTGCGAACTGATGCGGCGGAAGGATGTGGAGGCGCTCTGAATGACCCAGGTCAAGAACGAACACATCGTTTGGGCGTTTGGGCTGGACGGCGAGGGCCGCCAAGTCGTGATGGTCGGGCTTACCGACACCGGACTGAGCTACCTGCGCGCGTCGCCCGGCATGACGCTGTTGATAAAGCCGCCGACGGGGGTCACGTTCGCTGACGTGTCGCACATCGTCGTGTTTCACGAAAAGACGAAGGATGCGATCAAGGGGCTGCTCCGGCAGTCCGGGATGGTAATCAGCGAGGCGCACTGATGCCGCGCAAGTCCTCGGCCGACCTGACGCTCGGCGGTCCGCGCTTCGGCCGGCAGCCAGAGCCCGTCGGCACGCTCGTCTGGCATCACACCGAGTTCGGCCGGCGCACCGACGACGAGCGCTATCGCATCATCCGCGTCGGCTCCGCCTGGCAGCTGCTCGACGCGGAGTGGAACGCGCTGACGTTGCCGGGGACCATGGCAGAGATGATGCTGGCGGCCGAGCGCCTGGTCGCGCGGGCCAGGGCGAAGGCGAGGACGGGATGAAAGCCGACTCGCTCGATCTGACGCCGGATGGCGATCCGCCGACTCGCGGCGCGCGCTGGTGTCCGTCGTGTCGGACGTGGGTGACGCACATCAACGGGCGCCGGCGGTGCTGGTGCGGCGCCGCCGTCATTCGGCCACCGTTTCGATCGCGGCATCGGGAACCAGGGGAGCTGCGGCCGGGTGTCGTCGCTGAGTTCGAGGATGCGCGGGATCGGTGAGTGACCGGTGAGAAAGCTCTTCGAAATCATCGAAGCCGCGAAGATTGGCGAGCCGACGACGCACGAGGAATGCCTCTACGCGCTGTTGGCGTACTCCGGCCTGGCCCACTTCGATTCGAGCGCATTGCGCCAGTTGGCGTTCGAGCCGTCGAAGTTTCGAACGCCTGAACGTCAGGCTGAGGAATCGTTCAAGCGCTGGAAGGCCGCCCTTGAGAAGTCGCCGAAGGACTGGCTTGGGCCGGACAACGACCCGGCGAATGAAGAGTGCCGAGAGCGAGTGCGGATGGCGCGGCGACTATTCGACAAGGTTGTCCCTAAGTGATGAAGCGCAAACAGAAACTCACGTTCCGGCCGGTCATCAAGCGAAACATGACTTTGCACGGAACACAGGCCTGGGACGCGGCGCTCCAGGCGTCGGATCGGATCGCGGTCATAGAGACGCCAAACACGATCACCTTTCGGTTTCGGAAGCGCGTGAAGGAGAAACCGCGTCGGTGACCGATCGCCCGGACTACCGCACGCACCTGCGCCAGCGCCTCGAGGACGCCGAGGTCCCTCGCGGTTTGCACACGGGGCTCGTGGAGTACTTCGCGGCACGTCGGCCGACGGGCAGCTTCCTCCAGGCCTGTTTGGAAAACGACTTCGGCCAGGCGTGCCTGCGCGCCGACGTCGAGAACCGGTTCGCGTTGTACGAACTCGCGCTTTTCCTGTTCAGCTATGTGCCGGCGCCGGCGTGGGGATCGCCGGAGAAGGTCGCGGCCTGGCTGGCCGATCCGAGTCCCGTACCGGAGATCTTCGAGTAAGGCTCGCCCCGTTCATAGATCGCGGCGTTCGCCGCCTTGAACCGCTCCGACAGGGCGCGGATCTCCGCTTCCTTGATCCGAATTTCCGGGGTCGTCGTGCCGAGGGTATACGCCGGCAGCAGGCGATACAACCGCTCGATCTCCCGCAGGATCTCCGCCGGGCTCATGGCACTGGATTCCCTCACACCGTCGACGGTCAGGCGCCGGCATCAGCTTCTCGCGCCGGGGAAACGCGAGTTCCCAGCAGCCAATCCTTCACCGTGACCGTCGACGGCTCGGCCGTTCGTGGCGAGGTCTTACGCCGGCGGCGCGCCGAGCGACGCGAGGATGCTGTCCGCCTTCGCATCGAGGGAGTCGAGCTGCTCCTGGGAGACCGGCGTGCCGGCCGCGATCTGCGCCTTCAGGGCCGCGATCTCGGCGACCTGGGCTTGGCCAGTGGCCTTCACCTCGTCGACCGCCGTCTTGATCGCGTCGAGTTCGTCGGAGAGTTCTTGCTGGGTGGCCATGAGTGTCATTCCTTGCGCCTGAACGGCGCGGACAAGCGTGAGGAGTTGATCGAGTTTCTCCAGGATCACGCGCCCGGAGGACTCGTCGTGCAGGTGGACGTGGACATCGAGCGGGCGATCCGGCCAGTGGTGGTGGAGGTCGACGTGATCGTGATGAGCGTCGGACATCGTGGGCAGCCTCTCAGGTCCTGTCGGTCCGGGCGCATGGTGGATCCACCGGCGTCGGCGTCGTGAAATCTCCGGCGGGCGGTCCATCATCGACCGGTCAAGCGCTTCATCGATAGATGGTCCGTCCGTGTTCGTCACGTTCGTTGGTGCGTGCGTAGGTCACATAGACGAGCCTGTTGTCGTCCCTCATCAGGGCCAGCCTGACAGTTGCGGCGCCATTCGTCGTTCGCACGATTAGCGGTCCTCGTATTGTCATCGAGCGCACAGACCTCTTCGTCGATCACCCGCGGACCAGATACATCAAATCGTCTCGCCAATCCGCCCACCGGAACCGCTCGCGCCGGCGGAAGATCTGCCAGCGAACGCGGAGCGAGAAGCGTTCGCGCAGTTCCCATTCGTGCGGCGAGTGCACCAATCCCGGCATGGACTCAGTCGACTAGCCGCACATCTTCCGCGCGGGGCCCCTTCGACCCCGACGACGGCAGGAACGTGACCGCGGCGCCTTCCGCGACGTCGTCGAGGTCGAACGCCGCGGCCGTGCGATGGAAGAAGTACTCGGCGCCCTGGCCGTCGGCGATGAAGCCAAACCCCTTGTCGCGCACCACGCGCTTCAAGGTGCCGTGTCGGATCGGGGACGGGTCGGTGGGTCGCGCCATCTTCGGTTCGCCTCTGTGTTTACGCGCGTTTCCGTTTGGCCGCCGGCGACACCTTCGCCGGGACCTTCTTCGTGGCGCTCACGGCCTCGAGGCTCTGTTCGAGCGCGGCGCGCAAGGTCAGCACAGGTGCGTCGGCCACCGGCAGCGACACGATGATCTCCTGCCCGGCGATCTTCGCATCAATGATCCGGCGCAGGTCCGTCTGATAGGCGTCGGTGAAGGCTGCGAGATTCAATGGTCCGGTGAACGCGGCGATCACCTGGCGCGCGAGCGCGATCTCCGCCGTCTTCCGATCGAGGTGCACCGGCAGACCCGCATGCAGCTCGCCTTCGATCTCGGCAATCGGCCGGATCTCTGCCGCGTGGTGCAGGGTGTGCAGCACCAGGGCGCGCTCGAGCGGCCGCACGGCCACGAGATACTCCCGCCCGTAGAGCGCGAGCTTCCCGACGCCAATCAACCCAGCCATCGCGACGCGGAGGACTCCGTACGTTTCCCGTTCACCGTCGGGCGCGAGGTAGTAGGTGCGATCGATGGCAATCGGATCGAGTGCCGAGGCCTTCGCGAACTGCGTCAGGTCGATCACCTTGGTCGACTCTGGCTGCACCGCGTCGAGTTCCTCATCGATGAGGATGACGTAGCGCCCCTTTTCGAATTCGAAGCCCTTCACGATGTCCTTCGACGCGACCTCGATCGCGCACTTCGGACACCATTTCTTCTGCTGCATGCGCGTCTGACACTCAGCGTGCAGCTGGTTGAAACTGATCGAGCCGGCGGATTCCGTGGCGGGGAAGACCTTGATCGGGATCGTGACCAGGCTGATCTTGAGGAACCCTTTCCAGGTGGCGCGGGCGCTCACTTGGTGGCCACCGCATTGGCTCTGAGGGTCTTCACGTGGGGAACTTGCCAAGCGCGTTCGACCACGTCGCGAAACTCCGTCTCGGTCAGGAACCGGCCGAATTCCAGCGTGAGGGTGTGTGCGTTGGGCGTCTCCTCAGTGCGCGACGTCGCCGCCACCAATTCGCGGCGCGCTATCGCGAGCTGTTCGATCAGCCACAAGCCCACGGCGGCTGGCTCGTCACCACGCTCAGCCCGCCGCGCGACCTGCTGGATGATCTGCTCGCGAAAGGCGTCGACCTCTTCCTCCATCAGGCGTTCCTCGCCTCGGGCAGCGGCCGCGGCCCATCCCGTCCCCGATGCTGACCCGGGATCGGCTCGACCTGCGGCACCCGTTGCGCGTCAATCCAGGCCATCAGGTCCGCTTCCGCCACTCGCCAGCGCCGCCCCATGCGGATCGCCCGGAGCTGCTTGGTGCGAATCAGCCGGCGGACGAATTCCACGCTGACACTCAGCCGATGGGCGACGTGCGCCACTTCGAGCAGCCGGCCGGGCGCGTGCGGATGGTCGAGAAACATCGATTCGGTCCGAGTAGTGTCGCACTCCACCGCGACGGTTGTGACGCGGGCGGCACGCAACTAGACGCTACTGGAGGCAACTAGACGCACCCGGTCGAGCTTGCCGATGCTTCGTACTCATGGAAGCTGGAAGGCGACCCGGGTGCTCTCGTCCGCGAGAACAACCTCTGAGGCTTGGCGCGATCCTCGGGGTCGCGCCGTCCTCCCTCTCTGACAACTCGAGGAACCCCACCTATGTGGAGGCGTCGCCCCCGATCGACGTCGCCTCCTGCCGTTC
>Ga0065715_10089162_pt1 | contig 13337 bp, 14 predicted proteins | sample MisBulReplicate1_FD_59102 | JGI IMG/M metagenome (GOLD analysis project Ga0065715, IMG submission 59102) | Miscanthus rhizosphere microbial communities from Kellogg Biological Station, MSU, sample Bulk Soil Replicate 1 : eDNA_1 v2 (version 2) | ecosystem: Host-associated > Plants > Roots >...
GGGCTTTCCATCTAAGGTTAAGTAATTTTCGGCAAAATAAACCGGATCAAGATTTAATAGCTGTTTTTTAATTTTTTGGAAAACATCTTTATTGTTATCATTATTCATGGATATATTCTAGGATATTACCATGAACATCAATAAAAAATATGAAAATAAGATTTGCAAAGACTGTTTGATTGATTTAACACCAGAAAATACAAACAAATATAGCTTTGATAGATCTAAATACGTATGTAAATTGTGTGAAAAGAAGCGCGCTCAAAGAAAATACATAGAGAGAAAAGAGCTTATAAGAGAGCAGCAACGTATTTATGATCTATCTTGTAAACAAAAAGTAATTGAGGCTTATGGTGGAAAATGTGCTTGTTGCGGAGAAAGCATAATAGAATTTTTAACAATAGATCACATTAACAATAATGGCGCTGAAGATAGAAAAAACAATGGCAATAAGACCGGCGGCAAGCTTTACCGATGGTTAATAAAGAATAACTTCCCCCAAGGAGAATATCAGGTTCTTTGTTTTAATTGTAATTGTTCCAAAGGATTCTTTGGATACTGTCCTCATAACAAACTAAAAATTGTGGTAAGAGTTACTAGGAAAACAATAAAAAAGAAATCAAATTTTAGCAGGAGTTAGGGCAAAGAAAGCATCTGTGTTTGAAGGATCAATATCACTATCAGTACTCATATCGCGCTTACCAAGATTAGTATAATTTTGGAAGGCTTCTGGGTTATTTTTCTTAGCCTCTAAATTTAACCTGCTAACTAAGATAATCAGCTTATCATCATCCCAGTCCTTAGCATCAGAACAATCTTGGTGATGAATACTTTTTACCTTTTCAATGATGGCAGAAATAGGCAAATTACCCTTACTGTCTTCGATGAAATTTTTGAACGTATTTAAAATATTAGGCTTCTTTTTAAGAACAATTGGAGTCATATCAATTTTTTTATCAATAGCCCCTTGTTCATCTGAAGCAGTTGCAGTTTTAGCTGAAGCATTTTCTTCTTTTGTAGACGTTTTAACATTATTCAAGTAAGCAGTTAAACCACTGCGTTCCTGCATTTCTTGTACTACGCCCTCAACTGAATTATGCTTAGACTTAGATTTATTCTGCATAATCTCACTAATTTGATCAAAAAGAGATTGTTGACGCACTGGTTGTACGGCGTCTTTAAGCAAACTTTTTTGAAATTGCTTTAACCAATGATCTTCATCAATACTTCCGTCAGCTTGTCTTGAAACAACTGGAGAATGTCTATTATATTTGGACATTATCTATCCTTGCCCCAAACTTCAGCAGTTGGATTATAATTAGCTGCCCAGTCCATATTATCGCTGCTGGCAGGATCAACGTCTTGATCTGGCATAAAACCTCTATCACGACGCATGGTATATCCCATATCGTCTAACAACTGAATAACTTGTGCTCTTTCACGCTTATCAAGATCATAATATTTGGCTTGACGCTCAAATAAATCTTCAATATCGTGACCAGCTGACACCATACCGTTAATACATACTCTGGCAATATGAGAGGTTAGTAAATCAACAGTAACAAATACGCCTTGTACGCCAGTAATCTTTTGAGCTTCTTTAACTAAACCATCATCAGATTCAGATGCCTTCTTTTTGCGACTCTTCTTCTTGCTACTCTTGACTTTATCAAGGCGCTCATGCAGTCTCTCAATACCATTATCAATGACAGATCTAACTTTTTCAATTTGATTAGCATCTAATTCACCTTCTAAATCCATTCTCATAGCTTTAGAAACTTCATTATCAACTCTCTCAAGATATGCAACAGCTCTCTCTAATCCGGCAGAATCGTAACCAGAGTGCTTTGGAACATCATCAAGACGCTCTTTTACCCAAGTAATAAATCCTTTAGCGCCACGAGATTCCCAATCCCACTTAGGATTCTTTTTACCCTTGTCCTTGGCTTCATCTTCATCATGTTTAGAGTCTTCATCAACTACTTCAAGAAGTGGCTGAGGATCTGGAGTACCTGGAGGAGCACCTGGCAAATCTAAGATAATTTCTAAATCAGCTTCTGGATGATCATGAACTTCTACCGAAGGTTCTACTGTAGCAGGATAATCATCTGGTACATCATGAACTTCCAAAGGAATCAATGACATACCATGATCCATTGAAGGACCCATGGAAGGATCGACAACTATTAATTCTTGTGCTGTTGATTGAAGTGACATTTAGGTACCTCTAGGGATCTTTAATTCATATGCATATATATGTAGTAATATCCGCTGTTTTAAATATTCCATTTATCTTCATACATGAGACTATCTGGCCCTAAAGTCCCATAATCTGGATTTAAATCAGTAGGATCTCCCAAATCTTCATCTGGCAAATCTACTCCATCTGGCAATCCATACAACCCATGAGTTGGCGCAGCATGATACTTTTTAAGTAATTTATCAATAATATGATCTGGTATTTCTGCTGGCTCTTGATCTTCTATATAATCTCTTCCAAAATCTAATGTAGTAGGATCTTTGCCCTCAAAATCATTCTCAGGCAAATATTCATCTAAATATCCGCCCATTAAATTAGATTCTCCTGCCAAACCATATTCCTCGCCTTCAATAGCGGCCGGATCAAAATAATCGTCTATAGGAAAATCTATAGCATTATCATCGGCAAAGAAAGCACCTGGACCATCATATTTGAAGTCTGTTATACTTTTCATTTTCTTGCCTTTGCTCATGGCATCATAGGCACCATGGCCATAATCAAAGTTGGGGCCATTATTTTCATCGCCAGTAAATAAAGCGCCACCTTTTCCACAATGTTCGCAAGGGAAAGTAATATCAATTTTGTTTTTACCACAAAATTCACAAACATTAGGATTGGCAATCTTAACAAACTTACTTAATAAAGAGGCGCGAGCCTTGACATTTGGGCTTTTGGTTTTAGAACCATCATCTTGAATCCAAGAATCATCAGAGACATACCTTGGTTTAAGCCTATCACGACGTTCTTTTATAAATTCCTGGACAGATTTATAATTTTGCATAGAGTGCCAACCCACACCAGGGCCCACTTCCTCCATACCAGGAACTTTATACAAATCATAATTGTGATAAAAAGGTTCTTTGAATCTTGGCTGAACTACAATGGCCGGATCAGATTTATATTTCTTTTCCTTGGGAGCAGGCTCATTAACTCCACCGCCACCTTGGAAATAAGCTACTTTAACAGAATTTTTCTTAGACAAGTATGGCTTAACTGCATCTGTAATAGGAATGTAATCCCATAATTTCATCTTATTAAGATTATGAACTGCCCTATCAGGATCTCTAGAAAAAGCTTCATTGGTTTTTTCCATCAAAGCTTTTTGAGTAGAAATTTGTATAGAATCTGGATTATTTAATACATACTCTACAATAGATTGATCAATATCAAAATCTAATTTAGAAGATAGATAAATAGCCCTAATGACTCTATTTTTATTAGTAGTCAAGGTAATTTCTGGAGCTAAGCAAGTTTTAATAACTTTGTCATTCAAATCTTTAAATCCCATTTTAGTAGGATCTTTAATAGTCTTTAAATCAAAAGATAACAATAGAGAATTACAAGTAAAATCTCTACTAAACATTTCTTTTTGTATTTCAGTTGGCTTATCAAATCCCTGTTGAACTAAAATAGATTCAATGTTAGGAACATTAAAATTGGAAGAAAAATCCATTTTAAACGAACCAATAGTAAATGTACTATGTCCATCATGATGAGATTGTCTAGAAACATTATATTTCTTGCTAAGAGCTTCGCCAAATTCTGAAGCTAAGTATTGTATGCTTTTATCTCCAGTAGTAATGTCAATATCAGAAATATTATCAATTCTCTTAAGAAACTTATCTCTAGGCGTACCTCCGCAAATATAGGGCTCAGATGATCCTATTTTTTGCTGCACTTCCTTCATTTGTGAAAGTAGTTCTCGAAGTTTCATTCATTTTACTTTTAGGCTACAGGTCTAGCTGGCTTTGGTGCGGCTGGAGCTGGAGTTGCTGGCGGAGCACCTAAATCTTCTTCAATCTCTACTTCTGGAGTTTCTTTAGTAGTGTCAGGCATCATGGCAACTTCCTGATCTTTTCTCATTTGTTTACGAGCTTTTTCTTTTTCTTCGTCAGACTTTAGCTTGTTCTTGATGCCGGCGACTTCTGGTTTTTCAGGAGCTTCTTGTCCCTTCAAATCAATATCGTGAGTGACCATAGCGCCACGTAACTTAGATAGAATATCTTCTACACGAGTAGAAATATAGTTATTAGAATCTAGTGCTTTGTTTTGAGCCTCAGATAGAGATGGGAAATAAGATGCCAATCCAAGACTATCTAGCATCATATCTACAATAGCTAACTGACGAGGAACTTCTCTAACCTTGAAAATCTTAGCTAAATCTTCTAGTTTAGCAACAACATCATCTACAGTAATATTTGCAAAAACATTATCTACTGTAGCATCAAAAGTAGAAACATTGATTGGTTCGTTCTTTTCTGCTGGTGCAGGAATATCATCTTCTGTGACTTCTAATGGCTTTTCAGTTGCTGGCGCATCTGGAGTTTCTGGTGCATCTGGAGCGGCAACAGGGGAAGGATTTAGTGGAGCAGGAGAAGTAGTAATAGGCTCATTAATTGCTTGAGCTTCAATAACCAATAAGTCATCATTAGAGTCAGAATCAATTACTTCTAAATCATCATCAGATTTACCAGAATCATTAAACTTACTCTCTAAATTATTTAAGAATCCCTTTAAACCTTCAGAGCTAATTTCAGGTTGTCCACTATTTTCACTTTGAGGCATACTAGCATTGCCTGATGGCTGTGCTGGTGTGCCAGCGCCACCTGATGGTGGTCCAGGATTACCTGCACCAGATGGGTCTCCAGGAGAGGCTGGTTCAGGAATTGGTGATGGCTTTGGAGTTCCTTTAGCTGCTTCTCCACCTGCGCCAGGAGTCTGGGCGATAGAATGCAACATACTAGCAGCTTTATAAAAGCCATTTTTGTGAAGAATATTGGCCTGACGAACAATCATATCTTCGTACAACCTAGTAGAAGCGCTGATTTTATTTACCATCTGAATCTTCTTCTTTAAATCATAAATAGATTCAAGTAGTGATTCAAATTCTTTTCCAGAAAACAAATGACCATCTGGAGAGCGTAATAATTTTTCAGCAGAGTCTAATCTACCAATTATTTTGTTTCTTTGCTTCTCAATACGTTCACGTCTTTCAGAATCTTGATTAGCAGTATCTTTGGCAAAATTTATTTCATTACCAGTAATATGTGGCTCTGGTTGTGGCTCAGGATCTTTTTTGATATGAAGAGCGTAACCTGGCATATCTAAATTTTCATACCATAGCTGAGCGAACTTGTATTTCATATAATCTCCAGACTCGTGAAATCTAATCCAATTAAGAAAATCAAAAGTCTCCATGATATTCCAGCCAGCCGTTGCTTGTCGAATAGCTTGAACTCTGTTTTGTCCACTCTTTTCTTTACGATAGATTTCGCTTACAGCTTGTAACCACTTTTTAGTATCATGCTGCCCAGGAACATGTACGTATTGATTATCATTAGGATAAGCTTTTCTTTTACCAAAATCTAGTTTAGGAATACTATCTGGATCGAACTTGTCATAATTAATACCATACTCATCTAAAGTCTTCATTAATTTTTCAACTTTAGCCTTCATCTCTTCACTTAATTCTAATTCTTCATCAGAATAAGGGCGCACTAATTCACCCAATTGTTCTTTGGATGGCAAATCAATTTTAGATGAAGGTTTGCGAGTAGTCATGATTCGTTAATCTTTTTGTTTATAGTTTCATTAAGTAGCTTGGCTTCGGCTAATTTCATTTCTTGCGTAGGCTGAGCTTCAGGTGATGGAGCTTTTAGTTTTGACATTTTTTCATTAAAAAGCTCCATAAATAGCATAGAACTTTCTAAATCCATTTGAGACAAAACTTCTTTGATTACATCATGAAATACCGAAATATGCTGATCTACTACCTGTAAAGTAACGTTATGCTGTATAATCTGATCAGCTGGCTGTTCAGTAAACTTATAGTATTTTTCTAAAATATTACCAAGAGCCTCGGCATAATCAATTAATAAGCGGTCAACTTTAGTATTAATGTTACGAGGATCTTCTTGAATCTCATCAAATACTTGCGCAATACGTGTCTCTACGTTAACACATAAATTAGCAACCATTGATCTAATATCTAATTCAGTATTAGCCATTTTAACTAAAGCATCTTTATAAGAATGATTACTTTTAACAGCTAATTCTAATTGATCAGATGTACCATTAGCTAAGGCAGTTTTTGTCTTAGATAGATCAGCCTGCATATCAGTATAAAAATCTAAATATGTATCTTGAAATGATTTTAATGATTTTTCTGCAAGAACAAACTTAGCTTCACTTACATTAGTATACTTACCCTTTAACCAATCATGTATATCAGTGGTAGATTGACCAATCACCAATTTATTAATTATTTCATCTTTATCTGGATGCTCCAGAATTTTTTTGTAAGCCTTGAGCTTGGTCATTGAATTCCTTCATTTTTACCTTATATACCTTATTAATGAACTCTTAACTTATTTATTGTAGCCTAGTCTTCCTTCACGGGTATCAAAAATAGCATGACCTTGTTGATTTAGTCCTTTAGTCTGCTCGGCAACATCACCACCAGGAACCTTATCTCCATTGTTTAATTCGAAACCTGTTTCAAAATTATAGGTCTTCTTATCCATCTCACATTGCCACATGTGTTCACCAACGCGCATAATCTGCACACCAGGATGATCTGGACAATATCTGCTCATTAAAGGGGCTTCCATAATTCTATAAGCCTTAGTCATTTGACTTTTTTCGATAGCTTTTTCAGAATCAGCAATCATATTAAGTTCACGAAGTTCCTTACTAGGATCTTGGTATTTTTTCTGTAGTTCAACCAATCTTTGATCTTGCAAGTCTTTTCTTTCAGCATATGCATTTGGAGGTGCAGCAATAGAAAGTAAAAGTTCATCTAAAACAGAAGCTTGCTTTTTTAAAGCTGGATCACCAGAAGCATCGAAAGCACTAGCCAAAGCGGCAATATTTTCTAAAGCTTCAGGGGTAATATTGGACTCAGGAGGAGGCTCAAGATCGCTAACTTGGTCAGCAGCATTTTTCAATAAAGCAGCAGCGAGAACACAAGATTCGGCAACTACTTTCATGCTGTCCTCATGGTACTCGGCTAGCAATAGAGCCTCATTATGTGGGCTCTCTAACCAAGAAGCAATTGCATTTAACATCTCTGCGATTCTCATAGTATCCTCTTATTTCTTATAAGTAACAATTGGTTCAGGCTCATTCATTTGCTGAAATTGTTCTTCTGGCATTTCAAAAACACCAACATTATTTTCTTTCTTCTCTCTAGAAATGCGTAATATTTCTTCTATTTCAGCCTTAACTATACCGGCATCTTTTGGAGAAAACATAGGTTTGCCAGTCTTTGGATGCTTAGGAGTTCTATTAATAGTATTGATGACTGTTGTCATTCTTTCCATTAACTCAGGATTATCTGTAAAGACTTTACCCCAATCATCTCTAGAAGAAAGACCATAATCATCACCATACATTCTAATAAAATCTACAATATCATATACTGAAAGCATTCTTCTTTGTGGAGTAATTCTCTCAGGTAAAGGCGCATTAATATCTACCTCTGTAGAAATTGAATGAGTAAATTTCTCTGGAACCATGATTTCTAGTTTTCTTAAATCTTCCAACATACCAATTGAAATATTAAAAATCCTAGCTAAACCACGTCTAGCTTGGGCGCTCTCTTCTTTGATGTGCTCTCTTTTCTTATTTCCAGAAAGCATGTTTATATAATAAACAGTTTCTGCTACTTCTGGAAACTGCACCTTTTCATCTTCTGAACCAATGTGCTCTTTCATTAAAGAGATTAAATTCAAGAGAACTTCTCTAACTTCTCCTAAGTTTATTTCTTGATCTTTGCTTTGTAAATAGTCAACCATAGTAACTACATCTCTGCAAAAATCTTGGCCTTTAATAGCCATACGCTCTCTGTCAGTCTTTGGCTTACTCATACCAGAAAAACCAGATCTTCTGACAACAGGATATTTTTCAAGCCAACTATATAGAGATCTTATTTTTTCACGCAATAATTTTTCTTCGTGTGCGGCATCAGCAGCATACTTAATCTCCATCTTGCGGGCAACTCTTATCATATGATATGTTTTCATATATTACCCAAAGATTTTAGAGTTATTGAATACTGCACCCTCGTAAGTCTCGTCCATACCTCTTCTATACAATGGACGGCAATTGCCATCTTTATCTTGATAGACCTTATGAACTGGCAAACCAGTCTGTGAACAAATTGGATGTTCACTGTGCTTAGTACTAGAAGCATGAGCACATTTGACTTGCGCTTCAGCTTGCTTAGGTGCTAGACCAGCCATATAAATGCTGAAACCAGTAGCGTATGCCTTGGTGTCACCAGAATTAGCCAAAACATTTAAAGCATCTTCTGCCTTAGTATGATTACCTTCAGCCAGAGCCGTTCTCAAATTTTGAAGAACTTCGCTTGGCTTCATACCAGAGAAGTAAGAAGCTCCTGCTGCGGCCCTAAAGTCGCTAGCATTCTTAACATATAATTCATTAATTCCTTCTTGGCTAAAAGAAGAAACTGTGCCATTACATAAGATAACACTTGGCTTAACTAATTTGCCACTAGCAACCTTAACTGGAACTACAAAGCCTACTCTGCCAGCATCTAAAGCTACATTGTAAAAAATAGTAGTGTCATCAGTCTTAGCAATAGTAATTTGCGGATTCTTGTGGCCATACCCCTTTAATTCTCTAGCGATATGCTCAATTCCCTTATTAACAACCTCACCGAACTTCCAAGTAGCCTGACCTTGAACAGTGCTAAACTTAGCTTCAAAAGTATCAGCTTCAGCAAGGCGTGGAGTTGAAATATCTTTCTTAGAAGCTTCAGATACTTTCTGTCCAATAATTGAATTCTGGAAGAATTCAGATTTGCCCTGTCTAGAAGCAGTTAATTTAGTTAATGCAATTTCTGCATCACTAACAACTCTTTTTTCAGTAGCAGCGTTAGTTAATACTCCTAAAATAGATGTTCCATCAATCTTTAACTTATTACCGGCACTTTTATTTAGATAGGCCTTAATAGATGAATGATTCAATTCTTGTGGACCAGCATTGCCCATAAATACAGAGGCTTCAACAACTTTGTTATTATGAATTTCAACTGGAATAAAGAAGCTGGTTACTCCTTTTGGAGTTTCATAATTAGCTTGAATAACTAAAAATTTATCATTACCATCACTAACTGTTAAGCTAGTTGGTCTCAAATTCCAAGCATCTAAAGTAGATGCGGCAGAAGCTAATGCTTTATTAGCTAAGTCTTGAGAATACATCTTTAAAGGGGCGTGCTTATCAAATACACTATTAAGTGCATTAGCTAAAATAGCATCACCTACTTGATATTGATTTAAAGTAGAAGACTCATCTCTAGGAGCATAAGTAGGTGAAGCTAATGGAGTAAGCTCACCTAATTCATCCTTAAACACTTCTGCAAATTTGGTGTTATTAGAATATAATTTGCTGTATAATGCTTTTAATTCTGCTCTACGAATAAACATTGTACTGTTGGCCGCCATTTTACCGATGACTCGGGACATGGCACCAATGGTTTGGTCTCCAGGGTAAGCGTCAACAGCCTTGGATAATTTTGCCGCTAAGACCGGAGTAGCAATTCTCTCATTATCTTCTACAGACTTTGCAAGAGAACCTACTAATTGTTGTATTTTATCGAGGCTCATTTAAACACCTATTCCGTAATGTTAAACCAACTCAGGGTATTTATTAAATACTTCTTTTTTAGCTGATTCTGAAAGTTGGTTCAGAAGAGCTTTAACTAATTTTTTATTAGAGGCAAGCTTAGCGGGCAAGTATTCTGGAACTTTAGACAATTCAGCTTTAGGAATACCCAACTTAGCAGAAGCAACTCTTACAATAGGATCTCCTTTATAAGAAACCTGTAAGTCTCCACCAGTTTTACTAATCATAACTTCCCATAAAGCAGCAACTTTAGTTTCTTCTTCGGGCTGATAAAGTGCGACAATGTAATCACCATCATCAGCACTCTGTATTTGCCAAAGGTCGGCAGCCTTATCTTCGTCTTTAAATCTAACAATATCAAAAGCCACAGTCTCTAAACGATCCTTAACATCGCTAAGTCTGTAAGCCTTCTTATAGATTTTGTTTTCCAAACCTGAGTAATCTACTGAAAATTTTGGCATTACGTCTCCCGTTGAACAGAATGTGCCCTACCATAGATAAAGAAATATTGATACTATTATAGATTTTATTAGTAGGTTTATTTTCTACTAATATGTCTAAAATTTACCATTTCTCATCCCTGACCTCGGCCATTTTGTTGAGAATTTCTTGAATTTTCTGATCATTTTCCATGATCTTACGGATTTTCTTACGGGCACCACCGTAAATCTTTTTACCGTTTTTATAGTCCACATTACCATTTAATGACTTGGTAATAGAACTTTGATTAACATTTAGCATCTTAGCTATCTCCATTTGAGTATAGCCATCTGCATATAATCTGATAACTTCTTTTTGTCTTGGAGTTAACAAAGTATCAACCACTCTCCAAAACTCTTTCTTCAGCTGCTCTTCTAATTCCATAAGAATTTCATTATATTCAAAGGGATTAAGTCTAGAAGAAATACTATCTTCATTACAAAAAGACTCTAGCATTTCATTTGAACAAACTGTTTCTAACAAAACCCATTGGTATTTATCTGAGCGATTTTTTCTACGTTCCATGTCAACTCCACTATGATAGAAACTGAATTAGAATATATCAATGGTGGGACTGTAACAACCTCATCTTACAATTATTATGGTCCAACAATAAAAGACACAGAGTCACTACCTGTTTTACTGAGGTATTCGTCTATGTCCTTATACTCTTTTGGTAAATAAAAATTCTGAATGTTGGCATATTTGCCGAACTTATTTTTAATTGATTTCCTCCCCTTTTCACCGGCTTCATCATTATCTAGCAACAAATAGATGTTATCAGTGTATCTGGTAATGACAGAAAATTGATAGTCAGTCATAGATGAATTACCTAAAGCTACAATATTATCAAAACCTTTCTCAGTAGCCTTAATCACATCAAATTGACCTTCTACAATATAAACGAAATTATTATTCAATATTGAAGCCTTGTTTTCATAAAGTCCAAAAAGTAAATGACCCTTTTTGAAAACAGGAGATTCTGCAGTATTTTTATACTTTTGCGCACCTACTTCTTTTCTATCTTCTTCAGACATTAGGGTACGACCAACTAGTCCAACTATACGGCCATATGGATCTCGAAAGGGCAAAATTAATGGTTGATTGTCAAAAAACTTTTCTTTAACAACTCTAGGGAAAAGTGAGTCTTCTATAGACTTATAAGTTATAAGCTTTTCCTTAATGAGTTCATCTTCACTGACTAAATCAGTTAATACATTTAGATTTTCAATTTCTGGAAAATAACCAAATTGGAATTTTTCTTGACTCTTTCTATCAAGACGATTATCCAAATAATTGCGACACTCCTCGGCTCCTGGGAAATTGTCCAATAAGTATCTACATGATTCCACAATTTTGTCTAACATATGCTTACTTTCTTTAGCTGTGTTACACTTCTTTATCGACACTTTTAAGTTTATCTTTTAGCATGTTCTTAAAAATAGGACTTAAATTATCTAAAGATTTTCCGCAAGCCCCGCATACTACATCATCTGCCACCAGTTTAGGTCTTTCTTCTCTTCCACATTTGGCGCATTTAACCGCAAAAGGTTTGGGCTGTTTCTGCTTAAACTGTTTCATACTCTTCATTTGAGTCTTAACAAAAGGAGTTATGTTAGTAATTTCCTTGTCACAGGCAGAACAATATACTTTATTATCTTGTGGATCTAAATAGGGTTCTTGAATCTGACCACATCCCTTATTGGTACAAAAAGTTGAAAACGGCATTCATTATCCTTATGCTAAAACGTTAATTATCTGGCCAACATCAGAAGGGTACTTTACATCCAAAATAACCCTCTGATTTCCAGTTCTATTTACACCCAAATTAGGTAAGATAATCTCATCTTTGTTTCTAGAACGAGGATCAACTTTAACTTCTTTGTTGCCTAAAATAGTATTGACTGTTCTAGTGCATCCCCTCAAAGCATCTAATAAAGGTATCTCTAAATAACAAACTACATCTTGTCCAACTAAAGATAACCCCTTTTCTGGAGTAACTTTAATTTGCAAAAATGCATCTGTGTATTGATCCATCATTCCAAAAGAGGTCATAATATAATTGCCCATACCCTGTAATCTTAAAACATTAGAATCTTGGATTCCTCCAGGGACATTAACGCTAACAGTGGACTCACTAATTAAGCCGCCTTCTCCAGAACAATTTTTACATTCTTCTATTTGTGTTTTACCTTGACATTTATCACAAGTACGAGTAAATATCATATTGCCTTGCCGACCAACTATTTGGCCTCGGCCACCACACTTGTCACAACCATTATTTAAGGCAAATTCACCTTGACCGCCACAGTTTTGACATTTGATGCGTCTATTATATTTAATCTCTTTTTTAACACCAAATACAGAGTCTTTAAATGAAATAGTAGCAGATAGAGTTACATTTTCTGGTTGACGAACAACGCGTTGCTGTGAAAATCCAAAAGGATCCCAATGAGATTGTTGCTGAGACAATTCTTCACGATCAGTGCTTTTACCAGAAGAAACTACTTGATAAGCTTCATTAATCTTTTTGAATTTTGCTTCCGCATCTTTTTCTTTACTAACGTCAGGATGATACTTCTTAGTAAGTTCACGAAACTTCTTCTTGGCTTCCTCTGGGGTAGCAGTCTGCGGTAATTCTAAGATTGAATATGCATCTTTCAAATTCATTTTTTCTTGCCCTTACGTTTCACTTGGCCGGTCAAAACTAAAGCATAATATAGCGCGACAGCTACACCGTCAGCCATATCAAAACTTTCGACTTTTATTTTTCCCTTTTTATTGACCTCGTAGGGGAATGTAATTCCTAAATGTTTAGATACAAGGTCTGGCATATCTTCTTTTTTTGGCAAGTCCTTACCCAGCTTCAAACCATGCCTAATAGTCATAACACTAAACAATTCAGGTGCTTTTTGCAAATAATCATAAGCACATAACCCAATCATTCTAT
>Ga0065715_10000432_pt1 | contig 13331 bp, 7 predicted proteins | sample MisBulReplicate1_FD_59102 | JGI IMG/M metagenome (GOLD analysis project Ga0065715, IMG submission 59102) | Miscanthus rhizosphere microbial communities from Kellogg Biological Station, MSU, sample Bulk Soil Replicate 1 : eDNA_1 v2 (version 2) | ecosystem: Host-associated > Plants > Roots >...
CAGCGCGCTCGCTCGTTATGTGCACAATCACACGCCGGCGGCCGAAACTCTCTGGAGCATCATCTCTACAACGCGCGGGATTCCGTTCCCGGCCGGCAACACGGCCACGCTCTACGATCTGATGCTGACCTACGACGAGCATAGTGGGGCAGGGAACACAGGTTGGCCGCAGCTCAACGATCGAGCGAAGCTCGAAGAACAAAACCGGCAATATGTCGGCTACATGGAGAAGGCCAAAACAGAAGTCGATGATCTGTTCGACGAGGGACTGCGATTGCTGGCCCAACCTGGTCGCGGGGAGTCGCCGCGGTCGTTATCTTCAGAAAACATTTGGCCGCTACTCGTCTATAACGCTTTGTCGTGGCAACGCGATGATCTGGTCGTAGTCGCACCGCCTGCAGCGGGGCTGAAGATTGTTGCGATACGGAAATTAGGAAGCAGTGAAACCGTACCCTTCGATGTGGACGAAGACGGACGCGCGATTTTCGTAGCTCGCGGCGTTCCGTCGATTGGCTATTCGATGTTTCAGGTCGAGACAGCGAAGGGTGAAATGGTTTCAACGTTGCGTGATGTCCCTGCCGCCACTCGTGTAGAGAACCGGAATTTTCGTTTGCAGCTTCGACCCGACGGAAATGTTCAGAGCCTCGTTGCGGTACGCAGCGGGCGCGAAATCGTTAGTGACAAAGGCGAGCTGCCGTTCAATCAACTGTTGCGAGTAGAAGGTCAGGAACCGTCTATTCTCGCCACGCCTCTTCCGCCTAAGATCAAAATCAAACGCGGCGCCGGTCTAACACGCGTGACGGTAACGCGCGAACGATCTGCTTTTCCGTTAACTACGTTCACCATTTACAACGATCTGGACCGCGTCGAGATCCACAATGAGATCGAGGCCAAGCGGTTGCCGTTTGCCGGAGGGAAGAGTTGGCATGACTCCTATTATTTTGCGTTTCCGTTTGCGCTGAGTGCACAACACCTGAAGGTGCTTCGCGGCGGTCAAAAATGGTTTGACAGGTTGCCGGACGACTACCTCCCGGGCGCGCGACGCGATTCCGTAACGACACAAAATCTTATCGGCATGAGTGATGGGGGAGCCTCCGTCATGCTCGCTCATCGACAGTCGTTTCATGCCGTGTTTCCCGGCTACGTCAAGGCGCGACCTTCACCTGGCAACGCGCCATCAGATTTTCCGGCAATGTTGACCGGCAAGTGGCCGCTGCCCGAAGCGACTATTTACTCCCGCGCATTTCGGCGTGGCAATCAGGCAGACACACACGATCTCGGCGTTACGAATTTGATGACTACAGAGCCCGGGTTGGACCAGAAATACGTCTTCGATTACGCCGTCAATGTCTCCGATGGAGATTTTGATGACGTAGTGGCATGGCGTCTCGGTTCTGCATTCAATTTGCCGCTACAAGCGTCGTACGTCACCGTACCGCCTACCGTTTCAGAGCGCAGTTACTTCAGGCTCAGTCAGCCAAACGTTGAGATCGTTACGGTGAAGCAGGTGGCCGACACAACCACTCACGGCGAAGTAAGCGCTAATCCTTTGAACCCGCGTGCAAGTACGGTATTCGTCATCCGCCTGCAAGAGTTTGTGGGGCGGGCAACGACGGCCGAAGTCACTGTGCCGGTAAAGTTGCGCGCTGCCNCAATTTTGAATCAGACGGAAGATANAATCCGTGAAAGTGTCACGAGCCTCTCACCATTGATCGTGAAGCTGAAGCCTTACGAGACCCTCACACTGCGCGTAGAAATTGAAACAGCACCTTGAAACCGTAACGAACATGAGTGAACAGAAGCGCAGAGATTTCCTGAAGACTACAACTGCGGCATTGGTGGCGCCCGCAATTCTGCGGGAGTTCGGGTTCGGTGTCGACCAGGTCGATGCACAGCAACCGCGAAGAAGTAACGAACCGGTTGCTACAGACATTCCGACCGTAGAGTCGTTGCGCACCGTCACGATGCCCCATCGTTTCGGAGATCTTTTTAATCCACCGGGCCTGACGAACCAGTGGGGTTGCGCGCAGGCAGCGATGGACGTAACGGGTATACGGAGTGTCGCCTTTCCACCATTTGCGCAGGGCGAAATGAATACCGCGGCGCTGGGTTCCGGTGGTGAGCTGTTAACCTGCGTTCTCTACGTTGACGGCGAATACTTTGCCGCGACGAAGACCGCGATCGACTTCGTTTGGCAGCCCGACAGAATCGAGCGTCGTGCGCAATACCGCGGTCTTGAGCTGTCGAGCGTGACGATCGTGCCGTTCAAACAGATGTCAGTTGCGGTCTCTCTGACGGTGGAGAACAAACAGAAGACACGACGCCAGACAGAGATCAAGTTTGCGCTGAATGGCGGAGTAACCAAAAGTGTCGCTCCGTGGAACGCGGCGTATTCGCCCGGAGAGTTCGACAACAAACGCACGGTCGACACGTCCAGGGCGGCAGTGTTGTGTAAATCGGTTCGCACAGAGGCCTACTCGCTTCAAGGCGCGTGGCCGCCTGCTACCGAGGTACGGCCATCGTGGCTGATCTATCGTTTCGATCTGGCCCCGGGTGAAAAACGGTCGATTACTTTTGTCAACGCGTTGGCGGAAAGTGCTGATGAAGCGCAAAGAAATTACGACACGCTGGTAAAGGATTTTACTGCAGCCGCTGCTGACGTACGAGACGAGTGGAACGCGCAATTAAGGGCAGCGTTTACGCCAGGAAACGATCGGTTCTCAGGGTATGTTCCCACGCTTGTGACCAATGACGAATCGGTTCGACGGCTTTATCACTCCGCCGTTATGAGCGCGCTCTTTTTCAGACGCACGACGCCACATTCAGTCTACGGTACGACCTATGTCACCCTGGCGCCGCGCTATTGGGAGACTACGACGTTCCTTTGGGACATCAGTTTGAGCGCGATGCTGCTGGCGATGCTCGATCCGCTCATTCTGCGGCGCATGATTGAGACGTGGATGCAACTGGATGTCTACAAGCATTTTGGCACTGAGTACTTGACCGGTTCCGGCGTCGGGCCATGGTATTCAGTAAATGATTTTGCAATGTGCAGAATGGCGCGCGAGTATTTGCGCTGGACCGGAGATCACGCATGGCTGGATAAAGAAGTTGGTGGTCAGAAGGTGATCGATCGTCTGGTGACCTACGCCGAACACTGGCGGCAATTGAATACAAACAATCATGGCCTGGCGGACTACGGCGGCGTTTCAAATCTGCTCGAAGCTGTCAGTAGTTATGTGCACGAGGTCGCCGGGTTGAATGCGGCGAACGTTTATAACTTGCGTTTTGCGGCTGAGTTGTTGGAGCAGCGCGGAAGTTCAGAGAAGGCAGCGGCACTGCGTGTCGAAGCACAGCAGTTGAGCCGCAAAGTGCTTGAGCTCTATGTCCCTGGAAAAGGTATCTGGCGCTGTCGGCTTCCCGATGGAAGCATGAACGAAGTCCATCATTGCTACGACTTTGGCACAGTTCTCATCACGATCGGCGACACATTGAGCAAGCAAGTGAAGACAGAAATGGTCCGGTTCTTCCGCGAGGAGTTGCAAACGCCGATGTGGATGCGAGCGCTGTCAACTAAGGATCTCGATGTGACCTTTAGTATTCGTCCAGACCACCAGTGGACGGGAGCTTACACCGCGTGGCCATCACTGGCGTTGAGCGCGTTGTTCGTGGCCGATGAAGGCGATGTCGCTTTCAAATGGATCAAAGGACTAGCTGAAACGGCCAGGCAAGGACCAATCGCGCAAGCACATTTTGCCGAAACGGCAGTCGCGCCGGAAGCTGGCGGAGGCGCACGCAAGGCGCCTTCAGATCAGCCTTACATCAACGATTGGGCCTGCGTGTCAGGCTGCGCATATCTGGAACCGGTGGTTGAAAACCTGTTTGGAATTCAGGCCGGACTGTTTGGCAAGATCGGGGCGCAACCGGCGTTTGGTCTCTTTGATGCAAAAGCAGCACTACGAAACATTAACTATCAGGGCAAGACGTATGTCGCTACAAAGCAGGGGATTAAGTCAGCTTAAACAGCTGGAGAGACTTTGTTGTGCAACGCTGATTGTTCTTTTGTGCTTTATCGGCGGGCAAGCACAGGATCAACCCTCTTCGGCGTGGGCCACTGACATCGGCGGCCGCTATTGGGTTCAACCCGACATCGTCTACCTCGGAGCGAACAACACTCCACTCAAGCTGGATGTCTGGTATCAGCATGGCGTAACCACGCCAACTCCCACACTCGTTTACATCCACGGCGGCGGATGGATCTTTGGTACGAAAGAAGCCAGCGTGCTGTACTTCCTTCCGTTCCTCGAAAAGGGTTGGACCGTAGTTAATGTTGAATATCGCATGGCGAGCAACTCCCTGGCGCCGGCTGCGGTGGAAGACACACGTTGTGCGCTGCGGTGGGTTTACCGCAATGCCAGTCAATGGCATTTCGATACCACAAAGATTGTCTTAACAGGCCATTCGGCAGGTGGCCATCTTGCTCTAATTACAGGCATGCTCCCGGATGGGACCCCGCTCGACAATCGCTGTTACGGCGAAGAAAAGTTGAAGGTCGCGGCGATCATAAATTGGTACGGCATCTCCGATGTCAATGATTTGATGAAGGGCGTCAATCTGAAAAATTATGCAGCGATGTGGGTTGGCAGTCAGCCGGACGCCGAAGAGATCGCGCGTCGCGTTTCTCCACTGACTTATGTGCGTTCAGGGTTGCCGCCCATATTGTCTATTCATGGTGATAAAGACGACGTTGTTCCTTACAGTCATTCTGTGCGGTTGCACGAAGCGCTCGAGAAAGAGAAGGTCCCAAACCAGTTGTTAACAATCAAGAATGGCGGACACGGCCTATTCTCGCAGGCTGATTCCGTGAGAAGTTATGAAGCGATCTGGGCATTCCTGCGACAGAACCGCGTTATCAATTAGTTAAGATGCGAATTACTGACATCCGACCAACCACGGTAACGGTGCCGATTGAAGCGCCGCTTCGTCACGCCAATGGCTGTCATTGGGGTCGCTTCGTCCGCACGATTATCGAGGTCGACACAGACGAAGGAATAACCGGACTCGGCGAAATGGGTGGCGGTGGCGAGTCGGCGGAAGCTGTATTTCGCGCGATGAAAAGCTACCTGGTGGGCCACGATCCAGCGCGCCTTGAAGAAATGCGGTACCTCATTGCAAATCCCACCGCTTCTCTTTACAACAACCGCACCCAAATTCTCGCGGCACTCGAGTTTGCTTGTCTCGACATTCTCGGACAGAAGTGGAATGTGCCAGTGTCTGAAATTCTCGGCGGCCGATTACAAGATCGGGTTCCTTTCGCCTCCTACTTGTTCTTTCGTTATCCAAATTCGAAGGATGGTTCCGGCGAGGTGCGTACCGTAGATCAACTCGTCGCGCACGCACTGGAATTGAAAACTCGCTACGGCTTTACGTCACACAAACTAAAGGGTGGTGTGTTTGCACCGGAATACGAGCTCGAATGCTACCGGGCTGTTGCGGCCGCCCTCGAGGGAGACCGCTTTCGTTTCGACCCTAACGCCGTTTGGTCCACGGAGCAGGCAATCTGGTTTGGACAAGCCATTGAAGACATCAAAAATGATTATCTGGAGGATCCGGTCTTCGGCTTAAACGGTATGCGACGGACGCGCGAAAAAATCCGCCTTCCTCTTGCCACTAATACGGTCGTGGTTGATTTCGAACAGCTTGCAGCAAACGTTCTGAACACTGCTGTCGACGTGATTCTCCTTGATACAACGTTCTGGGGCGGCATTCGTCAATGCGTAAAGGCCGCGGGTGTATGTGATACGTTTCAACTCGGCGTTGCCGTACACTCTTCCGGCGAGTTGGGCATTCAACTGGCAACGATGCTGCATCTCGGCGCAGTTATTCCCAATCTGTCGTTTGCAGCCGATGCGCACTATCATCAGCTTACGGACGACGTCATCGAAGGCGGCAAGTTTAAATACGAAGGCGGCAGCATCAAGGTGCCGGACGGACCAGGTTTGGGCGTGAAGTTGAATCGCGAGAAGCTTGAGCACTACAGCGAGTTGTACAAACGGTTGGGAAGCTATCCTTACGATCAGGATCCGCTCAGGCCTGGCTGGACTCCAACTATCCCTAACAATCGTTGGGCCGATCCCTTAGACGATCGCTCGCCACAAATACCGCTATGATCATTGTTTGTGGTCAGGGGCGCTAAGCAGGATCTGCAAATCGCGAACGTTGGTTCCAGTTGGGCCGGTGGCAACGAGATCGCCGAGTTGTTTGAAGAAAGTATATGAATCGCTGCGTGCGAGAAAATCGTCAGGGTCCATGCCGAGATTGCGAGCACGTTCGACCGTTGTTTCGTCTGCGATCGCCCCGGCAGGGGGACTGTTACCATCGATTCCGTCGGTGCCGGCGCTCAGAATGACGGAGTGTCGACGATCCTGCCGGGCGGTTTTGTCGAGAAGAATCGCGCAGCGCAAGACGGTCTCGATGTTTCTGCCCCCACGTCCGTCACCTCTAACCGGGCAGGAAAACTCGTTCCCGGAAATCAAGCAAAAGCTTTGGTCTGTTTCGTCTGAAAGCAGTGGCGAAAGAACAAGTTCGCAACCGTTTGCTATTGGTAATTCGCCGATCTCTGCGGCAGTCGCATAGGTTAACCCGAACTCGAGCGCCTTGTGGCGTGCTGCCTCTATTGCCGTCCAGTTATCCAGCAGAGCAAAATGCGATCCGGCTGGCGTGCTGTTGGATGGTCTTGCTCGTTGCACAGCTTTCAGAATCGCTCCGGGCAGCAGAGGTTCGAGTCTATAGCCTTCAACTACATCGATAGCGTTTGGTGCGTCGGCCGGCGGTGGCAGACTTGGACCAGAAGCAACGCTCGCTTCATCGCCACGATTTGTATCAGACACGATTAAAGTCAGTATCTGTGCTCGAGACGCACGCCGCGCAAGTGCTCCACCTTTTACGGCGGAGAAGGCGCGCCGAACAGCATTTACTTCGGCGATTCGAGCCCCGCAGGTCACGAGAACATGATTCGCCCGGCGAAGATCGGCAAGCGAGATGTCGTCGCTGATGGGCCACTCGCATATCGCCGAACCGCCACCCGAGATCAAGAAAATCACGAGTGCCTGCTCACTATTTGCGCGGTCCAACAACTGAAACGCCGCTTGCGCCGCTTCCAGACTTGCTTCGTTCGGTAATGGATGGCCACCCACAAAGCTCTGCCAGCCTTGAGTGTCGAGCAATTCTGGAGCGCTAATTACGCCGGCAACTAACTTGTCAGCCAATGCTTCGGCAAGTCCGAGCGCCATAGATCTCGCAGCCTTGCCGATCGCAATCGCGTAAATAGGAGGATCTAAACTGGCGCTTGTGATTGCCTGCCGGACTGCCTTGCGAGGATCTACTGACGAAAGTGCGTGCGCAAAGATTGCGCGGGCATGACGATGGAGTGACCCGGCACAAGACGAACAACAGATCCTGCTTCTCAACGCCGAGCCACTGGAAGTACGTATAATAGCAAGTGAGCCGCGAGGTAATTATGAGTAACAGACTGAACGGAAAGAAAGCTGTGATTACTGCTGCCGCGCAGGGGATCGGGCGGGCGACGGCCATCGCGTTCGCGCATGAAGGTGCGACGGTGTGGGCCACGGACATCAATGAAGTCGCTCTGGAAGCGTTGTCTCGGGAGCATCCGGAGATCGTGACGCGGCACCTGGACGTACGCGATTCACGAGCGGTGGTTGACTTGGCTGAAGAAACGCGTCCAATTGATGTGCTCTTTAACTGCGCAGGCTTTGTTCACGACGGCACGATCCTCGAGTGCACAGAACAGGACTGGGACGCTTCATTTGATCTGAACGTCAAGTCGATGTTCCGGACGTGCCGAAGTTTCCTGCCCGGCATGTTGGAAGCAGGCGACGGTAGCATCATCAATATGTCTTCAGTCGCATCAAGCGTGAAGGGCGCGCCAAGACGGTTTGTTTACGGCACCACCAAAGCTGCGGTGATTGGTCTCACCAAGGCGATTGCCGCCGATTTTATCGGTCGCGGCATTCGTTGTAACGCAATCTGCCCGGGAACAGTGGTCACGCCATCGCTCGAAGATCGAATGAAGGCTCACGGTGATGTGAAAGTTGCTCGTGAAGCTTTTGTCGCCCGCCAGCCGATGGGCCGCTTGGGCCGCCCCTCCGAGATCGCTGCGTTGGCAGTCTATCTAGCATCGAACGAGTCTTCATTCACGACCGGCCAGATACACATAATCGACGGAGGATGGGCTGGTTGAGGCGTTATCATCGACAGGAATGCGGGCGCCACATTCAAAGATCAACGCTCCAATTGGCGGGAATGAGTGGTTCTATAGGTGGCACGAAGAAAAGAACAACAGTAGATGGCAGGTTGCTCCGATTTCGAACCTCGACAAGATTTTGTATCCACGAGAGAATTTCGCGCACGAGTTTCGCATACGCCAACAACAACATGAGCGGCGGTTCCCTGCGTCCAGTTTCGAATTGCTGTACCTACTTTCTTCCGTGCCGCAGATTTTTACAATCTGCGCGTAATCGACTTCCGTTCCAAACACTGTATCGATAGCCTCACCGTAAGGCCGCATCGGATCGGAGGAAATCTGAGCGGTTGTGGGGCGCGATTTAAGGTTGCTAAGAGCGTTTCAGAAAAACCAACATCTGGTCTACTGGCGTGAGTTTTACCGCAGTTGCATAAACTTCAAACAATCTTCGAAAGCTCAGGCTCTAACATGCCGTCGGGTATTGAAACTGCGCGACGCACTGCAACAAACTCGGTAGCCGCCAGCGGCTACTTAATTGGACCAGGCGGGCCGGAATCTTGGGCACTCGTTAACGGTTTTCTGTGCCTCTGAGTTGTCAGGACGCATCGCTTTCTATTCCTTTCTTTTGATCTCCAAAGCGCAAAATGGATCCGCATGCTTGACCTGCCAAGTTGTATTAGTTGAGAATCTGAGACGCAACACACAGCTCGCTTCGTGATCCAGCAAACCTTGTGAAACAGTTCGTTCTCCTATCAATCCTCTTGCTCTCATTGGTCGTGGGTGCGTCGATGGGCCTGGGCCAAATGCAACCTCCCGCGCAATTTCAGGACCGCACCGGTCTCCCTGACTTTTCGGGGTTTGGTCTGATCGACAGCTTTGCGAAGCTACCAGCCGAACGAACCAAACTCGAAAGCCTGTGCGAAATTCGGCGCACCTCCCTTGATGAAGCTTCGCGCACCATCGAGATGGCCTTGCAAAATGTCAGTGAAGCAATCGACCCACCTAAGGCGATTCGCCTCCACAATGCCGCGGCAACTGTTTACCTCTACAAAGGCGATACTACAAACGCGATAGCACACTTTGAAGAGGCCTTGCGTATCGGGGAGGCAAATTCCACTAAAAGTGCAAACCTTCCCGCAATGAGGAACATCGTTCTTGCCGCCCTCGGCATCGCCCACATGCGGCGTGGCGAGGTTGAGAACTGTGTTACTAATCGCAATGCCGATGTTTGCATCTTTCCGCTAACTACCGCGGCGCGGCATAGGTTGCGATCTGGTTCGCAGCGCGCAATCGAGTATTTCGAGCGTTATCTTGAAAAGGAACCTTCTAGTCTGGAGGTGCGCTGGCTTCTCAACGTGACGTACCAGACGCTTGGCGAGTATCCCGACAAAGTTCCAAAGGCCTATCTGATCTCGCCGGCAGCTCTTGAATCGAAAGAGAACATCGGAAGGTTTGTGGACATCGCTCCCTCGCTCGGGCTGGACACTGTAAACGCGGCCGGAGGTTCGATTGTCGATGACTTCGATAATGATGGATATCTTGATGTCGTAGAGACTAGCTTTGATCCATGCCAGCCGATGCGCGCTTTCCGCAACAATGGAGATGGTTCGTTCTCGGATGTGTCAACGCGCTCGCATCTGGCTGAGCAACTCGGCGGCATAAACTCCGTGCAAACCGACTATAACAACGACGGTTGGCTCGACATCTTTGTCATGCGTGGGGGGTGGGAGTGGCCAATGCGGAACTCATTGTTACGTAACAATGGGAACGGCACCTTTTCGGATGTAACCCTAGAGGCGGGACTCTTGAGCATCGACTATTCGACACACTCGGCGGCGTGGGCCGACTTCGATAACGACGGGTGGCTGGATGTCTTCATTGGACACGAGAATACACCGAGCCAACTTTTCCGAAACAAGGGCGATGGCGCCTTTGAGGATGTCTCCGCGCGCGCGCGTGTAAACCAGGTTGCGTTTACGAAGGGTGTCGCCTGGGGCGATTACGACGACGATGGATATCCGGACCTCTACGTCTCTAACTACGGGACAGAGAACTTCCTCTATCACAACAAACGTGACGGCACGTTCGAACAGATTGCTGCGCAGCTTGGGGTTGAGGAACCGCGCTGGAGCTTTCCGACGTGGTTTTGGGATTTCGACAATGACGGGAAACTTGACTTGTTCGTGGCGAGCTATTTCTTTGCAAGCGGGGAATGGGTCAAGCCCTATGTCGGACTACCACGACAGGGCGATTCGATGAAACTCTATCGCAATACCGGAAATGGCAAGTTCGCGGATGTGACACAGGAGATGGGTCTTGACCGCAGTGTGGCCGCAATGGGAGGGAATTTCGGTGATCTCGACAACGACGGTTTTCTCGATTTCTATCTTGGCACCGGCGCGCCAACATACACAGCTCTAATGCCAAACCTTTTGTACCGTAATCAAAGTGGCAGATCTTTCGTGGAGATAAGTTCGTCGAGTGGAACTGGCCATCTTCAGAAAGGCCACGGCGTATCGTTTGCCGATCTCGACAACGACGGAGACGAAGACATATTCGAAAACCTGGGTGGAGCTGTACCCGGCGACAAATACAATAGTGTCCTTTTTGCGAATCCAGGTCACGCTAACAATTGGATTGCCATCAAACTCGTCGGATTTAAGAGCAACCGCTCCGCAATCGGAGCTAAGATCAAATTAACGCTCAAGGGACCTGGCGCGGAAACTGGAATCAGATATCGCGAAGTCTCGAGTGGAGGGTCGTTTGGTGCGTCGCCGTTGATGCAGCACATTGGTATTGGCAAGTCCACACGAATTACTTCCATAGAAGTAACGTGGCCCACGAGTCGCACACGGCAGGAGTTCAATAATGTGCTGCCGAATCAGTTTATTGAGATAAAAGAGTTCGACAAGAATTACGAAAAGCGGCGCATTCGGCGAATCATCTGGAAGCGCGCCGATAGTGCTAATGGACACGTGCATTCCAAGCCTTGACGCTTCTACTCTACTAACCCTTTGCCTTCTTTAACTGTGACGATCTTGTTTACCGCTACGTTTGTTAAGGTATCGACGGTGCCGCTCGGCCACCGCACCTGAATGAGGTCCACGCTCGTACGTTTCTCCAGCCCGAAGTGCAGCCTTAAATCATTTTGCGAAATATAACTGCCGCCGCTTCGCACTTCATCAAGCTGAATGAGATCTCCGGAGACGACCTTCACCTTCGCGCCAATACCGTTGCGGTTGCTCCTGGTGCCGATCGTTTTAACTAAGATCCAGTTGTTCTTGCTTCCGCCGTCGTTCCGCAATAGCTGTGGGACGCTGTCGAGGTCGTTTACAGCGATATCAACATCGCCATCATTGTCGATGTCACCGAACGCAGTTCCGCGGCTCGCCCGCTCTTCCATTAGCGCGCTACCAAACTCAGCAGCAACCTCTGAAAAGGTTCCGTCACGGTTGTTTCTATGCAAAAGTTTGCGCTGACGATAGCGGTCTCGCTGCGGGTAAGCATGTCCATTAGCAACGAAGAGATCGAGCCAGCCATCGTTATCGTAGTCGAAAAACTTTGTCCCCCAACCTACGTAAGGAAGACTAATCATCGCCACTCCCGATTCGTAAGAAACATCAACGAAGGAACCTCGTCCGGCGTTGCGGTAGAGTACGTTGTATTCATCGTCAAAGTTTGTTATGAACAGATCCAGCAGCCCGTCATGGTCGTAGTCACCTAACGTGACTCCCATGCACCCCTGCTCGTTGCCATTTTTGTCGAGTGCAGTGCCCGACTCAAATCCGATTTCGCTGAAGGTGCCGTTTCCATTGTTGTGATAGAGGAAATTAGGTGTAGAGTCGTTGGCCACGAAAATATCGATCCATCCGTCACCGTCGAAGTCACTGCCCACAACATCCAATCCGTAGTAACCCCGCGAGTCGGCGACGCCGGCCTTTTTGGAAACGTCTGTGAAAGTTCCGTCACCGTTGTTGCGAAAGAGGGAATCGCCCGCGCCTGATAATCCCCGTGGTCCGCACTGGACGGGAATGCCTTTGAATTGGCAGGTCGGACCCTCGCCAAAAGTAGGCAAGTGACTTATGTCGAAGGCCACGTAGTTTGTGACGAAGAGGTCGAGCTTGCCATCATTGTCGTAATCGAGAAAAGCCGCTCCCGTGGAGAAGCGCGGATCGCTTATTCCGGCTTTCTGTGTGACGTCTGTGAACGTGCCATTTCCGTTGTTTTTGAACAGATGATCGGGACCGATACTTGTGACATAGAGATCATCAAAACCATCGTTATTGAAGTCGCCGATTGCACATCCCATTCCCCAACCAACATCCCCCACTCTTGCTTTGTCCGTGACATCGGAAAACGTTCCATCACGGTTATTGCGGTATAGCACGCTCCGGGTTTTTTGGTTCGCCTTAAGCAGCTCAACGGTAAGTGAATTGACGAAGAAGATATCCAGATAACCGTCATTGTTATAATCGAAAAGCGCGACGCCGCCACTCATCGATTCGGCGATGTACTTCTTTTCCGGCGACAGCACGTGCTTGAAAGTAATGCCTGCTGGGCCTGTTATGTCGGTGAACTGAACGGAGGCAGGCGGGCTGTCAATTTTTAGTCCGACTCCCAGAAATGCTGCTAGTAGAATTACGTTCAGGTTCCTTACGAATAGCAAGTTAGATTTCCTCGTTCCGCAAATCGACAGTGAAACTAATGAGGTGTTTGGTCTGCAACCGGTTGCTTTTTGAGTCTGTTGAACGTGTCGTTCTCGCGTTTACCTTCCTCGCGTCGTCCGGCGGCGACATATGCGCGACCCAGTTCATAATGAAAAAGCGCATTCTCAGGCTCAAGCTTCACTGCTATCTCCAGATTGGAAACCGCTCCGGCGACGTCAGCCTGTTGCAGCAACGCCTTGCCAAGTTCGTAGCGTGCATCGGAGAAGTTAGGATCGATCTTGATTACCTCGAGCAGCATTTGAATGCTGCGGCCCATGGTCCCGCGAGCTAGCAGATTCTGTGCAAGACGGTACCTAGCTTCGAAATTGTTAGGGTTCCCGGTCAATTCAGCTTCAAAC
>Ga0065715_10089165_pt1 | contig 13293 bp, 20 predicted proteins | sample MisBulReplicate1_FD_59102 | JGI IMG/M metagenome (GOLD analysis project Ga0065715, IMG submission 59102) | Miscanthus rhizosphere microbial communities from Kellogg Biological Station, MSU, sample Bulk Soil Replicate 1 : eDNA_1 v2 (version 2) | ecosystem: Host-associated > Plants > Roots >...
CCTGCAACTCCATAGTCGTCCGACTTGGACTGGTTCAGGATTGGATGGACACGCCCATTGATATTTTGGGTGTCAATCAGCGGGGTAATAAAACTATCGCGGGCCTTTTCTAGGCGGCGAACTGCTAGAATTGAATTTCCTATGCTATTGGTAGCCAGCCATTTCTCGGTGAATGAGAACGCCCCGGCATCGGTGCGGGCGAATTTGTCATCCGTGTAACCATTCATACGATACAACTGCTCGACCGCCTTGGAGGACCGAACGTTGAATCCGGGGACAAATACCTTGCTGGCCTCGCCAACCGCCGCCTTTACATCGTCCATGATGCGGCTCGAATACCCATCGTCGATCTTAAGTCCCCGATTATGTATCCTCGCCACATAAGGGAGCAGATCGCACTCCAGCTTCCATGGCTTGCGGAGGTCGTCACTATCCAGGATCTTCTGCTGCGCTTGGCATAGCTCTAATGTGCTTATACCATCGCCAGTTGCATAATCCACGACTGCTGGTAAGTCCCCTGGCAGACGCCAAAAGTTCTTCATCTGCTTGCGGTCGGGGATGCCGCCGAATCTGCGGGCCAATTCGGCATAGATTGCGGTGCCCTTCTTAGCCGTGACTGTACGGCGGAGGCAGCACTCGTCCAGACTGTAACCCTGGGTAATATCGCTGATGATCGCCTCATTGATCATCGTGTCTTCTAGCGGACTGCGAAGTACAACACCATGACGAAGGCTGATCCGTAAGTCAAAGCCGAGATTATGGCCAACAGTACGATAACCCAATCTTCCCCGCTCTTTGAAAGCCTGGGCCAATTCGAACTCGAACCCCGTCGCATCTGGTATATTTCCCCCTGCTTCATGTCTTACTGGAACATAGACTGAGAACTCATCATTCGTGATTACCCAACCGCATACTTGATCCTTTACAGTGATGCCGGTGGTTTCTGTATCGAATGCTATGGTATTGTTGCAGCACTTGACGATGTATAACATCAGCTGCGGATCGATAAGTTGCTTCATGAATTCCCCGAAAAAGGAGGCAGGCATTTGCGCCCGCCCTAAGTGCCTTAGTATGGTGTTTTATCGCCCATTCCCTTGCCAGCGGTGGTATTATCGAATACTGGCTTGTCAGGGATGTCCTCCACTTCGTCGTTGGCGATCCAGCCACCCTTACTGAACCGCTCGTACATATCGGAGCATATCGCCGCTGTCTCTTCGTCGGCGAATCCGGCCCCCGTATAAGTAAAGTTGAAGTATGGCCCCTCAGCTCCCTTCTGCTGGACCGACCCGATAGTGTACATCTGCACGTAATGGGGCGCGGGCTTAGCGTCGATCCTAGACAGCAACTGCTGCATCGGCTTCACGCTGGACCGAGTGTTGATAACGATGGAGGGACTTAGGTCCGGGAAATCCGGCAAGTACCACATCATATTATATGTGAGGCTCGCCGCAGGGGGCGAATTGGGGTCCCCTGGAATAGATGTGCCGAATTGGTCCAATCTGGATTCGGCCACTGTGTTCTTGGTGTGGTAAGTCACCGTATTAGGTGACCCTTTGGGCTTGACGCTGAACTCAGCGTTGGCCGGATTCCAATGGATGCCGTCCATTGCGCGGGCGAGAATGCCCCGGTCGTCATTCCTTGGTGCCCAAAGCACGTAAGATTTGCTGATGACGATGGGAACGCCCTTAAGTGTGGGACCGAGGTTCTGCTGCGCGATGGTGTGCCAGAACTGACCAGCTTTGGCCTCCGGGAAATCAACCAACTCAGGCGAAATTGCCTGCATCAGCTTGATTCTTGGTATGATGCGATCGGAGGAATCTACGTTACCGATCTTGGCCTTCTCGTACTGCGCCAAGTGAGCCGGTAGGCTCCCATTGGCCTTATCTATCTCGTTCGCCATTACTTCACCTTTGTGATGCTTGTGTATGTCATGATGTTCGTTGTGAACGTTGGCTGCGGGAGGTCGGACCCTTCCGCATTTAGCTCCTTGGCTAGCGCGCCGAGGGTCTGGGCATTGACGGTTTCTTGTATCACGCCCCCGTGATTGTTCGCACGGAGCCACTCAAACCCGGCTTCTTTGTCGGGCATAGAAGCAGACCAGCGCGTTCCGAGAGTGACCCGGCCCACGCCTTCGATGGTGACGTTACGGATGTTGTGTGCCCTCATTACATCAGGCACTTGGTCCCGCGACAGCTTCATCTCGATTTGTTCGAGTGCTTCACGGGATTCCTTAATCAGAGCAGTTGCCTGTCTGAGTTTGTCGTAGTGCTTGATCACCGTTACGTGATCATTGGTGGCAACTGCCTCGTTAGTCTCGTCACGAATAGTCCCTGCCAGCTTGGACAGGTCTTCACACACTTTGGATAGCCTCAACACAGTTTCTAGCTGCATGGTCTACACTCGCTGTTCCGGCCCATGATCGGTGCCGTAGAGATAGTGTAGCATGCCGCCATGCGGCTGTCAAGATATCTTTGATCTTCAGGGATTGAAATTCGCCGGACGCAGAGAGGGATACTAACTGCGCCCGGTTTTCACACGGTCAGGGGATAGTGAACTGCCGTGTTACAGGGATCGATTGCGGCGACGACGATGCAGACCGAACATGGCCATGCAAGCAGCAACCAGACCAGGAATACCGGCACCAGCAATTGGGCCGGGGACTGCAACAGAGGGAGCAACGTCGATTCGGAAGTGTTCGAAGTCAGTGATGCTGCCACCCACAACCCTAAGGTCAACGTCCCAGATTCGCTCACCGTCGATAGCCCGAAGATCGAATCCGTTCTGTCCGCTAGCGAGTACCTGGCTGAAGTTGAAGTCTTGGAAAGTGCCGTCAGCTTCCAATGCTGTCGCACGGAGAAACAAGGTGCCAGTTCCCTTAATGGAGAAAATGTCCCTCGTGACGCCAAGCTGAACGAGATTGGTGCTGTTGAACACAGTGATATCAAGATCAGCTGTATTGAAGATCTTGATGTCGTTGCCGTTCTGCGCCCCTGTGAATGGAGCATTTGGGTCTTGGGTAGGAGTAAGGTCGCGAAATCGGACGACCTCATCGTTCTGGCCGTTAAGGCGACCGAGAATCAGTCTGTTGTCGAAGATAGAACTGAAGATGACGTTGTTACCAGTACCACCTTGCCCAGTCGTGTCGAGGATGATAGTTGCATTCGCGCCGCTGGCAAGCGCAAGTAGCATCGTCGAAGCCAGCAGTAGCTTCCTCATAGTAGTTCTCCTAAGTTGCGGGATTGCAACGTACGTACGCGCCAAGCGTAGCACACCCCGGTACCTGCTGTCAAGTATCCTTTCAAATACGTGAAGACCCACCGGGGGCGAAGAGTCCCGGTGGGTCCCACGAAGATAGAGGCAGGGGTGTTGGGGGTAGGTTCCTCTATCTTGTTACGCAGCGTCCTGCTTATCAGCCGCCGCCTTGGCCGCGCCAGTAAGCGCGGGCTTCGGGAGGTTGATTTCAGTTTCCGTGCCGTCGAGGCCGGTCGCCTTGCCGTTCTTGCGAACGAACGTCGCCAGCATATTGCGCAGGGTCATGCGAGCACGACCTTCCGCACCATGGCGCTTCCCGGTCACCTGGTTCCGGTAGTGCTCAACCTTCTCCTGGGCAACGCCGTTCTTCAAGCACAGCTGGAAGAACTTTTCGAAGACGAACGCACCAGCTTCGACGCACTGGCCCTTGATGAACTGCGCGAGCGGGTCATCGCCGCCGTTCTTGTATCGGCCCGAATACTTGGAAGGAACGATGGACTTTGTGGTCTTCGCTTCCGTACTCGGGGTAGCCTGTGTCGTATCACTCATTACTTACTCCTTCGTTCGGGACCATCCCGTACCGCGACCCTACCACAGACCGATACTTGCTGTCAAGTCCCCCTTGAACATTATATCCCATTTCTAAACCTTCCGACCATGCCGCGCCAGGGCTTCGCGCCTATAAATTCGGATTTGTTGATGCCGAAGTCATCTTCGGTGAATTCGTACCGCGACTCAAGCTTCACACCTATTGCTAAGCCGTACTGTTCGGTTAGGGTGGCAATCTTGTGCTTAAATCGCCAATATTTAACCGAATTCTGAGTCCACGCTTCAATTAATCCGGCACTGACGAACTCATCAAACACATGCCGAGGTTGAACGAACCTAATTCGCATAGATTCGCACGTGTCAGCCACCCGTTTGTTGAACTCCGCTGTAGTGAATGGGGCGGATAAATCCAAATCCTCCCAAATCCGGCCTTCTTCAATGATAGCCTTAGCAATTCGTCGTGGATAGGACATATTAGACTCAACGATATGACTATCTGACCCCGATGATAGGGTGGTATTTTCAACATCATGGCGATTAACTTTCATCGTATTGAATATGTGCATGTAATGTTCCTTAACATCCATGCGGTGGATAAATGTGTTAAACTCATCAAAGAACGGCTTTAGAGTACCGGTCCACAATTTAAATTCAGTGTCGGTCTTGCTAAGGTAATCCTTATCATATGTTTTGATGTAGAACAATGCGCGGTCTTGCATGTTTTGTTGGCCGATGTTCATGTCGAATTTGTTGGAGGCAAACACGACGCGAGCAAATATGCGGTAGGTTCGTGCAGATTGGAATTTCTCAGCCCCGCCCAATCGATCGGCACGGATCAGCTTCTTAATCTCGTCGGTGCTGGCTTCAGAATAGAACTTGGCCTCATCTATGAACACGAACATCTTGTTAATAAACGGCTCCACAGAAAAAGCACCCTCTAGAATTTTCGGTGATGCTGAACCCCACTGATTCTGAAACAACTGCTCTAAGAATACGTTGCCGAAGAATGACTTGCCCACTCCTTGACCACCAACTAGAACAGGAGCAATCTGCTGTTTCTGACCAGGAAACTGTACGGTCCATGCTATCCATTGTCTTATCCAGTCCGCTTGCTTGTGGTTGTTTTGGGTGAGGTATACAAGTAACTCGTCCAGCATTAGGTTACACTTTTCGATCATCGCTGGATCAGGATTCTTTGTCGGTAGTATCGGCCAGCCGCGCCACGTGTTGAACACGGTCATCGTTCCCGGCTCAGAATCCTGGTCATCGTTTATTGTGTTGCCCGCACGGGTAAGGCGAAATATAGATCCTGGGTTGAAATCGGGGTATAAGTCCCTGCCACCGACTCGCCTTCGCAGCGGGGATGACTCAAACAGCTTGAACACGGGCTTCATCTTGCCCGCGACCTCCATAAGATCGTTACGGTGCCTTCGATCCAATTCAGACCCATCATGAACGAAGCCCGACATGGTATAGAATCTATCTCTATCGATATACTTATCGTCCGTCTCGTCGTATATGTAACGATCGGCCATTTTCGTGAGAGGCGAAACGTCAACGCCCGGCATGAATACGGTGCGGAGTGCGAGCATTGATTCGGTTCCAATGTCGGACTCAAGGGCGGGCCATCCTGGGATTTTGGCATCTGGGTTGTTCTCCAATTTCTTTATGGCGTCACGGAAGACTCGCTTCCGCATGAAAGCTTCACGATCGCCTAACTCAACGCATAGGAAGTCTATCATTGACTCTGCTATTTCGGCTGATCCCACGGGGCAGTAAGTACCTCGCGATATGCCCTCATTCTCGTTGATACCCTTGCTTTCGCGCACTAAGCGAGCAAGCCAACCAGCCACCTTTATCGCTAGTGTCTGCCTCCCACCTTCGTTCCAATGAGGTTGCAGCACGTAGAGGAAAGTGCCAAAAGCGATGCCAGTAATCAGCGACGAGAACTCGGTCTTGCGGGGCGTGGTCGCTGCAATTTCACCAACTGAAATCGCGGCTTTTCCATCCGGCGTATACCATACAGAAATGTCATACTCGCCCTGTTTTGCCTTATGTATATAGATACTTCCGGGCATGACGGTTTGGCGCGCTTCTTTGATAGTATTTTGTGCCTCTGGCGGAACTGGACCCATTGATCGAAGCTCGCATTTAAACCTTTTCCCGCCCATCTTGAATTCATTAGGCTCAAACTCCTTCATCATATCGTAGTTGGCTAGGTCATTTTCGCCCAGCTGGACCATTATGTGGGACGGAACACCTTTAGACAGCCGCCCAAATGAGAACCTAGTATCGATGCCTAGGTACTTGAACGCCTTGGTGATACAATGGTTATAGCGCGGGTCTTCGGCGTCTATATCTACGTCGAGCCAGCCGAATTGGAGATTAAAGCCTAGATTGAGCACCCTAAGATCGGGGTTGTCAATCCATTCCTGCAGATTGGTGTCGCGAAATTTCTTCTTGTGCCAATCGCTGGTAAATGGATTCTTGCCGGACATTTGCAAGAAGACAGCGCCGACTTGTATAAAATTATTATTTATTTGGGCTGTTATTGATCGCTGCTGGTTTATTGTTAGTTCGTCTGCTTGGTTAAACGTAAACCCACCCTTGATGTGCTCCATCCATACACCCCCATTTGCCCCACTGCAACGAGGAGGCTGGCCAGCCTTTATCCTCGTCGCAGCTTGTCAGGGGCAGATAGCAGTATACCACGGCGGGGTGCCGCCGTCAAGTATTTAAGCGATGTTCAGGGGGAATCACCCAGCTCATCAAGCTCATTCGGATGGCGGGCTTCATCGACGTTTATATCGTCGATCAAGTCGAGCGGGTGAGGATCAAACGATTTCCAATTCTCGCGCCACTCTTCGTACTCGCTGCCCTCTTCAGTCTCCCCCCACTCCTCGTCTTTATTATCAACGTATTCATCCATCTTGTCCGTAATCTTGGCCTGGAAGGCTTTGACGTTGGTGAGTATGTTGTTGTACGCCTGAATTTCGTCATTCAGATCAACAATCTTCTCATTGGCTTCGTGCATGCGGGTTTCGATTTTGGATGCATGGTCGTTTAGCTCAGTTATATAGTTCTCAAGCTCGTTGTTATCCTCGGCAGACAGCTTCTTCATAGTAGTCTCCTTGTGTGGCCCCGGCGTAGGATACGCCAGCGGCTGGGTAGGCCCCAGCTATAGCTATAGCCGGGGGGTGGGGGCAGCGCACCGGACCCCATACGCCGGGTCAGGCGTACAGTACGCGGCGGCAGCGGTAGGTCCCTATGGCGCGGCAGGTGCCTTAGGCTTGTATTTTATTTCAGCTTGCTCCATCCAATCCCGGCTGAGCTTGTAATCGTCTCCATCGGGCATTTTAAGGTAGCCACCATTTTCACGCACGCGCTTGGCCAGCAAGTTTCTGCCGGTCATCCTCAGGCGGCCTTGCCATCCCTTGTGTGTTCGGTCGTACCGCACCAGGTTTACGTCGTTGGCGCGGCATATCGCCTCGAATAGCTCTATGTTCACACCAGCCTTATTCAAACACAGGTTGTTTAGCAGGACAGCCAATTCATCCCCACAATGGGTGGGATGACCAAATTCACTGTAGACAGCACGGTATCTGTTCGTGACCACCGAGCCAACCTTATTCACCGTCGGCGGCTTGTTAGTCTCTTCGTCGGCTGCTCGATCCCAATCCTCGTTCCAAACGTTGAACGCGATGGTACCCTCTTCGAATGGGCAGTCACCTGCCATAACGCCTTGCTTGTATGCCAATGCTCCGTCCTTAGGAACCTCCTTCATTCGGTCCTCCCTGTTCGTGTGTAGTTTAGCACATCACGGTGATCCTGTCAAGGTGCACTTCCTAGCATCTTGTCAGTAATGTCGTCAATCATAGCGGCGTAACACGCCGCGCTGGTCTTAAGCGACTCGTCGTTGCAGCAGAACCAATCATCCGGGTTATCGCCATCCAAATCACGGTAATACCAGCCCGCGATGTGAATTTTCTCGTCTACTTCGCGCCAGCCAATGGCCACCCTGTGGTCGTACGAACACATTGGGCCACGCACGTTGTGAATGCCCATCTTTCCATTGGCGTACATGTTATTGACCGGCTTTATCTTCTGCTTAGTAGCGCGGTAAGCCAAAGCCCGGTTAAGCGTCTCTTCCTCCAAGTACAGTTCTTGGAACTTAGCTGCACCCAAGCGATCCCACTCCCGCTTAACTGTCTTGTAGTGGGGCGAGATTGGATTCGCTATGTGAGTTACTGTTCTCCTATCCACGGCGTAGATTTCAGCTATCACGTCGCGAGTAATACCTAAGCGGACCAATGCGAGAATTTCACACCGCCGCTTGAAGTCCAATTTTGGCGCGAATTTATTATCGTTCGTAAAGGCAAGAGAAAGGAGCGCGATGCGCTCCTCCCTTGTTACTTCGCTGATGGGATACTTGTCAAGCAGTTGATCAACCGTGGATTCCCCATTCATCCCGGCCAAAGCTACCATTTTTTCAATGATGGCCTTCATATCAGCAGCCATGTATTGTAATACGTTGACTACCTTGTCGTCGCCGTTTACCCTCATTCAATCCTCCGTGTTGTCTTCTGGTCCATTTGCCGGTCGAGGGAGACTTCAGCTCCCTTGCTGTACCCCTCGCGGAAGGAATGGAGCGAGCGGCGTTCCTCCTCGGGGGTTTTCTGACGGGGGCGAGCGCGCCTCATCTTCTCGAACGCCTCCTTCATTCGAGCGTCGTACTCCTTGCGCTCCCGCTCCTTGCGCTTGGCTGCTTCCTCGGGATGAGCGGCGTCCCATTCGGCTTGTTTAGCTAACAGGGCGTCTGCTTCCCGTTGCGCTGCCTCCTCGCGGAGTTCGCGCTCTTTACGACGCCGGGCTGTCGTTCCCGGCTCGTAACCGTAGGCGTGGTCGGCGTTGAAGTCCTCCTCACTAGATATTACGTCCATGATGGTCAGAGCGTTCTCGGTATTGACGCCCTGTGCCTTATTACGGGCGCGCTCGGCATCGCGCTTAGCGCGCTCCTCTTTCAAGTGCTCCTCGCGGAGTTGCCAAAGCCGCGTTCCCAATCGCTCCGCCACCCCTTCCCGGTAGGCGATGGCCTCCTTGATAAACACCGAACTGCCTGGCCGATTGGCCTTCACCCAATCCTTAGCCAGCCGGTCCACGGTATCTTGAAGGTATTGAGCCATGATCGTTGCTCCGATCACGTTGGCCTTGGAACCGATCAGACGATGCTCGTAGGTGGAACCAGCTGTGAGTCCGCGATAGTACGAGTACTTACAGAAGTTTAGGATCGCCACCATGTTCCAGAGGTCGCGCTGCCACTTATACAGCCCGCCTCGGTGCTTCTGATCCTGACGTGGGGTGAACGATTTGGTGTCCTTATTGATGGACGCCATGTCGAGGTTGTAAGCCTCGAGCAGTTCCCTCGCCTTGTTCGCTGCGGCTTCGGCTTGGTGCTCGTTATCGTTGCCGTTCGCCAACGCCATCAGCTTGCGCACCTTCTCAATCACCGCCTCAGTCTTGGCGTCGAATGTGTGCTCGTGAATGTTCATTAGTCGTCCTCCCCTTTGAATGTCTCGTTCCACTCGGACGGGGTGATTCCCGTCAGTAAGAATTCCCGATCGCTCGCGCTCATTTCCGGGAATTCCTCTTGCACCAGCTTGCACGGCTGGCGATCCATTCGCAGCTTAAGCCAGACCGCGACAGCGAATGGGGAGTATTCGCTACCCACGTTGTGTGACTGTATCTTCCCCGTCATGCCGGGACGCGTAACGTGGACGTTGCCGTCCGCGTCACTTGTCACTGACCAGTGTCGAGCCAATTGATAGCGCATGTTCGTCTCCATGTGGTTGATCCACATTGTAGTATAGCACGACGGGGGGATACGGTCAATAGTGTTTACAAGCTATCGGCTGATAACGTGTTCACCAATCCGTGCAACTGCCTTTTCCATTGAACGGACGGACTCTTCACCATCTGTCACCAACTGCATAAAGCGTTGCATGTGGTGTTCGGATCGTTCGCGCGCTTCGATTATTGCTTTCTCCAATTCGTCAAGTTGGTCGCGCATTCCAACTATCCGCGCCATCGCATGCGAATGCACGTCAGCCAAAGCGGCTGAAGCACGATGAATCATCTGGTCCGCGACTGCCATTGCTTGCGCGGACGAAGCGTCTTTATTAGCGGTCGCGCGATTGACAGCGTTCTGCACTTCCTTCTCAATCTCTTCAATAGTCGATGCTTGTTCTTCAGTCATCTTTGGTCCTTTCTAGTGTGATTTTCACCTTTTCGCCCACCTTCCACGTTGGTTCTTCATATCCAACATGCAAAGCCTCGTACGAACCACGCAACAAAACATACCAGCCTAAGTCTTCCTCACGAAATGTAGCATGTTCGCCCATACCTTTTAACCATACTTTACTACTACGTCTTTCAATGCGGGCTACGGTTGAGTAGATTATGTATCTCATTTATATCCCAAATAATAGACCCGGTGGGGTCGAACGGAGAGAACTTCCCCACCGGGCGGCTTAGCGCAGGATGCGGGTCCTACGCCTTGCCTGCTTCGAGGGATTCGAGCATGAACCCCAATTGATCGAGGGCCAGAATGGCCCCGCGCGGTACTGTTACGATTGGCAACCAGCCCACCCATTCGGGCCGCGTTCCACACCAGCCCGTGTTCGCCACGGACTGAATGAAGTCGTCTTCCTCAACCCCGGCCATGATGGAAGCTGCCATCAGGTCGAGGTCCTTTAGTATCTGCTCCACGTGGAACTCATCGTGGCGGTACACAACTGAATACTGATCGAATCTGAGGAACTCGTCCTCGGCTTGGTAGTCTGCCTTCACCTTCATAGTTCGTTCTCGTCTATAGCTTCGTAGGCGTCGGGGTTGATAGTAAACTCGGGCAGCCCCGCTGCCTTGCGCTGGGGATTCGCCAGTTCGATACACTGTCGGCATACTGGTTCACGCACGCCATTTACGCGTATACTCGGCACTTTGTGTGGATTGTAACCAAACACACGTTTACAACTGACGCAGCCGCTGAACGCTAGTGCATAACCCATCAGCCTTCCTCCCATTGAGACGCCAGCACAAGGGCCGCCAGCGTAAGTGCACCCACCGCAGATGCTTGCCAATGGGCGACCACCCAATAAATGCAGGTGATGACGAACGCCGCACCGATCAAGCCAAATATACCGTAACCGATCCAGTAAACCAGATCGTTGATTGCCTTAAGGTCCTTTTGCATTATTCTCTCCATTCTCACCGCATATAGCGCGGCTGTGAGCATGGTAGCACGGCGTGGTGCTTGTTGTCAAGGTATATTTCGGTATTCCGGAGCGAAGGCTCGTTTATAGGGTCGGAACATCGAAATCCAATTGACACAGCTGAGTTGGTGTGCTTTAATTAGTGCATGGCCCGATCCACGGAGCCAAATGGAGACTAGAATGGCTAAGCGCAAGAAGATGAGCAAGGCAGAGAGCGAATCGTACCTGAAGGAGATGGCGTCCCCACTTACAAATCCCAACGCAGCTGAATTGATACACGAACCCGCACAAACGATCGTGGTGGACGAAGAACCGGAAGAAGGCGCGGACGTACCCGAATCCGCCCTTATCGCTAATCAAGGCGACGAAGAGGCCGCCATCGCTGAGGTGGAAGAGGACAATAAGCAGAATAACTCGGTGGTGGCTGCGAAGTTCAAGGATAAGTACCTTGCGAATGCGCGGGCCAATAGAATACCAGGCAAGGCAGCCAAGCGTTCGAATTGGGATTGGCTTTCCCAGCAGATCGCTTCGGTCTGTCTGGACGAGAAGCACAAGATCCGAATAGGCGATTTTACGGCTCTCCTTGAAGCGAATGGTGTAGATCATTCGCGGTGGACCAATCGGAACAAAGGGTGGGAAGGGCGATTCAGAATGACCGGGCGGGTCGCGCTGCAGAAGGTGGTGGCCGACGCGGGGATACTGGTAATGCTGAATGGCGACCATGTGAATGCCCCGGCTGACTTCATCGAGCGCTTCAAGACCAAAGCGTAACCCAAATATAAAGCAGCCCGCCCAGGCGTAACAGCCGGGGCGGGCTTTTTCGTGTGTTATATTATTCTTTTTCGTTCCATTCTTCGGGGATGATGGTGAAGTCGTTGCCGTCGCAGCGGGAGAACTCCTCAAGCGCCCACGCGATCGCTTCGACACCCAAAGCATCAGAGGAAGATAGCCTGTCGGCCTCTTCGATAGTCCCCGCGTGGGATACTGTAAGCGCCGCGCGGTTGATGACCAAGAGCTTGACTGGTTCGTATTCGCTCATTCTCCTGTCCCCCATTCTTTGCCTTTGCCGATTTCGAACTCTGCGGTGTAGAAGACGAGGTTGGAATTGCCGTTCTCGTCCTGGCTGCATTCTTCGCCGGTTTCTTGGTGGGCCTTGGCCCACGCGGCGAATGCTGGGGTTACTCGGGCTTCGACCATTGCGCTGTCCCGGTCCTCGGGCTGGATCGAAACGAACTCGATTTCGTCTGTGTCGGGTGCGCCCAAAGCTTTGAGAGCGGCGCGCTCGATTTCGCGGAGTTCTGGGCTGTCCTGCAGATAGAAGCCGTCCTTGTCGGTGGCCTCGTTCACTTGAAGCCAACCGAAATCCACATTCGCTGGTTCTGTCATGGAAGGCACCCCTCTTCGAGCTTTTGTTCCATACGCTTTATGTGGGCGAGAATGGCGGGGCTGTGGTTTTTCTTGGCCTTATAGAGGTCGTGAAGGAGGTCGAGAAAGTCCGCTATTTCGCGACATTCTTGCTTAGTCAGTTTCATTGTTCGTGCTCCGTTCGGGTCCGCGGATTCGGACCGTGGGCCAATTATAACACGGGGGCGCGGCGCTGTCAAGCCAATTTTCGATGGCGGACTTGGAATACGCAGCAGCCCCTCAATCTCTTCCTACCACTCTTTACTACCCTGTGGGGGGGGAGTTTTTACATGTGGGGAAAAAGGGAGGGGCACAATAAGGGAGGTGTGTGTAAAAAAGGGGGAACGATTCGGGGCCGCTGCCTGCTAGGAAACAGTGGTAGGAAGAGGCTATGCGTATGGCCCGAGGACGTTCGGGCTTTGGCTTACGCTGCGAAGCGTTTAGCTCGCATAATGCGAAGCGCCTCGCGCGGCGAACCACGAAGCTATACTTGACAGACCATGCGCGGCGCGGCTGTCAAGGTATTTTTCGCTACTTCTAGTGCGAAGCTTTTCGTCGCAGCGAGGCGTTTCGTGTTCATGAATATCGAAGCACAACTTGACGAGCGCTGCGCGTCGTGTTACACTGGCGCGTCAACAATGGAGAGCGAAATGTACGATTTTCTTGCTGTCGCTGAAATCTGGCGTGCGTACTTCGACGGGGCGATTTCGATGGTGAAGCGGGATCGCCTTCTGGCACCGTTTCGTGCGGCGCTCATAGCTTCTCGATAGTCTTCCACCCCCGGCGCTTCCACGCCGGGGGTTTTTTCGTGCTCGGGCGA
>Ga0065715_10000572_pt1 | contig 13282 bp, 11 predicted proteins | sample MisBulReplicate1_FD_59102 | JGI IMG/M metagenome (GOLD analysis project Ga0065715, IMG submission 59102) | Miscanthus rhizosphere microbial communities from Kellogg Biological Station, MSU, sample Bulk Soil Replicate 1 : eDNA_1 v2 (version 2) | ecosystem: Host-associated > Plants > Roots >...
AAGTGCAGGAAGACTTCCGGCGATTTCTCGGAATCACATCCGAGCCGGTTCTCGCGCGTGTGTTTCGGTGGCCTCGCGCCGGAGTACAGATGGAAGTCGGACACTGCGGGCTGATGGAAAGCATCGAGAAGCGGCTCTGGCAGCTCCCGGGACTCTTTATGAGCGGCGGCGGATTTCGCGGCGTCGGGATTGCCGACTGTGTTGGCGACGCAAGGAAACAGGCCATCGCAGTTTCGCGGTATATGACCGAGAAGAAACTCGGGGCATCCTTCGCGGCACGCGACTTGCCTTCGCACGTGCGGAGAACGTCGTGACTAATGTCGCGAAGAGTGGGAGCCTGTTGGCCGTTTCTGGTACGTTGGTCGCGCTATTCACGGTTGCATGCGCCTCGATGCCGCCGGTACGCATGGATGCGACGCGTGGCGACTACGAGATGCTCGCCGGTGAATGGCGTGGCGAGTATTCGAGCGCGGCTCTTGGACGGCGCGGCGCCATCGAGTTCAAACTGGTCGCCGGCGAGAACAAAGCCTCCGGAGATGTGATCATGGTGCCGCAAATGTCGGGCCGCCCCTACGAGCGGCGATACAACGGCGACGGCACCCAGACGTACTACGGTGACGGCCGCACGGACTCGCACATGCTGACGATCTTTTTTGTGCGTGCCTTCAGCGGTGCAATCGAGGGCATGCTCGACAGGTACTGGGATCCCGACCGCAACTGCAACGCGATGACCGTGTTCCGCGGGACGCTGACCGGAAGGACGATCGCGGGCACCTTCAGGACGACGTGGGAATGCGGCGCCGGTGAAGCGACGGGCGAGTGGAAAGTGACTCGGACGGTGAAAGAGGGTTTATGAAGACCATGAAAGCAGTGATATTTGCCGGCAAAGGACGCATTGCCGTCGAAGAAGTGCGCAAGCCTGTACCGGGGCCTGGCGAAGCCGTCATAAGGATTACGGCAACGACAATCTGCGGCACCGATGTGCACATCGTTCGCGGCGAGTATCCGGTGAAGCCTGGCCTGATTCTCGGGCACGAACCAGTTGGAGTGATCGAGGAGCTCGGAGCCGGGCTCGAGAAGGACTATGCCGTTGGTCAACGCGTCATCGCCGGCGCCATTACCCCGTGCGGCCAGTGCTTCTACTGTCTGAATGGGTCGCATTCGCAATGCGGCGGAGCGCTCGGCGGTTGGCGATTTGGAAATACGATTAACGGCGCCTGGGCCGAATATCTTCTGGTGCCGGACGCGCGTGCGAATCTCTCGCCGATTCCACCGACGCTCGCCGATGAAGACGTGTTGCTCTGTCCCGACATTTTTTCCACCGGCCTTTCGGGTGCCGAAAGCGGCGCTGTTAGGGTCGGCGATTCAGTCGCCGTATTTGCACAAGGTCCGATAGGATTGTGCGCCACCGTTGGCGCGAAGCTGAAAGGCGCCTCGCTCATCATCGGCATCGATTCCAACCGGCGCCGCCTGGAAGTGGCGCGGCGGTTCGGCGCGAATATCACGCTGAATCCAGAGGATGGCGATCCTGTCGCCGAGATCAAGCGGCTGACCGACGGCCGCGGCGTCGACGTGGCGATTGAGGCGCTCGGGCGTCAGGAAACGTTCGAGAACGCGCTTCGGGCGATTCGCCCCGGCGGAACGCTATCGAGCCTCGGCGTGTATTCCGGCAAGCTGGTAGCGCCCTACGAGGCGTTATATGCGGGCCTCGGCGATCAACGAATCGTCACGACACTCTGCCCGGGTGGAAAGGAACGGATGCGAAGGCTGATGGCGATGATCGAGCATCGGCGCGTCGACCTGGCGCCGCTCGTGACTCATCACTTCCCGCTGGAACGCATCGAGGAGGCGTTCGAGCTGTTCAGCAGTCAGCGTGATGGCGTACTGAAAGTGGCGCTCTATCCTGATGCGGCCAAGGTCCCGAAATCCGTCATCGAAACCGCGGCATCCGCGAACATCTGACTCCGTCTTGCGCATTTACCGCCGAGGAGAGGCGACCCGGGCGCGCGCATCCACGATTTGACATCCGGCGCCTGGTGCCAGGGCGATCACAGGATTGAATTCAAGCTCCTGCAGCTCCGGTAGTTCGTCGGCGACATACGACACGCGCAGCAACAGGTCGCGCAACATCGCAACATCGGCCGGGGGATGGCCTCTGTGTCCTTGAAGCAGCGTGAACCCCCGAATACTGTGAAGGAGCTCGTCCGCGTCTTCTTCGGTGAGCGGGGCGATGCGGAACGCGACGTCGCGAAAGACTTCCACGTTCACGCCGCCTAGACCGAATGCGACCAGTGGACCGAACAGTGGGTCATGCGTCACCCCAATCAGCGTCTCCGTGCCGCCTTTGATCATCGGCTGTATAAGAATCCCGTCCATATCCTGGCCGAGGCGCTCTTGTGCGTTCCGCATGAGCTCGGCGTACGCCGCCCGGACGCCGACTTCGTTGTTCAAATGCAGGCGAACGCCATCGATTTCGGTCTTGTGGACCACTTTGCTCGACACGATCTTCGCGACGACGGGAAAGCCGAACACGCGCGCCAGCCCTGCAGCTTCGTCGGCCGTGTGCGCCAAGACCCCGGGCGTCAAGGGAAGCTGCAGCAGGTTGAGGAAGGTGTGGAGCTCCTGCGATGTGAGCCAGTCCTCACCGCGCGCCTCCACGATGCGTCGGCAGAACTGCTGCGCTTCGCGAATATCGACGCAGGCAAATGACGCCTTGGTTCCCGGCGTGCGGCGGCGCCACTCCGCATACGCTGCCGTTTTTCCCAGCACACGCGCCGCCTGCTCCGGAAACTGATACACGGGAACCGTTTCCTCGCCGGCGCGCAGCGGCCCCATCGTTGCTTCCGTCATCAAACAAAGCAGCACAGGCTTGGCCGACGCGCCTCGAACGCGGGCGGCCACCACCGCATCGGAAATTGCCGCAAGGATTCCATCGGTTTGGGTGCTGTCGATCGTGGTGTAGATCGCGAGGACGGCATCTACATCGTCAGCTGTCAGGACCGTCTCGATGGCGCGCCGGTAATCTCCTGGACCGCCGGACGCAAGAAGGTCGATCGGGTTAGTGAGGCCACCGGCCGCCGGCAGCACTTGAACCCCCGCGGCCGTGCACGCGTCCGCCGCCAGGATGCCTGGGCCGCCCGCATTGGTCACGACGGCNACCCGGCGGCCTGCAGGAAGCGGCTGCGCGTCGAGGCANGCGGCAAGGTCNAACATTTCGTCGATCGTGTCGGCGCGGATGACNCCTGCCTGTCGAAACAACCCTTCGACCGCCGCCTCGCTTGCTGCGAGACTCGCCGTGTGGCTTGCCGCGGCGCGCACGCCGGCATCGGTACGCCCGGCTTTGACGACGATGATCGGCTTGGTCAGCGACACGCGCCGTGCAATCTGGCCGAAGCGGCGCGGGTTGCCGAACGACTCGAGATACAAAAGAATCACCGACGTTCCAGGGTCGTTTTCCGCGTACTGCAGAAAATCGTTTCCCGACACGTCGGCTTTGTTCCCGAGGCTTGCGAAGGCGGATAGTCCGATTTGCCTCCTTGCCGCGAGGCTGAGGATCGCCAGGCCAATGCCGCCGCTTTGCGACGCGAGCGCCACGCGCCCGGCCGGCGGCAGCTGCTCGGCGAACGACGCATTCAGGTGCTGCCCGGTGTTAAACAGTCCCATGCAGTTCGGGCCCAGCATCCGCATGCCATAGCCTCTGACCTTTTCGACGAGCCGATCCTGCCGCACGCGTCCATCGGGGCCGCACTCTGCGAACCCGGCGGAAATGACGGCAACAGCTTTGACGCCGGCGGCCGCGCAGTCGTCAACGGCGGCGAGTACTTTTTCGTGCGGAATGGCGACGATAGCCAGGTCAATGCCGGGCGGCAGATCTTTCGCCGACGCGTAGCACTGAACGCCATCGAGCGCCGACGTCTCGGGGTTGACGGGCAGCACGGGACCGGGGAAGCCCCCGGTGCGGAGCGCGTGGAATATGCGGCGCCCCAGGTTCGCCTGGTTTCTGGACGCACCAATGACGGCGACGCCGCGCGGCTCGAGCATCGGTTTGAGTGAAGCGATGGTCGCGAGCCGGTCGCGTTTGTCGGAAGCGCGCGTGTGCGCGTCCGATGCGACGAGCGACAGTCGAACATCGACACAACCTTGCTCGTTGGTGGATCCCACCTCAAAGCCGGAGTCCCGAAACACGTCGAGCATTTCGTGGTTCTCGGCCAGCACGGCGGCGTCGAACGTCTGAAATCCGTTGTCGCCGGCGATTTGCGCCAGACGATCGAGCAGGGCAGTGGCAATGCCCTTTCCGTGAAACTGATCATCGACGGCGAACGCCGCCTCGGCTCGTTCTTCTGATGACGCGAAGTACGACCCGACACCGATGAATTGGGTGACGCCGTCGCGATTTTGTCTGCAAACGACCAGCGTGACCGCGCGGCGCGGATCCGAGTTGTCGCACATCCGGCCGACAAGATCTGCTGAAGCGTGTGCTGGAGCAAGAAACCGCAGGCGCCTCGATTCGGCCGACAACCGGCGGAAGAAGCCGTCCATCATGGAGCGGTCAGTGGGCGTGGTGAGACGGATGCCGGCCGTTGAACCGTCCCGCAATATCAATCGCGCCGTTGCGGCCGGCTGAGCGACGAACGGTGGAGCGCCGACCGGGTCCATGTGAGTTCCAGGCGATTACGTCTGCAGGACGCCGGTCGTCGTCTCCACGGCATCCGGTACCACGAACTCACGTTCCGGTGTTCTGACCGTCAACACCGGGCACGGCGCGATCCTCACCACCTTCTCTGCAACCCTGCCGGTTAGCAGCCCGCTGATGAACCCGCGCCCATGACTCCCCATGACGATCAGGTCTATGGCCTCTTGTCTCGCGTAGTCCACAATGCCAGGCGCCGCTGCTCCGGTCCACACTTCAGTAATCGTTTTCGGATCGCGCCAATCCTCTTCGGTCAGACAGGTGAGTAGCTGTTTCTCCGCCTCATCAGTCATGTCGGCCAGGACAGTCCTACCGTTGAGGGCGTATCCGTCGACGCCGGCCAGGAACGCCGAATCGTCGACAACGTGGAGCACGTGCAGGCGTGCATTGAACGTGCGGGCGAGCGTGCGTCCATAGACGAGCGCGGAATCGGACGGTTCGCTGAAATCGGTCGGCACCAGAATGTTTTCAATCTTGATCATGACGAGCCCCCGTCAGCTGCCTGAGCATGGCGCGTGCCAGCGACTTCATTCTAAATGACAACGGGCAGAGTGAGACGTTCGGCGCGAGGACAGTTGCACGCTGGGGATGAATTCGCGGTGGCGCGAAATCTTCCGCACCGTGTTAGCGAATTCGCCTGGCGCGTGCGCCGGTTTTCGCTGGATTCGCGCGGCCCGCCCTCGGCACGACCTGTGCGATTCGAGCGGATATGACGCTGAACGTATTGCCTTCGGTCTGGCGGAACTGGGGAGCGACGCCGGCGGAATCATCAGGTCCGATGTCTGGTGACCGAAAAATTCCAGACGCGAATTACGCGACGACGCTGGCGATCACCATCGGTGCTCCTCCAGACGACGTGTGGCCCTGGCTGGTGCAACTGGGGTATCGACGCGGCGGCTTGTACAGCTACGACTGGCTCGACCGGCTGTTTGGCTATCTGGACCGGCCAAGCGCCGAGTGCATTCTGCCGCAATTTCAGCAGTTGAATGTTGGAGACACGATCCCGGTCGGTCGCGGCGCCGCATTCCCGGTGACCGACCTGAAGCCGAACCAGCGTCTCGTGATGAGCGGAATGGAAGCGGGGTTCGCATGGAGCTGGGAGCTCGCGTTGCGTCCCTTGGCTGGACGTCGAACTCGGCTGATTTCGAGAAATCGAGCGCGGATGCCGGAGACGATCGGATCCGAATTGTTCATGTTCGTGCTCGCCCCTGCGGCGTTCCTGATGACGAGAAAGATGCTGCTCGGAATCAAACGGCGGGCGGAAGTACCGGCGCCTGTCGCTGTTCAGGCCGCAGGCACCGGGTTTCCGCGATCAGTGCGTGCCACACACGCCGAGCAAACAGAACCGCTGCCCGCCGACGAAATTATCAAGGAACCGCTCGGCTCGCTGACGCATGCGATCACCATCCGCGGCAGCAGGACTGATGTGTGGCCGTGGCTGGCCCAAATGGGGGCCGGCCGTGCGGGTTGGTACAGTTACGACCGCCTCGACAATGGAGGGCAACGAAGTTCCAGGCGGATTCTCGCAGCGCTGCAGCGCCCGGCGAAGGGGACGGTGTTTCCGGCGCTGCCAGGGACGACCGACGGCTTCATCCTTCTGGATGCCAAGCCGGCGGAGTGGCTGGTCCTCGGATGGCCGGACGGGCACGGCCGGCAAATCGTGACGTGGGTGTTCGTGTTGCGCAACGCCGGACCCAACTGCACGCGCCTTATCGTCCGGGCGAAGGGCAGCGCAAGTTACCGGTTTTACGGCCTGCCATCGTCCATCGGCCTTCCGCTCGTGAGGTTCGTTCATTTTGTGATGCAGAGAAAACAGCTGCTCGGTATTGCCAACCGCGTGGAACGCCCCGGCATCGCGGAGCGATCGTTCGCCGGAACGGAGCTGGATCATGCCAACGCCGGCTGAGCTGTTGTTTGCGTACCGGATGACGGTGGTGGTCGGTGGGTTGCTGGTCGCATCCTCATTCGCGGGGCTGTTGTACACGCATACCGGAGTGTACGACGTAAACGCGGCGACGCTACCCGCGCTTCTGGGACAGGACGGCCTCGCGCTGGTGTTCGGAGCTCCAATGCTTCTCGTCTCGTCCCGGCTCGCCCGCCGTGGTTCGGTGCGTGGTCTGCTCTGCTGGATGGGCGCGCTCTTCTACGTCGCGTACTTCTGGTACTTCTATGTCGTCGGCATCAAGTTCAGTTTGTTGTTTGTGCCGCACATCGCGCTCGTGTCGATGAGCCTGTTCGCCCTGCTGTACCTGCTGTTCTCGATCGATCTCGATCGGTTGACTGAACGCTTCGACGCACGCATGCCGGTTCGGCTTATCGGCGGTTTCCTTATGGTCACAGCTGTGGCGTTTGCCGTCCTCTGGCTGGGACTGATTTCAGCTGCGGTCGCGAATCGACAGCCTCTTGACGCCGCCACGAGGTACGTCATTGCGATTGATGGGGTGGTGCTGCTGCCGTTGTCGTTTTTCGGGGGCGCTTGGATTTGGCGCCGCGAGCCGAGAGGCTATGCGGTGGCTGGGCTGCTGTTAGTCAAGATGGTGGCGACCTTCTTAACGCTCGTCGTCACCGGGGTTGTATCGGTCTGGTGGGGCGTGTCAGTTGATGCCCTGCAGAGCGCGCTGTATGGTGCCGGATTGATCGGGGCCGCGTGGCTGCTCTTCCTTGCCCTCCGGTCGGTGACCGGTGAGATCTCAGGAGCAACGGTGTGACCGCTCGACGATCGCTCAAGCGCAGTGTTATTGCACTCGCGTCTCTCGTGGCGTGCGGATTTGTGGGATACGGCGCATACGCCGGTATCACGTGGTACCGCTACGGGAGGATCGACCGCCCGGTCGATCCTCACGAAATCGACCCGCTGCTCGATCGGTTCATCCCTGTGTACGAGACGGCCGAGCGGCACCATATACGCGTTCACGCGCCGGCGGCGATAACGTTCGAGGCCGCCAAAGCATCGGACGTCAATGATTCGGCAATCGTTCGCGCTATCTTCAAAACGCGGGAAATCGTGCTTCGCGCGACTCCCGACGACACGAGTCGACCTCGCGGGATCATCGCCCAGACGCGCGCGCTCGGATGGGGCGTGCTCGCGGAGACACCGGGCCGCGAAATTGTGATGGGCGCCGTCACTCAGCCGTGGAAGTCCGACGTCGTATTTCGTGCGCTGCCGCCGGACGAGTTTGCGTCGTTTGACGAACCTGGCTACGTGAAGATCGTGTGGACGCTGCGAGCCGATGCGATAGGACCGGCAGACTCGATGGCGATTACCGAAACACGGGTGACGACCACCGACGCGTTTGCGCGTGAGCACTTCCGGCGGTATTGGGCCTTCGTCTCTCCAGGCGTGGTCCTGATTCGTCACATGTCGCTCCGCCTCGTGCGGCGCGACGCCGAGCAGCGTTACCGCTTGGCCGACAACACCACAGTGAAGATCGTGCCGCCCGATGGCGGTACCTCGATGTGAATGTTCCCTCCGTGGGACTCTACGACGCGCCGCGCGATCGGCAGGCCAAGGCCGGTGCCGCGGTGTTTGGTGGTAAAGAACGCCTCGAAGGCTTTTTCCTGTGCCTCGGCCGGCATTCCCGGCCCGTGATCGATCACGGCCACGCGGCACATGCCTTCCGTGTTGGTGATTTCGATCTCGATCGGTCCCTTGCCTTCCATGGCCTGTGCCGCGTTCATCAGAATGTTCTGAAACGCCACCTGCAGCATTTCGCGATCGCCGGTGATGTGCGCCGAGCCAGTCACGCTGATCTCGAGCGCTGCCATCTGAGGATCCCGCCCGATCATCGCCGCAGTGTCGCTCATCAGCGACTCGACCGCGATCGGCTCGTGGCGCAGCGCCCGCGGCCGCGCAAACATCAGCATGTCCTGAACGATCCGGTTCAGGGCGTCGAGGCGGGTGATGATGTCGAGCAGAATCGGACGGTCGCGTTGCTCGGCCGGCATGCGCGAGGTAATCACCTGCAGCGCACCGCGTATGCCGGCGATGGGATTCTTGACTTCATGGGCCACGACCGCCGCCATCTCTCCGAGCTTCACCAAGGCCTTCTGCTCGGCGAGCCGTTGTTCCAGCTGGACTCGATCGCTCAGGTCGTGGAGAATTCCGGTAAAACTGCGGCCTGCTGACGTTTTCATCTCACCCACCGACAGATGCAGCGGGAATGTCGTGCCGTTCTTGCGGAGGCCGGTCACCTCTCGTCCGATGCCGATGATCTTCTGGTATCCCGTCGTCAAGTATCGATGAANATAGCCNTCGTGCTGCTCGCGGTCGGGGCTTGGCATCAGCACGNTGACGTTGCGGCCGAGCACTTCTTCCGGTTTNTAGCCGAACTGCCGTTCGGCCGCCGGGTTGAATGCCTCAATNATGCCGCGCTCGTCGATGACGATGATCCCGTCCACCGCGGATTCGACGATGGAACGCAGCCGTTCCTCGCTCTTGCGCAGCGCCGTCTCCACTTCCACTCGTCGGCTCAGGTCGTGAAGGATGCCCGTGAACGCCGGCTTACCGTCGATCGTCATGCGGCCCACCGACAGATGCAGCGGAAACGTCGACCCATCCTTGCGCAAGCCCGTCACCTCTCTTCCTACGCCGATAATCTTGTGGTGTCCCGTTGTCAGGTGCCGGTGAAGATAGCCGTCATGCTGCTCCCGATCGGGGCTGGGCATCAGCATGCTGACATTGCGGCCGAGCGCTTCCTGGGCGCTGTAGCCAAACAAATGCTCCGCGGCGGGATTGAACGACTGAATGAGTCCGCCGGCGTCGATCACAATAATGGCGTCAACGGCGCTTTCGACGACGGATCTGAGCAGTTCTTCAGTGCGCTTCATATGGCGTGAAACTTGAAATAAGAGGGTCCGGAGATCGAGATGTTAGCGTATATGCCCGTTTTTGAACCGAATCGGGCGGCTGCCGCAGCCGAACCGGGAAATATTCCGACTATGATGAAAAATTCCGCACCCTCGGTGCTCGTGGTGGATGATGAAGCGCTGATCCGCTGGTCATTGACCGAGGCGCTGGGAGACCGCGGGTACGCCGTCAGCGAGGCGGGAAGCGCCAAGACGGCCGTGGAAGCCATTGAGCAGGCTGTCCAGCCTTTCGATGTGGTGCTGCTCGACTACAGGCTGCCGGACTCGGCGGACCTCAGGCTGCTGGCGAAGATCCGGCAGTTGGCGCCCAGCAGCCGGGTCATTATGATCACTGCGCATAGCAGTCCGGAACTCACGCTGGGCGCTTCGGCGCTTGGGGCGTTCCGTGTTATCAGCAAGCCGTTCGAAGTCGAGAGTCTCGCCGCACTCGTCAAACAGGCGCGTGACAGCGAGACGTAGTCACTCAAAACGCAGGCAACTAAACGATGGCGAAACCGACGATTCTTGTCGTTGACGACGAGCAGCTCATCCGCTGGTCCTTGAACGATCGTTTGACGCAGGAAGGCTATCGTGTGCTCGAGGCGCAGAACGCTGCCGAAGCCCTCGAGCGCAGCAGCGAGGGCGTGGATCTGGTGCTGCTGGACTATCGGCTGCCCGATTCCGATGGCCTGACGGTGCTGAAGAAGATTAAAGAGGCGGCCCCTGAGACGCTCGTCATCATGCTGACGGCTGTCTCGAATGTGGAGATCGCGGTCGGCGCGATGAAGGCTGGTGCCTACCACTACGCCAACAAGCCGTTCAATCTCGACGAGATCGTGCTGCTCGTGGAGAAAGCTCTCGAAACCACACGGTTACGCCGCGAAGTGCGGACCCTTCGCGCCAGTCAGGCGCAGCCCTACAGCATGGATCGGATCGTGGGCGAGAGCGCCGCGATTGTGCAGTTGAAGGGGTTGCTTCGCAAGATCGCGGCGAGCCCGGCGTCGACGGTGTTGCTGACCGGCGAGAGCGGGACGGGCAAAGACCTGGCGGCGAAAGTGCTTCACTACTCGAGCGATCGCGCAACTCGGGCGTTCATGAACATCACGTGCTCGGCGTTGCCCGAAGCGCTGCTCGAAAGCGAGCTCTTCGGCCACGAGCGTGGCGCGTTCACCGACGCCCGGCAGCAGAAGCGCGGCCTGTTCGAAATGGCCGACGGCGGCACGGTGTTTCTCGACGAAATCGGCGAGATGGTGCCGGGTCTGCAGGCGAAGCTGCTGCGGTTTCTGGAGGAGAAGACCTTCAAACGTGTGGGCGGCGCGTCCGACATCAAAGTGGACGTGCGGGTGGTGGCCGCGACGAATCGCAACCTCGAGGATGAGGTGAAGCACGGACGGTTCCGCGAAGATCTCTATTACCGGCTGAACGTGCTGCCGATTGCGCTGCCCCCCCTGCGCGCCAGGCCCGACGATATTCAGCGGCTGACGAACTACTTCATCGACAACTTCAACACCGAGTTTCGGAAACGTGTGCGGCGCGTCGCGCCCGAAACGATGAAGCGGCTGCAGGCCTACAGCTGGCCCGGCAACATTCGCGAGCTGCGAAATGCGATCGAGCGCGCGATGCTGCTGGCCGATGCGGAAGAGTTGACGGACGCCGATTTTCCGCTCGCCGGCGGCCTGGCACCGCGCCTCAGCGAAGGGGTGCAGCTGCCGGCGCAGGGCATCGATCTCGAGCAGCTCGAGCGCTCGCTGGTCGTGCAGGCCCTCGAGCGCAGCGGCTGGAATCAGACCCGCGCCGCGGCGCTGCTGGGCATCAATCGCGATCAGATCAGGTACCGGATAGAAAAGTTCAAGCTCGAGCGCGCGGCGCATTCCTGACGCGCGGGCCGTTATTTGCGCGCTGTCAGCGTCGTCTGCAGAGCGTGGGGCGCCGGCGCCGGCTGTATCGGCGTCGATTGTGATTGCCGGATCGGAATGATCCTGCCCGTCGTCACGAGGATACCGTTGAACGCTGCAAGCACGACTCCGAAAAACAGTGCCCACGCCGCCGCACCCACGACCATCGCCGCATCGAGGAAGAATCCGGCGGCCAACAGCGGCACGCCGGCTGTCCATGCATAAAAGACCGCGCGGCGAATCGACTGGCTTCCCATCGTTGGCGGTGCGGGAACCGTCCCTTTGAAATCGGTCTCGGCAAACCGGCGGTACCACGCGTACATCGGCAGAAGGCGGATCTCCATTCCGAGAATGAGCTGGGACAAAAATCCAATGAGGCCGGCGACTCCATACGCCGTCGCGAGGCGCAGCGAGCGTTCTGATGTCGGCACGATCAGTAGAACGAGACCCATGGCGGTGGCGGCGATCAGCCAGATGCCCGCGCTGATGGCGTGCCGGACGGCATAGTCGGGAGTGGCAGCACCCACCGGGCGCGGGCGCGGATGGGACGCCATGACGCCGACTTGTACGAAGAAGCACGCGAAGCCGGCTGCAATTAACACTCCGCCACCGACGGCCCAGCCGCTTTGCGTCACGAGACCGGCGAACAAGACAATGACGCCCAGTTCCAGCAGGAAGGCGCTCGCCGCCACGCTGCGGCCACTCGGCGGCCGGGCGGGCAGGACCATTGGCAGCAGCCGATAGGCCACCCCGACGGCCATCATCGCGGCCCATCCGATGGCAGCCAAATGCGCGTGCGCGAACACGTTCGTCAGCACGAATCCCGGCAGGAAGTGATAGGTCTTGTCGAACGCGAGCATGGTTCCGGCGGTGGCTGCCCCAAGGAAGTTGGCGGCGGCAAGCCAGATATGCAGCTTCACCTCTGCGGGCGCTCGCGAGTGCCAAAGCGCCGTGCTGACTCGTCCCAGCACATACGCGATTCCCAGCGCCGCCATGACGGCGCACCAAGCCATCCCGATAAATTCTCCAATCCAAAAATGCGCAACCAACCCGACGAGCCCGATCGTGAGAAGGCCATAGGCCACGTAATCGCTTCGGCGGGCCGGCAGCGGCGTGCGAAGGGCGACCGGCGCCACGATATAGAGCCCGCCGAGAATCGATAGCGTGATCCAACCGAGCGTGACGAGGTGGACGAGCGCCACCATCCATGAGTGATAGAAGAATCCTGCGACAGCGCGAGGCCAATACGCGACGCACGCGAAGGCGAACGCGAGCGATGCGTGAGCCGTGCCCAAATAGAGAAGCGGCAGTACCTTGTCGGGCAGCACTTCCAGGCGCGCATCGCGCAGGTTGGTTCTCATGGCTCTACGAGCTCACGAAACGCCTGGCCCGGCTCGTAGGCACAAAGCGGATCGGAACCCATCATCGCACCCGTCGTCGTGTATGCCCTGGCACGTGAGCCGCCGCAGATGTCCCGAAATTCGCAACGACCGCACTTGCCCCCGAGCGCATCAATATCGCGCAGCCGCCGAAACGTTTCGTCGTCACGATAAATCGCGCCCAGATCGTGCGTGCGGACATTGCCGCACAACAGCGGCAGGAAGCCGCTTGGGCACACATTACCGAGATGATCGATGAAGACGAAGCCGTTCCCGTCGGTGACGCTGCGGTGCGCACGAAGGCCGCGCCGGGTGATTGCGGGTTGTTCGCCGGCGACTGGCGGGCGGTCGTGCTCGCGCTGCCAGATGACGCGTTGAAAGTGCGGAGCCTCGGTAGTCTTGATCCGGAAGGGGGTTGTGCATGCCAAATCGTACAGATAATTCAGCACCCGCTCGCAGTCGACATCGGTAAT
>Ga0065715_10089166_pt1 | contig 13260 bp, 24 predicted proteins | sample MisBulReplicate1_FD_59102 | JGI IMG/M metagenome (GOLD analysis project Ga0065715, IMG submission 59102) | Miscanthus rhizosphere microbial communities from Kellogg Biological Station, MSU, sample Bulk Soil Replicate 1 : eDNA_1 v2 (version 2) | ecosystem: Host-associated > Plants > Roots >...
TCAGGCTTACGGCTCAAGCAGCACGGAGATTTCACGCTATCGAATCAGTGAGAACGTGTTCATCGGCAACCAAGTCGCTCACGGCGGCATCATAATGGGCACGCGCCCAGGTGGGCTGGCCGACAGGCTGACGGACAATCAGATATTGAGCAACTTCGGTTACGGCGCAGACTTGAGCTTTTACTTCTCGCTGCCCGATGGCAATTCGTATCGAGACCTCATCGGCGCGAACAATTATTTCTACAAAGCTTTCTGGGAGTTATCGAGTTGGAAGGCGGGCACGTTCACGAACAACTGGATCATCAGCCCGGCTCTTTTGAAAGTCGTTGACCTTTACCCTAACATGCCCGGAGCAACGATCCCGGCCTGGACGCTGAACCGCAACATCTATATCGTGTCGGGGTTGAGCGCACCCGTTTTTGGCGTCGAGACAGAGGCCCCACGAACATTCGCGCAGTGGCAAGCCCGTACGGGTTTCGACGCCAATTCTACTCTCTCGGCCGCCCTGCCTACGGGAACTAATTACGTCATCGTCCAAGGGAACATCTACGATACGAACCGCGCGCATGTCGCCAATTTCAACTGGACGCTAGGCAATTTCGCAGCCATCGATGTCTCGTCCCTGAGTTGGGGCGTTGGCAGCACGGTCATGGTGCGCAACGCCCAGAATTATTTTGTCGATGTCGTGACCAATCAGATCACCAGCACGAATACGCTGGTTCTGGACATGCAGGCCGCATCGCATTCTGTGGCGCTCCCGTATGGTGACACGACCGCGACCGCACCGATGACATTCCCCGACTTTGGCGCGTTCGTCCTCATTCGCATGGGAACCGGGACCAACATTCCGCCGATACCTCCGCAACCGCCTACGACCTCCTACACGCTGACGGTCAACTCCAGCAATCCTTCGAGCGGTGTGTTCGTCCAGATGGCCCCTGCGGATAAGAACGGGGCCAGCAACGGCAGCACGCCTTTCACGCGGCAGGTGTTGACCAACACGATTACGATGCTGACTGCACCTTTACGCAGTGGGCCGGGCACAACTTTTCAGAAATGGCAAAGAAACGGTCTGGACTATGAAAACAACTTAGTGACGACATTCACCAATTCGGCAGCTACCACAATGACTGCGATATATCTCTCGCTTGGCCCGACGCCACCGGGTAATGTTCCAGGGATCTCGTATCGGCGTGGCGCAAGGCAATGAATGAGCGATCCTACAATACCTAGATCATACGAGGAATTGCTGATGGAAAACCAGCGATTGAAAGCAACCTCGCCAATCGGCCAAAAGGCAACGCTGTATGTAGTTGCGATCGTGACGCTGTGCTTCCTGTTCGCCAGCTTCGTGTTGCTCGTCACGTTCGTCCGACCGGCAGCAGACAACACGTCCCTCATTCTCTCCGTGGCTGGTGTTGTTGTTCCCATAATCACCGCGCTTCTTGCGGCGACCATCCAGCAGGTGCATCTGGCGGTGAACAGCAGGTTATCCCAACTCTTAGAGCTAACGGCCAGATCGTCCAAGGCAGAGGGCAAGCTGGCCTCATCGTATCAACCAAACACCGGAGATAAACCATGAGTGATGCCGCGCAGGTGGCATTGATTGCTGGCCTGTGCAACGTGCTCGCAATCTTTGTCAGTCGTTGGTTCTCGCACCGAGAACACAGACAGAATACAACCGACATAAGGGCAATCAGGCGAATGATGAACGGAAAGGAAGAGGAAGAAGTCTTATGACAACCATGCTCGCAGTAATCAGCGGTGACACAATTATTCACGCCCTTATCGCCATTGTGATATGGGGACTCATCCTCTGGCTGTGCTGGTGGGGCTTGGGAAAAATTGCCCCGCCCGAGCCATTTATGAAGATCGGCACGGTGGTCCTCGTGCTGCTCACGGTGGTTGTGCTCGTGAATATCCTGCTTGGCTTGGATGGGCGAGCCTTCATCCGGTGGTGAACGACGAATTTATCAGCGTACAGTATCGCGGGAGCAACCTAAAACAGTTGCTCTGCGGACTGCTCAAATGCGAAAAACAAAAGGTTCGGATCTGGACTCTTTTGGAGGGCCAGGACGAATCGATACCGAAAGGAAACATAGTGAAACTCAGTAAACCAATTAAGCCAGGATTTCGACGGCCCCTGACTTTAACGCCGGATGAAGCCGTGGATCAGCGTGCAGACGGAACCTTTGCCTTGGTGGAAGTCACCACTGGCGATTCCCAACTCGTTTACAACCCCGAATCTACCGAGAAATCGATCAAGGTCTGGGCATACGGTGACGGCGCGATCGGCGATAAGGCTGGACGCATCACCGTTGACGGTCACATCGGCGATGGTGACGTGCCGGTGGCTATTGACATCGAATGGACTGTGGCTAATCCCGACGCCACTGCCCTAACGCTTGTCGAGGGAACAGACGAACCAATTCCCTGAACTAAAACTAAACTCCTGTACAAAACCGAGGCTGCATTTCGCAATGAATGCAGCCTTTGCTTTTTCCGATATCCGCGGCTCGGTTCATTTCCAGGCACTTCCTGCTTCGTGACGCCTTAAAAGGCGTCCAATGGGCCGTCTAATCACTGTTCGGCGGCTCCAATACGAACGCCGCGATGTGTCGCCCGGTTCCATTGCCAGGCGTTCCGTCTTCGGTCGCGTGCCAGCGAACGTCACCAAGGTTCCGCACCTGGGCGCCGGCAGCGAGAATCATCAAAATCCATTTGTCCACCGGATACACCAGAACCACGCGCTTTCCCTTTTTGTTCTCCGCGATTGCCTTGCGGATCCACGCAGTCGGCCCCTTCTTCTTTCCTTGGTGGATTATTGATCCGAAAGGGATGTTGGCATACGTTGACTTACCCCAGTCGCACGTTAGGCCGTCGAAGTCGTTCGGCTTTGGATACGGACACGCATCGAAGTCAAAGGCGAACTCCGATTGCAGTGTTGCCATCAGACTAGGAGGCGTGAGCCAGTAATGTTTGCCGTCTTGTCCGTTTCCCTTGTGGAATTTGTTGGCCGATGGATGGAGACGCTTATTCGCCGCCGAACCATTCGATGGAGCCAACGCGCATAAACGCTCCGGTTCCAGGTCGAACATCATTGGCTGCGCGTGGCTCATCTTTTGTCGTTAGCCGTCCAAGCCTGGGAGCATTCCGTGCGCTTCCACGTTGCGCAGCCAGAGCACTTCGGTTCTTTCGCGGGCGCCATCGGCGAACGCCTTTCGAGTAATTCGTTTCCAGCCGACATAAAGTTCATCGTCGTAGAGCGGGCAGCCGTAGCCGGCGAGAATGACGCCGCCCTGTAGTTCGTTGAGCACGACGGCCAAGCGGCGATGGGCGTCTTCATCCATTTCGTGACGGTAGCTGTTTGTTCGCCCCCTGGTCTCGTGGACATAGGGAGGGTCCACGAAATGGAGCGTGTCCGGTCCGTCATGTTTGAGCATCACCTCGCATGCCTCGCGCCTCTCAATGATTACGCCCTGGAGTCGCTGGATCAGTTCCGGCAGTCCTGCGGGCCAGTGTCGCCAGTCTTGCGCTGGAATTGAGCGCCGATTTTTCTTGGAGTAGTTGCGGAAGCCGGTGTGCTCCAGGCGGCCGGACACCGTGAGCCTGGTCAGATTGCCGCCGAAGCCCATGTAGCTCCTGACCAGAGTTCTGCGGGCCTGCTCCACCGGGTCGGGGGACGGTTCGACGCTCAGTTCAAATTCGGCGCGAGCGAAAGGCGTCAGCTCCACGACTCGTTTCAGCGCCGCGCCATTATCGCGCACCACCTGGAACAAGTTTACGATTTCCCCGTCGAGGTCGTTGTAGATTTCCGCGTAGCTCCGCGGCTTCTGGAGCAGCACGCTCGCCCCACCTCCGAATGGTTCGACGTAGATTCTATGCCTCGGCATCAGCGAGTTTATCCACGCGCCGAGTTGCCATTTGCCGCCATGATACCGAAGCAGAGGACGGCTCGGGACGGCTAACAAGGGCGCTGCAGCGAATGACGCTGTTACGCGCTGGTTGCACTCGGTTATCGTGGCGGGCGTCATCGCTGAGCTCATTGGCTGGCTGTCGCTGAGCTTGGGTCGTTATGCCTCACCGTCTCCGCTAGAGTCATCATCCCATTCGAACTGCACCATTGTATGCTCCCCACACTGCTCGCATTCGAAGGTTTGGAGTCCTCGCCCCTGATCGTCGACGAGATACGTCTTGCCTTTGCACTTGTGGCATTTGATTTTGCTGGGCTTTCCGTATCGGCCATCTTCTAAAACGTCGGGCATAACAAGTCGATGCAGCGAACGGCGGGATTACGCTGCGGTTTCAGGTTGTTCATCAACGGCCCGCCGTCGCTGATCTCTATCGTTAGCTCGTTGTCAAGCTCCTGGTTTGCCGCTTCGGATTTTGGTTCTTTCATGTCGGCATCTCACTCCTGAACTCGTGCGCGAAGGTCATCGGTTCGCGCTTTGGGGGCGGACCACCGTTCAGTTCCAGAAGCTTTTGCCATCCGGCCTCGAAGCGTTCGTGAAAAGAATCCAATGCCTCCGAGATTTTCTTGTCAATTTCCTCGTCCCATTCAACGGGCACAATTAATGTCGGGAACATTTTGCGGAAGCTCATAAAGACCCACTGCTTTCGCCCGGTGACATACATCGATCCGTGCACCTGACAGAGATAATCAGGCGGGACGGTGCCGTTAAGCAGATACTTCGTGTGGTTCGTCGGTTCTGGGCATTTGATTTCGATGCCCGACAATTCCCCGATCAATCCATCCGGCGAACAACCAGCTTTCAAATCATCACGGATGCACAATCCAACGCGTGTGATCGGCGTGGAGAATTCAAACTCGTACCAAGGGATCGCAGTTTGCTCAAGGATGCTACCCTGATCCATTGCGAAGGTTGAGCCGCTTCCCGACATAAGCGGACCTCCAAACCACTTTTCTGCGAGCTTCTGGGCGACGTACGTCTTGGGCATTTCACCAGTCCTGATCTCAAACTTTGGCGTCAACAGTTGATGGAACTCGCTGGCGGTCGGCAGCCCTGCGCGGGCTTCCAGCCATTCGGTAGAGTTTTGCGGTGCGGGATGGATTTTCATCAGCTTACTTTCTCCCTTCGTTTGAGGCACAAGTCGAGCATTTGATAGAACGCCACGCGAATGTCTTTGTAATCTTTGGCCCCCGCCAGCTTCAGGAATGCTGCTTCATCGCTGCCAGTCGCCATGACTCGCTGCCGAAGTGATTCGGCCTGTTGTTCGGAGATTTTGCCGCCCTCAATCGTCGCGTCATGGTCTGAATCCAAGCAGTCTTGCTGGATCACGATATTCAAGGCATTGCAGAGCGCGTTTCGCTTGGCCGTTGTCGATGCCATGCAATCGGCCTGGGCTTCGCTGTCGGCCTTGCGCCCCGTTCTCACCGCGAAATTGTTGCTTCGCGTCCAGCCTCCAGCGTGCGTCAAATGGCAAGTCTCGGAGATTCGGGTGTCCTTATTCTCCTGGTTGAATGACACGCTGAATCCGTTGCGCGAGAGAATCGGGCCAATTTTCTTCCACAGATCCTCAAACTTTTCGTATTTGCCGCGATTAGGAATCACCGTTGACGCGGTGATCGTCGGAAGCTCTGACTGTAACTTGACAAACGCAGCCGCGAATTCCCGCTCGGCGTTCATCGCCCAAATCTGCTTGAATACCTCAACGTTTTCCGCCGTGATGCCTTTTTGCATAACGGCCTGCAACATATCCGCCGGGCCTATGCCAACCTCCGCTTTTACCACTTCAAGTTTATCGCTCATTTGGTTTGTTTGGTTTATTTCAATGCAGAATGTGCCAAATCATCCATACAGCCAGCACGATGAATCCGATCGCTAATGCATGGTCGAACCATTTCATAGCGCCATCGCCAGCAGCGCGATCAATCCGCCAAGCACTATGTAGCAAAGCGCGAGATATGCGCGTTCGATTAGGGTCAGTTTCATGGTTTGTAGTTTGCGGCTGCATCGAGCAGCCGTTTCGCCCAGAGGTAAACCGGCAAAATGCCAGCCGCTTTTTGATATGCGTTTTTCCGCTTAGGCGTCATGCAGATGCGAAAAGTTAAGGTCGCCTTCTCATCTTCCTCGGTCGGTCTGCCCACTGGTCTTTTCACTGCTGGAAATGTAAGCCTTTTAATGCGTTTAATGCAAGCACAATTTTCAAAAAGAAACCGCGCTGGCCGAGTTGTTTTCCATTTTATAGCCAGCGCGGTATGTTGTGGATTCCCGGTAGAGTTAACCGGGCGTGGGTCGCCGAATAGGTGCGGCGAAATTCATGCATCACGTTGTCGCCATATATCGGCTTTTGCCGTTCTTTGATCCAGAAATGTTTCATGGTTAATCCCGTTCTCTATCGCCATCCTCCGAGCAATCGGGACAAGGGAAGGTGAGCCATTGGCCCGTCCCTCGGCATGACTGGCAGACTGGTTCGCGTTCCCTCTGCTCTTCCTCTTCCTGGGCGTCGATCTCGTCCCAGTTCGGTTTCTTGCGGTTGTGCTCGGGATTGCGTATGCGCGCCGCAAGCGATTCCTGGGCCTCCAACACGGTTAACGCTGGTTCATCGATTAGTGCTGTCCGCCGGAGAGCCGCATAGACAGCATCCAACGCAGTCGCCGTGTGTTCCAGTATCGCGTCCTGAACCGATTGCTTGACCTCTGTAGCGGTCACCCTGCCCGTGTGCTGGCACACAAGGCAGACGGGGCCGCAGCCAACTATGATTTGATTGCCGCACTGACTGCACAAACTCATAGCGTTCCTCCATCCAGTACTTTTACCGCATCATCCGATTCCATCCACCCGATCACCGGGCCTTCGAGTGTGTCCGCACTCGCGCTGCGCCATTCGTCGCCGTCATGGTATCCAGGCCAGATCGGGAACTCTTGACCGCTGCAACGAACGAGCACCGTTAGGTCAGAGTCGGGCAGTTTGTCTTTGATCCAGGCGCTCATTTTGCCCTCCTGATGCATACCGGGCAATTCGCCGGCGTCAGTGGCGCTTTGACTGAACGCCTGATGCCCTCGAACTCGGCGACCCTTTGCGCAATTCTCAGCGCGGCATTAGCGGCGAATACATCACACTCGTCGCCGTTGTGTTCAAGATGATAAACCGCCCGCGATAGAATCGTCATCAAATCCTGGGCAACTTGATTCTGCCATTGCTCGTTCTGTTTCTCGACATCCAGATCAATGGACGTGATTTGCTTGAGCAGTCGCTTGTACTCGGCTTCCGCCGAGATTTCCTTTCCGATTGGCATAGGGTTAGGCTTCCTCAAATTCGGCTTTGTCGCTCAACCGTCCCGGCTCGTGCTGGCTGTTCCAGTCCTCGCACATTTCGATCGCATCTTCCCGCGTCAACCCGCGACCGCCGCGAAGATAGTGCTTTTCTCCCGCTTGTGGCTCCAAACCATTTGGCCAGCCTGGATTTTCTTTCCACCATGTCCGATGAAACACGTCAAAGTATTCGCTCATTTTTTTACTTGGTTTGTTGTTTTTGATTTACATCACCGTCGAATTTGCTCGGAGCATTACATCGACCGGCAAGCCGCTGATTCTGTAATGGCGTTTTGTGTGAATGTTCTTCACGTCAATCGTTCCAGCCGCAAACTTTGACCGACTCGCGCCCGTCGACCACCAGCGTCACGATTGTCCCTTCAATCCGAATTGTGATAGTGCTCATGGTTTGTGATTTGTTGACTGAATTAACTCACTCTACTCTTTTTGCTTTTGCGTCTCTTCCGTTCGATTCTAATTTCCTCTAACTCGTATTCGCTCCGCAGCTTTCTAATTGCCTCTTCCAATCCTTCAGGCGAATCGGGCTTTTCGTAGTTTTCCAGCACTGCCAGGATTGCCGATTGCAGCTCTTTCATTTGCCTGCAAGTTGCTTCGATAGTCTTTTCGCTGCACGCTCCAGCTGCCGTATGTCCTCAGCAAAGGCCGTGACTGATTCACATGGCCTTCCCATTCTAGTTTCGTTGTTTTGAGTAACCACCAGCCTGAACGATCGAACCAGTGCTTTAGCCTCTTCCTCTGACAGTTGAAGAGCTTTCATATATGCATCGCAGCGATCCTGGCATCCACCAATCCATGCAGGGTTTCACGGCTGTAGCTCCTGACTGTTCTCACCTTGCGCCCATAGATTGTCACATTTATCCATGCACCAGTCACCGTTACTGGACTGCTATATGTCTGTATCCCATCCCCATCCGTTTTACTCCATCCGCGTGCCTCCAATGATGCCGCAAACTTGTCAATATCCTGCCTGCTATAGTTGGTTTTCATTTTCGTTTTTCTTTCGGGTTTTTCGCTTACTCTGATTAGGAGACTACTCTTTTCTCATTAAATGTCAACCACTAATTTCACCAATGTTCATCGGCCTTTGCTCCGTGATATCCGAATGAGTATCGGTTTTGGTTGACGTGCGTGGTATGCTCAGGGCGTGGACTACACCGACTCCATCATTGCGGCTGGTTACGCTGCCGAACGCGCGGCTGGCGTCCAATGGTCCAGCCCACTCGAACAGCGCCTTGCCGCCCAGCATTACGATCATCAGCGCCACTTCGTGAAGCAAGCAGCTGCCGCTTTCTTTCAGTCCAGTTTGTTCAAGGCTAATATCCAACGCTTGCCCATTGTCCCAGGTTGAGGCTATGCTCGCCTCATGGCTCTGAACGTCGATTGGTCGCTGGCGCAATCGCTATTCCAGGAGGGTGTATCGCTTAAGAACATTGCGATGCGTACCGGCATCCCATACTTCACCCTGACAAAGCGCGCCGCCCGTCATGGATGGACGCAAATGATCATGCCCCCCAAGGGCACAAAGACAAAAGCCGTCCCTTCCGGCTCAATGACCATCCTAAAGCCGCAACCCCAAACACCAGATCGCGCTTCTAACTGGACCAATCGCGTTGGAAATATGGCCGAACGTTGCATGTCCAAGCTTGAGGACAAAATGTCCACGATGTCCAATGAGGACATTTGTTTGGACACAGTAGAGCAGATTGTGAGGGTAACTGAACTTACAGACCGTACAGCGCGACGGACATTCGGTCTGGATTCAGAGACACATTCGACAATCACGCTGCAGGTCCAATCCGAGCTTCCAGCCCAGCGCCAACTTGAAGACCGCAACGAAGTTTTGGAGGTCGAGACTGTGCCAAATTTGGACACTCCAAAGACACCGCCAGAGCAATAGTCGATTTCATTGGCCTTTCCGTCGATTTATCCCTCGAAAGTTTTCGCACAACATACAAACTCTTCAGTTGCGTGCATTTTGCGAAAGTCTTTCGACGTTGGCTTGAGGCGAATTGCTGCTATCATCACTCACCCCGACCCGCTCCGGACGCTCCCAGGCGGCATTCTGTTCAAAAAAGCATGCTAAGAGTTTCCTTTTGGCCGACGCTGGCGGGTTGACGACCGGCGATCCCCCTTTCGCCCCCCCTCGTTCCATTGCTACCTTCCCTTGGTGACAGGCGAACATTTTCCACGTAGAAACGGAGTGCAATTCTCAAATTATTTTTGCACACGTTGGTTTTCTCATTCTCATCCCCCTACGGGATGGATGAGAAAATGAGAAAACACGAACAACGTCGCACAAGAATTCTCATGAGAAGAGAATGAGAAGAGTTAACCACGGAAGAATGTGGATTTGGAGCGATTTGTGGTTAATGTCTTTGATTTTACGGCTAAATCCACATGGCGATAGGCGGTGGCTTGGGAGCAGAAGCAGTCATTTTGGATAGCTTTTACGAGGTCATGTTTTGAAGATCCGGCGACGCAACACAACTCACGGACACGATCTGGGGTCATTGTCGGGTCGCGTTTTTCGCCACTCATGTCTGATTCCCATGCTTTTATGTCGAAATCGGTATCAGGCTCATAAATTCGGGTGTCGGGATTGATTTTGACAGCAAAGGATTCGAATTCTCGGCCATTGGAGCATTTGCCGCAGGAGAGAACAAGTGTGTCATTATTGGTCGGACTACCGGATGAGACGTTTATTTGACCCCGCGTCCAGGCGTGGAGGATTTTGGAGTTGCGGCTGAAGCTGGCGCGGTCGTAGCCGGTGGCTTTTGAGGCCCCGGCGCGTCCGGTTAGGGAATGGTGAAGGACGCTGGGAATCCGGTTGGGATTGCCGGTCTTGCAGAGGCGGGAAATGGCCAGGAGCGTGGCAGACATGTCGGCATCTTTGTTGAGATCGCCGATCTGGAAATTGTAAAGGCAATCGAAAACGATGACATCGGGCTGCGTATCGTTGATCAGCGTGGTTATGTGATTGCGATGGGAGGGGGAATCGAGTTGGAGGAAGGTGTCGGTGTCGTTTTCGAGGGTATGAATGCGGATGCAGTCGTTTACGAGGGGCCAATCGCGATCGCCAACCCAGGCTTTGAGGTATTGCAAATCGAACTGGAATCGGTGATTTGAGTTTTCGGCTTGCAGGAACAGCCATTTTAGCCCGGTGCCACGGGTTTCGAAGCCGACGAACTGGCGTCCTGTGATTACAGCGACAGCCTGTTGCATCACCAGACGGGATTTGCCGACGCTGGATGGGCCGCACATGCTGAAATTCTGTCCTTTGGCCATGAGACGGTCGCCCATGACGCGATCGGAGTCGTCAAACGACATGGCTAGTATCTCATTTGGCGTCCGAACGCTTAAGGCTCCATTCTTGCCGCTCTGTCCAACAGCGATGAAGTCCAGACTCTTGCGGTAAGTGCTGACCAGGGCATCGAGGTTGACGGTTGGATCGTCCAAACTGACCATGAAGCACCGCATATCCTCTTTGATGGCGCGCCGACCGTAAATCTCCATCAACTGCGGGAGCCAATAGCTAAGATTGTGCTCGGTTGGGGCGTGATCAGTGAGCGTCTTAAGGTAATCGTCCCCGCCGACGCCGATCAGCATGCCTCTCTGGGCCAGGCGCGCGCTGGTTGCCGGACGAATCAGGTCTGCCTCAACTTTTTCGCGGCTGATTAGCCGCAGTGTGTCCAGAATTACCTTGTGACGTTCATCGAGGAACGCTTCTTCGGGTAAATCCGGCGGCACGGGTGCGCCGAGCAATAAACAGCCCAAAACGCCCTGCTCAATGGCTTCTACCTGGGCATAGACTGCCCCATTCGACTCTGGATTTGTCATGACGTTAACCCACTCGCCAAACACCGAAGGAATTGCCGAAAAGATCGGCCCGACGAGTCTTGAGCACCCACCCATTACGCCGCGCATGCGAGCGCAGCGCGGTGATGAATTGGGCGTCAACGATGTGAACTCGCTCCCAGTGGATCGGCATTTCCTTAAGCTCTTTGGGCAAGCCGTTGGGTGCGGGTTTGGAGAGAACTTGTGGCTTCATTACCGTGAACCTTGCGGCGACAAATAAAATTAAGCAAGAATATTGTTGCGTCGGCGGTGGATTTAGTGGATACAGACGATTGCATGCGAGCCGACCTTGGGGTGAACACTCAGGATTCGATAATCTTTTGGATTCCGGGTACGAAGGCTGAGTACGAAATTGAGCATGATCGGATGGACACTCCCGAGAAGGTCCTTGGCTGGGTGAGGCAGTTATCTCAGAAGAATTGGGTCACACGCGAGCACATCGCGGAGTTGCTTTCGCAAGCCGAATACAACGGTGTGGAGATACGATAACGCTATGGAAATCGAACCAATCAACGCCCACGCCAAGACCGACTCCGAATCCGGGGAATACGAGCGGCACTTCAAAATCTATGAGGGGTGTCTGGTCGTTGACCTTGGCGCGCACGCCGGGCATTTCTCGGAGTGGGCGTGCAACAAGGGCGCGTTCGTGATCGCCTTTGAGCCGCACCCGGTGAATTTCAAATGGCTGAACGAAAGATTAAAAGAAAAGAAAGCCATAGCCATCAATAAGGCAGCGTGGGATTCAACCTCAGTCGCCAACCTCCACGAATGCCCGGCAAACAGCGGGGCGCACTCGTTGTTCAAGCACCACCTGCACTCTGACGTAAAATACGAGGTAGGTTGCCTGGACATCGGGCCATGCCTGCGCGCGCTGCAGATCCGGCCTGACTTTATCAAAATCGACACCGAAAGCGCCGAGTGCTTCATCCTGCAAAGCCTCTTTCGAGCCGGGATAAGAACGAACATGGCCATCGAATGTCACGATGCCGCGCTCTATGACGCATGCAGAGCGCTGGCCGAGTCTCACGGCATGGTGTGGTTGCCCAAGGACAACCATGTGGGGGTTTGCTATTGCTATCCGAAATGAAACAAATCGAGCTACTGCCCAAACGCGCCAAGCCAAAGTTCTGCAACTGGGTATTTCTAAATGGCTGGCCGAGTGGAAAAAGTGCTCGCGTTTGCAACGCACCAGCAGTCGTCACGATCGGCAAAGGTGCGTACTGCGCCGAGCACTCAACGATGGCCCAGAAAATGTTCGGCCAGGGAAAACCAATTTATGCGATGGACGCAACAGGAGTATGACGCATATCTCGCCCGCCGTTCTGCGCCTGGAACTAAATTACCTGCCGCCGAGCCAGAACGTGCTCAAGCGAATGCACTGGACCAAACAGTACAAGGAAAAACAGAAGGCGTTCGACGCCCTGCAGTCCGCTTTACACTTTATCGGCTTCGATTACTCGATCGGGACAACTACGCTGGAAGCGCGAAGGATTTGCTTGACGGCCTACGACACGCTGCGCTCATACCGGGCGACTCAGAAGCAGAGATCGATCTCCAGGTCGAACAAGTCAAAGTTGCCCGCCGCGCTGAACAAAAAACCGTGATCTCAATTGAGCGCCAAGATTAAATCGTGCGAATGGTTTCAAAAAGACAAGCACGGCGAGATCGTGACGTGCAACGATCTGCCAACCAGGCTGGCCGCGCGCTGCGGGAAATATTTCTGCCCGTTCCACTACAAACTGGGCAAGCACTTCAAACCGTTTGACAAATGAGCGGACTTTGAGAAGCTTTCGCGGGTGCCTAGTGGCAGATTGGTTTGTTGATACGCGGCCCCGTTGTCATGCGGGGCCGCTTCTCATTTCTGCACCAGCTTGAAATTCCCCGGCGCGAGAAACGCTTTGACTCGATTGGGATCGTCTTTTGGAAATTCGCGCCAGCTTTTGATGGGGACGAGTTTCGAACCGTTGGCAAGAGCTTTGGACAGCGGTCCAGTTCCATTGCTCAGCACTTCAAAGGACAACCCGCAAAACCATTCGTCCCACATCAAACCCGCATCTTTGAACACTTTGGAGTTTGGATTCCCCCGCACCAACGCGCTCGTCAAAAGC
>Ga0065715_10089167_pt1 | contig 13256 bp, 9 predicted proteins | sample MisBulReplicate1_FD_59102 | JGI IMG/M metagenome (GOLD analysis project Ga0065715, IMG submission 59102) | Miscanthus rhizosphere microbial communities from Kellogg Biological Station, MSU, sample Bulk Soil Replicate 1 : eDNA_1 v2 (version 2) | ecosystem: Host-associated > Plants > Roots >...
TACATCAAGAAAGCCCTGGCGCGGCACAAGCAGCACATCTCAAACACTGCCGCCATCCTCGGGATTCATCGCAACACCCTCGCCAAGCGCGTCGCCACCTATCACAAGCAGGAATCGCCACAAAAAGGCACAAAATCCACAAACCATAAAAAACTTGCCCATCGACTAAAGGCTAGCTAGCAGTCTTCCTTTTTGAGACTTTTGTGCTTTTCTGTGGCCAGTTGACAAGCGCCGCCTGATGACCCTATTCTTAGCACTCATTCTCATAGAGTGCTAGCATTAATACCAAAATACACCCAAGACGGAACAGAATTGAAAGGAGACCAAGGTCATGGCAACCAACATTAGACCTCTTCATGATCGCGTCATCGTGAGACGTATTGAAGAGGGCGAGCAGGTACGGGGCGGCATCATCATCCCTGACACTGCCAAGGAAAAACCCCAGGAAGGCGAAGTCATCGCGGTCGGCGAAGGCAAATACAAAGAGGACGGCACGCGCCAGCCCCTCGACGTGAAGCAGGGCGATCGCGTTCTCTTCGGGAAGTACAGCGGCTCTGAAATCAAGATCGATGGCGAAGAGCTTCTCATCATGCGCGAGGACGAGATTCTCGGAGTCCTCGAGCGCGCCGGCGCTGCGAGCGGCGGCAGCAAGAAAGGTGGTAAATAAGAATGGCTAAGCAGGTTATTCACGGTGAGGACTCGCGTGCAGCGATTTTGCGCGGTATCAATCAGCTCGCTGACGCAGTGAAGATCACTCTCGGTCCCAAGGGCCGTAACGTTGTTATCGACAAGAAATTCGGTTCACCCACGATCACCAAAGACGGCGTCACCGTCGCCAAAGAGATCGAGTTGAAAGATGCGCTCGAAAATATGGGCGCGCAGATGGTGCGCGAAGTCGCTTCCAAGACTTCCGACGTTGCCGGCGACGGCACCACCACCGCAACCGTGTTGGCCCAGGCGATCTTCCGCGAAGGCGTGAAGACTGTCGCCGCCGGTGCCAATCCGATGGCGCTCAAGCGCGGTATCGACAAGGCTGTCGAGCACGCCACCGGTGCTATTCAAAAGCTCTCGAAACCGGTGAAGGGCGACATGATCGCACAGGTCGGAACAGTTTCCGCCAACGGCGATTCCACCATCGGCAACATCATTGCTGAAGCAATGAACAAAGTCGGCAAAGACGGTGTCATCACTGTTGAAGAGTCAAGGACCATGGAGACGGCGCTCGAGGTCGTTGAAGGTATGCAGTTCGACCGTGGCTACCTCAGCCCCTACTTCGTGACCGATCCGGAGCGCATGGAAGCAGTGCTCGACAATCCGCTGATCCTCATCAACGAGAAGAAGGTCAGTTCGATGAAGGATCTGCTGCCCTTGCTCGAACAGGTTGCGAAGCTCGGCAAACCGATGCTGATCATCGCCGAGGATGTTGAAGGCGAAGCGCTCGCGACTCTGGTTGTAAACAAACTGCGCGGCACATTAAACATCGCGGCCGTGAAGGCTCCCGGCTTCGGCGATCGTCGCAAGGCGATGCTCGAAGACATCGCGATTCTTACTGGCGGCAAAGTCATCAGCGAGGATCTCGGTATCAAACTCGAGAACGTCAAACTCGAAGACCTCGGCCGTGCCAAGAAGATCACGATCGACAAGGACAACACCACGATCGTTGAAGGCAACGGCAAGCAGTATGACATCGAAGGTCGCGTCAAGACTCTGCGTGCGCAGATCGAAGACACCACTTCCGACTACGATCGCGAGAAACTTCAGGAGCGACTCGCCAAGCTCGTCGGCGGTGTTGCAGTGATCAAAGTTGGTGCTGCAACTGAGACCGAGATGAAAGAGAAGAAGGCGCGCGTTGAGGATGCGATGCATGCGACCCGCGCGGCTGTCGAAGAAGGAATCGTTCCTGGTGGCGGCGTCGCCCTCGTAAGAGCGGCGAAGGCCCTCGAGAAATTCGAGATCAACAAGGACGGCGAAGGCGACCCCGATGAACAGATCGGCGTCAACATCGTTCGTCGTGCGTTGGAAGAGCCCCTGCGTCAGATCGTTCAGAATGCAGGCAAGGAAGGCGCGGTGGTTGTCGACCGGGTTCGTTCCGAGAAGAACGAGAACGTTGGCTTCAATGCGGCGACCGAGACGTTTGAGGACCTGGTAAAGGCCGGCGTTATCGACCCGGCGAAGGTCACTCGCACAGCTCTGCAGAACGCAGCTTCGATCGCAGGCTTGATGTTGACGACTGAAGCGATGGTCTCGGAGATTCCCGAAGACGATAAGGGCAGTCCCGCAATGCCAGGCGGTATGGGCGGCATGAGCGGCATGGGCATGTAAGCCAAAGCCATCCACAGATTACGCAGAACTCATTAATCTGCGTAATCTGTGGTTACATTATCTGCGTAATCTGTGGTTTTACTTCGAGTTCGTCATCCTCTGGCATTACGTCCAAAAGAATTTCCTCAATCAACTTCGCAGACATATCGAGCGCATGCAGCACTGGATTCAACGACGAGTGCTCGCTGACGTATCCTTTGGCAACGTCTTGCGCAAAAGCCAGCGCGACGTAAGCACGCGCGAGACGACGACTATCGACATTTCGAAAAACCACTGTACTCATTTTAGTTTTCAGACGTTCAGAAAAGCCCTCACCATGACAGCCAGCCCGATCGCTCCACCACCAAGCGTGAAGACCCATTCGACGAGCGGACTCGGCCGTCCAAACATTCGGCGGCAGATCACCATCCCGCTTTTCCATCCGTCAAGCTGATAGAGTGGAATCAGATTTCCGATCGCGAGTGCGAGATTGAGTGCGCTAAACAGCGAACCCCAGGTTAAGACGCAGAGCACAAGATTCACTCCGATCCCTGCGCCGAGCACAAATAACTGTTGCACGAGTGGTCGACTCTGCAACGCCGTCATATCCATCTGCACGTAAGCGCCAACCGGCAGCAGGTGCACCTGATAATCAACCTGCTGCAGTCGCACTCCAATTAGTTTCGGTCCCCAACCAAGGCCTGCCCGCCTGACGGGGACCGCACATATGCGCGCCGCAATGTAATGGCCCAACTCGTGTAGAACGAGTGAGGCGAAAAAGGACACTGTGGCGGTAATGATGAAACCGTTCATATTTATGAATTCAAACTCAGCAGTTTGGATAGGTGTTGTTCGAGTTCCCTCAACACGCTCAACTCAGACTTCAACTCCTGTAGTTCAGTTCTGACATCGAGAATTAAATAGACAATGGCGCACGTGACGACGATCGCCTCGAGCAATCCGAGACCGCGGTTTACAGTCACGACGATCAGAAAGAAAAGCGTTAGCGCGGAAATGTATATCCTAATAGCGAGCATGTTCGATATCGCACACACACCAGCCTAAAGTAACCCCATAGTGTGCCCTCATTTTTCGCGACATCTGGATTAAAGGAGTAATGTGAGAGTGGTTCCACAGGCCAGGAATCTTGCGACCCGATCCGCGCTGATCTCTTTTCCAGATCCGTCCAATCCGCGTTTCCGAATTCTAGAATCGAGTGTCCAGATGCTGGACAAACAGTCTGTGAACAACATTTTTTACTTCTTTTTCCAGAGGAATTGTGTAGGAAACGGGGGTGTGTAATTGATGGCCCCGGTTTTGCACAGGGAGGCACGGATTCACGCGTCTTAAGAATATTTTAGCTACAAGGGAACTGCTCGAGTTTTAGCGACCTAAGCTTTACCCAAAACCCGCAAAGGTCTCGCCAGTTCGCTTTATTTAATTCGCCCAAGAAAGAACATAACGCGTCTTTTTAGCCCCCTGGGCCAAAGTGTCGCTATCTGAAATAGAACCAAGGGTCCGTTGTTTGAGATATCGGTTCGGGATTCGGAACGCCGAGGCCTTTAGGTGTTTTGTTAATCCAGTCTTCAAAGGATCCTTTTCAGCCTTTAAATCCTTCGAGACAGAGAGAACCGTAGTTTTTGACATAAGGACTTAACCGAAGGAGTTAGTTACTGAATGCCCCTAGCAACTCCCACGGCTATCGATGGCTGGTCCACCAATAACCACGCCAAAACGACGGCGATAGCACCCGACAAGCAGGAAAGTCTTAGAACTAGCTATTCCAAAACACCCACTCTCATCGGCCAATCGCCGGTGATGAGAAAACTTTTTTCCGTTATCGAACGCGTTGCACCAACCGACGCTTCCGTTCTGATTACTGGCGCAACTGGAACCGGAAAAGAACTTGCCGCTCGCGCCATCCACGATCTAAGCCCGAGACGCGATCACGCCTTCGTCGACATCAACTGCTCCGCCATTCCTGAAACACTGATCGAGGCCGAACTCTTCGGACACCAGCGCGGCACCTTCACCGGCGCGCACGAGAACCGCAGCGGTCTCTTTGAAAAAGCTTCGGGCGGCACGCTCTTTCTCGACGAAGTCGACGCGTTGAACCTTTCAGCCCAGGCAAAGTTACTGCGCGTCCTGCAGGAACGAACCGTACGAAGAATTGGCGCACGCGCAAACATCGCGATCGACGTTCGCATTATCTCGGCGACTAACTGCGACCTCGCCCAGGCGGTCGCCGAAGGCCGTTTTCGTCCAGACCTTTATTACCGGTTGCGAGTTTTGCCGTTGCAGGTGCCGGAGCTCTGCACGCGTGGTGACGATGTGAGTTTGCTCGTCGACCACTTCCTTCGCGTGAAGTCGGAAAGAAACGGCCAGTCACTCAGAAAGTTCGCGCCTGAAGCGCTTCGAGCTCTTTGCGAGTACCCGTGGCCCGGCAACGTTCGCGAGCTCGAAAACACGATCGAATACGCTTTGGCAATCGGTCTTGAAGACGAGTTAGGTGTGGCGGATTTGCCACCCGAGATTTTGACGGCGGCGCCGCAACCCAGTGCCGACGATTTCAGGCAAGTGCTTCAGGCTTACATGAACGATACGGTTCCACTCGCTGAAATTGAGAAGCGCTACATCCTTTCAGTCCTGCAGCAGTTTGGTGGCAACCAGGTGCGAGCCGCAGCCGCACTCGGAATCGATCGCAGCAAGCTCTATCGCCGTCTCAAGCAGTATGGAGTGATGGCGGTGCGATTCATTCAGGAAGAAGACCTGGACGGACACCAACTCCGCTCAATGCATTAAACCGCAGCCCCGCCACGAATGGGCACATAAAACACGGTCGTGTTTTATGTGCCTTTTGTGCTTTTTCGATCCTTTTTAAAATCGGCGTAATCTGTGGATAGAACTGTTAGCGGATGATGGTGATCGAGGCTTTGTTACCGGTGGCGCCGCGGAAGGTGAGGCTGACGCGATAGTCGCCTTCGATGTCGATTGCATCGGGAAGCTTCACGACAATCTGCGTGAGCCATTCGAAATTCGGCACCTTGCGAACATCCTCGACCACGAGCGGATACGTGCGGTTCAGAAAATCTTCAATCTGAACACTAATACTATCCCCAGGCATCACATCGACACCACTGGCAAAAAGCACCACTCGCGTACGCTGGTCGAGACTGAAATTGTGGATATTTGTTAGCGGGAACGGCTCACCCAACATCGTCACAGAATCAAATGCCACCGCTCTTCCAGTACTCTCCTCCGTCACGATCAGCGGCTTGTCATCATCGAGAATTGTGATCGTGCTCGTAAACGGACTTCCTTCCATCACAGCGGAAGAACTCAAAGCGATGTTAATCGTTTCGGGATGCTCGATCGTCTGATCATTAATGATCGGCACCACGAAAGTCTTGACGGTTTCTCCGCCCGCAAACTGAAGCGACCCGGAGCTGCTGACGTAGTCGCCAGGCTGAGTCGCGGTCCCGTTGCTGGTCGAATAGTTAACCGTCGCAGGGTTTGAAACATTTCCAATCCGCGTCACAGTCACCACGACATTGCCCGCATTTTCATTAACGACATAACTGGTCGCGCCAAACTGAACGCTTTGCGCCGACAGTGACGAAGCAAACTGTCCGCGAATCTCCCCTGTCAGAAAATTCGAACTATGAACATTGATATAGAACAAACCATTCTTCAGATTCTGAACTTGCGCCGGGGTCAGATTAATCTCGAAATCACTGATCTGTCCCAACGGCAGCGGGAAAATCGCCGGTGCGCTGACGCCAAGTGTTGCTGGTCCATGAATGTGAGCGTCAGTTTGTGCGCTCGAAAGACCGCTGAAGGACAACGAAACACGCGCAGTCTTTTCGTCGGGACTCAGCAGCAGTGTCGCCCTGCCTGTGGCCGTGGAGTTGTTGGACGGAGTTTCCTGCGCACCATTCAACGTCGCGACAAACAACACACGCGGTTTCGATTTGATCTCGTAAACCGCGCCGTTTGAAAGTGAAACAACAAACACATTTCCATTCGGCCCGGTTTGAATGTCAGTCGTGATTCCGAAATCTCTTCCGATCAAGAGACTCTCACTCTCAGTTTGATCAAACTTATCAACGTTGTCGGCCACTCGATCTGCCAACCGTGGATCAGTCAACGAGAAATGCTGGCGATCGGCGTTCAACTTGAACCGGAACAGGAACCCGTTGAGCAACGTGGTGCGCGAAGCACCGACGAATAAGTCTCCTTCAAACTGCGCACCCAGTCCCCTTCCCTTCACAAACCCGATCGGCGACGGCGCCACTGCATACTTCCAACTGAATTCCGGATCGACGTATTGAGCGCCCGGCAGCATGCCCATCCGGAGCCGAGCCTGCTGTGGAGAAACCGCGATGTTACTGGGCGGCCAGCGTAATTGCTGGAGATTTTCGGCGCCATAACTCATCTCAATCGATCTGAACTCATCGATGCGGCTTATCGGTCCCATTGCCTGTATCCAGCCGCCGTTGAAACCGGGCGTGACGCGATTGATCTCATCAAACGCATCGTCACCGTTTTCCTGCGTCCACAAAGTTCCACTCAACGGATCGAAATCCATCCCGAAGCTGTTGCGAATTCCGTAGGCGAAGACTTTGCGGAGGTTAGTACTGACTTGAAAGAGTTGAAAAGGAGGAACCGCGTTGATGAAAGGATTGTCAGACGGCGTCGAACCATCGTCATTGAGCCGCAGTATGACGCCCGTCAGGTGCGCGTCGTCAGGTTCCGGTCCGCCAAATTGATCGTCGGGATTTGGACCACCTTGCGGCAGGTTCTGCAGGAACCCCCGTCTGCCGTTATCGCCGAAGATGACGTACAACTTGCCGTCAGGACCGAATCGCAGAACTCCGCCGTTGTGATTGCCGCGCGACGGCTGTCCGGCGTCCTGCTGGAACGCGCGCAACTTGATCAGATTGCGATCAAACGTGAGCGTGGTTCCATTCCAGACGTAACGATCCACGCGATTCCCGAGCAGTGGCACCTGATCTATGTTTGCCGTGTCGGCTCCCGTGCTGCTTTCGGTCCAGTAGAGATACACGAAGCCGTTCTGCGCAAAATTCGGATGCAGAGCGATGCCGAGCAGACCGCGTTCGGAGGCGTTGTTGACCGGGAGATCGAGCGGCGTGCTCTGCAGAACGCCATTTACAACTCGTTGTACCTTTCCAGTCGCTTTCTCCAGCACGAAGAAATCGTTCATCCCAATGAACGTCATGCTGGTCGGTTGATCGAGTCCGGTTATCACCGTGCTCACGGTGAGATTGTCATCCAGCATCGTCGGCGTCGATGCCGCTGGTTGAATTACAGTCGTGACGGCTGCCGTGTTGTTGGTGGAATCAGAATCACTCTCACTGGCGCTGACTGTCGCCGAATTGGTTATCTGTCCCGCAGAGCCAGGAACGACGACGATCGTTACCGTCGCGCTGCTATCGACATCCAGACTACCGAGATTACAAATCACTGGAGCGCTGCCATTGCAATTACCCTGCGTCGCAGTTGCAGAAACAAATGTGACTCCGGCGGGAAGCGTGTCGGCGACGGTCACATTCGTTGCCTGCTTCGGTCCATGATTGGTCGCGATGATGCGATACGAAAGACCGACGCCGGCCTGACCCGGATTTGGCGAGGCGGTATTTGTGATCGAAAGATCCGCAGTCAATGGACTCACGACATTCAACGACGCCGGTATCGAGTGCGACGTGGCGCCCGATTGCCCGTCGATGTTGAAGGTGTGATTGTTTACCGGCGTGCTCAGACCCGTGGTGAGGGTAAGTTGTGTTGTCTTCGAATTAGGATCGGTGATGTTGACTGTAACCGGATTGAAAGCTGCGGACGCTCCTGCCGGAAGACTGCTCGCACTCAAATTCACGAGGCCCGTAAAGCCCGCGAGCGGCGTCACCGTCACCGTATAAATTCCTACGCCACCAGGCACTACGCTCCGCGAAGCAGGACTGACGCTGAGCGCGAAATCGGGCGTCGTCGAAGCAGGGGCTACAGCGACAAAGGTCTTATAGATGTAATCGCCCGACGTATTGCCGTCGTTGTTTGCCTGATTACCGGCAGCGTACACAATGACGGGACCAACATCGATAGGCGGCGCGGTCCAGTTAAACGTCCAGCTCGCGCCGTTCTGTTGCCCAACAAACGTTCCCGCCGCAGTGTGCTCGATGTATTGACGCGCGGAACCCGGACCAGCGTTATTCAAAACCTGCGTCAAACCGTCTGTGTTTTGCAGCTCGCCTGCTTTTTCATCCGAAGCGGTGTCGAGAACCGTCAGTTCAAAACCCCAGCGTAGCCGCGTCGGATCATGGTTTATGTGAGTAACGGTGATCGGGTAGGTCTGTCCGGGAACGTAGGTTGAGGGTGCGGTAATCGAAACCTTGCCACTGCCCGCATCAGGAGGCACGTGACATTCGGCGCAAGCCTCCGGTTCTTCCCCTGGCGCACCGGTGTAACCCGCCGGCGGCCCGGCGGAGAATGCATGCACGGGAGGAGCGCCGGCATTGTGCGTCAGGAGAAAGCCAGTTAAAGCGGCGAGTAAAGACGCAAAGACAATAAGCCTTCCGAGCCACAGAGAATTACCCGAAACACAAACATTTCCCTGTCTGTGCTTTTTGTGCCTTTTTGTGGCCATTTACTCTTAAGCCAGGAACCCGAGATTCGGAGTAGCAAAACGCCCAATTAATGGGAACACCGCCGAGAGATCGGCGGACGACAAACCGTACCAGGTCGCGAGAGTTGCCGCATACTGCTCCACAGACGTCGTCGGTATCCAGCGACCACGCGGATTTGATCCACCATCAGTATCATCCGGGCCGCCGAGCGCGAGGGTCGGGTAGGTTCCATACAACGTGTGTCCTTGAACCGAGCCGCCCACGATCAACTGATTATTTCCCCACGCATGATCGCTGCCAACGCTGGGACCAGAACCCGCCGGCTGGAAGGTGCGTCCGAAGTCCGACATCGTAAACGTCGTCACTTTGTCCTGAATACCAAGCTCGACAGTCGCCGCGTAAAAAGCACTGATCGCCTGACTCACTTGAGCCAGCAAGGTTTGGTGTCCCGTAAGCTCCGCTGAATGTGTATCAAAGCCTCCGATTTGCGTAAAGAAGATTTGGCGCTTCATGTTTATTCCTGCACTCACATCGGTGCAGGCTTTGATCAGTAGCGCGACCTGCTTGAGTTGGCGGCCAATCGAAGTATTTGGGAACACGGTTGCGAGCGTTGGATTCACACTACTCAGCGCTTCGTCTGTTTGCAGCGAGCTCGAGCGCGTGTCACTCGCGGCTTTCACGAGTTTGAAGTTGTTATCGAGCGTGCGCAGTTCGGTGAACGAAGCGAGTCGAGGTGTCTGTTCAGCGGCGCTGGGAGCTTCGTTAAGTTGCAACACGTTCGCAAGTGAGGTGCCTGAATCGGCCACGGCCAGTTGCCTTGTATCTACACCGCTGAGCAACAGGTTGATACCCGCGATCGAGACGTTGCTGGGGAAAGTCGCAGACCCATTCAACCCGCTCGTCTTGTCAGCCAACCTGCCGCCCCAGCCTGTTTGACTGACGTTGTTTGCGATCGCGGTTTGGAACAACCCGACCTGATCGGAATGCGAAAAGAGTTGGAGCGGTTTCTGACCGGTACCATTCTGATAAGTGGTCCTCGTCAATGGTTCGACGAGTGGACCGTTGTTGCAGAGCACTGCGAGTTTTCCCTGATTGAAGAGAGTCTGCATCTCCGGCATGTTCGGATGGAAACCGTAGGAGCCGCCACTTACAGGCGACACTTGCAGCAGATTCGCCTGAGGGATCGCCAGACCCGCCGGACCACGGGCACTCGAATACGCCGCGTACTGGTCCAAAGACACGAACATGTTGTTGCCGTCGTTCCCGCCATTCATGAAAACGCAGACAAGCGCTTTGTAACCAGTGGCGGCTTGCGGCGTGAGCGCGTGGACCACGCTGAAAGTATCGATACTTGAAGCCAGCGCCACACTGCCCACGGCACATGCGCTTGAACGTAAGAAATCTCTTCGTGTTATCGCCATGATGTTTATCTCTGAACGTCGTACTGAGAAGAAGTTGCGACCAGGTAGACGGCTATTCGCGCGCGCTTCTGGTTGCGCGTGGTGACGTTGGCGTCGTTGATGGCATTCATCGCCGTCATGATCGAGCTGCGCATTTGCGAGTTCATCGTTCCGTGCAGCAGCAATGCATCGAGTGCGTTAACCACGTCGGCCGGGTTTCCCGCGAGTGCTTCGAGATTCGCGATATCGATCGAGGTCCCACGCGGTCGATCCGGGCTCGCGGCGGTCGGCGTGGTGTTTGCAGTCACGCCGGTATAGATCAACGTATTGATGTTGTTTGCGCGCCGGAGCGTCGTGGTAGTCGAAAGAATGCCGAATGCAGGTCCGAGAATTTTTGTTCCCGGCACTTCGTAATGGGGTTGGTAATAGCTGAATACAGTCGGCGGTTGGAAGATCGGCTGGTCGATCGCGCCGGTGAAGTCTCCGCCTCTGGTGCCCAAAACGCCATCACTGGTTGTCGTCTTATCAAATGATTTGACGTTGAAGGCACGCAGGAACCCATTGATGTATTGAGCGGGCTCGCGCAACTTGCCGTAGTTTGGATCAGTCTTCAAGTCACCGCGTGCTTCCGGATCCAAGAGGATTGCCTGCACGACGAGCTTCAGGTGACCGCGAACATTCAAGCAACCCTGCGGATAGAGCCCGCTACAGTCGTTATTGAACACTTTCGCAACGCGTTCGACGTAAGCGGGGCTCGGATTACTCGTGACCAGGTGTTGGATTAGTTGTTTGCCGATGAACGGTCCAACATTCGGATGGTTAGCCAGATGATTCATGACTGCGATCATGTCTGACTGAGCGCAAGTGGTGTTTGAACTGGAGCACGCCGCGATAGTGAATCCATTCAAAAGCGTCTTCGCACCGACGTCGTGATTCGTGCCACCACGTGGAACCATCGGGTCGCGGAAGTTCGTGGTGGCTCCTACGAAAGGAAGCGCGAAATTCCAACCGGTAAATACACGCGTAAACTCATTCACATCCGCTTGCGTGTAGGTCGGGATCGTGTTGCCTTGTGCGTCACGTTGAGGCGTGCCATCCGGGTTGAGTAGGTCCGTCCCAACCGAGAAGAGTTGCAACACCTCGCGCGCAAAATTCTCGTTTGGGCTGGTGCGCGTACTGAGACGCATGTCGAGGTACTCGCCCATTGCCGGAGTGAGTGTGATCTCGCTTAGCAACGTTTGGTAGTTGCCGAAAGCGTTACGATCGAGAGCCTGGAGATACGGAGTCATCCAACTCGGACGGTTTACCTCGCTGCTTCCGGACACCACGAGGATCTGGTGCAATGCAAAAGCCACGCGCTGCCGCAACTGATCGTTTCCGTAGAGCGCGCCGCTGAAGAAGGTCCGCTGCAGCGGGTACATCGTGAATTTATCGCGGATGCAAACCGCCTGGTTGTAGCTGGGATCGAAGATCACCGGGCTTATCGGGCACTCCGAGTCCTGTTGGTCCACCGGGAAAATGAGATCCGGATAGTTTGAACCCTTCGCAAGGTTCGTTGGCGGCAGGCTGAACTGTTCGTTTAGGTAAGCTCTGAAACCGATCGCCTTCACGCGTGCGACTTCAGCGGAAGTGGGTCCCCAACTCGCCTGTTCGAGAAAACGCACAGTGTCGGCGTCACTTGCCGGGCCGGTAAACGGATCGGGAACGAGGGGCGGATCGGCGCCCGGCGGAGTTGCCGGAGCGGGCGTTGCTACAGCACCTGCGTCATCAGACGGTCCACCGCCGCTATGTCCGATTGCAACCCGCACGCGATTACTCGACATGCCGTGCAAGTTGAGACGTATTAAAACGTCGCCCACGTCGCCGAGGTCATCGGCAAGTCTGACGACGATCATCGTGATGCCGGGAAAGTTCGGAACCGGGCCCACAAACTCAACCTTCAGCGGGTAAATCTTTCCCGTCGAGTCTTGCACATCTGAGGTAAACGCGTTTGCGCCCTCGCCGGGAAGCAGCTCGAGGTCCATTGCGAAGATGGAGATTCGTGTTCGTGTATCCGTGCTGGTTAATGGAAGAGACGCCGTTAATGGAAAGGGTTCAGCCTTAAACGAAACCGTTTCGAAAGCCACAGCCCTGGTGCTCGCCGTCTGGCTGATCAAAACCGGTTTTTTGTTGGTGGCGGCTCTGCCGGGGACGAGGCAGACAAACAGCAGGAAAGAAAGGATGAAACCCTTGGCAGCGCAGCGGAAAAAGCTGGTTCTCATAGGGGACGACTCCGACACGATTTCCGAAAGTTTGACTCTGTCTCAGTGAGGTTCTGGCGCTCGTTCGAGGGCGACCGTGGTCCGTAACCAGGTTGAAGGCAAATATACCATTTCGGCTTCGGACCTCGGCAAGTCTTTTTGACTTCCCAAAGTTAGACGACGAGCACCGGAGGATGGTCTGAATTTGTCTCAAACTGCGCAACATTGGAGAAGCGCGTCTTGTGCGTTTTATGGTTTTTTGTGGCTTACTATTCCTGAGGAATCACTTACATGAAGACTGCGATATCAGAAGAGGCTTTGGCCCAGATCTTTCTCGAGGCGCGAACATACAACGGCTGGCTCGATAAACCCGTCACCGATGAACATCTTCGAGAGGTTTACGACCTGATGAAGTGGGGTCCAACCAGCGCCAACAGTAGCCCGGCTCGTTTCGTCTTCATTCGATCGCAAGCGGGGAAAGAGCGGCTACGACCGGCGCTGTCAGCGGGAAATGTTGATAAGACGATGGTGGCTCCTGTGACGGTTATCGTCGCGTACGATCTGCAGTTTCACGAGAAGTTGCTGCAACTCTTTCCGCACAAGCCGGCGATGCGCGACCTGTTTGCGTCGAACGCGCCGCTCGGGGAGGAGACGGCGAGGCGCAATTCATCGCTACA
>Ga0065715_10000392_pt1 | contig 13233 bp, 11 predicted proteins | sample MisBulReplicate1_FD_59102 | JGI IMG/M metagenome (GOLD analysis project Ga0065715, IMG submission 59102) | Miscanthus rhizosphere microbial communities from Kellogg Biological Station, MSU, sample Bulk Soil Replicate 1 : eDNA_1 v2 (version 2) | ecosystem: Host-associated > Plants > Roots >...
CTCGTAATTATCCCAGAAAGCCTGAGCATGAGAAGTCAACACCCACTTGACTGCTTCAAACTGATCGGGTGTTCCCTGAACGAAGTTGTAGTCTCCAGTCTTACCGATCTGTGATAGCAGCCTATCCTCATCAGGAACATAGAAGCTGGGCTGGAACTCACGATAACGACCAGACTCTTCATTGATGGAGCTGAGACGGTGCTTTACGATCTGTCGAGATACAAAAATCGGTACTTCGAGATAGAACGTAAAAAGTACGTGCTCAAAAGGAACACCGTGCTGGTCGCGATAGAGGTACTTGAGAAGCCTTGTGTTGCCTTCTGTGTCACGAGAACCTGCACCTAATGTACTTACCTTTGCGACCTGTACGATGCGATCCTCCGTCCCCATAGAGTCAATCAACTCTACTGTTACGTCACTGCGCATTGATACTTCTGTCATTTACGAATCGTCTCCATATAGTTCTTCTTCATCGTCACCCTCAACAAGAGTGGTGGCGTCGTCAAGCTCTTCTTGCGTAATTTCTTCTCCAAGCAGTGTCTTCATCATGAGAGCCTCATCACGAAGAATCAACTGGAGATAACGGTTCTTCTCGTCAAGAGCGGTGAATACCTTCTCCTGAACTGTTCCCTTTGCGACGTAGTCAATAATACGGACTCGTTCATGGATTTCAGAACCGATACGGTGACCACGAGCTTCAGCTTGAAGGTTCTCAATGAGACTCCAGCTTCTCTGCAAAAATGCAGTTGTACTTCCTCGAGTCAGCGTAATACCNGTTCCACCNGCTGCAATCGTACANAGGATGTACTTGATTTTNCCATCCTGGAAATCGTCCATGTGAATCTGACGTTCCATAGCAGTCTGAGCACCCGTGATGAGACCATGCTTAATCTTCANCTTCGTCANTCTCTTCGACAGCAAATCAATCAACTGACGAGACACTGCAAAGACGATGATCGACTCATCGCCAAAATCATCAAGGTCATCAATGAAAGCATCCAACGTTGCTGAAGGATCGGTAAGAACTACCTGCTGCTTTCGTTCATCCATCTGAGTGTATGGATTAAAGACTACTTCATCGGTTTCAACAATCTCTGCATAAGAGGAAGAGAACTGAAGAAGTCTCATCATGCGAGTAAGTGGTGAATCTGTTAGAAGCATTTCACCATTCAACTCAGCAATCATCTGAGTTTCCATTGTCTTGTATGCTTTAGCCTGCTTTGGCGACATCTCAACATCTCGACGCTCTCGAATAATCGGAGGCAAGAACTTAAGTATAACATCCTTTGGCATACGACGTAGGAATGGATCAAGACCTGCAAAGAACTCTTGGTCCATGTGACGCTTTACACCCAAAACAACAGGGTTTCCCCAAGCATCGAAAGACGTATCCATGAAGCGTTCGCGCCATTTGGTGCGAGACGAGAATACTTCAGGCCACATCCAGTTCAAAGCTGAATACAGATCGTAGGGCTTTGAAGCAATCGGAGTACCAGACAGTCCGAAACGGAATCTAGCATTTCCAGTTGCTGCTTTCAAAGCTCGTGACATCTGAGACTTAGGGTCCTTGATACGATGGACTTCATCGATGATCACGGTATTAAAGTCTATCATATTTAGCTCACGAACATGAACATGACATGCGGCTTCCTTGACGTTGGAGTCATGACCACCACACGATACGCATCGTTTCATCCCAACGCCACCCACAGGAGCTAGACGACTGTGAGATTTTGCAATCTCATGGTTGATGATGTAGACGTGAGCCTTCTCTTCGAGAAGCTTTCGACGTTGTCCGGCAGAACCGGTGATAACATTCACCTTCAAACCAGGCCAGACGATGTCAATCTCTCGTTGCCACCCGATTTTGGTCGAGTTAGGCGCAGAGACAAGAACTGGAAATGGGTCCTTACCCTCTTCATACAGTCGACGGACTGTAGAAAATACGGTACGAGTCTTTCCAGAACCCATGTCATCACAAAGAAATGCTCGTTCAGCTAGAGCAAGAAAAGCTACTCCAGCATTCTGATGAGGGCGAAGGTCAGGATAACCTGGTGCTTCAAGCTCATCTCGCATTTGATGTAGACGACCAATACGATTGAGCCAAATGTCATCGGCCCATTTCTGCAGCTCAGGTCCAATCTCTGGAACCTCAGTTGCAAACGTATTGAACAGAGCCAAATAGCAGTGCCATGAAAGTGGCATGTCTGCTGTATTCTGAGAACCAGGTTTTGGCTTTGCTCCAGGAATTGTCTTCACAAGTTCGGCGAATCGCCATTCATACGTTAGGCGAATTTTTGATTTGTCGCCCTCAAATATTTCAGCTTGGACTGCTGACACTATTTAGCCTTTCGTCCATAATGTTCTTTGCGTCTTCTTTCTCATCGATCATAACGTAGTTACGACCAAGTTTCTTTGCCACAGCTCCAGTCGTGCCAGAGCCAGCAAAGAAGTCAAGAACCCAATCGCCTTCCTTGGTGGAAGCCTGAACCATCCTACGGAGAATACCTTCAGGTTTCTGAGTAGGATATCCAGTTCGTTCTTTTCCATTGGTAGGAACGATCGTGTGCCACCAAACATCGGTTGGCAGCTTGCCCTTTTCTGCTTTCTCAGGAGTTACGAGACCCGGAGCCATGTATGGTTCACGGTCGACTTCCTCTGAGTTGTAGTAGTACTTCGCAGGGTTCTTGACGTATACAAGAATATTATCATGTTTTGTCGGCCACTTAGACTTCGACTTTCCACCGTAGTCGTACGCCCAGATAATCTCATTCAGGAAGCACTCTCTGCCGAAAATGGTGTCAAGTACAACCTTCGCATAGTGGACTTCACGGTAGTCCAGGTGAAGGTAGAGTGTACCCGTGTCATCCAACAGACGCCATGCTTCTCGCAGTCGGGGTTCAAGGAAAGCCCAGAAGTTTGCGAAGGAGTCACTATACTCGATAGTTCGTCCAAGAATTTTTACGCCATCCTTTGATGACTGCTTGGTCATAGACTGGGTGTCACCGGTGTTGAATGGGGGATCGATATAAATCATCTGAAATGATTCATCATCCATCTGATTCATGATGCCCAGGTTGTCACCGAGTAGGATTTCACTCTCGCGCTTTTTGCCGTCTTTTGTCAAGTTCTTCAATCTGTGTAGTGCGTCTTTAATTCCTGCAGCTTCGTCACTCATCTGTGTCGAGCAGTCCTTCTGGTCTCCATTTGTATTTCATCACTAAATAAACTATAGCGTGTCGGAGAGCATCTCGTGTATGACCACCCTTGATGCCGTCTGTGGGAGCTATTCCCATGTTCTCCATCTTCTCGTCTGAAGCAAACATACGCTGGGCTGGAGACTGAAGAGTGAACTTCACGTTGTGCTTCCAGCAAAGGTACTCAAGTGCTCCAATGTACCGAAGAGACCATGTCCCTGGTGTGACCTTGTGGGTATTGGCTGTGATGATAAAGTTCTCACAGACAAGCTCAAGATCGTACTTAGGATTGCTTGCATACTTCGCAAATAGATCATCAATGAATGGGTAGAAATCGTGTTCAGCAACTTCCTCAGTCCAGTGAAGGCTAGGCTCCTCTACGGGAGCATCAGTGATGTCCCATAGAGAAGTGCCTGTTGCCTTACCTGGATCGCAGGAAAAGAGTAAATGCTCTTTGTTTGTCATTCAAAACTCCTAAGATAATCTACAGCATTGATTAATAGCTGAGGATTATCTTTAAAATGGCCTAAGCCTAGATTACAATTATTACACAAAAGGCCCCGATAAGACAATTCAGTCGGAACTAGATGATTATGGTCAACTACAAGAACTTCTTTAGCTCGAGCTGAGTCTCCTAAGCCTATTTGTTCTCTTTTTCTAACACCAGGCATTTTACATATAGCGCATAAACCATTTTGCTTTTCATACAATTCATAGTAATCAAAAATAGTCATACCAAAAGGTTTAAGAGATACGTCTATCTGCCAATGATGAAGGCAAAATCCTCGAGCTTTATGAGGTCCATTCGAACAATTAGGCACAATGCAAACAAACGTATGAACACTTTTATAGTGCTTTCCAAGAGTCGGACTATTACCTTCTAAACCGCACCCATACTTGCAGGGAAGTTTAGTAGTTGCTCGCTCTTTAGATGCTACACCAATCTTAGCTCGAGTCTCTTCAGAGTGTACTTGTGTGTTCATACGTTTGTTTACATGCTTACCCACTAGTACTTATCGCCCCAACGAGACAAAGGCTTTGTGACATCTGCGGTAAATGGAACGTCCCAATCTGAAGTCGTCATACACTCCACAATCTCGCGTGCAGCCACATCAAGGTCTGCTTCATCCACTTCTAGAACAATTTCATCGTGAACCGGGATACTCATCGCTTCGGCGTATCCTGCTGCATCGAGCTTCAAAAGGTTACGCTTCATGATGTCTGCTGCTGAACCCTGGCAAAGATAGTTAATTGCTCGGTATTCTGCACCACGTTCAACTGGAATCTCTCGACCTGATACAGGAATAGTAACAAAACCATCCTTAGTTTTAGTAGCTGAAAGCTGAGTCTCACGAATAACTTCTTTCTGCCAAATCTCCATACGAGGATATTTATCATTAAGATTCTTCGCAAAAGTTCGCATAACATCAACTGAAACACCAGCAGACTTTGCCTGCTTTTCCAGTGAAGCACCGAAAAGCTTTGAGTAAATGTATGTCTTCACAAGAGCTCGACGTGGGTCTTTCTTCTCCATGTTTGGATCGCCGTAAACCTCACGACCAATCTCAGTGAAGGAGTCACTACCATTTGCATCAGCACGGTGGAAAGTGTCCTGAAGACCCGAGTCACCTGAAAGACATGAGAAGATGCGGAACTCAACCTGATCGAGGTCAGATGTCAACATCTTCTTACCGTCACGAGGAATAAAAGCATTCTTCACAAGAGGACCATCAGATGGAACCTGCTGCATGTTAGGGTTAGACGAACTCATACGTCCAGTAATAGCACCAATTGTGTTGATGTTACAGTGGATGATGCCATCATCATGCTTTTCAAGGAATGACTCGAAGTAAGTACTCTTGATTTTCTGGTAACGACGAGCATCAAGTGCTACCTTAGCAACGTACTTGACTTTATCATTACCGGTCTCGATAAACTTCTCAAGGAACTCTGCTTTAACACTGAGTGATCCACTAGCTGTGTACATATCAGCTGTAAACTCTGCACCCAAGTCCTTGAGATATCGAGCAAGTGCTGCAGGAGATGAGATTGAGAATCCAAGCTCTTCCTTAGCCCATTTCTGAACTCGATGATCATACTCGTCAAGCTCTTTTGCTTTCTCAGCGCAATAGTCAACATCGATCTTGAGTCCCTTTAGTTCCATATTGGAGCAAACTCGAAGAACACCCATTTCCTGATCATAAGCATCTGGATACTTGAGGTCTGCTCTGAAATGTTTCCAAAGGTGAGCAGTCAGAATTGGGTCCAAAGCGCCATATGCCCAATATTCAGGAAGATCGATCGGCACATTATGCCAGAACCATCCATGCTCCTTAAACTTTGCATCCAAGAGAGCTTGACCAACTCCAGCTCGAGGATCGACAAACTCAGTTGCCAGATTCTTTAGAGCTGCTCCCTTTCCAGGTCGCATGAGCTTTGCCATAATCATCGTATCATTAATTCGATGCCATGGAATCTTCCACTCTGTAGCAAGAAGCTGGAAGAACTTTAGGTCGAAGTTAGCGTTGTGGAGTGCAATCGGCTGAGTCGATTTCTGAAGAGCTTCAACTGCCACACCACCCCAACGTTCCCAAGGGATTGCCCAACCAGAATTGTAATCACCAATCTGGACTAGACGGATTGCCGAATCTTTTTTGAATGCTGAGAGACCTTGAGATTCGATGTCAAGACCAATTACTTCACGTCCTCTGTCATTTGCGAGCCACTCATGGAATCTTGCAACGTCTTCCATTGAGTTTACTAGGTGTAGCTCGGGATTACCTATTCCCACTTATCTTTACCATCTTTCGACTGTTATTCCGCACTCTCGTAGAAACTTCTCAGTCTCTTCAGGATTGCGATGCATATCAATCTCATCCACTCTGTGGACAAGTTTTACGATTCCTGCGGCAGCAAGTGCCTTGGCGCAAGAATAGCAACTAGCTCGAGTCACGTATGCAGTGGCTCCAACTGTTCGAGAGCGGTCAACTCTCGCAATACTATTTACTTCTGCATGGACTGACGGACAATTTTCATAATCCGCTCCAACTCCACCTTCTCCTCGGCCACGGGGACACCAGTCCAAACAAGAGCCTTCAGCAGGAAAATTACTAGGTGGGCCATTATACGATGCCGAGAGAACATTCTGATCCTTGTCAACAATAACACAGCCTACCTGAGCACGACTACACTTCGAGCGAAGTGCAATCGTGTCAGATACGCCCATCCAAATTTCATCCCAATCGGGTCTACTCATTTGGTGTTCTTCAAAAACTTTACAAGCTGAGCTGCTCGCTTATCTAGAAGTAAACCAGCAGTTAGCTTTTCATCAGGAGTCTGAACGTCTTCCCAAGGAAGAGTCTGAGTCACGACTCGATACGTCTTGAAGGCTCGTTCTTGGAAAGTTTCCTGACCGATTCTCCTAAACATCGGAATAAGGAACTCATCACCAAGATCATAGACATTGTCAATAATTTCTTGTGCAACGTTCCAGTGTGGTTCGTAGATGTGGAAACTTCCAACATGATGTGAATATGTTCCAACGTCAACACCTAGTTCAGCTGCCATAGACTGCATCAACATTGAGAACTGGATAAGGTCAAAAGGCCAACCATGAATAGCATCATTAGAGCGCATAAACACAGACATGTTTAGCTTACCGTCACGGATTCGGAAATTGAAGAGACTTGTACATGGATGGTCTTTCTTTCCACCATGTGCATCAAACTGGGGGTCCCATAGAGTAATGACTGCCTGCCGAGTGTCTGGGTCCTCTCTGAGCCTCTCAATAATGATAGGCAATTGGTTCACAATACGAGGGCCATAAGCACCCCAGAACTTACCTGTGTCATCCTCCATATAGTTTCTGAAGTTAGGTTGAATCTGTGCAGTAAGCGCAGAGTCAGAAACTCCAGAAATTAGCTGGAGTCCTTCAACAAGACCAATTTCTGGGGAGTAGAAAGGGCGGACACCGTTTGCAGCTGTGATTGTCGGATCGAAAACTTCGATGACAATGTCTTCAAGCTCGATTGTCTTACCGTTTCGACTGTCTTGTTTAGTACCATTTTCCATCAAATAGCGGAGAATATTTCGGTACTCATGAAGATTGTTATGAATTTGAATAAGGTGAGCCACTAATCCAGGTCCTGTGCTTTCTCTGCTGCAACGTACACACTAGTCGGGTACATTCTATCTTCTGACGGTTCACCAATCTTGATGTGGTTGATACCGAATGAGGTAAGTCTTGCGCTTACAGTTTCACTATATGCTATAACGCCTGACATTGACAATCGCTCCAAAAGCTCTGTAAGTGCAGACTGTGAAACTGAACTGACGACTGCAAGATTTTGGATAAAGTCAGATCGTAGAGTGCTCAAGAAAATTTGAGCTTCATCGGACTTCTCAGGATTGAATTCAACATTCTTCGCTTTATTGTCTACCACAAGAATTGTCTGCGGATCATCAAATGTACGACCAACGTACGACTTGATTCCGTAGGTCTGGAGACTAGCTGCTCGAAATTCTGCATATTCTGCATCAACAACAATATGAGACGCAATCACCTGAAGGGTTTCTTCATTCGGTGAAACTTCATTTGCAAAAATTGCCGACTGCTTTGAAAGAGTAGAGAACTGTTCACGGACATAATCAACATGACGGTCCTGAAGATAGTCTTCACCGCGAGCAGCAAGACGTTCCTTTAGAATTTCAAGAGTCTGCGTTACGTTCCAGAGTCTGGCTCCTTTGGAGCCCAGGAATAGTTCGATCCACTCGTATGATCCACGGGAAGCATCATAGCCTGAAGAATCTCGGTATAGAGGTCCGTAGATTCGTTCTCCCACGTGCCATCGGTCGATGATGATGTGTCGTCCTGAGGCGGGCGTATAATTATCAAGAGGTTCTACATACTCCTCGTAGACTGTACCTTTAATTTGAGATGCATGGATGTACTCAACGGTGTCGTTGGGATGCGCTTTCTCAATTTCTTTCTTAATAGCAGATGCAAGAGTCGACTTGCCTGCTCCATCAACACCCTCGAGGATGATCAGCATAGGTGTCCTTTCGTCATTGGTTCTATCTTATAACTTTAGAGAGAAAAAGTACAATTACTCAATCTTCTGCACAGTGAAGGCTGCATGGATATTGTCATCGTATTTTGCAGCATCCTGAAGTAGTCTACTAGCAACATTCGTGAGGTACCAGTTGTTGAAGTCATCCTTCTTCATGAGTGCTTCTACAACTCCTTCGCCATCTTCGCAGATTTGGGCCCAGTAACGCGGGAGTTCTGGATAGACACCCTTGTAGTCACTGCGTGTAGGTTTGCAGTCGGGGCACGGAATGTAGAATCCAGCCAGTTCAGCTCCATCAACAGCACTAAGGTGATTTCGCGAGACTGTAGAGCATTCTTCGCTGTGGTAAAATACGCTCATCCCGATACGGGAGATAACGTACTGCTCCTTTGGCGTAATAAACAATTCAAACTCTACCCAACGAGGGCGGTTTGCTACTCTACTTGAGCTTCGTGCAAGGCGGATACCTTGGAAATCGTAGGTGATTACACCATTTTTAACAACATACTTTGTGTATGGGTTTTCAATTTGTTCAGACATGAGTATATTTCTTTCGTCGCTTCATTCATTGTATTAATTATAAGCTCTCTTAAACAGGCAAAGCGCTACACTATTACAGTGTAGCGCTTTGTCTAACCTATTAAAGCTCTACTTCACCGGAGGGTGCTTCATCATTGTAGATGGCTGCAAGCCTCGCGTTGGCTTCAGTTAGTTGGGCCTGAAGGGCATCTCGCTGCTCCTTGAGCTTCCCAATAACATTCTCATACTGTTTCTTCATAAAGACTTCAGTAGCATAATCTGTTGCAAAGGACTTAGCCACAGCTGAGTAGTCAATGTCTGGGTAATCTGACATGGGATTCCTATTCGTCAATTCGTAATGATTCTATTATATTGCAGAAAAGAAGAGGAAGTGCCGCCAATTAATGACAGCACTCCCTCTATGGGTTAGAATGCGCTAACCGCTACGGCATCCCAAGCCTGATTGACAACATACTGAATGTCATCATCCGGAACGCTATCGGTGTTAATTGCGCCGTTCTCCACAATCACGTTTGCTGCAATCGCTGTGTTCGTGGACACGTGGTTCACCATAATCTGGTGGGCCACCATAGGGTTCAACATCACCCATGTGACCAATGCTCGCTGCTGTTCAGACAACTCCCAGTGCTCGATTTCCTGCGCGTGGACCATCATGGCGGCAGCGATTCGCCAGATGAAATTCTGATCGTCCTTTGCTCGGGCATATTTTAGTAGATTAGACATTTGATTCCTTACTTCGTGTAACTGATTTCAATAACTGGACGTTGGGCAATACCATACGTACCGTATGTGCTGTCACCTTCAAGAGCCACACCCTTATAGGTCCCATTGACGAATCCTCCATAATAGCTGGATGGGATGGTTACCCAACGGTCACCCGGTTTTGGCCATCCTCCTGAGGATACAGCAGGTGTTCCATATGTGGTAGGGAATGTGGCTGGCAGTCCTGACTGGCCGTGCAAAGTAATTCGTGCTGTACCACCGGAGTTGTAGTACCAGTGGTCAAACTTGAAGTATACTCGGATGTTATTTACGATAGCACCGCTGAGGTCTCCTGTCATGCTTGGGAAGTATGCAAGAGACTTAAGGTTACCATAACCCGCAGGAGACAGTCCTTGGTACATTCTACCAGCGTCGAATGGGTACACAGTACCATTTCCTTGGTAGCTAGAACTTCCCGATGCGAAGTACTGTTTTGTGTAGGTGTTCTTAGCAGCTGGAGGTGTAGCATTTCCATCAACAGAGACACCACTTCCAATGGTGTTACGGTTTGGTCCAACATCTTCGATGATGAGGCGGACTGGGTATCCACCAGCTGGTCGGAATCCAGCATTTCCACCAACTGCTCCCAACCAAATTAGGAAGGAGACCCAGCGTGACGATCCAGTGGTAAGGGCGAACAGTTCATTCAGCATCGGGGCATTAGCTTCATCCCAGACGATGGACTGCGTCAAGTTACCAGAGGCTATCGTAGCGAGCTGCGGAGTTGTTGCATTTCCAGTGCTGTTGTACTTAATACCTACAGTCACTGATGCACCAGCATCCCTTGAAATTCTCATAGGAGACGTAGAGATTTTGTAGACACGTCCGACTTCCATGAATGCTTCCAAACGAAGGTACGGAATGTCACCATTGGTGGTTCCACCGTTGACTGCAGAACTGGTATCACGATAAGCTGCTGCAACAACACCACGAGGCTTGTCATCAAGTAGGTCCTGCATCTCATCACCTTTGTAAAATAGGGCGCGTGATGCGTTAACATCTAGAGCTGACATGACACCATCCTGCGAGATGGAAGCTGCCAAGTCACCATTAGATTTGGTGATAGCAAAATAGTCATCAGTTGCAGCAACGCCCAGACGGACTACTTCGATAGGTGACCCACCGCCCGGATCAGCAGCGTAAACCTTGAACCCGGAAGGCTCCATAGATGCGTGAGTACCACTCGCACTACCAGCAATAATGTTTGTTGCTAGAACCAAGTTAGTTGTAAGCTTTGTTGCTGTAATTTCGCCATCTACAATAAGATTTCCATCTGATGCACGAGTCACTGACACAGCATCAATATCTGTGATACCACCTGTAGTGAGGTTGTCAACAATCAGATAGAAGTCGAGAGCAATAACGTTGCTCGCTAGTGCAGGCGCAACAGCTTGGAATTGGGTCCAGACGTTAGGAACTAGCACAGCATCATTAGCAACCATTGTCATTGCTGTCTGTGATGTGCCTGTAGTGTATCGACGCATCGCAAGTTTGACTGCATTCACTGGAAGTGCTTCAGTGGATTTTACCCAGAATGAAGCCCTAAAGCGATTGTCACTGTCTACTGCAATCTTGTTGGTAACATCAGGACCCTTACCAATCAGGTTGTAGCTGTTTTGCGCCGCAGTAGTTCCAGTGAATCGAAGTGCTGGAGTAGACCCACGACCTGCAGTAGCATTGACCGTCATGTTAGTTCCGGTAGTCCACGAAATTCCATTGAGACTAAAGTCAGGCTCAATGAGTAGGTTATTGCTGGAAGAGATGATAAGCTTATCAGCAGTAATCGACTTGGCACCTACGGCCACCGCTGTAACAGCGCCAGCAGCCAGCTTACCCGCATCGACTGCACCAGTTTTGATTTTATCGCTTGTGATTGCACCATCTACAATAAGTTCTCCAACGGCCCTGAGACGGAGGCTCAGGGAGTTAGGGGCAATGTTGACAGTACCAACAGCACCACTGACGCGGATTTCAGGCAGCATCCAGTAGATGCCTGCCGGTACCTCAGCGTAGTAGGTAACCTGCTGCTGGCCCGCCACCAGAGTTGGGAACAGTGGCAACCCACCCGAGTTGAATGCAGGAGTGGTGAGCAGTTGATCCTTGGTTCGCCCAGTGAGCCGGATGTCTCCGGTCATCCCCGCAGCAAGCGTGATATCGACGGAGAATGCATACTTTTCTCCGGGAAGGACAGGAATCCAGTCTTTGCATGCTGCCACAGACTGGGTGACACCGGTTGCACGGAAATATTGATTGCTAGTGGCAGTCACAGTCCAGTCAAGATTACCGGTAGTAGCGTTTGCAGTCACCGTACCGTAAGAGTTAGCCATGCGTAGAGCAGTTACACCGGGGTTTTGGAACCCCGGATCAGGGATAAGGTTAGTTCCAATACCAACTGTCAGCTTTTCGGCAGAGATCGCACCGGCCTCAATCTTATCACCTGTAAGGGTACCGGTGGCAATGACCTTGGCATCAATAGTGTTCGATGTCATGTGGTCAGTGGTAATTGCACCATCAACAATTAGCTTCCCATTACTCATTCGTCGGCCAGAAATACCGTAGAAGCTGTTGTTACCCGCCGTTCCTGCAATAGGCATAACAAGTCTGGCATATGCCGCACCCGCTGGGACGAGAGCAGTCACTTCAAATTTAACTCCACCGGCAGATGAGCTAGACTGAGGTGCAGGTATGTAATCTTTAGGAGCGGCAAGAACTGTCTTATTTTTGTCGTAGAAGTAGTAGCGTAGGTACATGGCACCTGTCGCCCCAGCACTTCGGTAGACAGTCGCAGCAGCATATAGAGACTCATCTGGCTGGACAGCGATATAGGGACCATAGGCCCATGACGTACCACTTGTTATCGCAGTATCCAGACGGAAACCGCTAGGGTCGAGCGAGGTACCTACAATATTCATTCCACCTGTAAGAGTCCAGTCTCCGGGGGATTCTGCCAGCGATGGGGCAAAGTTGGTTAGGTCTGATACTGCAATATTGGACACACCAATAGTGTTTGCCTCGATCATGGAACCCTTGATCGAGCTAGCCTTGAGTCCAGGAACTTCGACTTGACCTGTAGTAGCGTCGAGGACGAATGTAGCGTTACCGTTGATATCCCAAGCGCGGATACCTGTGTCCTGAATCTTCACACCGCGGTTGGTTGCAGGGTTGGTGTAGATACCTGAAGCTGACAAGTTGGCACCTGAAATGGTAGACCCTGATTGAATGGTACCACGGATAGCAAGAGTTCCACCGGTAGTCAGTGAGAAGTTTTTGTTTCCCGAAGCATCATATCCGGCCAATTCAGATGCAGTGAGTTTGATTCCACGGCTTGCTGTAGCCTCTGTCTGGATAACTGGGCCAGTGATAGTTTTACCATCAATTGCTCCATCAACAATAAGCTCACCCTTATTCATTCTACGGACGTTGGCTAGACGGAAATGGTACTTGTTTCCCACACCGTCAGAAGCCGCAGTCACAGAGGGCTCTACAAGGGCTGTTTTGGCATTGGTTGGGATAGTTACAACGCCCTTGAGAAGCGTCCAAACACCTGAAGCAGCTGCGCGAGTCACAGTGTCAAATACGGGGAATGTAGTTGATCCCGTATTAAGGGTGATACGGAGGTGCATATTTGCACTACCACCGCCGACATTTGCAGGGTCACCATAGAC
>Ga0065715_10000364_pt1 | contig 13219 bp, 6 predicted proteins | sample MisBulReplicate1_FD_59102 | JGI IMG/M metagenome (GOLD analysis project Ga0065715, IMG submission 59102) | Miscanthus rhizosphere microbial communities from Kellogg Biological Station, MSU, sample Bulk Soil Replicate 1 : eDNA_1 v2 (version 2) | ecosystem: Host-associated > Plants > Roots >...
ATAATGAAGAGGTAATAGACGGGAAATGCAAACCAATTCAGTGTAACGATAATGAAGAGGTAATAGACGGGAAATGCAAACCAATTCAGTGTAACGATAATGAAGAGGTAATAGACGGGAAATGCAAACCAATTCAGTGTAACGATAATGAAGAGGTAATAGACGGGAAATGCAAACCTATTTCCAATACTTTAGTTGGGCCTACGGCGTCTGTCCCTTCAAGTACGGTCCTAAAGTTGGATTCAATTTCAGATTTAGCTGTTAAACCTGGGGATCCGATAGAAGTAAAGGGCTCGCTCGTGAATGCTACTAGTGATGAAGGTATAACTGATAAAGAAATAAAACTTGAAGTAACAGGAATAGATACTCTACTCACCGGGAAGACAACTACTAAAACTGACGGAGATGGCAAATTTTCATTCAAGATTCCTAATAGTGGATCAATACAAACAGATTCAGTGACATTTACAGCACACTTTGCTGGTGGTGATCAATATTTGAAATCGGACAGCAATCAAGTGACCTATGAACCAAAAACAACGGTACCTCCAACCGAGATTACTACTTCCTTAAATTTGCAGGAACCCTCAGATGTTAATCCTGGCGAAGATTTATTGGTAGAGGGCAAACTCACAAATCCTGACCATACGGGAATAACTGATAAAGAAATAAAACTTGAAGTAACAGGAATAGATACTCTACTCACCGGGAAGACAACTACTAAAACTGACGGAGATGGCAAATTTTCATTCAAGATTCCTAGTAATGAACTACGTGGGTCTTCCCCACTTCATAGTAAACCCCCGATGGGAGGTGAGTTACTTGATACGAGTAAACCAGCAATAGAAACAAATCCAGTGACATTTACAGCACACTTTGCTGGTGGTGATCAATATTTGAAATCGGACAGCAATCAAGTGACCTATGAACCAAAAACAACGGTACCTCCAGCCAAGAGTGGGACAAGTCTAAAACTAGATCCAATTCCTGCTGTTAATGCCGAAGGTATGATAACACTATCAGGTGTACTTGAAAAAGATAACAGCGGAGAATTTCCTGCCCGTGTTGGTCTAGCGGATAAACCAATAACATTCTCAGGAACGGGAGTGACTGCCGATCTTAGCAGTAAGGGTCCAAAAACTAATTCTGACGGCAGATTTACTGTTGAAGGTAAGGCATCACAAGAAGTTGGTACATTGGAAATTCAGGCTCACTTTATAGGTGACACTGAAAACAATGCTTCTAAGAGCAATCCAGAGCAGTATACAGTAGCTAAACCAAAAGCACCTACGTATCTAAAACTAGATCCAATTCCTGCTGTTAATGCCGAAGGTATGATAACACTATCAGGTGTACTTGAAAAAGATGGCAGCGGAGAATTTCCTGCCCGTGTTGGTCTAGCGGATAAACCAATAACATTCTCAGGAACGGGAGTGACTGCCGATCTTAAGGGTGCAAATACCGGCGCTGACGGCAAGTTCTCTATCACTGGTAAGGCATCACAAGAAGTTGGTACATTGGAAATTCAGGCTCACTTTATAGGTGACACTGAAAACAATGCTTCTAAGAGCAATCCAGAGCAGTATACAGTAGCTACACCAAAAGCACCTACGTATCTAAAACTAGATCCAATTCCTGCTGTTAATGCCGAAGGTATGATAACGCTATCAGGTGTACTTGAAAAAGATGGCAGCGGAGAATTTCCTGCCCGTGTTGGTCTAGCGGATAAACCAATAACATTCTCAGGAACGGGAGTGACTGACGATCTTAAGGGTGCAAATACCGGCGCTGACGGCAAGTTCTCTGTCACTGGTAAGGCATCACAAGAAGTTGGTACATTGGAAATTCAGGCTCACTTTATAGGTGACACTGAAAACAATGCTTCTAAGAGCAATGTAGTGAATTATACAGTAGCTACACCAAAAGCACCTACGTATCTAAAACTAGATCCAATTCCAGATGTTAATGTGAGGGGTTCTATAACAGCAAATGGTGTGTTGGGTGTACTTACTAAGAGGGGTTCTATAACAGCAAATGGTGTGTTGGGTGTACTTACTAATGGTGACCTGGGCGAAGGAATAAGTAATAAGAATATAACATTTACGACAACAGGAGGAGAAGTTCTGGACAGTGTAATTACAGACGACAATGGTAGGTTTACAGTCACTGGCAATGCGTCAGATAAAGAAGGTGTATGGCAAATTCAGGCTCACTTTAAAGGTGACACTGAAAATAATGCTTCTGATAGCGATGTAGACAGCAATGTAGTGAATTATAGAGCTACACCTATTCTCATAGAAGCCCCACCTATTACAGTTCAGCAGGTGGCAAATGAAGATTACTTTGAAAGAATCATTCATACATTTTACGGCATTGCGGTTCCTATATACGTGGCAGAAATAGAACATTGTCAGGCACAAATACTAGACAAATCTGGCGATCATAAGAATGAACTTTCATTGCAAGATAGTCATACGTTTAATTATAGGGCTCAAGATAAGGGCATAGCAAAAACGATTGGATATATTATAAAATATGATTGCGATCCAAATTTCATGACCGAAGTTTTAGAAGAAATTCAGGATAAATACAATGCCACCAAAGGTTACAATGGCACCAAAGGTTGAGAAGAGATGAGGAGATACATTTACGACAAACTGAACGCTGTAATGTCTTTACGACATCAGGTTATTGATAGAAATATTCCCAGTAACATTTTGTTTTGTGGGATTTTTCTAGTACTTTTCATACTGTCAATTAGTAACTTAGTATATTCTAATTATTCTGTAGACGGATTTCCTGTTGACGTTACTGGTAAAGTGATAATAAAACCTCCAAACTGTCCCCCTGGTGAAGTATATGATGAGGCATCAGACAAATGTACGCCAAAACCTTCGCCCCCAAGTACCCCAAGTACCCCAAGTACCCCAAGTACCCCAAGTACCCCAAGTACCCCAAGTACGCCAATTAACCCAGGTAACCCAGCTCCAGAACCGACCGTACCACGACCAATTATTTTGACACAGAACGCAAGCGACGTAGAAACTGAAGAGGGTGGTCAATTGATACCTTTTCAACAGATAGTAATAGTTAATTCAACGGGTAAGAACGTCCAATCACTAAATAGTACAATTCAAGCTTTGACAGACATAGTGGAAAACCTTGGTGCAGAAGTTATTTATAGTTACAATAGTGCAATAGCTGGATTTGCTTTCAAAGCTCCAAACCAGCAAGTAACAGATAATGTAATTAGGGCTCTTTCATCGGATCCTAGGGTGAGTTCTGTTGAACAAGACAAAACTGTTGTTCCTTTTTCAGAAGAAATTCCAACCGGAATTAAAAGGATTGATGCAACCCCACTATATTCAATTCCTAAAAACGAATCATTTACTGCTGACGTCGATATTGCCATTATCGACAGCGGAATAGATCTAGATAACCCAGAGTTGAATGTAAAATCCAGTTTTTCTATGATAGTTCCTCAGATTCAAAATGCCAGACAGTCTGATGTAAATTCTATCATAAATAATAACATAGATCTTGATAAATTGGGTCTCAACATTTTTACATCTGGGGGTAACACGAGTTCATTTCATCCTCCATTTACAACAAGCAGATCCTCATCACCAGATGATACATGTGGGCATGGTACACAAGTTGCTGGTATTGCAGCGGCAAAGGCAGATGCTCGCGGCGTAGTAGGAGTTGCCCCAAATGCAAGGTTATGGGCAATTAAAGTACTTGATTATAATAAACTCACCCATAGGTGCGAAGGTTCTATATCTTCTGTAATTGCAGCAATTGAGTATGTAACTAGACTCAAAGATCAGATAGATGTTGTAAACCTAAGTCTTGGTTGTAAATGCAATTCCACTGCACTGGATGACGCAATAAGTAGGTCCGTGAAGGCCAATATTACTTACGTTGTTGCCGCCGGGAACAGGAATGAGAATGCATCATCATGGTCACCTGCTAATCATAAGGATGCCAATCACCAAAAGGACGTCATAACAGTATCTGCGATGACAGACCTTGATGGTAGATGTGGTGGAAAAAGCCATGCTCAATTTGTGAGAGCAGGAGAATTTCAGGCATTTTACAAAGATGACGGGTTTGCCAAATTCAGTAACTACGGTTCAGTAGTGGACATTGCAGCCCCTGGAGTATTGATCAATTCTACTGACATTAATGGAACATACAGTCGGGACAGTGGAACGAGTATAGCCGCACCACATGTTGCAGGAGCTGCCGCATTATACAAGATATTGAATCCGACATTTTCTCCATATGATATACGGCGCGCTCTTATTAATGACGGAATTCGCAGTACTACTATTTGCGACGGCCGTAGCCATGGCTATTTTGAAACAGATTCCCATAGCGCAGGAGAACCTTTATTGTACGTAGACGAGTTGGTCAAAAAGTTAAAACAAAGATCCGATGTCATTCCTTTGCAGGTGAAACAGTTAGCCAATCCTCCAGTTATCCGGAATGTTATTTCTGAACATTTGTGTTCCTCTGTTACGAGACCACCAGTAGATGTTGTCTTTTCTATAGACAGCTCACCGAGTATGCGAGATAATGATCCAACTAATCTTCGTCTCAACTCCTCAAAATCATTTGTTGAGAAACTGAATTCTACATCAGATAGGGCGGCTATTGTAAATTGGGGTGGCAAATTGGGTTTCAAAACGGATTTGATTTCTGACTTTAATGCACTAAAGCATGATCTTGATAGAAATATTAGTGTTGCATATACAGATTATAACATAGGAGTTAATGAAGCCATTAAATCATTGGATGCAAGCCCAAGAAATTCTTCAAAAATCATAATTTTTTTATCAGATGGCCAGCATAACGGCATTAACCCTCCACCACTTCCCAATAAACCTAATTCTCCCCTTGAATACGCCAAGAGTAAGGGATACAAGCTATTTGCAATAGGATTGAATATTCCACCAGGTTCTGATGGAGAGCAACTCTTGCGAACAATGGCGGAATCGACAGGGGGTCAATATTTCTCATCTCCCTCTGCTCAAAATCTTGAAACGATATTTAATTCAATATTTGTTCAAGAAGTACAGCACTTCCAGTTTGAAAATAGCAGCCTATTCGTTAATATCAAGGGAACTGGGGGAACATCTGAACGTTCCTTACCGGTAGATAAATCCACGTCGCCTGAAGGTGTAACCTTGATCGAAACTTTTCCAAATTATGTGCTATTAAATGAGAAATCATTTTCCACTCCACCAGCAAGCATCAGCAAAAATGATGCTGGAGAAACAGTAGTAGAATGGAAGAATATTTCAAAAGGCGTAGGAAATAATGATAATAAGTTTTCTCCGGGTGAGCAATTGACGATTAGTTTTCCTATGGGATTTAATGACAAGGTAGTCAGTCAAATAACTACTCAAAACAACACTGCATCAAACTTATTCGAAAATATTAGTACAACTGCATTAAAGTTGAAGGTTCCTGTCATTGATGAACACAAATCATTTCTAAGATATCAAAGTCCAGATGGCCGGACACTAGAACAGCCTATTCCTCAAATATACATAGAATTGTATCTTAAAACATGTAAGAACCAACAAATATCGAAACTTGCTTAAATGAAACTTTCATCAGATTCCACTGCTTACCACTTATGACGACAATTACTATAAAATGGATAGAAGTATTAGTATTCTTGATATCTTGTAAGCACTATTTTTATTATTAATCCTTATATATTTCGTGACTATGATTGTTACATGAAGCCATACAAAATATTCAATTCTTATAGATATGGGTCAGTTGCAACACCAAGCGCAATTAATGCACGTGTATCATTGAAAATGGTAATGGCGATTTGTTGTACATCTCTGTTAATTCTTATACTGATGTTATCGCAAATGTCGGCAGCACAGGAAGATTCGAGCCTACTGCAAACTCCTAATTTTTCATCCTCTATTTTCTTCACTGGCAAAGCCCCTGAAATTGCATATGAAAAGCCTTTTGTATCCATATATACGGTGAGTGCAGACACAGACAATTTTACCAATAATGAGGGGCCATGTAAATCAACTAATACAACCAGTATGGAATCACAGGCGCCTGCGACGGAATATGCAAACGCCGGTACTTTACTAACCGCTCTGATACCTCTGGTATCAGACGAATATTTACAGCAACTTCCTTTCTCCGATCTTGACTCATCTCAGATTTCTCAGATAATTGTCAAGGTTCCAGCAGATAAAGCAGGACTAATACTAAGCCAAATACCAGTGGATAAACGTGAAGATATTTTGAGCCAGATACCAGCGGAAAATCGTCAAGAGATTGTGAAAAATTTAACGAAATAGTAATATCTCCATATATCGAAGGGCATGTACTGGATTGGTAACTACATGAAAAGGAGTCCTTATTATATGAAATTGGCTGGCTTTGATATCTACATACTGATGATATTCTGTTGCTGCAGTTTAGTGTTTTTGATTAGTAATCTAATTTCAATCTCGTATTCTATTGAAGTGACGGTTCCCCGTCAGAGTATAGGAGATGAACCTTTTGACTGGATCGATATTGACAGGCAGACAGCCACAGCGAAAGGAGATCCAGCCACTGACATTGTAGAGGTGACCTACTTTACTAAGGATGGAACCCTTAATTCTACTATATGGCTGATGTTTCCATTTAAAGAACTTCCTGTGGGTTACGGATTGTTTGATTATGGAATGCTAATAGATTCCGATTTTAATGAACATACGGGGCCAAATGGAATAGATTACCAACTTGAAATAAGATGGGATAATGAGACAAATACCTGGACGAGGGTGTTAACAGAATGGTCAACTTACGCTATTGGAGGAAGAATTCTTAATGAGACTAAAAACTTTACTAGTTTTTCAGGACATCACCTATTCTATATTTCAATTCCACTTGAATTGGGGGATATCTTACACTCGGACAAATTTAGAGCCGTTTATTATGCTGAATCAAAAAAAGGGTCAGGCCCATTAATCTCCGATTTTACAAAATGGATTAGTGTTCCCTCACCGGAGATAAAACTTGCGACAAATCCTGAATCGGTAAAATTAAGGCAGGGTGAGGCAAAAACTATAGAACTTTTAATTAATTCGAGTTCTCAGAGTCAGCCGAAAATGACGATATATTCTAAGAATGAGCAATCACGTCCAATGCTAGATTTTAATACTAAAAATATCACACTTCCATCTAACGGATTTGCTAGCATTCCAGTAACAATAAATGCCTCGAAAGACACTGAAGTTGCTCCTTATACAGTATCCATTTATGCAAATTCAACATTTCCATCAATTGAATTCATAAATTCTAAAGCGGGTTCTTCTCAGGGTTTACCATTACCCAAAGAGTTTAAGGGTCAAGTCAGTAACATAGAATCAAGTCTATTAGTAGATGTGGAAGAACCATTATCCCTCACAGATAAAGTAAGTGAATTTTGGAATAAGTTAGGACAACCTCTTTCATTCCTTTACGGAGTTGTTGCAGGTTTATCCCCTACGATATATAATGTTATAAAGAAGAAATTAGGAAAATGAAATATGCAATTTTCTTATTTATGTTGAATTCTATCCCTTAAAGCAGTACCATTACTAGTAATTGGAACAGGCGAATTCATAATCTAGACTAAAATTACAGTTTTTAGGTGATTTAAATCCAGTCTATCCCAAGAAGCTTATAGAATTTAGCATTCTCTGTACTTCAGGCAGATCCTTGTCGAACTTTGAAGATTCATCTCTGAAGGTAAAGAGATATGTTTTGTCATTCGATGGGGGAGAGGCTATAAAATCCATGGATCTTATAAGATGCGCCTTGTCATCATTATATGTATAGTTCAATGAAATTGAACTGAAATTTGCATTTACAGAAGAACGTGGTGACCCTTTAATGGTGAAGTTACTAAGTGATTCGTTATAGTACTTTGTCAACGCATTATTTGCGTCATTAACAGATATTGACGGATAGGTAAACAGATCATTTGTTTGGATATATGAGTCATTTCTATTTTAAGAATTTTGTCGAATTTATTAATTTTTGAGCATCAGGTAGATCTCTATTGAACTTTAATGCCTCATCTCTGAAAGTAAAGAGATAAGTTTTGTTGCTACCATCCGGGGAAACTATGAAGTCCATAGCTCGTAAAGGTCCAATATTTTGTTCGTTAAAGCTGTACAATATTGAAATAGAACTCGAATTTGCCCCAACCGACGTATGAGGGGATCCAGTAATTGAAAAATTTGAAAGCGATGAGTTATAGTAACTTGAAAGTGAATCAACTGCTTTACTCAAAGGCATTGATGGATACGCAAACAGGTCAACTGATTGAGAGTACTTATCGTCAGTATTCACTTTAGGCGAGACAAATCTTAAACTATCAGCATGTTCTTCTACATTCCAATTAGAAGGATATCGAGTTTTTATTCCAACTGTAGAGTTTTCGTATGTTTGATATTCTCCTTCATTAGATACTGTCAGATTATTACTCTGCCCCGATTGTGTTTTTTTCGCGCCAGCAGTTATCAAGGATTCATTTGATATTGCGAAAGTTTTATTGACTGCACGACCTTGATCAAGATATTTTTTATTTATTTCTTCAAAAGTATTGTTTTCACTTTTGGGATTAGTTTTGACTAGACCAGACTTTGCACCGATAACATTGGAACTTTTTCCCAAGTCATTAATCTTGAAAGATTTTATGATTTTGTCTGCCACAGGTAAATACGAATCAAATTTGTCTTGTTCAGCCACATATGCCACAGTGTAGACTTTGCCATGTGAAAATGTCCAGATTCTTAAGATTTTCTCCGTCTTTCCTTCAGCTGAGAAGTCTTTTTGGTTTTTAGTCTTTAGGAATGTGTATATGGCGATGTAATCGCTGAGATTTCCCGAAATCGTAGATTGTGATTTATTGAGAAGTTGAAATTGCTCCCTTGAAGAATTTCTATCTTTTATGTCACTGTCCACATATTTTCCCAATTGAGTATCTTGAGACTCTAAATTATTTCTGCGTATTTCTACATATATCTTATCCTTTTCCTTTACTAATTGGAATCCATTTTTTAAAATCACTGGTTTCCAGTCAGATGGCCGTTCTAGAGTTACTCCAATCTTACCGTTAGTATACGGTTCTGAACCAGAGGATGCGTTGAACCCTTTCTCAGTTGTGCCAATCACATAGTTATAATTCAGTGATAAAACGATAATATACACCAGGATTACAGCTGCAAGACATAATAAAATACTAAATTTTTCCAACTGAACCATTTATGGATAAAAGATAAATGCAGATGTTAATAAAAATATGTTCAAAGCTAATTGTGATCATAAATCAGAATCCCCAAGACCTGAATTAGCACTTTGTCTTATGACGCGATTGAGCTCCTTCTTTTTAGATCCAAACAGAGGGTACATTTAACGAGCATTAATAAAAAAGTAAGCAGGGCTGTTCCAACTTAAAAAATTACAAGATTTAAATTCCATTCTATCGCAATTGCAACTGCATCGGTAAACCAAATTATATCTATCAATGATACTAGACAAAGGATTGTAAATTTACTACTTAACGGGGAAGTATTCGATAAATGGTTGCTAGGTGCTTCTGGTTTGAGAGAACATAGAGGTAACCATCCAGGTCAATCTCCATGTCTGTGACCTTCCCAAATCCTTTCGCAAAAATTACATCATTCATCTCATTAACATTATCTGCAATTTTGTCTGATAATTTACCTATCAAGTTTAAATTAATTCTTTGTTCATCTAAATTGAAATCATAAATATTTCCATAATTGGCATCACCAGCAAGCAAATCATTTTTGTATTCGGGACCATATTTTTCGCTATCAAGAAATTTTATTGCAGATGGAGCCACTGGGTTCAGCCACACAAACTCAGGAGAACTGTACTTTCCACGACCATCGAAACTTTCTAGATCTTTTGGATCTAAATTAAGGGGACCTTTATTTTCTATATCAGGTTGCCAAAATCCCTGAACTTTAGCCCAACCACTATTGAAGCCTGGAAGGACTAGATTCAATTCATCCCCAAAGTTAGGACCATTTTCCGAATCCCACATATTTCCCGTTAATGGATCCCAGTCGATTCCAAAGCTGTTTCGTATCCCGTAGGCATAGTAAAGATTAAGCGGAAATGAATTTCCTAGTGTTTGATTGGCCATTGGTTTGCCATATTGGTTTACCGCCATGATCCCACTTCTTCCATCCGGCGCAAGACCATCTTGAAAATTTTGAGTCTTTGTCTCGTATTGCTTGTACCTGAACGTACCATCCAAATCACCAATAGTAAGGTAGATATTCTTGTCCGGACCGATCCCTACCACACCGCCTGCATGACGTGGACCGGGTAGGGCTGGTAAATCGAGTAATAATCTGGGATTAATTAACTTGTTATTTACAAGATCATAACTGTACAACCTGTTACCAAGTGGAGTCATTGGATTTATAGTAACATCATCCCCATCTTTTTTATGAGATTCAGTGAAATATAGAAATATAGTAATAGTTTCCTTCGTATTATTTGTGGCAGCAACACCAAGCAATCCTCTATACCCATCCGTTGCTACATTTACGTCTAAAAGTGGTCCAGACTCTATACCATTCTTAATCCTATAGACTTTTCCGTTATCCCTATCTAGTAAAAGAATATCATCCGGTCCTACAAAAGTCATGCTCGATGGTTCAAACTTTCCTGCAAAAACCTTTTCGATTGTGAAGTGAGAGTTAATCATGGTCGGCTCAGCCTGAACAAAGCTCAAGAGAGCTAAATGTAATTCTAATATGATAAATGCAGGTATCGCGAGCTTCCTTATGCACTTACTTAACATTGCAAAGTAAGGATATTTCTAGACGCTATAAAGTCATCGCAGGCAATAAATCTCATCCAGTGACAGCTTTGCTCGTCATTGTTAACATAATTGTCAATCATAAAGTTAGTTTGGAGACGTTAATTCATACAGTACTGTCAAATAATCTGCAACGGTATGCTACATGGTCAAGGTCAAAATTCAATGAATTGTATAAGTATTTGTCTTCAGTTAAGTATTCAATGCTAAACAGCTGTGTAAATTTAATTACTTTCTATACTCGATGTAGATAGCAATGAATACCAAGAAATACCAGTCAAGGAACAAAAGTAACAAGAAATAGCAAAGAACCAATCCAAGAATTGTCTGATTAAGTGAAGCCTCGAAAAAGCGGGCTAGGTATACGCAAAAATTTGATACGTATCAAGAAGAATGCCCCGCATCGTAGTTGTCGATAGCAAAGTCGAGTGAAAAGGTAAATGCCGGGTGACTCAAACCAGACTCCTCGGATAATAAATGGCAAATAAGAAGCGTGAATTACCTGAAGGGATCTTATTCAGCAGAGACAGGTCGATACAGGTCAATTGGGCGAATGGGTTTAGTCGAGTTAAAATTGTACAACCTGGTCTGTGCTTGAAAATTTGAAAATTATTATTATAATTATATTCTCTGCAAATTTTCTTAACAGACACTTGACTATTACTAGAATCTCAATACAGTTGGTTTATTAAGATCAATCAACTTTCAAATTTGAACATGAATTCGAAAGTTAGAAGCTTCTCAACTTACTTTTTGATCTCAGCTTTGTCACTAGGTTTACTAGCATCGTATATAAGTTCACATAGTAATGTGGTATCTAACGCACAGACAGATCCTTATCGCTTATCAAGTGCTCAAGAAAAAGATGCCTATATAGTCTATGTCAAACAAAAACTAAAACAAGATTCAGAATGTCAGCCCGGATTAGCATTAGGACAGCTGAAAAAACAGAAAATTGTCCCATCTGAGAATTTCTTGTGCAATCCTGGATTAGAGAACATGAAAAACAAACTACAAACCGAACAGGCTAATGGTGTGACTAACGATAAGAAGACAAGTAAATTAGAAAGTAATATTGAGAAGAAACAGAACAAATTAAATGCTAAATTTGACAAAATAAGGGAAAAGTTGGAAAAAGCGATATCAGAAAATGAAGGAGAAAAACCAATCCCACAGGAGGAAAAGAATAAGGTTGATGAACAAGATAAGAAGGATGTTCAACAACACGAGTCCCAGACAGGTGATAATTGTAGAAGTGGTAATGTTCTAGACGGAGCATCAAATCAACCAGACCTTAAGGTCTTGGCAGACTGTCAGGAAGCAACTGGAGAGGTGATGCATACTAAAAAGATGAATGATGGAGATTACAAATTCTTTCTGGATGTTGATGACAAATATAAGGACCTAGTAAATGACAAAAATAATGAAAAAACTGAAGGATTTCTGGTTGTTGAAGTTGTTCCTAAGGATCAGGATATAAGTACTGTAGAGCTTCCCAAAGAGGGCGACAAAGTAGATATCCATGGCGCATGGGTCACTGATGAAAAGAAAGGATGGCATGAAATACATCCAACCTGGGTGGTAACAAAACAATAACCTAACTTAATTTAATAACCTGATCTCACTATTTTTAGATGCAAGTCTAAGACGTTCTGCGAACTAGAGACTAAAACTGGTACACAATATACCGATAATTAATAGTGAGTGTAAAATTGCTTTGAACCAAATTAAAAGTTTGAGGTGAAAACTATATTATTAGGTATTTCGAACTGATAATACGTGTTTAACGGGAACCTGCGGGTAATTGTTACACTTGGCTTGTTCCTAATTTTGGACTTGGCAATTCCGTACTACTATGTTTTTGCAGTGAATCAAACCGTGGAAAAAACACCGGTACCATATAACAATACGACTGCCGGCACTCCACCTAATTCTACGGGAATAATGCAGAATACTTCAGGAATTATTGATGATGCAATTGACGCAATTAAAAATTCGGTAAGCTCATTTTTTAAAAAATAGCTAAATACCAAAGTCATTCAGAGGAGTGAGCGAAGAGAATCTATCAGTCTACAATTGAGTATTTTTACAAATAAACTTTGGATTATAAATAACAAGGTTGAGCAAATTGTCTTGAGATGGAATCATAGTGCTTCGGTACTGATACCTGAAATGGTCCAGTAGCCTAGTCAAATTACAGATTAGTTTTACTTATCTCTACGGACTATTGGAATGCCTAATAATGATAGTAGTAGAAACCATCGACATATTTGGTGCAAGTATGATATGACCATCGTCATTTCTTAGTCTAGTGTATAATAATCCAATATCAAAAATTAT
>Ga0065715_10089169_pt1 | contig 13186 bp, 9 predicted proteins | sample MisBulReplicate1_FD_59102 | JGI IMG/M metagenome (GOLD analysis project Ga0065715, IMG submission 59102) | Miscanthus rhizosphere microbial communities from Kellogg Biological Station, MSU, sample Bulk Soil Replicate 1 : eDNA_1 v2 (version 2) | ecosystem: Host-associated > Plants > Roots >...
TGCTGTTTTGGGAAATTCTCGGCGTCTCAATTGTTCTCTCAATCGCCCAAAGTTTCTGGGCGGGTTTGCGCCAATGGATGCGACACATGTGGCCAATTTTTACCGCTGCAATCCTGTTACTCGGCCTTTGGGATATGATTACGTCGGGCTTCCATTTGCTTCCGCTGCCGTACTTTCCCGGACCTGCGGCGGTTTTGCGCAGTTTGATTAACGATCGCGGACTTTTGGCCGATAGCACCTGGCACTCGCTGGCTTTACTCTTAAGTGGCTACACGCTCGGCGTGATCGTCGGACTTGTTAGCGGAGTGTGCATCGGGTGGTCCACTTCAGTCCGCTATTGGGGAATGCCACTGCTCAAAGTTGTGGGGCCGATTCCAGCCACGGCATGGATCCCTCTTGCGATGGTAGTCGCTCCTTCGGCGATCGTGTCCGCAGCGGGGTTAATCGCGCTCGCGGTGTGGTTCCCCGTCACAATGTTGACTGCGTCCGGGGTTTCCAATACCCGGGCGTCGTACCTTGATGTGGCTCGAACGCTCGGCGCCGGACGCGCATATCTCATCTTTCGGGTCGCGATTCCAGCTGCGGTTCCGAACATTTTCATCGGGCTATTCATGGGTCTCGGTGCATCGTTTCTAACTCTCGTGGTCGCCGAGTCTGTGGGAGTTAAATCTGGTCTCGGTTGGTACGTCAGTTGGGCGCAAGGCTGGGCCGAATACGGCAAAGTCTTCGCCGCCCTCGTCATAATGGCGGCCTTCTTTTCCACCGTCATGACTTTGCTCTTCAAACTGCGCGATCGAGTGCTTGTTTGGCAGAAAGGAATGATCAAATGGTAGCAATTGCCGCGGGCACGGAAGCCTCCTCGCTTCGCGTTGCCGACCTCAGCAAAAGCTTTGCTGTGCCCGGTGATCCCTATGCGCGCCAACTGGTGTTGGATGGTATCTCGTTCTTGCTCGCCGCCGGCGAATTGGTTTCGTTAATCGGACCGAGTGGCTGCGGTAAGTCGACGCTACTTCGTCTGATTGCCGGCCTGGATTCTCCGGATTCGGGTGAACTCTTCGTTGGATCTGAGGCAATCATCAGCCCAAGCGCGGAACGCGGCCTCGTTTTTCAAGACCCGAACTTGTTTCCATGGCTGACCGTCCGGCGCAATATGGAGGCCGGCCTCGTCGCGCGCGGTGTACTCCACGAAAAACGCCATGAGGTCGAAGAGTTCATGCGCCTTGTCGGCCTTGAGGGATTTGCTAATGCCTATCCTCATCATCTTTCCGGCGGCATGGCCCAGCGAGTGGCATTAGCGCGAGCGCTCATCAATCATCCGAAAGTTCTCCTGCTCGACGAGCCACTCGGCGCGCTCGACGCCTTTACCCGGATGCGGATGCAGGACGAAGTGCTGCGGCTCTGGCAGGCGCGACGCACTACCATGTTCCTCGTCACCCATGACATTGACGAAGCCATCTACATGAGTGACCGCATCATGATCATGACACCGCGCCCGGGTAGAATAGATCAAATCATTCCGATTACTCTTGATCGTCCACGCGACCGCAGCAGCTCTGACTTTTTTCGCTTACGAAGCGATATTCTCGAGCTTCTCCACTTTGCCGGTAGTCCAAATGAATGAGGCCGTGGCCTGTTCGAATTACTATTTCCGTGCGAGGTGAAAAGGAAGACAACAGACCTTCAGAAGGAACAAGGGTTTCACCATAACGTTTACGTAGTTTTGTTGCGCGACGCCGTCGCGAAGCATCCTTCCATTTTGCGGCTGAATCCCAAACGCGACCCGCTGAAGCCATGCGTTTACGTCGGCATGACAGGAATTCCAGTCGATCACAGGTTCGAAAATCACAAAAACGGCTATAAATCGGCTTGGGTCGTTAGGAAATATGGCGTGCGGCTGATGCCAGAGCTGTACGAACATTTAAATCCGATGCCGTTTGATGCAGCGGTTCAGATGGAACTGGAATTGGCTGAAGATTTGAGAGCTGCCGGATATACAGTCACGGGCGGACACTAAGAAAGTCTGATTCGCGTCTTCTTCAGCGAATGGCACAACCCATAGTGACCGCTGCCTTGGAATGGCACAAGCGCCAGGAAGCAGCCAAGCACTCTTGAAAGCCGCGAGCGATGACGAAACCGGCGGATTCGAACTGCCGATACGAAAAAAGTGACGTGAAAAAGAAGATTCGACTCACGTCTTAATCCGCGAAAATTTGCGGATAAGAACGTAGAACACCGGCGTGAGAAAGATGCCGAAAAGCGTCACTCCCAGCATTCCCGCGAAGACGGTTGTCCCGAGCGCCTGACGCATCTCGGCGCCAGCTCCACCGCTCAACATCAGTGGTGCCACACCCGCGATGAATGCGAAGGAGGTCATCAGGATCGCGCGCAGCCGTAGCTTGCTCGCCTCAATAACAGCGGCCATCGCATCCTTGCCGGTATCCTGGATTTGCCTGGCGAATTCGACAATGAGGATGGCGTTTTTGCACGCGAGGCCGACGAGCACAACGAAACCGATCTGGGTGAAGATATTATTATCCATGCCCCGCAACAGCACTCCGGCCAGAGCAGACAGAATGCACATGGGAACAATAAGGATGATGGCAAATGGCAGCGCCCAGCTTTCATATTGCGCCGAGAGCGTGAGGAAAACGAAAAGCACGCATAGCGGGAAAATAAACAAGGCGGTGTTCCCTGCCAGAATCTGCTGATAGGTCAGGTCGGTCCATTCGAAGCTCATGTTTTGCGGAAGGATCTTTCGACAGAGATCCTGGATGATCGCAATCGCCTGGCCGGTGCTGGTCCCCGGCGTGGTTTCGCCGGACACATCCGCTGCGTTGTAAAGATTATACCGGGTAATGGTGCCGGGGCCGAGGCGCTCCTCGACCGAAGCCAGAGTGCCCAGGGGAACCATCTGCCCGGCCGTGTTCCGCGTCTTGAGTTTGAGGATATCAGCCGGAGTCACGCGGAACTTGCTGTCCGCCTGAGCGGTCACCTGAAACGAGCGACCGAGATACGTGAAGTCGTTCACATAGGCCGAACCGAGATAGATTTGAAGCGTGTCAAAAACATTGGTTAGCGGCACGTCCATGCTCTTGGCCTTCGCGCGATCCACGTCCACGTACATCTGCGGTTGGTCGGCGCGAAAGCTTGAATAAAGACCCACTAAACTTGGCTGCTGGTCGCCCGCGGCAGTGAGTTCCCGAGCGGCCGCCTCGAGTTGCTCATAATTTCCACCGCTGCGATCCTGCAACATCAGGCGGAAACCGCCGGTGCTGCCCACCCCCTGGATTGGCGGAGGGCCAAAAGCCAGGACAAGGGCCTCCGGAATTTCGTTGAACCTCGCGCGCAAGTTGCCAAGAATCTCAGTGGACGATTTGCGATGTCCAAACTCGTCGAGAATCACGAAGATAGTACCCATATTGGACTGACTGCTCCCCGCCAGGGCTGAAAAGCCATTAATAATGAGGTTGTTTTTGACGCCTGGACTTTCCTTTAAAATGCCAAGCACCTTTTTGGTGACGGTCTCGGTGCGTTCCAGCGACGCGGCATTCGGCAACTCGCAGGCCACAATGAGATAACCCTGGTCTTGCGCGGGAATGAACCCCGACGGAACGCTTTTAAAGCCGAGCCCCGTCAAGGCCAGGAGAGCAAGATAGACGACAGCACAGATCGCCAGCTTGCGGACGAGACTCCCGACTGCCTTGCCGTAACCGTTCGCTGTCCGATCAAAGACGGCATTGAAGCCGCGAAAGAGCCAGCCGAGCGTCGCGTCGAGCACTTTGGTCAACCAATCCCGTGATGCACCGTGACTACGCAGGAGGAGCACGCCAAGAGCGGGGCTCAGAGTCAGTGAATTGAACGCGGAAATGGCGGTCGAAACAGCAATCGTCAGCGCGAATTGCCGAAAAAATTGGCCGGTGATGCCGCTGATGAACGCTGTCGGAATGAATACCGCGGCGAGCACGAGCGCCACCGCAATGACTGCTCCACCGACCTCGCTCATCGTCTGCCGCGCAGCATCCCGTGGCGACAGGCCGCGGCTTAGCTTAAGTTCGATGGCCTCCACGACCACGATGGCGTCGTCCACCACGATACCGATGGCAAGCACAAGCCCGAAGAGCGAGATCGTATTGAGGGAAAATCCAAACAGCGCCATGGCAGCAAAGGTGCCGATGAGCGAGACAACCACAGCGGCGAGCGGGATGATTGTCGCACGCCAACTTTGGAGGAAAAGGAGCACGACCAGCGCTACGAGAAGAACCGCCTCGAGGAGCGTGTGTCCTACAGCGCGGATCGACTCCTCCACGAAGATTGTCGTGTCATAGACGATCTTGTAATCCACACCGGGTGGGAAGTTCTTCTTTAACTCCTCCATCGTCTTGCGAACGGCTTTCGCGGTCCCAATGGCGTTGCTACCGGGAAGTTGGTAAATACCAATCGACGCGGAGGGGCGGCCGTCCAGCGTGCTGGTGACGGCGTAGCTCTTGGCCCCAACTTCGACTCCGCCTATATCGCGCAGCCTCACGATCTCGCCGCGCGCCCCGCGCTTGACGACGATGGCGGCAAACTCCGCTGGATCAATCAGCCGGCCCTGCGCATTAACAACATATTGAAATTCCGTTCCCGTTGGCGTCGGCGGCTGGCCGACGATGCCCGCCGCGACCTGCTTGTTCTGTTCCTGAATCGCCTGCACCACATCCGTGGCCGTCAGGCCGAGAGAGGCGAGTCTGTTGGGGTTCAGCCATACTCGCATCGAATATTCGTAGCCGAAAAGGCTCGTGCTCCCGACGCCATTGACGCGCGCAATCCGATCTTTGACCTGTAACAGGGCATAATTTCCGAGGTAAAGTTCGTCGCGGCTGTTGTCAGGTGAGACGATGTTCACAAACAGAATCATTGACGGCGATTGTTTGTTCACGGTGACGCCTGTCCGCCGCACCTCTTCTGGCAGTACTGGCAGCGCAAGGTTGACCCGGTTTTGAACGAGCACCTGGGCGGTATCGAGGTTCGTCCCGAGCGCGAAAGTGATCGTGAGCGAATAAGAACCGTCGCTCGAGGATTGCGATGACATGTAGAGCATCTTCTCGACGCCATTGACCTGTTGCTCGATCGGCGCGCCGATTGCCTCCGCCACGGTTTGCGCGTTGGCCCCGGGATAACTTGCCGACACATTGACCGTGGGCGGCACGATGTCAGGATATTGCGACACCGGCAGCGTCATCAGCGCGATGCCACCAACAAGCATGATGACGATCGAGAGCACCGTCGCGAAGATCGGACGATCAATGAAAAAGTGACTGATGTTCACTGCGCGCGGTTTCGTTCCGCTGCCTGCTTCTCAATCGGAACTGGTTTGGGATCGACTTTCTCACCCGGACGCGCTTTCAGCAGACCGTCTACGACCACTCGTTCGCCGGCGGCCAGCCCCTTGCGGATCACCTGCATGCCGCCGTTCAGTGTGCCGAGTTCCACGGGACGGAAGGCTGCTATGTTATCCTGGCCGATAACAACAACCAATTTCTCCCCCTGCATGCTGATCACCGAGCGCTGCGGCACAAGCACGGCCTGATAGGAAGCGCCAGCCGGGATGCGCAGCCGAACGAATAGTCCCGGCCCGAGCAGGCCGTTCTCAAAATCAAAGACGCCGCGAATACGAATCGTACCCGTCTCGGGATCCACTCTATTATCCAAAAAGTCGATGTAACCGGTGTGGGAAAAATCCTTCTCGTCTTGCAATGAAAGCTGAATCGGCACCTTCACTTTGTCCTCGTCACCGGGAAGAACTTTTTTGAAAGCGTAATAATAACGGGTGTAGCGCAGCAGAGAACGTTCATCTACATCCGCATAGGCGTAGACCGGGTTCATCGACACGATCGTCGTCAGCGGTTTTTCAGTCTGAGGGGAAACCAGGTTGCCTACGGTGATATTGGCGAGACTTGCGTGGCCATCGATTGGCGAAGTGATCCTGCAAAATTCCAGTTCAAGCCTGACACGTTCCAGCGCCGCGCGAGCTGTCAAAAGCGCGCCTTGGGCCTTCAGGAAGGAGGCGCTGCTTTTGTCAAAGTCTCCGGCGGATGTCGCACCTCTTTCGCGAAGCTGCTTGGCCCGATCGTATTCCGCGGTCGCCAGTTTCATGGAAGAGTCGGCCTGGTCGTATTCGCCCTGGGCGCGATCTTGCTCCGCCTGATACGGGCGCGGATCGATTACGAACAATACCTGTCCCTTCTTGACCATATCGCCGTCGTCGAACTTCACTTCCGTGAGATAGCCGCTGACTCTCGGACGCACCTCAACCGTGCCCAAGGGTGCGAGGCGACCGGTGTATTCATCCCAATCTTTCACCTCACGCTGTTCGGCTGCGGTCACGGTGACCACCGGCGGCGGCAGCTCGACCGCCTTTTTTTCTTCTCCGCAAGCGGCAAGTAGCGCCACCGCCAAAATTCCCAAAGGAAGGCTCATTTTTACTTGCGTGGATTTCCAGACAAAACCATGCTGAAACTTGGGGATGCTCCACGCGTGACTGACTGACCGGTCGACGATATCGCGAATTTTAACAGATTCGTATGCCATCTCGATAAAAGAGCCAGGACCGTTTAAGTTGGTACAACATAGGTTGTCAAACATATCGACTGGCGCGAAGTGAAACTCGGGTCACTGCTGATCTGCCAGATTGTGATTTACCAACAAAATAGCAACGAGATCTATGGCGACTTCTCGTTTTCGGATATTCTTTGCAGTTTCTGCTACCGCATCGCCGTGCGTGACGAGGTTGCTTTTCAAATGAACGGAATAAACACCAATGTTCGCACTTCCAATTTTGAACCATGCGAAAGCGAACCCCCGTGGCGGGTGATCGGTCAGAAGTTCTCCGGCGACTTTAGAGGTGTAAAAGTGTCCAAGAAGTGTCCAAGCAAACTTTTCGACGAATTATAGAAAACCGCAATTTAAGAGGGAGCCGGCAGTCGGATTCGAACCGACGACCTGCTGATTACAAATCAGCTGCTCTACCAGCTGAGCTATGCCGGCGTTTACCCTCGTAGAGTAGGCTGAAAAAATCGCGCACGAAAGTCCGTTCTGCCCGCTTTTTCTGCCCACCTTGCATTCATTGAACGAGCAGACATTGAGGGAGAATCATCAATTCGGAAGCGGCCTAATTCAATTCGGGTTTGTGCTCGCGCGCTCGACGTCCCAGATATAACGTTTTTTGAGTCGGAGGAATTTTGATGGCCGATCCAAAGGAGACAATATCGTCGTCACCGCGACGGCCGCCGGAAGGCGCGATTCCGGTGAAGCTCAAGGTAAACGGGAAGGATTACGATCTGCGAATCGATCCGCGCACGACACTGCTCGATTGTCTCCGCGAACATTTGCATCTCACGGGATCGAAAAAGGGATGCGACCACGGGCAGTGCGGCGCCTGCACGGTGCACATCAATGGGAGACGGATGAACTCGTGCCTCATCTTTGCCGCCATGCACGAAGGCGATGAAATCACCACGATTGAAGGTCTCGGCCAGCCGGAAAATCTCAATCCAATGCAGGCGGCGTTTTTGTCGCATGACGCTTATCAATGCGGCTATTGCACTTCTGGTCAGATCATGTCGGCCACGGCGTTGTTGAAGGAACCATGTGGGCCGGCTGACGCGGACGTGAAAGAGTGCATGAGCGGGAACATTTGCCGTTGCGGCGCGTATCCAAACATTGTCGCAGCGATTCAAAGCGTGCGCCAAAACAAGGAGAAATCGGCGTGAAAACTTTTGAGCTCACCCGCGCCATCGATGGCGCGCAGGCGATTGCATCAGCCGCGAAATCCAAAACGGCGCAACAAGGCGCGGACATCCGCTTCATTGCCGGCGGCACGACGCTGATCGATTTGATGAAGTTGAATGTCGAGACGCCGCAGAAACTCGTCGACGTGACTCGTCTCCCGCTGGACAAGATCGACAATCTTCCAGATGGCGGTTTGTCGATTGGAGCGATGGTGCGCAATTCGGACCTTGCTCATCATCCGCTGGTGCAAAAAAATTACCGCGTTCTTTCCGAGGCGATTTTGAGCGGCGCGACCGTGCAGCTCCGAAACATGGCAACCACCGGCGGCAATTTGCTGCAACGAACCCGCTGCATGTATTTCCGGGATACCGCGATGCCGTGCAACAAACGCGAGCCGGGATCCGGGTGCGCCGCGATTACTGGACTCAATCGCGGCCTGGCGATTCTCGGAACGAGCGAACATTGCATCGCGACCAATCCCTCCGATATGAACGTGGCGCTGGCCGCGCTCGAAGCGACGATTCACATCCGCGGCCCGAAAGGCGAACGCAGTATTCCCATCGCCGATTTTCATCTGCTCCCTGGAAACACGCCCCATCGCGAAACGGTTTTGGAACCGGGCGACCTGATTACGCATGTGACATTGCCGCCACCGGCGCCGGGCAGTCGTTCGCTCTATATTAAATTGCGCGATCGCGCGTCGTATGAATTCGCGCTCGCTTCTGCGGCCGTTGTGGTGACGAACTCGGGCGGAAAGATCACGCGTGCGCGTGTTGCGCTCGGCGGCATCGGCACGAAGCCGTGGCGATCGCCGGAGGCCGAAGCCGAATTAACGAACCAATCAGCCAGCGAGGACGTGTTTCGTAAGGCGGCGGAGGCGGCGCTGCGCAACGCGAAACCGCAAAGTCAAAACGGCTTCAAAGTGGAACTGGCCAAACGCTGTCTCGTGTATGCGCTAAAAGCTGCGACGCAAGCTGCCTAACGAAAGATCGACATGCCACAGCAAACCGCGAGCCCATCGCCGATCGGCCAAAAGACACCGCGCGTTGATGGTCTGCTTAAGGTCAGCGGCCAAGCCATGTATGCGACCGATTTTCATTTTCCTGATCTGCTCTACGCCGTTCCGGTCGAGGCAACGATCGCCAGCGGCAAGATCGACAACCTCGATACCGCTGCGGCCGAGAAAATGCCGGGCGTGCACGCCATTTTTCATCGCGGGAACATCGGAAAGATTTTTCGTTCGACGCTCGGATCCGGCTTTGACGGTATTGTCGATGAACGGCGGCCGCCGTTTGAGGACGATGTGATTCGTTATTATGGGCAATACATTGCGCTTGCAGTCGCCGACACATTCGAACAGGCGAAAGCTGCCGCCGACGTTGTCCGTGCGACTTACATCAAGGACAAATACAATGTCGATGTTGATCTAAAACCCGACGACGAACCTGACGTCGTTGAGACATCGTTCCAACCGACGAAGCGACTCGAAAGTGAACGCGGAGATCCGGACGGCGCTTTCGCCGATGCGCCGGTGAAAGTCGATCAGACTTACGTCACGCCAACTGAAACGCATAACCCGATCGAGCTTCAGGCGACGACAGCGATGTGGGACGGCGACACGTTAACGATTTACGAAGAGTCGCAGGGAATCTTCAACCTCCGCGGCGTGCTGGCGCAGATGTTCGGATTGCCGAAAGAGAATGTGCGTGTCGTGACGAAATTTGTGGGCTCCGGTTTCGGGAGCAAGCTTTGGCCGTGGACACACTGTCCGCTCGCGGTGGCGGCGTCGCGCCAGCTGGGAAAACCGGTGAAGCTCGTGCTCAGTCGCCGGATGATGTTCCAATCGGTCGGGCACCGACCTCGCACGCAGCAACGCGTTCGCCTCGGCGCTACGACCGACGGAAAACTCGTTTCCCTCCACCACGATTACGTCAATCATCAGGGGCTACTTGATGGCTACCTTGAAGATTGCGGCGAAGCGACGCCGTTCCATTACAGTGTTTCCAATCTTCGCGTTCACTTCGGCCGTGCCCGGCGGAATGTCGGCTCGCCGACAGCGATGCGTGGACCCGGCGCGGTACCCGGGCTCTACGCCACAGAGTCGGCCATGAACGAGTTGGCCGATCAACTCAAGATCGATCCGGTCAAGTTGCGCGTGCTCAACGAACCGAAAATCGACGAGTCGTTAGGCATACCATTTTCCTCACGACATTATGTTGAATGTCTCGAGCTTGGCGCGGAAAAATTCGGCTGGGCCAAACGCACGCCGGAAGTCGGCTCGATGAAACGTGAAGGATTGATTCTGGGATGGGGTTTCGCCGGCGCGGCGTGGGTTGCGGCGCGATTTCCGGCCGAAGCAAGTGTCCAGCTTCGCGATGACGGCAGTGCGCGCGTTGCATCTGGAACGCAAGACATCGGCACTGGCACGTACACGATTCTCGCACAACTGGTCTCCGAAAGGACCGGCGTGCCGCTCGATAAAGTGGAAGTCATATTGGGCGATACATCGCTTCCGGAGGGCCCGATCTCCGGTGGTTCGATGGTCACTGGTTCGATGGTGCCTGCGGTGTTTGCCGCCGCAGATAATGCGGTCGCATCGCTGCTTACGGTCGCGACGAAAACGCCTGGATCTCCTTTTGAGAAACGTACGTCCAAGGATCTGTCGTTCGGTAACGGGAAAGTTTTTGTGACAGCCGACGGCCCCGGCAAAGGCGTTCCCTTCGCGGAAGTGTTGAAGCGAGCGAACATCCGCCTCGTGCCCGGCCACGGAAAAGCCGAAGCGACCTTCGGTATTCCAAAACCGAAATTCTCCACGCATTCATTCGGCTGCCATTTTGCCGAAGTGACATGGCAACCCGAGATCGCGCGGCTGCGCGTGAATCGCGTTGTCACCGTGATTGATGCCGGACGCATTATTAATCCGCTGGCTGGGCGTAACCAAATCGAAGGCGCCATCGTGATGGGGATTGGAATGGCGCTTTTGGAGGAGACTCATTACGACCCGCAAAACGGTGCGCCAATGAACAGCAACCTGGCCGACTACATGATGGCGGTAAATGCAGATGTTCCCTCGGCAATCGACATCCACTTTCTGGATTATCCCGACAAAGAGATCAACGAACTCGGAGCGCGCGGCATTGGGGAGATCGGCCTGGCCGGCATTGCCGCAGCCATTACCCACGCCACCTACCATGCCACCGGTGTCCGCGTGCGCGAATTGCCGATCACGATCGAGAAATTGATTTGAAAAATATCTACGACGTTTTGCGCGCGGTGAACGCAAACGCCTAACGAACACTTTTGCGCTCTCGACGCCGGTCTGCGGAGGATAATCAAAGCTATCGCCGGCCGAGGCAATTTCTTGATTCGTGCGAACGATCCCCGGGAGCACACACTGCACAGGCACCGGAATTTTCACTGTATCTCGAACGAGGGATTGTGAACAACCTCCGGAGTGGCAGTGGAAAATCTCGCCAACGCGAAATAGCAGGCTCCCTCACGGGCGCGAATGGTTACGCATGAAAATGAACGCATATCGAGGCGACTTTGAAGGGTCTATGTTGCCGTACTCAGCAAGTGACGCGAAGGCCCCGGCTGAGACCGATCGTGGCATGAGCAACCCCATTCTTGCAAGGGGCGATTCAGCGAGTGGCACTGTCGGAGCATCCGTCCGTCCACCTTTCCCGCTCCGGACCCTGATGATTTGCTTCACGATCTGGCTCATCGCCACGCAAGCTATGATTTTCGATCACGCTAAATTTGTTGAGCGGGCTCAGTTACTCGAGCAAGCGGCTCGGTCATTTGGCGCTCCGCAAGTGGTGGTCCCGACCGAACGGCCATCCCATTCATCGAGCGGCACAGAACTGCAGAGATTGTGAAAATGACAAACTGCGAACCAATCAACTCCGCATTTACCATGTTCAATTCGGTAGGAGCAAAGAGATGATCGCAATCTCAATCGTGTGTGTACTTCTTATTTGCCTCTTTCGGCTCGATCTCAACGAGGTTAGCTCGAAGAGTTAACCTCGAAACCCGCCGGTCGAACAAACAACAATGCAGATTAAGTAACACAGTGACGAAAGAGAAATGAAAATACGGCGATTTTCTCACTTTCTCTGCATCGCATTATTGCTGTTGAGCTGCCGTGCGCTGTCGGCGCAGAGTGAAAAGGGTCGAGTGCGAAATATTGTCCTCGTTCACGGTGCCTGGGCAGATGGTTCAGGTTGGAAAGGTGTTTACGACATTCTCGTCAAGGATGGATATAATGTCAGCCTCGTTCAGGAACCAGAGACCTCGTTTAAAGAAGATGTCGCTGCGACGAAGCGCGTTATCGCCTTACAAGATGGGCCGTGCGTGTTGGTTGCTCATAGCTATGGCGGCGCTGTGATTACCGAAGCGGGCAACAACCCAGTGGTTGCTGGATTGGTTTACATCGCTGCTCATATGCCAGACGCTGGAGAGAATGAAGCTGACGACGGAAAGCAATTTCCGAGCGATCTCAGCAAGTCAACTGCGATAAAGAAGACGGCAGACGGTTTCACTTACCTCGACCCAGCACAGTTTCACGAGTACTTCGCAGCCGACCTGCCTGCTGAGCAGGCTGCTTTCATGGCGCGATCACAAGTGTTCAACTTGGCCGAAAATTTCAAAGCAGTGATCACGACAGCGGCGTGGAGAAGCAAGCCGAGCTGGATGTTAGTCGCGACGAAAGACAGAACCATCAACCCCGACCTCGAACGGTGGTATGCCCAACGAGCGAAGAGTCGCAAGGTCGAAGTCTCTGGCGCCAGTCACGCTGTTTACGTCTCCAGGCCGAAGGAAGTTGCAGCTCTGATCGAAGAAGCAGCAACGCACGCTCGTTAGAAAACCTTGTAATCGCCGGCGCTCTCATGATGGTTGATAGCGGACAGATAACAGATAAACAAGGAGATGCTTGTGAGTGATCGACAAATGGCGGTTCGCGGAGAGAAAACTCAATCGCCTAACGGCAGCAAACCGGAAGAATTCGATGTTGTGATTCTCGGCGGGGGCACCGGATCGACAATCGCGGCATGGACCTTTGCCGCGCAAGGGCAGCGTGTCGCAGTCATCGACCGCAAATATGTTGGGGGATCGTGTCCCAACATCGCCTGCCTACCGAGCAAGAACATTATTCACAGTGCGAAGGTTGCATCGTACGTCCGCAGAAGTAAAGAGTTCGGCATCGCTAGAGATAGCGTCACAGTCGATATGCTTGCCGTCCGTGACCGCAAGCGCCGGATGGTATCGGGCTTGAACGAACTGTACCTCGGCAATTACAAAAAGACCGGAGCGGGATTCATTTGTGGCTCCGGTCGCTTCATCGCTCCACGAACTTTGGAGGTCACACTTCGCGACGGAACAAGACGTCAACTCCGCGGAACGAATGTGATCGTCA
>Ga0065715_10089171_pt1 | contig 13160 bp, 9 predicted proteins | sample MisBulReplicate1_FD_59102 | JGI IMG/M metagenome (GOLD analysis project Ga0065715, IMG submission 59102) | Miscanthus rhizosphere microbial communities from Kellogg Biological Station, MSU, sample Bulk Soil Replicate 1 : eDNA_1 v2 (version 2) | ecosystem: Host-associated > Plants > Roots >...
ACGAATCATTAGGAAATGTCGCATGCTGATCACTGACCAGGTCGCTACCGCTCCCTGTACTGACCCGATCCAAGATGATTTTCCGACTTTTGAGGCAAAGCACTGTTCGTGCCTACGGCGTACCCACCCGCTACCGCGTGGTGGTTCTGACTGTGTCCAAGCATGAACCTGATCGTTGACCCATCCGCTACCGCGGACGGTACTGACTGTACCCAAGTACATTTGAGAGATGACTACTTTCCAACGTCTCGCAACGCTATGTAGCGTTATTTGTTTGAGCGTAAGCGTCGTAAACGCAGACATCGCTGCTCGAAACGTGCGGGCAAAATACAACTTCAACTCCGGTTGGAAGGTTTTTGTCGGCGATCCGGTGGGCGCGAAGGAGGCCGCGTTCGATGATTCAGGCTGGAAGAGCGTCACGACACCTTACGCGTGGAACGAAGACGACGCCTTCCGCAAAGACATCAAAGACTTGAGCACAGGCGTCGCCTGGTATCGCAAACATTTCACACTCCCTGCTGACAGCAAGGGACGCAAGGTCTTCCTCGAGTTCGAAGGCATTCGTCATGGTGGTGAGTTCTATATCAACGGCAAGCTTGTCGGCCGGCACGAGAACGGCGTGATGGCCTTCGGTTTTGACATCACGGAATTCGTCCAGCCTGGCCCGAAGGAAAACGTGCTCGCAGTGCGCGTAGATAACTCGTGGGATTATCACGAGCAGACAACGGGCTCAACGTACCAGTGGAGCGACCGAAACTTTTACGCCAACTACGGCGGCATCAATAAGAACGTTTTCCTGCACATCACAGATCGTCTCTACCAAACACTGCCGCTCTACTCGAACCTCGGCACAACAGGCGTCTATGTTTACGCACAGGATTTCGATATCAAAGGACGAAGCGCGCAGATCACCGCCGAAGCGCAAGTAAAAAACGAATTCACAACAGCCAAGACTTTCACCTACCAGGTCATGATCGTCGATGCAAACGGAACATCGATCAAGACAATTACGGGCGACTCGTACGTAATAAAACCCGGCGAGACGAAGCTTGTCAGCGCCACCGCACGCGTTAGCGGTCTCAACTTTTGGAGTTGGGGTTACGGTTATATCTACAACGTCGCAACTGTTCTGATGGTTAACACCCGGCCAGTTGACATGGTCTGGACGCGCACGGGCTTTCGCAAGACGGAATTCTCGAAAGGTGTGATGAAGCTGAACGATCGCACGATCCAACTGAAGGGCTACGCACAGAGAACGACGAATGAGTGGCCCGCGCTCGGCTCGGCAGTGCCGGCGTGGCTCAGCGATTTCAGTAATCGTCTGATGCTCGAATCGAACGCGAACCTCGTGCGCTGGATGCACGTAACGCCATGGAAACAGGACGTCGAATCGTGCGATCGACTCGGACTCATGCAAGCGATGCCGGCGGGCGACTCTGAAAAGGACGTCGATGGCCGTCGCTGGGAACAACGCGTCGAGCTGATGCGCGACGCCATCATCTACAACCGTAACAATCCGAGCATCGTCTTCTACGAGTCGGGCAACAAGGGCATCAGCGAAAAGCACATGCAGGAAATGAAAGCGGTGCGCGATCAGTATGATCCGCGCGGCGGTCGGGCCATCGGGTCGCGTGAGATGCTCGACAGCAATCTCGCCGAGTACGGCGGCGAGATGCTCTACATAAACAAGAGCGCGCACTTTCCGATGTGGGCAATGGAGTATTCGCGCGACGAGGCGCTGAGGAAATACTGGGACGATTATTCGCCCCCCTTTCACAAAAACGGCGCCGGACCTTTGTATCAAAACCAGGACGCGACCGCTTACAACCGGAATCAGGACTCACACGCGATCGAGAACGTCGTGCGTTGGTACGACTACTGGCGCGAACGTCCGGGCACCGGCACGCGCGTCAGTAGCGGTGGCGTCAACATCATCTTCTCCGACTCGAATACGCATCATCGAGGCGCCGAGAACTATCGTCGCAGCGGCGAGGTCGACGCCATGCGCCTGCCGAAAGACGGTTACTTTGCGCACCAGGTGATGTGGGACGGTTGGGTCGACGTCGAGCGACCGCGCACGCACATCATCGGTCACTGGAATTACGCCGCGGGCACGAAGAAAAACGTTTACGTCGTCTCGAGCGCCGAGAAAGTAGAACTATTCATCAACGGTGTATCACAGGGCTTTGGCGAGCAGAGCAATCGTTTTCTGTTCACATTCAAAGATGTCGCGTGGCAACCGGGAACGATCAGGGCCGTGGGCTATGACTCGGGCGCACGCAAGATCAGCGAAGACTCGAAGAAGACAGCGGGCGAGGCTGCGGCCATCCGTCTAACTGCGCACACGAGTCCGGTTGGTTTGCGTGCCGATGGAGCCGACGTGGCGCTCGTCGACGTCGAAGTAGTCGATGCGAAAGGTCAACGATGTCCGACGGCATTAAATCTGGTCAACTTTTCGATCGATGGGCCAGCAGAGTGGCGTGGCGGCATCGCGCAAGGTCCGGACAATTACGTGCTGTCGAAGAGTTTGCCGGTTGAGAATGGCGTAAATCGCGTCATTATTCGCGCGAAGCCGCAGGCCGGCAAAATTGTTGTTCGTGCAACCGCTGATGGACTCAAGAGCGCAACCGCCGAGATTCTTTCGCAGCCTGTCACAGTAAGCGGAGGTTTATTATTAATGCCTGAAACACGGCTGCCTTCTTACCTCTTGCGTGGTCCAACACCGGCTGCACGACCGCTGCTGATGACTCGACAGACAGCGCCGATCGCAAACGTCTTGGCGGGAACAAACCCGGATCAAGCTCGATTGAGTTTCGACGATAACGAGACAACTGAATGGGTAAGCAATGGAAAACTCGCCGACGCATGGATCAAATACGAGTTTGCTCGTCCTGAACGCATCTCTGAAGTGACGCTGAAACTTGCGAATTGGCGCACACGTTCGTATCCATTGCGGATTTCTGTGGACGACAAGCCGGTTTTTACTGGCGAGACGCCGCTCAGTCTCGGCTACGTCACACTCTCGTTTCCACCCGTCACAGGAAGCAATCTGAAAATTGAACTGACCGCAGAGGATGCGGATCACAAAGGCACGATTGGCATCTTCGAGATCGAGATTTACGATGCGTCGCAGACTAACGCGGCGCAGTCGATCAATCCGAAGCTGCCGACGATATTCGTCATCGGAGATTCGACCGCGAATAACAACGCGAACGGCGGACGTGGTTGGGGCGATCCGTTCATCGATCTTTTCGACACGACGAAAGTAAACGTGTTGAATCGAGCTCGTGCAGGACGTAGTAGTCGCACCTTTATTACTCAGGGCCTCTGGGATAACGTGTTGAGCGAAATGAAACGAGGAGATCTTGTCCTCATCCAGTTTGGTCACAACGATGCCGGAACGATCAACGACGCGTCGCGCGCGCGCGGTTCCCTTCCCGGCATAGGCGAAGAAAAACAGGAGATCGATAACCTGCTCACGAAAGAACACGAGGTTGTGCATACGTACGGCTGGTACTTGCGCAAGATGATTGCCGATACAAAAGCTAAAGGCGCGATTCCGATCGTGCTCTCGCTTACGGTTAGAAACATCTGGAAGGATGGTCATGTCGAACGTGGCTCCGGAAAATTCGGCCAGTGGGCCAAAGAGGTCGCGGCATCACAGAATGTGCAGTTCCTCGACGTCACGAAGTTGATTGCGGATAAATACGAAGAGTGGGGAGAAGACAAAGTTAAAACGTTCTTTGCAACCGATCACACGCACACCAACCCCAAAGGGGCAGAAGTTAATGCACTGTTGATCCTGACGGGATTGGAAACCCTCAAAGGCAAGGAAGTCGACCGTCTTCTTAGCCACAGATTACACAGATAAGATATGATCCGCACCCGTGGATGGAATCTCCCCAAATACGGAGCTGTCGCACTATAAGATCCTCTCCAAACTCGGCGCGGGTGGAATGGGTGAGGTTTACCTGGCCCAGGACACATCCGCACTCGGCCGCCTCGTCGCGCTCAAGCTTCTGTCGGCTGAAGTTGCGAGCAATAAGGATCGTCTGCAGCGTTTCACACAGGAAGCGCGCACAGTTTCGAATCTCAATCACCCAAACATTCTCACCGTCTACGAGTTTGGACAAACAGAGTCCACCAGCTTTATCGCTACGGAATACATCGACGGCTTAACTCTGCGACAACACCTCTCCGATCGTCGCTTTAAGTTGATCGACGTGCTCGATCTGGCACTACAGATCATGGCGGCTCTGAATGCCGCGCACGAGGCTGGCGTAGCTCATCGCGATCTGAAGCCAGAGAACGTGATGGTTCGCAAAGACCAGATCGTGAAGGTACTCGATTTCGGTCTCGCGAAGTTAGCAGAATCCGAAAGTGTTGAAGGTGGTCCAATCGGTTCCGAAGATGCGACGCGAGTCCCGGTCAACACGACTCCCGGCGTCGTGATGGGTACCGTCAATTACATGTCGCCTGAGCAATCGGTTGGCAAAGACATAGACCAACGCACCGACATCTGGAGCTTCGGGGTGGTCCTGTATGAAATGATCGCGGGCTGCCTGCCGTTTCAGGCTTCGGACATTCACCGCCAGATCATCGCGGTTCAGGAAGCGGAGCCGTTGCCTCTCTCGCAACACGTCAATGGTGTTCCCGAAAGATTGGAAGAGATCATCGACAAATGTTTGGCGAAAGATAAGAACGAGCGTTACCAAACTGCGAAGGATTTGCTGATCGATCTGCGCAATCTACGGCGCAAGCTCGACGTCGATGCAGAGATCGAACGCACGGCAGCGCCGGCAATGCGGAGTTCGAGCGCCGCAGGCTCACAAGCGCCCGCAACCAATCCGGCAGCGCCTGCAGCGACCACATCGAGTGCCGAATACATCGTCTCGGGAATCAAACAGCACAAGCTCGCAGCAATCGTTGCCATAGTCGTAATTCTTCTCGCCGCCATTGGTGTCACTGCGTATCTCCGAACCAACGGTACTGAAGCGGCGATTCAATCGATCGCGGTGATGCCGTTTGTGAACGAAGGTGGAAACGCCGACGTCGAGTATCTCTCGGATGGCATGACGGAAACGCTGATCAGCAGTCTCTCGCAGATACCGAATCTGAACGTCAAAGCTCGTTCGCTGGTGTTTCGATACAAAGGTAAGGAAACGAATCCGCAGACGATCGGGAAAGATCTCAATGTTCAGGCTGTTCTCAATGGGCGGGTCGTACAGCGTGGTTCGGATTTGACGGTCTACCTCGAACTAGTTGATGCACGTACAGGCAACTTTATCTGGGGCGATCATTACAATCGCCAGCAATCAGACCTCGCTACACTGCAGAGCGAACTCGCGCGGGATGTTTCAAGCAAGCTGCGAACAAAACTGACGGGCGCCGAAGAGCAGCGAATGATGAAGAATCCCACTACAAACTCGGAAGCTTACAGGCTTTTTCTGCGCGGTAAGTTCTTAGCCAACAAACGAACGCCACGAGATTCGCAGGCTGCAATCGAAAACTTTCAGCGAGCGGTAAATCTCGATCCTCAATTCGCGATGGCTTATGCAGGTATGGCTACGGGTTACACGTACCTGGCTATTTACGGTTACTCGCCTGCAAAAGAAGTCTTTCCCAAAGCACGCGAATACGCGAACAAAGCTCTCGAACTTGATAGCAGCCTTACGGATCCGCACATGAGTCTCGGCCTGATGGCGTTTTTGTGGGACCACGACATGGCCACATGGGAGCGAGAGAGTCGAAAAGCTCGCGAACTCAATCCGAACTCGGCTGATGTTCATCGCCTCGAAGCAACCCGACTCTTGTTTCTTGGCAAGCCTGACGAGGCGATTGCCGAAGTAAGGCGATCGCTGGACATTGAACCGCTTTCAATCGCCGGCAATATTACTTACGCATATTGCATGATCTATTCGGGCCGGATTGAGGAAGGCGAAATGCACTCGAGGAAGACCATTGAGCTATCGCCCGAGTTCTGGATGTCGTATTACCACCTCTATACCGCATACCGTCACCAGGGTAAATACCCTCAGGCGGTGGAAGCAATAGCGAAGTCAAAAGAGTACTGGGGTGAACCAGAAGCGGCGAAGTTGATTCGAGAGACTTTTGCGAAGCGTGGTTGGCAGGGACTCTTACGAGCGATCTGCGCGCAACCGCAGCAGTTCAAATTTTACCAGTATGACCTCGCGACTTTCTATGCTGAGCTTGGCGATAAAGAAAATGCTTTTGCGAGGCTTAATCAGTCATTGGAAGATCATGAACAATTCATCGGGTTCATAAAGCTCGATACGTTTCTGAATCCCCTCCGCGACGACCCACGCTTCCATGAAATTGTGGCGAAGGCTGGTTTGCCAAACTAAGAGTTCGCCCCTAGTGCCTTCTCGCCGGCTTCTTTCAACGCAGCCATCATTAGTCGATACGGGCTCGCTCCGTAACTGATCCGTGCCACGCCCAGCTCGGCCATTGTTTTCGTTGGTGGAGTATCAGGTAAGAAGAGGATGTTTACCGGCAGCGGCGAGTCGTCGCATAGCTTCCTGATCAGATCCGGATCTCTCAGGCCGGGAGCGAAGAATCCGCTTGCGCCTGCTTTGGCGTAAGCTTCGGCGCGCTCGCGTGCTTGTTGCAGCTCGGTCTCGTTATGTTGTGCCGGATATGTCTCGAGAAACACGTCGCTTCGGGCATTGATGAAGAGTGGGACGCCTGCGGTTTCTGCGGTCTCACGGATAGCTTCGATGCGCGTGGATTGATCCTCGACGGAGTGGAGTCCGTCGCCGCCGACGATTCGATCTTCGAAATTGAGACCGATGCCACCGGCTGCGATTAAGTTCCGGATGTTTTCTTTCAGTGCCTCGACGTTCGTCGCATAGCCACCTTCAAAATCAAGTGTGACCGGCACGGAAACGCTGCTGACGATGCGTTCGAGATTCGCGAATACCAAATCAATTGGAATCTTCTCGCCGTCATCAAACCCTTGCGCCGCCGCGACGGACCAACTCCCAGTCGCAATCGCCTTCGCTCCCACCTGCTCAATCGTCCGCGCGCTCCCCGCATCCCAGACATTGAACAAAATCACTGGCGAACCCTTAATATGAAGACTATTGAATAGCTCAGCTTTTTCTTTTTGCGTTGTCATTTTCTATCCACAGATTACACAGATTAGGTTATATAATCTGCGTAATCTGTGGATAAAACAAGGAGAATCACTTATGTTGCAAATGCTCACGCTTATTACTCTACTATTCAGCTTTATCCCTGGGCCAGCCGTTCCAGCGCGGGCCGATTCGAAGACCATCACGATCGCCGAAGCACGCAGCTTACCGTTGGGAACGGTTGTAACGATTGATGGCGTCGTCACGGTTCCTTCGGGTGCATTCAGCTCGAGCACGTTCGATCAGGGATTTGCGATTCAGGACCGAACGGGCGGGATCTATGTCAGCGTTCCGAACAACAACGGCTTTGCCTTGAGACAACAGGTTCGCGTGACCGGAACTCTCGCTGACACTGTCTTACCGGGTCTGCTTGTTTTGGTTGACGTTACTGAGATCAAACCTCACGGGACTGGTCCAAAAGTGCAACCGCTTCCGGTCGCAACGGGCGCTGTCGGTGAGAGCACCGAAGGCCAGATCGTCAAGATAACGGGAACGATCACTCAACCAATCATCAATGATCTGCCATTTGGATTCATCATCTTCATAAATGACGGCTCGGGCGAGGTTCATGCGTTCGTCTGCGCTTCTACGGGCATAGACGTCAGCGGGTTGAGTCCCGGTCAAACCATCGAGGTGACGGGATTCAGCGGGGAGTTTGCAGGCTCTTTCGAAGTCGATCCGCGCAATCAGGACGACATTCGGATCATAAACTGAGCCACGGATCACACGGATGATTTTTTATAGGCTCGGCCGGCGAGACTCGCTACCACTGTGACCAGTTCTGCCGAGTCGACGGGCTTCGGGAGATGAAACTGGAAGCCAGAGCGAAGCACGCGCATTCGATCTTCGGCTCTCGCATATGCGGTGAGCGCGGCCGCGGGAATCTGTCCGCCACGCTCTGGAGGAAGCGCGCGAATTTTTGAGATCAACGAGTAGCCGTCTTCGTCAGGCATTCCCAGGTCGCTGATGAGAATGTCAGGGTGGTATCGTTCGAGTGCTTCTAAAGCTTCCTCTGCCGAACGGCTCAACATCACTTCTGACCCGCACTCTTTCAGCACTTCACGGATTAACTCGCGTGTGTCGGCCTCGTCGTCGACTACCAGCACCTTGAGACCTTGGAGCGAGGGCAAGTCTTCGAAAGTAACAATCTCATCGCCGTGAGTCGGAAGTGACTCCGTTTCCTTCTGATCACTGCTCACGCCCGCGAACGGCAGCGTTATCGTGAAGGTAGCCCCCTTCCCTTCTCCTTTGCTTTCGACACCTACACTGCCGCCGTGAAGATCTACCAGTTGCCGCACAATTGAAAGACCAAGTCCCAGGCCGCCATGGATTCGCGTGGTGCTCCCATCCGCCTGGCGAAATCGATCAAATACATACGGCAAGAACTCTTTGTTGATGCCGACTCCGGAATCACTCACCACAATCTCAACGTGCGAGTTGATGCGCTGAACCTTGACTTGTATCTTGCCGCCTTTGGGAGTGAACTTGACCGCGTTCGTCAGCAGGTTCCAGACAACCTGTTGCAGTCGATCGGCGTCGCCGGAGATTGGGCCAGCCGCCGGGTCGAGCATCGGTTGCAGAAGAATGCCTTTCGCGTCAGCCGCTGGGCGAATCGAGTCAATCGCTGCGTTGACGATGTAAATCAGATCGACTGCGCGCATATCAAGTCGCAACTTTCCGGAAATAATGCGCGACACGTCGAGCAAGTCGGAAACCAGTTGACTCTGAGATTTCGCGTTGCGGTAGATCGTCTCGACAGCACGCTCCGTGTTGGCTTCGTTGAGCTTGCCGAGTTGAAGCATGTGGGCCCAACCCATGATTGCATTCAGTGGATTACGCAACTCGTGCGAGATCGTCGCGAGGAATTCGTCCTTCAAACGGTTTGCACGTTCTGCTTCACTGCGCGCTAACTTCTCACTGGCTAACAGTCGCGTGCGCGCTTCGATTTGGGCCTGCAACTCGGCTTCACGCGCCACACGTTCGGTGACGTCTTCGATAATCGTCAAAGTTCCGATTACGCGACCATCACGACTCAACGGTGAAATTCGCACGGCCTGCTGCATCTGCGGGTAGCCGTGTTCGCCGGATACCACCGGCATCGAAATCAGATATTCGTGCAGCGCTTGCGACAACACTCTTACCTGGCCTTCGAGGGCCCACTTGTAATGTCGATCGAGTCGGCGTTCGATCAACTCCGGAAACAGCTCGAGCAGATTCCTGCCGATAACTTCCTGAGCACGTTTGCCCGTGTGCTCTTCCATCCAGTTATTCCACTCGACGATATTCAATTCGCCATCAGTCAGGACAATCCCCTGCGCAGCGAGTTCGTGCATCCAGTGCAAGATCGCAGCGTTAAGCAATGTCTCTTTTGGACTAGTCTGTGCCATACAAATAAACGCCGAAGGCGTTGGCTGACCTCAGCCCAGGGTTGGAGCGCAGCGACAACCCTGGGATCAAATTCTCATCTTCGTCTCAACCCTGAAAGGGTTCGTCGCAAGAGGAACCCTTTCAGGGTTTAGCGCTTCGCTTGATTAGTCCCAGGGTTGGAGCGAAGCGCTTCCAACCCTGGGCTAGAATTAGCGAACGCCTTCGGCGTAAAAACGGATCGCTAAGTATCTCACTACCCTTAGGCGTCACGTACCCTTAGCCGTCATCTGCCCTGCTGCGCCTCCCAGACGTCGACTTCCTGGATCAAACGATCGAGGGAGGCGACGCTCAACACGATCACGAGGAATCCCTTCACTGAGCTGTCGCGGATTTGGAATGCCGTGTAGACCACAAGGGCATAATGCATCTCGGTTTTGTCTGACGTCGTAGAGTCGATCAACTCTTCGAGTGTCTCGAGATGCAGCCGCGGCACCGAGAACGTCACGTGAACGTTCAGCAGATTTCCAAACATTCCGAGACAAGCATTCAAAAGAATATTGCCGACTTCCGTCAGTACCTCTCGAGCTGATTCGTCGAGAAAAACAGATGGCTGGTCTTCATCCGTGAGCAAGTCCGTGAGCTGCACGGCGCCCGCATAGTTCAACAACAACAACGCATCGCCCGCGACTGGCCCGGCAAAGACCTGATGAATCGAAGCTATGTCTCCGGGAACAAACTTTGCCAATGCGCCGCGCAACTCTTCACTGCGATAAACGGCAACTTCGGGCGCATTGAGCAATACGCGATGCCCGGTCAGTTCCGACAGGGCAGCGCCTGTACGCGCAAACGCAATGTTGATGAGCTCGGCAAGCGCATCAGTCTGCCGCTCAGTTAGTTTCACCTATGGCTCCTTCCTTGAGCGCGGCTTCTACAGTGGCAAGCACTTGTTCGGAAATGAATGGCTTGTTTATAAAGCCCAGTGCACCAGCTTCATCGACCATCTTGCGCGTAGAACTCTGGATATCGGCACTCGCCACTATCACCCGCGCCTGCTGGTCCATCTCACGCAATTTCACAAGCACATCAAGCCCGTACATTCCTTTCATGACGAGATCGAGTAAGACGAGACTTGGTTTTTCAAGAAAGTAAGTTTCCAGAGCCACCATTCCATCGTCCGCTTCCACGATCTCGTATTCGGCGGTTTCGAGAATTCGTCGCAAAGTTCTTCGTGAAAGCGACGAGTCGTCCACGATCAGAATCTTTGGTCTCATACGACCTCCCTAATCGCGCGAGCCATGTCTTCCAGAGCGACGCTTTTATCGCTCAATCCGGCTTCGACTACCGTTGAGGGCATACCATACACCACACAACTACTCTCTGCTTCCGTGAAGACAAGACCGCCCTGCGATTTAATCCACGCCGCACCCTGCTTTCCATCCGAACCCATGCCCGTCATCACCACACCCAAAACTCTAGGCCCATACACTTCCGCTACTGATTGAAATAGCACGTCGACTGAAGGCTTGTGCAACGTATCGAAGGGCCTCGCGTCGAGGTGTGTCACGAACTTGCCGCGTGATTCGCGCTTGACGAACAGGTGACGTCCGGCGGGCGCGAGGAAGACACGACCCGGTTTGATCTCGTCGCCCTCTGCTGCCTCTTTAACTTCCAGCTGAGATAACTCGTTCAATTTCGCGGCATACATCTCTGTATAACCGACCGGCATATGCATCACCATCAAAACCGGAACCGGGAAATCTGCCGGCAACTGCGGTATCAAGCGTTTCAGTGCCTGTGGGCCACCAGTCGAAATGCCAATCACGACCAGGTCTACCGAATGATTTCCGGCAATCTTCGTCGCCGGGTCGCTAACCGTCGCGATCGCCGGCAGCGGTGTATTTGGAATTCGGTTCCGCTCGATCTGGCCGGCCGCTTTGACTTTCTCAATCAACTCAGCGCTGACTTCAAAAATCTTTTCACTCGCAAGCGCCGTCGGCTTCTGTACAAAATCAATCGCGCCGGCATCGAGAGCCGTCAGTGCAGCTTCGGCAGTCTCGTTCGCGATGCTCATGATAATGATCGGCACAGGTCGTCGCTGCATCTGTTCGCGTACAAAACCGACACCGTCAAGCTCCGGCATGATCAGATCGCATGTAACCACGTCCGGATCGAGTTGGGCCACGAGGTCCAATGCTTCCCGACCATCGCGTGCCGTTCCGACAACTTCGACAAAAGGACTACGCGAGAGTATTTCTCTGACGACCTTCCGCACATAAGCAGAATCGTCAATCACCACTACTCGTAAGACTCGATTCATCGATGCTCCGCCTATAGTTAATCAACCACTCGCTCGCGCTTCACGTACACGAAAGCGTCGTCAATCTCGATCAGGTTGAAATCCGTCGTCAGTCTCAATAACGATTCGGCAGCGCCGACAAACAAGTAACCGGGCGGCCGGATATGCCTGGCGAAGGAACGGACGACCCGGCCGATGGCGCTTTCTGAAAAGTAGATGAAAACATTTCGACAGAAGATAAAGTCCGATGATGCCAAGGGCGCAATCTGGCTCTCATCAATCAAATTTGCAAGGCTCCACTTGATTCGTGAATGTATGTCGCCTCTCACGCGCCAGACTGAATCTTCCTCCGTGAAATAACGATCGCGCAAATCAAGCGGCAGGTTTCGGAACGCACGAGCTCGATAGACGCCCGCGGTCGCTCGCCCGATCGCTTTTGAGCTCGCGTCGCTGGCCAGAATCTCGATTGAAGCACGTTCGAACAACCGGGCTTCGTTCAATGCGATGGCAATCGTCAATGGCTCCTCGCCCGTCGCGCACGCTGCACACCAGATCCGCAACGTCGAACCCCGATTCTTTGCCAGCCACTGTGGCACGAGCGTTTGGACGAGAGCACGTATTTGATCGAATTCTCGCCAGAAATACGTCTCCTGGACCGAGAGCGCGTTCATAACGTTTAGCCACTCCGCGCGCGAAGAAGCGTCGTATTTCAGCAGATAGTAATAATCGAGAAATGAGCTGAAACCTCGATCGATGACGAGCGCCGAAAGCTTATCGATCAGCAGATCACGCTTGCCGTTGTCGAAGGACATTCCGGTGCGTTCACTGATCAAGCTTTGAATCAGCGCCGTCGTCCCCTCAGGCAACGCCAGATTTTGTGAACGCGATAACATCGAAACCTATCCACAGATTACACAGATTTAATCCGCGTAATCTGTGGATGCCTCACTCTTCCCCAATGCGCCCTTAGCTGCATGTGCTACGTCCGGATCGTCATCTTTAACCAGTTCGCCAACAATCCCCGCGATACGCTCGCCGCCGATCTGCCCCAGCGAATCAAGGGCCGCGATGCGCACGTGGTTGAACTTCTCTTTTTCAACAACTCTCTTCAGCGCCTCAACGCTATTCTCCGACCTTGTGCGCCCGAGCGCCCGCGCGCTGAAGTAGCGCACCCAGACATCTTCATCTACGAGTCCCTCAATCAACGGTTGTACCGCCTCCGGTGCAAACATGTGACCCAACGCACGGGCCGCAGCAGCCCGAACATTCGGTGTTTCTTCTTTCATTGCGTGCACAAGAACGTCCAGAGCGCGCTGGTCGTCGACATATGGCAGGTGCTCGAG
>Ga0065715_10000366_pt1 | contig 13153 bp, 9 predicted proteins | sample MisBulReplicate1_FD_59102 | JGI IMG/M metagenome (GOLD analysis project Ga0065715, IMG submission 59102) | Miscanthus rhizosphere microbial communities from Kellogg Biological Station, MSU, sample Bulk Soil Replicate 1 : eDNA_1 v2 (version 2) | ecosystem: Host-associated > Plants > Roots >...
ACGCGCGGTTTCGCGCGCACCTTGCGATTATGCACTTTGCTGATGAAATGCCGCAACATCGCCTCGGTGACCTCGAAGTCGGCAATGACACCATCCTTGAGCGGACGCACTGCGACGATATTCGCCGGGGTGCGGCCGAGCATGCGCTTGGCTTCGTCACCCACCGCCAATACTCTGTTGGTCCCGGCTTGTACGGCCACCACTGATGGCTCACGCAAAACGATCCCCTGATCTTTTACGTAAACAAGAGTGTTCGCCGTGCCGAGATCGATTCCGATGTCGCTGGATAACCAGCCGAAAAGTCCGTTGAACATGAATTATTTATTAGCAGCACTTCCAGTCCGAAGGAAACGCGTCCTTTCCTCTGAATGGATCCTTTTCGAAGGATCCGCTCCCGCGGCGCGATTCGGCCAGGCTGAAACGCGTAACATGAAACAGCGCCGAGCGCCGTCAAGCGCTATTGTGGAAACAGAGTGCTCAACTAACAGAGTGTTGGAATTTTTCCCGTTAGTCCATTACTTCTTTGTTCAGTGACTCCGATGCAAAGAATCATCGTCGCCCCGTCTATTCTTGCCGCCGATTTCTCGCGACTCAGTGACGAAATCCATCGCGTCGCGGCCGCAGGCGCAGATTGGATCCATTGCGACATCATGGACGGACATTTCGTAGATAACATTTCTTTCGGGCCGGAGATTGTCAGGATTGTACGCGGTTTAACGAGTCTTCCGCTCGATGTCCATCTCATGATAGAGCACGCTGACCATTATGTGCCGCGATTTGCCAAAGCCGGTGCAAACTCCATCACAATTCACGTGGAGCCAGAAGCGAAACATGATGTCGGGAAAACATTGCGACAGATTCAAGACACCGGTTGCCGTGCCGGGCTCACTTTAAATCCCGAAACGCCATTCGATCTAATTGAACCGTTTCTCCACAAGATTGACCTATTGCTGATCATGACAGTGCACCCCGGTTTCGGCGGCCAACCATTTCGAGCTGATCAAATGCAAAAAGTTAAACGCGCCAGGTCGCTGAATGGCGAGATCAACATCGAAGTGGATGGTGGCATCAACGCGGAGACCGCGAAGCTCTCGATCGAAGATGGCGCAAACGTCCTCGTCGCTGGCACCTCAATTTTTCACTCGAACGATTACGCGAAGGCGATTCGCGAATTGCGTGGCGAATGAGACGAGGGCGACTCGTCGATGCTGGCGTATTCCGGCCGTTTAGCCCGCCACCACTGGCTCAGCTGCTTCAGTCGTTTCAGCCATTACTTCGTCAGTTTGCGTAACGCGCACGACCTCTTCGATGGTTGTTTTGCCTTGAGCGACGCGTCGCCAGCCGTCCTGCCGCAACGTCTCCATACCTTCTGAAATGGCACATTGCTTGAGCTCGCCGCCATCGCGTTTTCGCATGATCAGCTTCCTCAGCGGCTCAGTGATAAGGCAAACTTCATAAATCGCCGCGCGACCCTGATAACCTGTCTGGCGGCATTGATCGCAACCGGCGCCGCGCTGGAAGCTCGTGCCAAGTTCTTTTACCGGAAAACCGATCTCCGCGAGATAGTCGTGTGGGTATTCGACCATTTGGATACAATCGGGACAAGTCGTGCGCACCAGTCGTTGGGCGATGAACGCCTTCACCACCGACGACAGCAGAAAGGGTTCCACGTCCATGTCGAGCAAACGTGTGATGCCTCCGACCGCGTCATTCGTGTGAAGCGTGCTGAAAACAAGGTGGCCAGTCATGGCCGCGCGAATCGCGATGTCCGCAGTTTCGACGTCACGAATTTCACCGACCATGACGACGTTTGGGTCCTGTCGCAAGATGTGACGCAGGCCTTTGGCGAAGGTCAGGTCAATTTCCGGTTTCACATCGATCTGTGAAACGCCTGGAATTCGATATTCGACTGGTTCTTCGACTGTGATGATACGGCGCTGCACGGAATTAATGCTGCTGAGGAAGCAATAAAGTGAAGTTGATTTTCCGCAGCCGGTCGGCCCGGTGAGAAGGATGATCCCGTTCGGCTGCGCCAATAGGTGACGAATGATTTTCTCCTGTTTTTCGCTGAGATCGAGCCGATCGAATCCGAACTGTTGCTCACCACGGCTGAGCAATCGCAAACTGATCGATTCGCCATTGACTGTGGGAATGGTCGAAACGCGCACATCAATATTTTGATTACTCGACTGCAAATTCATTCGCCCATCCTGAGGCAGTCGGCGCTCCGCGATGTCCATGTGCGACATCACTTTCAACCGCGAAATGATGGCCGATTGGAGTACGCGCAACTGCGGCGGCACAGCGACCTCGTGCAAGATTCCGTCGATTCGATACCGAATTCGTAGATCGTTTTCCAACGGCTCAACGTGAATATCTGTCGCGCGCTCGAAAATCGCCTCGCGAATGATCTGGTTTACGAATTTCACTACGGACGCTTCTGGATCATCGGCGTTCAGTTCGATGGCGGTCTCGGTGTCTTGCAGCGCCTCGAACGAACGATTTGTCTTTAGGATCTCGTCAAAAGTCTCCGCGCCGACGCCATAAAGCGTTTTCATTGCGCGCAAAAGCTGCGCCCGCGGCACGAGAACCCATTCGGCCGGCTTTTTCAAAAGCTGTGCAGCGAGCTGGCGGCCGATGGAATTGAAAAGATCGTATGTCGCCAGCACTACCGAATTCTCCTTCACTTCGATCGGCAGAATGTGATGTTGAAAGACAAAACGACTCGGCAAGATCGATAAAGTGGCGCGATCGATCTTTTTCGCGTCCATGGATACAACGGGCACCCGAAAGAAATTCCCGATTGCGCCAAGGAAGCGCTGCTCGTCCACTTTGCCGGAATCGAGCACCTGCCCGACCCACGAACCGCCGTTCAGGTTCATCGCCAACTGCGCGGCTTCTTCGTTCGAGGGCACGCCGCTTTCCAGCAGCAAATTAATCAGAGATCGACTGGGGGCGGAGTTCATTGAGAGAAATTCACGGCAGGTGTAGCGCCCGCCGGACAGGACCGGTAAGCGTGCCGGTTACACGCATGGAATGATTCTTTTGCAGCCGCGCGATGGCATCAGCCACCTCTGGGGTAAACACGCCGTCAATAGGGCCACAATAATAGCCCAGGCGGCGCAACGTCGTTTGCATTGAACCGACATAACCCGGTTGCAGAATGAGTTGTTCGGAAGCCTTGAAGTAATAGCACCACCGCCAATGATATCTCGGCGCAAAATCTGTGGCATTCACATGGGACCCTTGATGGACAAGTCCCCAGTCATCTCTCTGCGCCAGGGGATCAGTCGGACGGAAAATATCGTGAGACAACACCTCGAACTCGTCGGCTTGCGCGATGGCTGCACCAAGCCCAAAAATCAAAGCGAGTGCTATTCGTTTCATTAGAAAATAGAAGTGAGTTAATTCATATCTTTCGCTGCGGGAATATCGGGCGGCGGCAAGGGCAACTGTTTACCCTGTTCCCCTTTGGGGCAGTCGGGGCACTCAGCCTGATCCAGTTCCGGCCCAAAATGGGTAGTGCTCTCCCACCTCTGGCGCAGCCGATAACTATCCAGCTTGGTCAGGGTCACCTGCGGACACATGAGAATGATTAGCTCCTGGCGCTGCTTACTAGTTGATGTGCCGCGGAACGCCGCGCCGATGATGGGAATGCGCGCGAGATAAGGAATGCCAGTGTACTGCTTGTTCTTCTGCTCTTGGATCAATCCACCGAGGATAATGGTCGATCCGTTGCCCGCGGAAACATTCGTGCGAATATATTTCGTGTCGATTGTTGGCACCTGATTGCCGCTGATATTTACGCTTCCGCCCGGCACGAGACTGTCGATCTTTTGCAAAATGTCGAGCGACACTTCCTTCTCGGAATTAATGAGGGGGACGACCTCGAGCTGAAGCACGACCTTCTTGTACTCGATACTCGCCGAAACGGCAGCTGTATTATTTATAACCCCTCCAATATTCGAATTCGAAAGGGTACTTACAGGAACCGGAACCTCCTGCCCCGATGCGATGATGGCCTTCTTGTTGTTGCTCGTAAACACGGTCGGCCGCGACAGAACCCTGAACTTACCGGTGGACTCAAGCAGGTGCACGATGCCCGCCAGATAGTTCCCAGCCGCGAAGTACACGTTGGTGCCGGTAGTTACTTGTTGAATAATCTGGCTGAAATTGATCAGATTAGAGGGATCGATGACCGATCCCGCTCCGTTGTTGGTGCTTCCAGGGATGATTCCAGGTGAAATCGAAGGAACGGGAGCAACACTCGGAATCGGAATAAACGGGTTGTTGTTGCCAAATACGGTGTTGTTGCGCGAAATCCCTACCAGTTTGTTTTGATACTTTGCGAACCAGTCGACCCCGAATTCTTCGTTGTTGCTCAGTGTCAACTGGCCAATAACTGTGCTCAGGGCGACTTGGGGCGCCTTAACGTCCATTTCATCCAAAATCTTTTCCACCTTCACGACAACCTCGCGATTGCCGAGAACGATGATGCTGTTCGCGCGCTGATCGGCGATTAGCTTGGAGTTCCCAATGGTGACTGCTTTGGGAGTGGTATCCACTGGTTCGGTGGAAAGTTCTTCGGAAATGTTTACCGTGCTCCCGCCAGTAGTGCTCGACTCACCCCCGCCGTACTGACTTGCGCCCAGTCCCGCTGTGCCCTGCCGGCGCTGTTGCGCTCCACCCTGCGGGGACGGACTTTGACCTCCCGGGAGCGCTCCTCCTCCCGGGCCACCACCTTCTGCTCCGGGCTCTGTTAGAGCCTGGACCAGCACGGGCAGAACGTCGCCGGCTGAAACATATTGCAAATAGCGGGTGACGGGTTTCCCAAACTCAACGTTAGCGTCAAATTCGTGGATCAGTTGACGGATGAAAGGCATGTTGATCGGGCGCGTCACGACGTGAATGCGGTTAGTGCGCACGTCGGGAGTCAGTTTGATCTTACCGACAATTATTGCTTCTTCGGACAGTATACCGGCCCCTCCGTATTCAACGGGCACCGGCTGCGGCACGGCTCCGGGCACCTTGACCGAGCGAACACCGGGCTGACCCGTCTCAGTGCCCTTCTCGAAAATCTCCTTCAGCATGTCGACTACTTTGCTGGCATCGGCACGCTCCAGCTTGATAAATTCGCTGACTACTTCTGCCGGGGCGACGTCCACTTGTTCAATCACACCGGCAAGCTGTCGGATAATGTCAGCATTCTGCGTCACCAGAAGACTGGATGATTTCGGGAGGGCGAGAATATTGATCGTGCCTGAGCTCCCCTGAAAATATGCCATCAACACTTGCTGGAGTTCCTGCGGGTCGGCGTACTGCAACTTGAATAAGACGCTCACTACGGGATTGCCCGCCGGAATGTCCGCCAGGTCAGAAATAATCGGCACGGGGGCCTTGCGAGGATTCTGTCCTGCCCCAACGACATCGACAATATCGCGAGTAGCAGGAACGAGCGAAATCCCGTTGAGAGCCATGCTCATCTCGATGATCTTGATTGCCTCGTCGCGCGATACATCTTTGGCGATGAAAATGTTCACCTTCCCCTGCACAAAATTATCCATCACCAATTTTTTACCGGTGAGCTGTTCGTAAAGATGCAACACATCGACCACATCGCTGTTTGGAAACTGGAGCCGAACCATTGCTGGTGCGCCTGGAGGAGCAGGTGCCTCTGCCTCTGCCGGTGGCGTATTCGCTATTTTAGGAGCGGTCGAATCCGCCGATGGCGAATTCCCTGGTTTCACGGGTCGCACTCGCTCGGGACGCTGCGGTGCTCCTTGAGCTAAGAGTGACGTCGCGCTCGCAAACGCCAACATGGCAATGCAGAAAAGCCGGTGCACAGTCCTATCTGGGTGGATGTGCGACGCTAGTAGATTTATGAAACCCGTCAACGTATTTCCCTCAGTTGAAACGATCCTTCACTGCTCGGCTTGGCTGCGGAAAAGCCTCGTAGCTTACTGTCGTTTCCTCTTGCTGCAAGTGATTCGCCCATCAAACCCCATAAGAATCCACGGAGCGGAAACCGCGCCGTTTGCGCGTGCGATCGCAATCACTGGTTGTTTATTAATGACGACGGCGGTTTCCCTGCCGGGGCAGACGGCAAATGCGGTAGCTGATATCCAGTCCGTGCTTCACGCACAACAGGAAGCCTGGAATCGGGGCGACATTGATGGATTCATGAACGGATACGCGCGCTCAGCATCAACCGTTTTTATCTCGGGAGACGAAGCACGACGTGGTTGGGAAACAGTGCGAGAGCGCTACCGGCAAAAATATTCCGATCGCACAAAGATGGGGGCACTCACTTTTTCCGAAATTGAAACCACAGTGCTGTCACCAGACGCGGCAGTGGTAATCGGGCACTGGAAGTTGAAGCGCGCAAACGACGAGCCACATGGGCGCTTCACGCTAATCTTCAAACTCCTGCCGGAAGGCTGGCGCATTGTGCACGATCATACATCGGCGGCTCCGCCGTGAAGATTTGCAGGGCGTCTGCGTTCGTCCCGAAAACATCCCGGCAACGCCCTACAGTTCGCGCAGCCGCCCGAGCAATTTCTCATGGATGTTATCGAAGCCGCCGTTACTGAAGACGACAACCACATCTTTTGGGCGCAGCATCGGAACAATACGGTCGACAATGGCATCGGCGTTGCGCTCGTAAAACGCAGGCCGGCCGGTCTTGGCAATGGCAGCCACGACTCCCTCTGGTTTTAATCGCTCATCTTCGGGGATCTGTTCCAGCCTGGCGACCTGAGAGATGAAAAGTCCATCGGCGAATTGGAAGGCGTCCGGAAGCTGCTGTTGAAAAACAGCACGCCGAGTGGTGTTCGAGCGCGGTTCGAAGACAGCCCAGAGCCGGTGTCGCCGATAGCGATTACGTAGCGCCTGCAATGTCTGCACGATTGCCGTCGGATGGTGCCCAAAATCGTCAATCACCTTTACGCCTCGTGCTTCGCCACGCAGCTCCAGTCGCCGCGCGATGCCGCTAAAACTCTTGAATGCGCTGTCGATTTTCGTCTTTGGCACATCATAAAACCGCGCGGCCGCGGCTGCCATCGCTGCATTGCGCACATTAAATTCGCCAATCAGCGGAATTTCGAAAACGTCTTCGCCGAGCCTGAACCTGGAGCTTTCCGGCGAGTAAGCGACCTCCCGGATTCGTTGCGCGCAATTTTTCGAGAAGCCGACCTCGATCATTTGCGCCAGGCAATTCCTGGCAACTTCTACACAATTGGAATCGTCGCCGTTCAAAATGACCATTCCATTCTGAGGAACGATGTTGAGTAAACGCCGGAAGCTCAGCTTGATTTCATCGAGGTCCTTAAAGATGTCCGCGTGATCGAATTCGATGTTGTTTACGATCACCAGTTCCGGCAGGTAATGAACAAATTTTGAGCGCTTGTCGAAAAATGCTGTGTCGTACTCATCGCCTTCGATCACGAAATATTTGGAATCGTTCAGGCGCGCGCCTTCCCCGAAGTTCTTCGGAATGCCGCCGATGAGATAACCAGGCTTGCGCCCCGCTTTCTCCATAATCCATGCCAGCAACGCCGTGGTTGTGGTTTTGCCGTGAGTTCCTGTAACCACAAGGTTATGACGACCCCGCAAAAAATAATTTTTCAACACTTCCGGCAATGAGAGGTAAAACAGTTTTCTGTTCAGCACGGCTTCCACTTCCGGGTTACCGCGCTTCATGACGTTGCCGATCACAACTACATCGGCATCGACAGGGACGTTCTCTGCGCGATAGCCTTGCTTGAGTGTGATGCCTTTTTTCTGGAGAAAGGTGGACATCGGTGGATAAACATTTTCGTCCGAACCACTGACTTTGAAGCCGCGCTCTTGCAGCGCGGCCGCCACCGATGCCATGGCGGTCCCGCAAATTCCGAGGAAATGAAAGTTTTTCGGCGCGTCCTTCACGCGCATTCTTTACGCCGCGCCACCAAAAAAGAAACCGCGGATTACGCGGATCTCGCGAATAAGAACGTGTAATGAAAAATTATGCGCTTCGTCCGCATAATCCGAGGTTCTTACTTTTTCTTAAACACCTCCACTGCATCCCATGCTTCGTCGGGTGGTGCTTGTTCATATTCGAGCGAACGCTCCAGATACATCTTGGCCAGCAGATCGTCCGGATAAAATTCGAGGAAGCGTGAAAACAGGATTTTTGCCCTGGTAAAATCACGTGCGCGGAATTTCTCCAGTCCTTCCTCGTATGACTCCAGCCACTTCAGAAATTCTGGATCACCATCTTCATTTCGTGCGCCAACGAGGGTGAAGACATCCACAGGCTTGGTTTTGCCTTTCACCTGCACACGCGCCACCGAGCGCAAATGAAATTCATCTCGCACCAGCTCGGTCGCGGTCGGACCAATCAGAATATCGACCCCGTAGGTTCGGGTCAGAGCTTCCAGCCGGGATGCCAGATTGACCGCGTCGCCGATTACCGTGGGGTCCATGCGCTCCTGCGAACCAATGTTGCCGACAATAACGTCACCCTGATTAATCCCGATCCCCATCCCGATCCCCATCCGGCCCTGCGCACGCCAGCTTTCGTTGAGTTTCTGAAGAGCAGACCGCATCCCCAACGCTGTTCGGACTGCATTTTTCGCGTCCTCCGCCACCCCCAAGCTATGGACATTCCCCCATACTGCCATGATGGCGTCACCGATAAACTTATCCAGCGTGCCGCCGTTTTCGAAAACCACAGCGGTCATTTTGGTGAGATACTCATTCAGCACCCTAACGAGCTCTTCCGGGTCCGCCTTTTCGGCGATCGTGGTAAACCCGATTATGTCTGAAAAAAGCGTGGTTGCCGGCACTCGAACACCGAGGAGCGAGTGATAATAGCTGTCTGGGTTTTCGAGAACTTCCTTGACCAGGTTTTTCGAGACGTAGCGTTCGAGCGTCCGCCGGGTCCGCAATTTCTCGAGACGCTCGAGGGCGTACTCGAAACCGAGCGAAAACAATCCGCTTAAAAGCAGGGCGGAGACAACCGGGACCGTTAGAAGCAGTAGACCCGTCCTGTCGTAAAACAATCGTGCCGCACCGAGATATGCGCCCGTAATCACAACGAGTGCACCAAGGCAAAGCAACGGCCGGCGCAAAAAGGCGACAAGCGACCACGCGATAAGCCCTGCAGCCCCAACAAGCGCCAGGCCAACATTCGGCGGCGTGGGCCGCAAAAACTCGTGGCCAAGCGCCGCAGCCATGGCCTGCATATGCAGGCTCGGGCCCGATGTGGTTGGGCTAATCGGCGTGTCGGCTACGTCATGCGATACCTGCGCAGACGGTCCCACCATGACGATCTTGTCCTTGAAAAACGTTCCGTCGGCGTAATTAGCATGCCAGAGTTTGGGATCGAATACCTCGTAAAGTGGGCGCGGTTGGAACGCGTCCGGCGTGGTGAAACGAATCATATGGCCACGAAGATCACCCGGCACGTCACTCCCGCGCCCGATTTTAGACAGCGCGCGCGCAGAAAGAGATTCATAAACTTCGTCGCCTGGGTGCGGCTGGAGACCCACGAGTTGGCGGGCCGTCAAACGATAAGCCGCAGCGCGGATCTTTCCGTCGATTGAATCCGGAAAAAAATTGACGAAGCCGATACGGTCATCCTGCAGTTGCGGTGGAGTAATTAGCGTATCGTTCGGCGTTGTGGCTTGCGCGCCATTTTCCAAATCGAAATTCGCGCCCAAGACTACTTTGCCGTGGTAACGGTCAAGCGCAGCATGAAATGCCGGATCACCGTCGTTCGGCGGATTAAACATCAAGTCGAAGATCACCAGGCGCGCGCCGGCTCCAAACAGCCGATCCAGCAGAAGCGCCCAGACTTCGCGTGACCACGGGAACGGCCGCTCAGTCAACAATTGAAATGCGCGGTTGCCTGCAACTTCTTCAGCGCTCAACGGCGGCAATTGCAATGTGCTTTGGTCAAGTCCGAGAAAAACAAAATCGCCAGGCGCAACGGTCTTGCGACCCTCGCGCCGCAGCAAATCCTCGAAACTTTGTTCGCCGCGCCAGGGCACCGAAAGAAACGGCGCACTTGCAAAAAAATGCCCGAGAACAATGAGCCCTGTCCAAAAAAGACAGATCAACGTCAGGACCAATAACCGATGACGGCTAAGCCATTGCATGTGCGCGCAAATATACCAAGCTCGACCGATTTGAATATGGCATTCCGCTGATTGATTTCCACGAGATTGATAGGGCGCGACTCCAAAGGGTTCGTAAGCGGGCCGGCGCGCCGGTCGCGACGCCGCCCTGGATTTCCGCAGCCTTTAAAACTTCACCGCGAAGGTGCACGCGCGGAATTTACTTTTCACTTCTCACTAATCACTTCTCACTAGCATACTCACCATGGCTGACGACACCCCGCTCATCTGCCCGCGTTGCAAGCTGCCGTTGGAAGAAGCACGCACCTCGGGCGGAGTTTTCTGGGCGTGTAATGTCTGCGGCGGTCGCGCAGTGACGATCGAGCTCTTGCGCAATCGCTTCACGCCCGAATCAATCAATCCGCTGTGGCTGCAGGCCATGCGAGGCGAGGGGCGCGCCGGCTTGTCTTGTCCATTGTGTCGGCATCCGATGATCGATGTCGCCTTATCTGACCGAGCCGAGATCAACGTCGACGTTTGCCAGCGCTGCCATTTCGTGTGGTTCGACGCTCACGAAGTTGACACGCTGGCTCCGCGACCGGCGCCAACCCCAATTCCCGAACTCCCGCAAAAAGTGCGCGAGGCGCTCGCGATTGCCGAGGTTGAGCGATTGGCTAAACAAGCTGAAGGTTCGGACTTCGACAGCGCACCACCCGATGAATCGTGGAAACAGATCGCCGCGTTTCTTGGACTGCCGGTGGAATTCGATACCGTGCCGCATACTCGGCGGCCGTGGGCTACATGGTTGCTCGGCGCGCTCATCATCGCTGTAAGTGTATTCGCCTTTACGCGCCTGCACGGAGTGGTGACGCAATTCGGGTTGATTCCCGCGGAAGCCACGCGCCTGTATGGCCTCACGTTTGCCACTTCATTTTTTCTGCATGTCGGAATCATTCACCTCGTCGGCAACATGTATTTCCTCTTTGTCTTTGGCGATGATGTTGAAATTTTTCTCCGGCCACTTCGTTATCTCATGCTGATCGCACTGGCCGCGTTCGTTGGGGATCTCGCGCATATCGCTCTCGATCCGCGGTCGCAGACGCCATGCATCGGTGCGAGCGGCGGCATTGCCGGCGTGATTACGTTTTACGCACTCAATTTTCCGCAAACACGTATCGAGTTCCTGATGCGATGGGGATTTGTATGGTTCCGATGGATCCGGTTGCCGGCATGGTCGGTCTTCGTCTTGTGGATTGTCTTTCAGCTCATTGGCGCCGTCGAACAAAAGGCCGGGATCAGTTCCGTCTCTTCGGCTGCGCATCTCGGCGGCGCAGCAGTGGGCGTCGTTACTTGGTTGATCTGGAGAAAGCCAAAGCCGCTCGCCGAACTTTCACGGGTCTGAGTTTCCGAGAATTCGGTTGTCATCCCTGAGTCGCCGCTTATCTTGAGCGCGCGACGTTGCTGCGTCGCAACGATCTGCGCACCTGATTCCGTTTCTCGGGATCAAATCAGCGAGTGAGGTCGCGAAGATCGACAACGGAATAAACAACTCGCTGAACGAGGAGCCCCTGAAGCGATTCGGGGCAAACGACCATGCCAAGAGCTACTAACGCCCCGGCCAGCCGGGCGCGACGCAAACGANTCTTAAAGAANGCCAANGGCTACCGCGGACGACGTTCGAAACTTTTCCGCTACGCGAAAGACGCAATCATGAAAGCCNAGTATTGGGCTTACCGTGACCGGAAAACACGCAAACGCACTTTTCGTTACCTCTGGATTCAACGTCTGAATACCGCGGCGCGCGCCAATGGCATGAGCTACAGTCGTTTTGCGGAAGGACTCAAAGCTGCTGGCATTGGGCTCGATCGCAAAATTCTCGCCGATCTCGCCGTCACCGACGAAGCCGCCTTCAAATCGATTGTCGATCAAGCGAAGAGCGCGCTGGAAGACAAAGCGAAGTCGAATAAGAAAGCGGCGTAGTTTCTCCTGTAGGCGGCGGTCTGTAACCGCCGAAACGCGTATTGCATTTGCAGGTGCCGGCGCTCACAGAGCGCCGCTGCAGTCATCAACTTTCCATTGAACGTTCAACATTGAACGTTCAACGTTCAGCGTATCAATGAGTCATCCGCTAGAACAACTCCGCGACGACGCGCTGCGCGAGATTGAATCCGCGACTGACGAGCAAGTGCTCGAAACCGCGCGAGTGAAATATCTCGGACGGAGCGGCAGCATTTCCGCCTGGGGCGAGCAAATGAAAACGCTCGCCAAGGAAGACAAGCCGGCCGTTGGCAGACTACTCAACGAAGTTCGCAACGCCGTCACCGCCGCGATCGAAACGCGCAACGCACAATTCCGTTCACAAAAAGAATCGGGCGCGCTTGCCAGGATCGACATCTCACTGCCAGGAACGCCGCACAAGATCGGCGCGCTTCATCCGCTGACGCAAATGTGGGAACGCTCGATCGAAATTTTCCGGCGAATGGGTTTCGCTCTTGCTGATGGCCCCGACATTGAAGACGAATGGCATTGTTTCGACGCGCTCAACACGCCACCCGAGCATCCCGCGCGCAGCGAGCAGGACACATTTTACCTTCCCGACGGTCGCCTGTTGCGCACGCACACGTCCACGGTGCAAATCCGCACGATGGAATCAACGCCGCCGCCGATTCGTGTCATCGCGCCGGGCGCCGCTTATCGGAACGAGGAGATCGACGCGACACACGCGGCGCAGTTTCATCAAATCGAAGGCCTTTACGTCGATGAGAACGTGAGCGTTGCCGACTTGAAAGGCGCACTCGAATTTTTCATGCGCGAATTGTTCGGATCCGACACCGCGGTCCAATTCCGTCCGCATTTCTTTCCATTCACCGAGCCGAGCCTGGAGGTTTATGTAAAATCGAAAGCGCTCAAAGGCGGCGAGCAATGGATCGAAGTCGCTGGCTCGGGCATCGTGCATCCCGCCGTTTTCGAGCAGGTCAACAAAGCGCGCGGCGATAAAGCTTACGATCCGGAAAAATGGTCGGGTTACGCGTTCGGTCTCGGCATGGACCGTCTCG
>Ga0065715_10000377_pt1 | contig 13123 bp, 13 predicted proteins | sample MisBulReplicate1_FD_59102 | JGI IMG/M metagenome (GOLD analysis project Ga0065715, IMG submission 59102) | Miscanthus rhizosphere microbial communities from Kellogg Biological Station, MSU, sample Bulk Soil Replicate 1 : eDNA_1 v2 (version 2) | ecosystem: Host-associated > Plants > Roots >...
ATTACCAAGAGCCGTGTAGCAAGTAGTAGTTGTCTATCGGTCATGGTTCTTCTTTTTAATCGCGGGATAATGTTACGCTGCAGTATGTTCCTAGACATCACACTTGCAATTGCCAATGTACCTCCATTAGCAGTAGACATCCCACAGCTTATTGTACTCACAAGCATCAATATTCCAATTACCTCCGGTACATGTTTTATAGCCACGATCGGATAGAGAGTAAAGGGATCAGCAATATTCGGCTCGAGAGTATGTCCAATAATCCCNATCATNGTTGTNGGNANAAGAATGAGCATCGTCAAGCCCGCCGCATAGTAGCAGCTCTTCTGAGCAGTACGTCCTCCACGGGCTGAAAACACCCTCTCCATGAAATCTAGCGCTACGATGTCACCCAACCCCAAAGACATGATAGCAGCCCAATTAACTAGGGCCCCGCTTTTAATGTCTGTTAGACCCGACATATCCATGAAACCGGCCGGTGCATTAGCAATTATAGTCTCTAATCCACCCGGTATTGGTGACCATGGCCCAATGAAATAGAGAAATCCTAGCCAAAACCCAACTACGGCCAAGTAAATATGAAATATATCTGTGTAAGCACACGAATACAATCCTCCAAAGTATGTATAAATTAATACAACTGCAGTTGAAATTAACATGGCATAAATCAGCGGTATACTCAGGACTACGGACAGAATATAACCACTCGCTGCTAGGTTGCCTGCTACGAGAACGATAAAGCTGATAGACATCAGAGTGCCCGACATTATTTCGGCAGTGTTTCCATATCTTCTAAAGTAGAAATCAGCGAGTGTTATCATATTCATTCTATTAAATATCCTTCCAAAGAATAACCCTGTCAAAACAAGACATATGGCCAAGCCAAGTGGAATAGCTGCCCCAGCCCAAAATCCAAATTGATAAGACAATGCTACATTGCCCAGCGATGCATTTCCATCGACAGCTTCAGAGACCAACATGGTTCCAACAAAGAATAACGGTAAACTCTTTCCGGCCACAATGTAGTGTTTACTACTTTTCTTAACGAACTTGACAGCCAATACTCCTATAACCGCAGTAGCCGCAACAAACGCCATCACTATTATGGGATACGATATTGGGATGTCTGCCATAAAGTCACGATTCAATAAATGTCGCGCTATTTAAGGATATTTGAGTCGACGCATTAATTGTAAGTTATAATGCATCATAGCATATTCGAATAATTGTTTACTAGGACTCGGCAACTGACATCTTTGTGTGATTGATCAGTTGCTTCTACATGCGATCTATCACAAATGTTGGATTGTACCGCTCATGCCACATCCAAGCATTTCAGAGCAACATTATCTACTACTTTAAGACAAGAAAGCAGTTCCTAGGTGAATGGATTTAGCAGCCTTTTCACTTTCATCGTCAGTTGACTTGTCAATTAAAGTTTTTTCAATTTCATCAGAACTTAGATAGTTTGGTGGCATTTTTATTTTCAACCTCTTACGCAATTTTAGAAAGGTGTCTATGTCTCCATGTATAATTAGTCTGTATTGCATAAGTAATTCCTTCAAAATCCAGTTATAATCAACACTGTTTATGATATCATCAAAGCTGACTAGAGTAGATTTCATAATGGTGATTGATTTCATGAGGGCCTTATCGAGCAAATATAGTTCTCGCTCATGTGTTGAGTGATCTGTATGCTTAAATTCATCGTCATCTTTGGGGTTTGAGGTAAACTTATCGTCAATGAGATCTTCTTTCATAAATCTTTTGACTAGATTCCTTGCCTCGATCTTGGTGAGAGCGTTCTTAATAACAAATTCACCAATCTCACGAACCGATTCAGCGTCGAAGGGCAATAGTTCTAATGCCACGCTCGGAGTTATTCGCTGGCGAATAATTTCTTCTTGAATCTCCTTCGGGAGCAGAAGCAATTGTATTCTTTTCGTCACAAATTCCTGACTCTTGCCAATTTGTTTGGCCAATTCAGAAACGCCGCCCCATCCATAACCTTCAACATATTTCTTGAATGCAATAGATTCTTCAACAGGATTCATAGTTTTGTGTTGCAGGTTTTCTACAAGTCCCACTTCATATGCTTCTTTATCTGATAACTCAATAACATGACAACTTAGTTTTCTCAGTTTTAGTAATTTTGCAGCTGCAAATCTGCGATTTCCAGCGACTACTTCATAACCAAGTGATACCGGTCGGATTACAATTGGCTGCAAAAGACCATAGTGCTTAATTGACTCAGCCAACTCCTCTACATTATTTGCTTCACGAAGATTATATTTAGAAGGAGAAATTTTGCTAATACTTATATCTTGCAGAATCCCAAGATAACTCAAACATTTTCAAGCTGTGCAATATTACTATATAATATTTGTGTAGAAGTTATGTATCAATTGTATGCGATAGCGACATAAGAGCGGATCCCTATGAATTTACTCTGAAACAGCGATTAAGGTTTTCTTTACTTAGTGTAGCAATTGACAAAAACTTGACCTAAAATTTCGCCCTAGTTAATTTTGAATAAAGCAGTGGATCCAATTTCCTAGCTTTGTCCAAGCAGGGTTGTACTTTATTTTTCTCTCCAAGCATCTCGAATGCTCGTCCTTTGTTATACCACGCCTTTGCATAGTTCCCATTAATTTTCAAAGCGGTATCGAAGCACTCGATCGATTCTTTGAATTTTCTCATACGAAGCAATGTTAATCCCTTATTGTGCCACGTAATTGAGTTATTCGGATTTATTGAAATTGCTCTTGTAAAATTTGTCAAAGCTTCTACTGTTTGCCCTTTTTTGTCGAGAATTAATGCTTTATCTCCCCAAGCCATATCATTATTTGGATTAATCTCTATGGCCTTATCAAATAAGGTCAATGCTTCATCATATCTCTTTGCATTTGCCATATCCTCACCATATTTTGTCAATTCATTAGAGGCATCTTTCTTGCTAAGTTTGATGGTATTGATTTTTTGTACAGGGCGCCCTTTCGATAACCAATTGGAAAATAAATCGAATATCAAAAAAAATAACCCCTAATTAGAGGAGACAATGTTTTGTTTTACAAACGTTGACTAACATTGGTAGGCATCAATAAGCATATTCATGCGTTCACTTCTTCGTTCTGAGGTTCGTTCTTTAATCCGATAGTTCCGAAGTACAAAAGAATGACACTCGAGACAAGTATGGCCGTAAACATTGCGTAGACCCCTGACAAATCCATGCTTGGAATTGGAACTCATGGTATTTAAATTTGCGATTCGTTTGCCGAGTGTGCATGTTTAGAAATATTTAAGAAATACTTGCCAATTAAGTATCTTAGAAAAAAAATGGGAATGGAATTTTATGGTGATTCTTATAAGGGAAACGATGAGCCAATTTTTGTTGGCATACCTACGTTTCTGAAACTTCCGTGGTTAAGAACTCATGAGGAATTAAAGAAGGTAAAGCCAGATGTAGCCATAATTGGAGAGCCATTCGACTTTGGTACTACTATTCGTCCAGGAGCAAGATATGGGCCACGGGCTATAAGAGCAGCATCGACTGTCCCTTCCCCCCCTTACGAACATTTCAACATAGAGACAGGTGTTGATCCCTTTGGAGTTTTTAGGAGCGTCGACTATGGTGATGTGAATATATCTCCTGGAGACGTTGTAGAATCACATAGAAGGATGACGGACAAGGTTAAACAAGTTCTGGACATAGACGGTATCCCCGTTATGCTAGGAGGGGATCACTCGATTACCTTCGCCAACGTTCGTGCTTTTGCCAAGAAGTACAAGAACATAGGGATGATACACATTGATACACACGCAGATTGTGCTCCTCAAGGATTGACTGGCTTCAAGTATGATCACGGAGCGCACATAAGAAGAATAATGGAGCTTGGATGCCTCAAGGGAAAGAACTATACTTTGATAGGACCACGAGGTTATTGGCCTGGTCCTGATTTGTATAAATGGATGGCAGATCAAGATTTTCAGTGGTTTACGATGCTTGATGTTGAAGAGATGGGTATAGACAAAATAGCAAAAGAAGCTGCAGACAGGGCCAACGATAATGTTGATGCAGTCTACATAAGTTGGGATATTGATACCTTCGATCCGGCATATGCACCAGGTACAGGCGAGCCGGAACCCAACGGTCTGACATCTAGAGAAGGTATGAGGCTAATGCGACTTCTCTCTACTTCGTTCGATCCCGATAGATTTGCCTTCGATCTAGTAGAAGTTGCACCAAATTATGATGTAAGCGATGGCAATTCGTATAATGGTGGTATCACTTCAGGACTAGCAAACAGACTTATAGTCGAACTACTTGCGGGACTATCGTTGACGAAAAGGGGCATGTCCGAAGGAAAACCTGTGAGGCCGAGATTTTATAGGGGATCAGGACATACTTATGACTTTGGTAATGGGCCGAAAGCTGATGTTCCAAAGAGGCCTCCTCTTGCCTATGGCAAGGATGCCAAAAAATAATGGTGACTAAATTCCTCTGATTCATGCAACGGTAACGATCAGAGGAGACCCCGGCACACAGCCACTCACAAGAGTTTATTATTTTAACGATGGTACTGACGAGCAGATCTTTTTTAACTCCATGGATTTAATAAAGGAAAAAATATCAAAAGGAATGAGAATTAACGTCAACGAAGTGCTTCTTATGTACCTAGATTACTTTATTCAAGCGTTTCATTCGGGCAAGAAAGTATGCGATATAATAAATGATGCTTCAAACATTTTAACGCCGGATCAAGTCATGATAGGCGTACCTGAGAGCTTGACAGAGATTAAATTTGCTTTAGTTGCCCATAACATACCAAAACAACTGTTTGAACTTTTGAAACCCATATCTACTACCCCATCTGCCCTTGTCTTTCAATAGCAAGAAAAAGGTTAGATAGATACATAGTGATGTTAGTATGCGTTCTTTATGATGTAAATATGTATGATCCTGTAGTTACCGTTTTGGGATAACTAACATTTGTGTGAAATCTAATATGGTTTTGAAACCTGCCGTCGCATTTATCACTAGATGGAGTGAGTAACATCTCGAGTTTTCACACGCATGCTCACATGCGAATTAGTCTAAAATCTGTAGACAGAATTATACTAATCCAGATTAGTAGTAATGATGCATCGGACGCTGCTGTTTACCCAATCTATCGAAATGATCATGAGCTTTATTTCCATCTCTATGCGAATGTGATGTACCATCTGCATGTGTATGGGTATGAGTATCCATCACGGGCTTTGCGATCAAGACATCATCCACCCTAATTAGGAGAGTAACAATCTCTACCGCAGTATTTAAAATCTGCTCTTTGACCATCAGGGGCTCCATTACCCGCTTTGATATCATATTGTCTATTTTTCTTTCAATTGCATTGACCCCATAAGAATGATAATTGCTATTGTGTGCTTGAACTCTTTTTATTGAGTTTTGATTTTTCACATTGTATTGAGAAGCGACCTTTTCTCTTAACCGTGTCATCGTATTTACTCTATCCATTCCTGCGTTAATAGCAATAGTTAATGGAATTTCTTCTACTGCTTCGGCAAATTTTTGAATAACAATTTGCGTCTTGCCAGAAATAAGATATGATCTTTCTTTAACTAGATGGGAAATTATTGCCTCGGCTGCACCGCCGCCTGCCACAATTCTTGGCATTGCCACAAAGTCTCTCAAAACGTATAAGCAATCGAGAACCGCCCGATGTAATTCATCCAGTATTACCTTTGAACTTGCACGCAAAAGCAATGTTACTGATTTTGGATTTTTACATCCATCAACAAAAACCATTTTATCGTCTCCAACAAACTTTTGGCAAACCTCCGCAGCAAAACCTATGTCATCGCTAGTTATCCTGTCAAGATCTCGGGTTATCCGTGCACCGGTGGCTTTCTCGAGCCATAGCAGGTCATTTTCCTTGACTCTTCGCACTGTCATTATGCCTTTCCTTGCAAAGTAATTCTGGGCCAATGGACTGATACCTCCTCGTGAAAAAATAACATTTGCTCCTGAGTCTAACACGTTTTGAATCTTTTGAACTGTATTCTTAGTTCCGTACTCCAGATATCGTCCTAAGTCACTTGGAACGGATATGCTGATCTGTGCATCAGCCTTGGTCTGCTCATTTTCAATATCAACGTCTAATAGTAATACTCGTGCATTTTCAATGATGTGGGGCATAGACGAATTATCAATTGTCTTGTCAATTACTATTCCATCAACTAACTCTGTCTCAGAAATATTCCCCATTTTTTCTTCGATCTTTATATCGTCCACATCTACGTAATTGTTCGAGAAATTAGCAATTTGGCATATAGCATTAACAATGAGTCTAACTATCTTCATTTCCTCGGTAATGTGAGAGAATGCTTTTGAAGCCAAGCATGTGCCAGCGAGAGATTCCATAATCATTCTATTTGAATTAATGGATTCTACAGAAATCGCTCTAAGAATTTCAATTGCCATGTCTAATGCATTAAGGTATCCATCAGAAATTATCGTTGGAGGTATTCCCATGTCTAACAATTCCTCCGCTCTTTCTACAAGAGCGCCTGCTAGGACTACAACTGAAGTGGTGCCATCGCCCACAGCATTGTCTACTGCATTGGATGCTTCGATTAATAACTTGGCAGCAGGATGCTCCACATCAATTTTACGAAGGAAAGTTGCACCGTCTTTAGTAACAGTAGTCTCTCCCATAATGTCAATAAACATTTTTTCAAGGCCAAGAGGCCCTAATAATCCCTTAACCAAATCTGCGATTAATCGTGCAGCTAGTAGATTGTATCTTCTGGCTTTGCCGCCAGAGCTCCTCCTTACACCTTCCCCAAATAATTGTCTATTTTGCATTTTCATATCAACACATAAGACAACGCTGTATTTCCGTAATTAAGGAGTAATTTGAACAATTCCTAATTGATATCATATAAAACTCCTGATGTATTGTTGTACATTGCAATGTAGTTATATGTAACCCATATGCGTTTTATATGAACCTTTTAATTCGTAAAATATCAATGATGAATTGTTATCAACCTGAACCTAATATTTACTACGAGGAATTAGATCGATATTACCCTATCAACACTTTGAATATACATTATGATCTTCTATTAAAGAACAAATCTTGGGATTCTAGGTAATTCACGAAAATGAACTTTCATTATTAAGATTAATTATATATACATCAATTTATAATAAATTTTGAACTTAAAATGTTTCTTGCTCCACGAGAAATGGATAAATTGTACATTTTCATGACAGCAGAACTAGCACGCAAAAGGAGAGGCAGAGGTTTGAAACTCAATTATGTTGAGTCGGTAGCACTAATAGCTGACCATATCCTTGAGGGTGCCCGCGATGGCAGATCTGTTTCTGAACTCATGAACTCTGGAAGACATGTCCTACAGAGAGATGAAGTACTATCAGGTGTTCCAGAACTAGTGCAAAGTGTACAGGTTGAAGCTACTTTTGAAGATGGTACTAAACTCGTAACTGTTCATAGCCCGATAATTTGAATTATGGAGTAAATGGATATTGATTCCTGGAGAATATTTTTTGTCTAAGGAACCGGTAGTTGCCAACATAGGTAGAAAAGTAATAAAAATAAAGGTGACAAACACGGGAGACAGACCTATCCAGATAGGCTCACATACACATTTTTTTGAAGTGAACAAGGCTCTAATGTTTACAAGAGGAAGAGCTTTTGGATTTCATCTTAATATTCCATCTGGCACATCGGTCCGATTTGAACCCGGCGATTCAAGAATTGTGGAATTAACCGAGTATGGTGGGAAAAAGATAGTCTTTGGTTTTAATGGCCTTGTCAATGCTAAACTTTCTGATAAGCAGAAAAAGATATCACTTGCAAAGTTAAAGAAAAAAGGTTTTCGGGAATGAGGTAAGATATGGTTCTGAAAATTCCAAGAAGACAATATGTAGAGTTATACGGACCAACAAAAGGCGACAAGGTGAGACTCGCTGATACGGATCTCATAATAGAGATCGAGAAAGATCTGTTAACCCATGGTGATGAACTTGTTTTCGGTGGCGGAAAAAGCATAAGGGATGGAATGGGTCAGGCAGCTGGAATATCCAGCTCGCGTTCGTTGGACCTTGTTATAACGAACGCAATAGTGATGGACCCACTGATTGGTATTCTTAAGGCCGACATCGGCGTCAAAGATGGGTTAATAGCAGGAGTCGGCAAGGCTGGAAATCCAAACGTAATGGATGGGGTATACAGCAACATGATAGTCTCCTCAAATACTGAAGTTGTTTCAGGAGAACATACTATTTGTACCCCGGGGACGATTGATACCCACGTACATTTTATTTCGCCTCAGCAGGCCATAGAAGCAATTTGTAGCGGTACCACCACAATGATAGGTGGAGGAACTGGTCCTTCTGAAGGTACCAAAGCTACTACTTGTACCCCAGGTCCGTGGAATATCCACCGAATGTTAGAATCCTTGGAGGAACTTCCTCTAAACTTTGGATTGTTAGGAAAGGGGAATGATTCCCTGCAATCTTCATTGATAGAACAAATCGAAGCAGGAGTATGTGGTTTGAAACTCCATGAAGATTGGGGTTCTACTCCAGCAACGATTGACGCGGCTCTCAAAGTTGCTGATAAATCTGACACTCAGGTGGCTATTCACACTGATACGCTAAATGAATGTGGTTATGTAGACGATACGATCGAAGCAATAGCGGGCAGAACTATACATACTTATCATACAGAAGGCGCAGGTGGAGGACATGCTCCAGATATAATGAAAATAGCTGGCGAGAAGAACGTATTGCCTTCATCCACAAACCCAACAAGGCCATTCACTATCAATACGCTTGATGAGCATCTTGATATGATGATGGTATGTCATCATTTGAACCCTGCCATTTCAGAAGATGTCGCATTTGCTGAATCAAGGATACGGGCTGAAACAATCGCTGCCGAGGATGTATTGCACGACATAGGAGCTTTGAGTATGTATTCTTCTGATAGCCAAGCGATGGGAAGAGTAGGAGAGGTAACAATTAGGGCCTGGCAGACAGCGGACAAGATGAAAAAAATGTCAGGAAGGCTGAAAGAAGAGAGTAATGATAATGACAATTTACGTGTCAAAAGGTATTTGGCTAAACTTACCATTAATCCTTCAATAACCCATGGAATTGCAGAGTATGTTGGCTCACTTCAACCCAAAAAGATAGCTGACATAGTTATATGGACCCCACAATTTTTTGGAATAAAACCCAAGCTCATAATTAAGGGTGGTTTTATTGCGTATTCTCTCATGGGAGATCCAAATGCATCTATCCCTACTCCAGAACCTGTGTATTATCGGCCAATGTTTGGGGCAATGGGACTAGCTAAATATTCTACTTCGGTAACATTCACTTCAAAACTTGCTATAAAAAATGACCTTAAAAAGAAACTAGGGTTGAAGAAAAAGCTTCTGCCTGTAAATAATTGTCGTAACATATCCAAGAAAGATATGGTGTACAATAACTTGACTCCAAAGATCGAAATTGATCCTGAAACTTACGTAGTTAAAGTAGACGGTAAGATCGCTACTACAGAGCCTGCGAATAAATTATCCTTGTCAAGACTATACAACCTATTCTAGTTCGACTGTCGAATTATAATAATGCTTAAATATTTAGTAAATGTATTTGCTGTATGAATCCCGTCCATACAGAGAACGAAATTGAAAATTCTGCCAAGAAAGCGATAGAAGTTATGTATGGTAGTAGTATCGAAAATTTTAAGATAAGAGTTTTGCTACCTTACCCGACGGAACAGAAAAGGGAAGCTTGGGATGTTCAAGTTACATTCCACCTTAACGGTCTCCAATACACGGTTGACCTTCTAATTAACGAAAAGGATGGGCAAATAACGAACGCTCGACTAATCGATACTATGGTCCCGTTATAATTTCAATTGTTTTTGTAACAGTGCTGAAATGTTCCTACAGTTTAATATGGGTAGTGTTTTTTACATTATTGAGCTTCCACGATAAATAGGTGATCGTAAAAATCATCCCAAGACTTGGTTTTTTAGAATCCTTTAACAACAATCATCGTAACTCCATATAAGAACATCATTATGATTTTCTCATTTTACTGAATGAGCCTCCTAGAATTGTTCTGCGCGAAACATTAAGTATTTCATAAACGACATCTTTTACATGCTCTGTCGCATTTCCTAAAAGTCTTACAGCTACCCCGTGTCTGTCTGGAAGAATTGAAGCCCCCCCTCGAATTTTTCTGATATTCTTTACAATAGAATTGATCTCTTCTTTAAGAAATTTAGCGTGATCCACTTTAGCAAGGATATATACATTGCCCAAAATGCTAAAATTTTCCATGATGCCACGGGCTTTGAAATTATCTTTTTTGGGCATCAGCTTAAGGACATCAATGAATCTCAACTTGGCAGCATGATTGGTTGCCACTGTCTTATTATAGCAGATATCGTACTCGAACTTTTCACCACTTGCAACTCTTCCTGGAACTAAAATTTCTGAATAAATCATTGTAGCATTTTCATGAACTTTCAAATTAGTTAGTTGATAGAACCTTGAATTAGCATAAGGAATAATTTGATCGGGAATGTATTCACAATAACATCCCTCCTCAACAATAATATCGATCATTTGTGTTGCATAATCCTTCTCCATTTTGTATATCCTTGTTGCACCTTGTGTAGTAATATGAGCGTGAGCATTGTTACTAAGTTTAATAACAATTCTATATCGATCCCCCTGTAAAATGCCACCAGATGGAGAAATCACGTAAATGTATGCCATAGATGGAATGCTCTCTTCTAAATACAAGGCTCTCTGGATAAATAGTGGAACTTTTGCGTAATGTTCCTTGATTACAGTCTTTTTTGTTCTAACGTCTTCTTCTAATTCTAATTGCAAAATACCTTTTTTCCCTGATTCAATTGAACATTCTTCAAGGTCAGATTTATACGCAAGAAACTCTGGTGGAAGGTCTGTTGGTTTATTAATACTAGGCTCTTTCAATGAATTGCATCCTATTTTTTATTTGAAGTCCATGGTGGAGATTCAAAGAGAACGTCCTTGATAATGTACGATGCAACTTCCTTTGTTCCCTTACCAGTCCTTGAGTTTACAAAAATAAATGGTTTGTCACCTCTAATTCGCTTGGCATCTCTTTCCATAACTTTAAGGCTAGCACCGACATGCGGAGCTAGATCAATTTTGTTTATAACAAGAAGATCACAAGTTTCGATGCCCAAGCCTCTCTTGCGTGGATATTTATCTCCTGCAGATACGTCTATAATGTATATAAAATAATCCGCTAAAGCAGGACTGAATGTCGTGGTAATGTTATCGCCACCACTCTCGATAAAAATCAGATCAAGATAATCATGCTTTGATTCCATTTCCTCAACTATGGAGATATTCATTGAAGGATCTTCTCGAATGGCAGTGTGTGGACATCCACCTGTCGCAACTCCAATTACAAGATCTTCTGACATTAGACCCTTTTCCGTCGCAAGATTCTTCCTCATCCGTTCAGCATCTTCTTTTGAGATAACATCGTTTGAAATAATTCCTACCTTATAACCGTCAAGTGATAGCAATGGAACGACCTGCTCGATCAGCATGGTCTTGCCACATCCGACTGGGCCGCCTATCCCGATCCTTGGGATTCTTCTAGGCGACATAGAAAAGGCACTCTTTTTCATGTTACAAACATTTTCGAATCCATTTGTTCATGTTTTATTTGTGTAATGTCTATAATTGGTGCAAATTGCCACATGCTTGAAAGTGGTTTTTGTATATTACTGTGCACAGAAGATAATATAGATGGTTTCAAATTATGGATAACCTTCTGTCCTTCTAAGTGCTGTAATATACCCAATCTAATAGCAGCTGCTACTACGGTTATTGTGAAGCCATATAACAACATTAAGCCTGCCCTATATTTGGTGATACTCAATGAATTACAGGCTACTGCAAATGATACTGGATAAACTCCTGAAGCTTCTCCGTTCTTTACCAATCTTTGGTAGTGCTCTAAGATTGCATTACCTAGTACAAATGAATTTACGCATCGTAGAAGCTGTATACCTGATCTTACAGAGGCTTCTCTCACTTCTTCAATAAGTTTCATAGAGTATATCATTTGATCTGTCCTCAGGATTTCTGCCAGATCTGAACTGTTGATGCAGTCATATACATTACCTAGTGCAGTGCAATCAGTAGGACCTATTTGTTGGAAAAGAAAAGTTTTTATCAGATCTTGCAAATGTTTTGGTTTTTTCAGCTTTCCCTCATAAAATAGTGCTTCAAGTCCGTTTGACGTAGTGTATAGACCCGTCGGAAAAAAAGAATCTGATAGTTGCAAAAAACTAAGATCTTCCAAAGAAATTTCGTTGTCCATATTCATGAGCCCATATTGGCCTCAAATACCATATTATCGCTTCTAACTTCTATATGTTCCTTCAATGGAGAAAGTAACTTTTCAATTAATGTGAGTTCACTTGGATCTTGAATGGGAAAGGTGATGGTATCACCTTCTATCTTCAAAGGACGATGAAGGTTTCCTATCGCATGCCCAATTGTGACAGATGTCCTTATCATTTGGTCTCGAATCAAAATCTTATGAATCTGTATTATTGCTACTGGTTCTGGTACTATTTGAATGACTATCATTTTCTCCTGCGTGAGGAATAGAACATCTCCATCCCTAATACGTGATCCTTCACTTAATATTAATACTAGGTCTGTTCCTTTGTTAGACATTTTTCTTATTCTCGTACGCTCAGATTCTACACGTCCAAAAGTAACAGTTTCTGTTTTTCCCAATTTAATCAACTCTTCATGCATCGATTTGAGATTATGATCTATCTTGATGTTGCCAATTATTTTATCAAGCTTAATCATTCTGATTTTGCATCATTTTAGGTTTCAATTGATGAAATTTATGTTTTTAATTTCCTTTGTTATTCCAAGTATACTTGCCATCATTACTGAAGCCTTTAAACTATGCAGAGTCATGCCGAAGTCAGATAAGTTGGATTGAAAACAAATGACAATGTCACGATTTGCACTGACCCGCCAGTCCTTT
>Ga0065715_10089175_pt1 | contig 13106 bp, 9 predicted proteins | sample MisBulReplicate1_FD_59102 | JGI IMG/M metagenome (GOLD analysis project Ga0065715, IMG submission 59102) | Miscanthus rhizosphere microbial communities from Kellogg Biological Station, MSU, sample Bulk Soil Replicate 1 : eDNA_1 v2 (version 2) | ecosystem: Host-associated > Plants > Roots >...
CTTACGAATGACCAAGTCGATATACTCCGGATCGAAAGGCCTAGTGATGAAGTCGTATGCTCCGGCTTTCATCACCTCGACCGCCCGCTCTATCGAACCGTACGCTGTTATCATGATTACTGGGGTATCGTTGCCTTTCTTACGAAGTTGCTTAAGAACCTCAAGCCCATTCAAATCGGGCATCATGTAATCAAGGATTAGGAGGTCTGGAGGAGCGGAGTCGATTTTCAGCAACGCTTCCTTACCGCCAAGCGCCGTATCTACGGCAAATCCTTTGTAAGCCAGTTCTTGTTCAAGTATCTTTCTATTGGACGGTTCGTCGTCCGCAATTAAAATTTTGTCGTTCATGACTAGGTTAAAGTGGTTTCACGCCGATAGATCGGAAGCGTCACGGTAAATGTCGAACCTTTGCCAACTTCACTTTCGACCGCGATCGAACCGCCTAGAACATCGACCAGCTTTTTCACTATTGTGAGCCCAAGACCCGTGCCGCGATAGCGGCCCGTACTCGACAATCGGCCTCGGTTGAATTCCTCGAAAATCCTCTCGATATCTGTCTGAGCAATTCCGATTCCGGTATCCGCGACCGCCAGTTTGAAGTCGCCATTTGCCTGACACACGGAAATCTTGATCTCTCCGTGATCGGTAAACTTTATCGCGTTGCTCAACAAGTTGAGCATGATTTGGCGAAGCTTCTCACCGTCAGTGTAAACCACTGTGCTATGCAACAAAATTTCACAGACTAAACGCACCGCGTCCCTGTTGAGTATCGGCTCCACCGTCGTCGCAGCACCTTGAACTAGTTCGTCGACCCGTACAGGTTCGATCTGAACTTCCATTTTACCTGCCTCGATCTTGGCGAAGTCCAGCAGGCTGTCAATCTGAGTTAGAAGACGCTCAGCGTTATTCATGAGATCCTGTAGATTGTCTCTTTGCGATGGAGCAATTTGTCCTTCCGTCCCACGCCGCAGTAGACGCGCGTAGCCGATGATGGCGCTTAGGGGGGTCCGGAGCTCATGGTTGACGCTAGCCAAGAATTGCGACTTGTGACGATTCGCGGTTTCGAGGTGCTGATAGAGCTGTCCAAGTTCATCGTTCATTCGGTTGACATTAGCGGCTAGCGTCCCCAATTCGTCCCGGTTGAGAACTTCGACATGCCGCGAAAAGTCGCCTGCAGCGATCTGCTTAAGCCGCGAATCCACCCGTTTAACAGGCCCGATCAGCGACCAGGAGAGCGCATATCCGAGTACTAGAGCCAATCCGATGCTCCCAACAGCGAACCCGACAACAATCCGTCGTGAGGTCAAATATGCAGCTTGGCTTGCCTCCGTTCTCGTCACCATGTCAGCTGCGGCTCGATTGACAAGTTGGTTTGTGAGACGCTCCAAGCGGTCAGCCAGTGGACTGGCCTGGGCGACTTGCAGCTCGCGCCCCTCGGCAACCTTTCCAGCGCGGATTAACTCTACAACTTTGGTGACGATCTTAATAAACTGATCGTAATCAGCATTTACTTCACCGAGTAGTTCTACCTCGTCCCTAGCAACAAACTGCATTCGGTCGAGATCGTAGCCAAACTGGTTGAGCTGGCGCAAAGTCTGCGCAAGCATCCGTTCGTCCGGGACCAAAAGGGCTGAGCTAACGTTGTAAAGCTGGGCGGTTGTATCGTGCTGGAGCTGACGGTAGGCGGCGATTTTCCTCTGTAGCTGCACCATGTCCTCGACGCGACTATTGACTCCGGTCAACACCTGAAGGCCAACGAGTCCCACCATAATGAGCAGTACAACGAGGATCAGAAACGCAACTAGAAGTTTAGTATGAACTGTCGTCGGTACACGAGCGACAAAGCGAGGTAGCCAGTCTGTAATCTTCGGTTTACTTTCTTGAACCTCTGCCATTTGAGTCACTTTTTCCGATACAGGTTCAACTACGGTGTGACGATTCTGGATTCTCGAAGTTGGATTTTGGATTGTCAGACATTACAGGACTGACAACATCGAAAATCATTTTATCTCTCGCAACAGTCCCTGAACATCTCGCAATATCTCATCGGGATTGAACCGGACTCCCATGTACTGGACGCGCAGAATCCCATTTCGGTCCACGAGCGAAGTCAAAAAGGTATGGTCCACGTCGCCGCTTGACATCCTTTTGTAATAGATCCCATAGCGCTGCGCCACCTGCCGGATCTCGGTGGGCGATCCCGTAAGAAACGCCCAGCCCGCTGCGTTGGCGCCGTGTGCTACAGCATAACGCTTGAGCACCGCTGGCGTGTCACGTTCCGGATCCACAGTGATTGAGATGAAAAAGACCTTAGGTCCGAAATAAGAACCCAAGCCATCTTGGACTCGGGCCATCTTGGCTGTGAGGAGAGGACAGGTATCGACGCAGCCCGTATAGATGAAGGTGATGGCAACCACTTTCCCACCAAGCTCTTTTAAGGAGAGCCTTTTCCCGTCCTGTGTCGTTAGGGTGAACGCCGGAGCCGGCCCGATCTTCGAGAGGATCTCATCCTTCTGGGCTCCTTGACTCGGTATAAGCATTAGCCAGCCAACTTGTATCAGACCAATAAGCATCACAATGGGACAAGCACCCCGGATTTTCATCGTCAACTCTTAAGCTCTTTCTTTAACTCTTTGAGAAATCGCCAGTCAGTGGCCTCGGCAATGATCTTATTGGGGCTAGCTTTGATCCTGCCAATGTCATGCAGAATTAAAGCGTAAAAACGCACGGTGTCTTCGGGATCATATTCGCGCCACTTTGCATAGGGCAACTCTTTCAGAGTCTGAAGGGAGTACTTCCTACTAAAGCCGGTGTCAACCAGAGTTTTAGCGGCCCGCTCCGGCTCAAGCGCGCATATGTCCGTTGCCTTTAACATCGCACGAAATGCCCGCTTGGTAGCGATAGGGTTCTTGCGCACGAACTCCCGGTTCGCCGCCACCACACAGCAAAAGTACTGGGACCATGGCAGATCAACGGCGCTGGCTACTATCACATGACCGATCTTTTTCTCCCGTAACTCCTGGGGTATAGGAGGAAAGGCTATGAGAGCATCCAGTTTACGGTCGGCTAGCAACGCCGCCGGCTCTGACGGTTTGTATACGACCCAATTGATATCCTTGCGCGGATCGAGACCCACATAGGCCGCCATGCTGGCGACAAATAAGTGATGACCCGAGTTAATTGCCGGCACGCCTACGGACTTACCCTTGAGGTCGCGGATCGCACGTATCTGACCCGTGCCAAAGAGCTCGAAACAGCCAGGATGAACGCCGCCGAGCAGAGTGATTGGTATTCCGGCATCCGCGGCAACGACAAATTCAGAGACGAACGCCATGGCGATATCGATCGCGCCTGAGGCAAAGTCGGTTGCAGCGTTCATGTTATTATCTCGTATGAACTGGATATCGCGAAACCCCTCGTCCGGTAACAACTCCTTGACCACGTGTTCTGGCGCTGAGCAAATCCCAGGGGTATCTAACAGCCGAATTCGCGTCGTCTCCGGTGGTGGCTCCGCCGCAGAGGAACTACGCTCGAGGCCGAGGTATCCTGCGGTACCGGCAAGCGCCACCTTCGTCAGAAATTCCCTCCGGCTCCAGCCTTCTGATTGTTGATTGCTCACAAGGTCCTCCTTTCATCGCCAGCACTTCCACGCTTCCAATGTTTACGTTGTTCCCAGCGATCGACTTTCCTTTACTTGAGGTTGCTCCCGGCCGCTGCTAGCGCGCGAGAAAGCATCGAGAGGTCCATCGGCAGAGTCACTATAAAGACCGACCCTTTGCCGACCTCGCTCTCCGCCTCGATTTCTCCCCCCAGAAGACTCACATAACTTTTGACAATGGCCAATCCCAAACCGGTGCCTCGATATCGTTTGGTACTCGACGAATTGCCTTGGTAAAACTCCTCGAAGATATGATTCAATTGCTCCTTTTTTATGCCACTACCTGTGTCGGAGACCGAAAGCTTCACTGAGCCGTTTCGCAAACATGCAGAGACCTTGATGATTCCTCGTTCAGTAAATTTCACCGCGTTCTCTAACAGATTCACAATTATCTGACTTAATTTTTCGCGGTCTGTATTCAGCGTTGGAATATCCGTCGCGACTTCACGGATAAGTTGGACATTGCCGTTGTTCAAACTCGGTTCGATGGTTGATATAGCTCCTCGGATGATTTCATCTATGAGTACAGGTTCTTTACGAATTTCCATCTTGCCCGCTTCGATCTTGACAAAATCCAGCAGGCTGTCAATTTGATAGCGCAAGCGCTCCGCGTTGCGAAGCAGATCTTGGAGATTTTCTTTTTGCAATTGTGAAATTTGGCTCTCGGTTTCGCGCAAAACCAAACGTCCATAACCGATGATTGCACTTACGGGAGTACGAAGCTCGTGATTTACATTGGCGAGAAACTGAGACTTTAATTTACTCGCCTCCGCAAGTTTATTATTCGCGGTCGTCAGCTCTTGAGTACGCTCGGCGACTTTGTGCTCAAGGCTCGTATAGGCATCGCTTACATGTGCCGCCATCTTATTAAACTCGTCAGCGAGAATCTCGATCTCGTCGCCGGTCTTGATATCGAGCCGCGTACTCAGATCACCTTTTCGAATGAGCTCTACTCCTTTACGAAGCGTTTCAAGTGGACGAACCACTCGTCGGCGAACGAAAAGAGTGGCCAACAGAGCAACACCGAGGCCAATGAGGAGCAAAATGGAAGTGCGCAGCAACGACGCATAAATCGGCTCATATGCTTCTTCGACGGGTCTTTCTATGAATACAGCCCAGTCGAGAATCGGGATGAGAGCGTAGGAGCTGAAAACCGTTTGCCCTTCGATGTTCTGCGCCACCATTGCTGTTGGCGGGAATATGCCTGGCTTGGACTGAAAGGCTGTTTTCACTTGATTGAGCTCGCTCAGACTCTGTCGTTGCGAAAGCAAACGGCTGCGGGCGTGTGCAACGAGCTCGCCCGACTTGGCAACGACATAACCATAACTGGCTTTTCCCAGTTTAACTGCGGAAACCAAGTCTAGAATATCACTAAGACTGGCCTCTGCCTGAAGAACTCCGGCGAACTCGCCTGGAAAAGGCTCAATGGGAACAGCAACGGTAATGTATGGATCGTTGTCTCGAAAATATACCCTGCCAAAATACGACTTGCCTTGACTCGATGATTTAAAGGCCACTGATTCCGAAAGATTTCTTTTCTGCAAAGGCGATACGGCGCGAAAACGCGAGACCCGCGCTCGCATGATCCCGTCAGTATCCAGAACTAATGCTTCGGTAATCGCGGGCGCTAAAAAGAAAAGCCGCTTCAATTCAAACTCATAGTCCGTTCTCTTTTTTGATGACCTGATATCGGGACTCTTAGTAACGGCCTTCATCGTTATCGCCATATCTTGAACAAATCGCTCGATCTTTAATGCCGCGCTAGCTGCGGCTTCCTGCTGAGTTAAACCAATCTGTTCAAGACCCTCTTTATAACGAAAGTAAATCTCTAAAACGTCCGCTGAGATTAAGCCACCAGTGATCAAGACTACTGATATTAAGAAGTAGCTCCTCACCAGGCGTTGGCGGTCACCGCTCCGAAAAATGCGTTGCAAAAACAAGTTTCGCAATTTCACTTTCATAAAACAAAATTACTTAAGTACTTTGTCGGCCCAGGCCAAAACTCGACCGGGTACGGTGATCCCGATCTCCTTTGCTGTCTTAAGGTTGATCGTCAACTCAAATTTTTTAGGCAGCTCGATTGGTAGCTCGGCTGGGTTCGCTCCTTTCAGAATTTTATCTACGTAGTATGCAGTTCGCCGGAACTGCTCACTTTGGTTTGCACCGTAGGACATCAGGCCACCAGCCTCGACAAACTGCGGTCGCCAAAAAATACCGGGAAGCCGCTTCTTTAATCCTAGATCGGCGATATAATCGAGGTCTCGCGCAAGAATAGAGCTTGGCAGTAAAACAAAAGCGTCGGCTTGCTCCCGCATAGCCCAATTGAACGCAGCGCCTACTGCTCCTCTCTTTAAACCGCCGGGAAATTTAAACAATCTCACCTCCGATAATTGTAAGTCGACTCCGAGGGCCCGCGCCGCGATCTCCATATTTTTTATAGTTGGCTGTGCTTCAAAACCCCGATTCCAGAGCACACCCACGCGACTGACTACTGGAACAGTTTCTTTCAGCAGTTCGAGCCATTTTCCACCTAGTTCCGTTGCCATGCCGCTTATACCCGTCACATTTCGTCCCGGACGCTCGCGGCTTTCGGCAATCCCAACTGCGACAGGGTCACCAAGATACGCGGTGACGATAGGGATTGACCTAGTTGAGCCCATCGTAGCACTTAAGGCTGGGGTACCGTCGGGTACAATTGCCTTAACATTGAGCCGCACCAGCTCGAACGCTAGCTGGTTAAGTCGCCAATCGTTTCCGTAAGCGAAGCGGGGCTCAATAATGATGTTCTGCCCTTCCACGTAACCAACCTCGCGCAGCCCTTGCCGGAACGAGTCAAAGAGGGGGGACGACGGGTCACTAAGTCCCAGGTAACCTATTCGCGGAACTTTCGTAGACTGCTGTGCCTCCCCGCGAACTACGGTTAAAACCACCACCACAGCAACCAGCAATCCTGATATCCAGGTTCTCATAACCCGCTCTTAAGAGCCCCCGTATAACACAGAACAACCTTCCCGCGCATTGGCTCTAAGATCGGACTTACAGCAGCGGCTCAACATGTCTCGCGCATTGTATGATTCCGGCCAAAGCGCGTCTGCGCGAAATTTGAATCCATTGCAATCTTCTGATTGGTGGCAAAGAGAGTGCCACGGGCGAAATACCAAGCTGTTACGAAAGGTGTGGAATCAGCAAATAAATTTTTGCGGAAGCGTGGTGCTTCTGATCGTGATTTTTAAAAACCAGGTGGCATTTAGCGCACCTATGGTGGCACTAACGACACCATCGTTTCGGTTCAACGAGCAACCTTATATTTCACTCTACGATAACTTAACGACTTGGCGGCCTCTCCTTTACTGGCATCGCGGTTGCTGTCGTCATTCCCTCAAACTCTTTTATCTGTGAATCACAGCAGGAACAATCAAGGAGGAAATTGTTATGAGAATCATAGCTCCGAATTTGACTAGGTAAAATCAGCAAACGACTTCACTTTGAGTGTTCCGGGATCGGCATTAATTACTGTTAGTCAAAAAAATAGGGAGGGAAAAATCATGAAGCGGTGGAAATCTTCAGTAGCGATGAGCGGACTGGCGACGGGCCTGCCGCTCAGTACTTCACATAAATTCAGAGTGGGAACTCTCTCGTTTCTGTTTGGCGCAATTTGCCTGTGCCTTGTCCCTGGGCTCTGGGCTCAGTCGGCAAAAGACCCGGCACCTGCATCCGGCAGCAACAATCAACCAGGATTGACCGCAGGGAACACCGGCTGCGGTTATTTTCCGGGGAAGGCACCGGCTGCGGCCGTCCGCCCGCAACATCGACCCGGCCAATCCCAAGGCATATCCGGACAACCATTGCTTGTATTGATCTCCGGCCACAATGACCCCGGCTCGGACAATGATTCGGACATCGCCGACATCGTGGGCCTGTGGAAGTTCGAGTTCACGGCGACCAGCCCCTTCGTCGGGCCGTTCGATGCGGGATACGTCACGTGGCATAGCGATGGAACGGAGCTGATGAACTCGAGTCGTGCTCCGACTACTGGCTCTTTCTGTATGGGCGCGTGGAAGCAGATCGGACACTCCACGTACAAGCTCAATCACGTTGCATTGTCTTGGGCATTCGACGCCAATGAACCCGTCACTGGGCCAGGTACAGGCGGCGCTATCTTTGTCGGGCCCGCAAACATCCGCGAACAGGTCACCGTGGACCGCAGCGGAAACAACTATGAAGGAACCTTTACCCTCGTTCAATATGAGCCAGACGGGATTACGGTTCTGGCGACCATCACCGGCACAGTGACGGCCACGCGCATCACGGCTGATTAGCTGACCGCAGTCCAGCAGCCGCGGGATGGTCGCAGGCCGTCTAAGACCATCCGGCGGCGCTGAAAAGCAGCGCCTGCGGCCGTTAATCATGGGAAAAGAAGTTCTTATGTTCTCCGGCTAAATCGGCGCGGCTTGAATATCGTTTTCCGAATTGGCGCGCGCAAGAATTGTAATCAAGGCGAAAAACACGAAGGGAGAAAAAACATGAAATTAAAAATCCGTTCACTGTCAACGTTCGCTCTGGCAACGGGCCTGCTGCTCAGCAGTTCACAAATACAACCAGTTCATGCAGACGATCATCATGCAAGAGCCTGCTCGAATAAAACTTTTCATGGTTCTTTCGGCTTCTACAGGTCGGGAAGCACCAGCACCGGGCCGTTGGCTGCAGTCGGCATTATCAACTTCGATGGAAATGGAAACTCTAGCGGCACCCAGAACACCAGCAAGAATGGAGTCTTTACTTTTGATGTGGCAGTCTCCGGTCCCTATGAAGTGGCCACGGATTGCACTGGCAAGTTGTTCCTTGACACCGGTATCGAGGTCGCGCGGGTTGTCGTCGTTGACGGGGGCAACGAAATTTATCTGTTCAGTGAGTCGGCCGGGAACGCGGTTTACGGTGTCGCGAAAAAAATCCACACTGACGAGGACCATGACCGCTGATTCGGAGGCGGAACGTTGTCCCTATAACAAATGACGGCTTGCGAGCTGGGATAAGGCTCAAGTGGAATTCGCTTTTAGGTTCTTACCTCCTACTCGCCATGCCGTCGGAATCGTCTGAAGCGTTATTGTAAGCTGAAAACGTTTCTATCAGGACAAGAACTATCGCTCCACATCCATTCGTCTGATCTGAGGTTGGTCATGGCCCGCACACTCTCAAGCCTGGACGCGGCTTTGTGCGCTGATTATGTGCGACCGCAGCGCTTGAAGCGTCGGTTTAATCGGGGTGAATTCTCTCCCTTCGAAAGAATCGCCTCAGACTGTTTCAAGCCGTGGACTGTTGAGATTGTAAACCACGGTGTCGTTTCGACCATCACATCGGCTTGACGCAATTTTTTCGCAGCTCCGACGGAAGTCGCCGCTGCGGGCTCGACGAAAATACCAGCGAAGGTTCCTGTTAATGATTGCCCTTCGAGAATTTCCTGATCGTTGAGAGCGATCGCCGTTTCGCGCGACTCGACGTAGCGCGGGTGAGGACGCACCCACCGAGCGGTGGCTTTTAGCGCACCTGTGGTGGCACTAACGACACCGTCGTTAACGCTTCAGCGAGCAACATTGTATTCCACGCTAAATTAACTCAACGACTTAGCCTTCTCTTGTCCACTGGCACTTCCGTTGCTGATTGAAGCGACAGCGAACTCGTTTATCAACCAGTCGCACTTACGGAGACCGTTATGAGAAAACTCAGCCTTGTTCAGAGGACAAGCGCAGCCAACAGCCATTCATTCGGTCCGACTCTAGCGTTATTTAGCCTGATAAGCATGGCGACATTCGCATGGCACGTAGATACTCTTGCCCAGGTTAGTCCAAGTTGGACAATTACTGGTAATCTCAACATACCTCGAAGCGGGCACACCGCGACGCCGCTACTCAACGGTGAGGTACTGGTCGTGGGAGGCGGCACCGCGGAGTTGTATGATCCTGCCACCGGGACATGGAGCATCACTGCCAATCTCCACACGGTCCATGATTCTCACACGGCAACACTGCTGCAAAACGGAAAGGTATTGGTGGCGGGAGGAAGCAGCGCGGAGCTGTACGACCCGAACACAGGCACGTGGACAATCACCGGTAGCCTTAATATAGCCCGCTCGTGGTACACAGCAACGCTGCTCCAAAGCGGTAAGGTTCTAGTCGCAGGAGGGTGGGGTAATGACTCGCTCGCAAGCTCCGAGCTGTACGACCCAAATACAGGAACGTGGAGTATGACAGGCAGCCTTATAGATGACACCCAGAGCCGCGGACTCTCCCCGTTTGGGCCGGGACATGGGCGCTATGGACACGCGGCGGCTTTACTTCAAAACGGTAAAATCTTGGTTGCGGGAGGATCCGATGATGGTGATCTAACCTCGACGCTCGCCAGCGCGGAATTATACGATCCGGTTACAGGAACATGGAGCTTCACCGGCAACCTCAATGCATCTCGTATTTTCCACTCCGTCACGGTGCTCCCGGACGGACGGGTCTTAGTAACTGGAGGCTACACCGATAATTGGGTTCCAGCCAACGGTGGCTTCGCTGCTTCCCCTACGTCATTAAATTCAGCGGAGCTTTACGACCCGGCCACCGGGAGATGGAGCGTCACCGCCAACCTCAACACGACCCGCAATTCTCATACAGGCACGTTGTTGCCGAATGGCAAAGTTCTGGTCGCGGGAGGCGATTACTGGACCATTGACGGTAATACCCCCAACGATGGCAATTATCCATGTGGTGTCACGCTGACCTGCTCTCCCAAGGCCCTCAATGCTGCAGAGCTGTATGACGTGGCTACAGGGACATGGAGCGTCACCGCTAGTCTCAACACATCACGCCTTCAGCACACAGCTACGCTGCTGGCAAACGGAAAGATCCTAGTCGTGGGCGGCTGCAACTTCTTTGGCTTCAATTGCAATCCCCTTAACAGTGCAGAGTTATTTGAGCAGGATCTAAGTCCGTCTATCTCCATCAGTAACGCCACCGTGACTGAAGGAAACTCAGGGACAGTCAATGCCACCTTTCAGGTGAAACTATCAGCAGCGAGCAGCCAACCGGTATCAGTCACCTTCAATACAGCCAACCGCACGGCCAGTGCGGGCACCGACTATGTGGGCACTTCCGGAACCGTCACCTTTGATCCAGGCGAGACGACCAAAACCATCACCGTGGTGGTTGATGGGAATAGCACTCTGGAGTTCGATAAAACCTTCGTCGTAAACCTCACCAGCGCAACCAATGCATTCATTGCCGATGGTCAGGGCGTGGGTACGATCGTCAACGACGATGGACAGCTTCCTCAGATGTTGGCGAACATTTCCAGTCGGGGTGGTGTGCTTACCGGAAACAACGTCATGATTGGCGGTTTTATCGTCGATGGATCTACACCCAAGCGAGTTCTTATCCGATCTCGTGGCCCATCGATGGCAGGAGCTCCGTTCTTTGTGCCGGGCACATTGGCCAATCCGAAGGTGCAGCTTTTCTCCGGTCCGACCCTGATCGCACAGAACGACAACTGGCAAGATGCTCCGAGTTGTCCCGGCTTTGTCTGCGAAGGCGCCACAGAGATTCTCAACACAGGCTTAGATCCGTGCACGCCCAATCCGGGCCAGAGTTCATCTCCTGCAAACTGCGCTTTGGAGGCAGCCATTCTGATCACCCTTCCACCGGGACCTTATACCGCCATCGTCAGCGGTGCTGATGGTAGGACTGGGCTAGGATTAGTTGAGGTTTTCGAAGCGGATGCAAGCACGGTCTCTGATTTGGGCAACATTTCGACTCGTGGGTTCGTCCAGAGTGGAGATGATGTAATGATCGGGGGGTTGATCATCGAGGGAAGCTCACCGGCTACGGTGCTGATCCGCGCTCGTGGTCCTTCGATGAGCGGTGCACCGTTTTTTGTGCCAGGCACTTTGGCAAATCCGTTTCTGCAGATTTTTTCCGGTCAGGACGTCATTGCACAGAACGACAACTGGCAGGATGCGCCTTCTTGCAATGGATTTGTCTGCGGCACAGCAGCACAGATTGCGGCCACTGGCTTGGATCCCTGCCAGCCTAATCCGGGGGAGTCGACACCTCCAGTTGCCTGCACACAAGAGTCGGCGGTTCTGATCACTCTTCCGCCTGGCGCTTACACCGCAATCGTCAGTGGAGTCGGTGGCGGAACGGGTGTCGGCCTAGTCGAGGCTTTCGAAATGGATTGATAGGGTTCAGTAAATCTGATTAAAGTTCTTAGCTGATACGTGATCGGAGAGCCTCAAGCGTAGGCGCGATTGGTGTGAATTCTTTTTCGGAGAATCGAATCGCCTCGGGCTGTTTCAGTCCGTGACCGGTGAGATTACACACAACGGTATCATCTGTACCGATCGTGCCCCTGCCACGGAGCTTTTTTGTTGCGGCAACTGATGTGGCTGCGGCTGGTTCGGCAAATACTCCGGCAAGTCTTCCGATAAGGAATTGCGCTTCAAGAATTTCTGAATCAGTAACAGCCACTGCCGTGCCTTTCGATTCTCGAAGTGCCGCGAGTGCGCGCCACCCCAATGAAACCGGGTTGCCGACCTTAATGCTCTCGGCAACCGTTTCTCGCGCGATAACGGGTTCGATGTCTACCAATCCTTTTTGGAACGCGGCGACAATCGGCGCCGCGGCTTCGCTCTGCGCGGCGACGAGTTTCGGCACACGTTCAATCCAGCCCAGCGACAGCAATTCTTTGTAGCCCTTCCACATTGCATAAATTCCCGTACCGCCCGCGGTCGGATGAATCACCCAGTCGGGAACTCGCCCATCGAATTGATCGGCCATTTCATAGGCGTAGGACTTCTTCCCTTCATCGCGATAGGGATTGGATGACAAACAATCATACCAGCCGAATTCGTTCAGCGCGACTTTGTAGAGCTTGGCGACTTCATTGTCGAAGTCGCCGTCCACGACAATCACCGTCGCTCCGTACGCTCGCGCCTGAACAATTTTCGAAGGCGCAGTTCCCTTCGGCACCATGACGATACTCTCTATGCCGGCCGCGGCGGCGTAAGCCGCGACCGAAGCAGCCGCATTACCCGTCGACATTACCGCGGCGGTTTTAACTCCCCACTCCCTGGCCACTGACATTCCAACGCTGTTGCTCCGATCCTTGAGTGATCCGGTCGGCAGAACGGTATCGTTTTTCAGATAGAGATTCGCTACTCCTATTTTCTCACCCAACCGACGAGCATGAATCAGTGGCGTATCCCCTTCTCCCAAGGAGACGATCGAAGACCGCTCCTCGACCGGAAAAAAATCAAACCAGCGCCAAATCGACCGATCACGGCTTCGGCGCATGGTTTCGTAATCGCTGCGGATTAGATGATCGATGTTGATCTGGATTTCCAGAATGCTGCGGCACTCGGCGCATTGAAAAACGGTCCGTGATACCTCTTCATGACCGCACTTGGGGCAAC